>Ga0335078_10009426_pt1 | contig 14476 bp, 11 predicted proteins | sample Lox_Sample_32_FD_206711 | JGI IMG/M metagenome (GOLD analysis project Ga0335078, IMG submission 206711) | Soil microbial communities from Loxahatchee National Wildlife Refuge, Florida, United States - Lox_Sample_3.2 | ecosystem: Environmental > Terrestrial > Soil > Wetlands | place: USA...
CTTCGACGGGAATTACTATGGCGTGCAAGGCGACCTGAACAATCCGCCGGAGAATGGGATCCCGCTCGGGCCCGTGAACAGCGGGAGTTGGGCGGCCTACTTCGGGACGGACGTCACGCAGACGATCGCCCCCATGACGCTTAGCCAGACACTGACGGCTTCGGCCGGCGTTCTCTATACCATCACCTTTTATCTCGACCAGGACGCGCTGACCGCAGAGAACACGTTCAGCGTTACTTTCGCCGGCGCCACACTTACCAGTGTGACCAACATGGCTCCGACCAACGGCTATGTGCTCGAGCAGTTCACTTACAACGACGTGAGCGTGGCGGACCCGGTGCTGGAATTCTCCTTCGAGAATCCGCCGGATTATTTCTTCCTCGATGACGTATCGGTGGCGCCGGCCGTGGCGCCCGAGCCTTCCGGGCGGCTGCTTGCCGGCGCAGCGGCCGGGTTGCTCTGCCTTGCCGCGCGGCGGCTCCGGCGCTGCAGCGTGCCGCAGGGCCGCGCGCGAAGGTGTTAGTCCCAATACAATTCGGGAGCATGGGATGAGGATCCATCGAATCATAGTGCAGTTATGTATGGTTTTGCTGGCCGGTGCGGCCGGCGTTCAGGGACAGAACCTGATCACGCAGGCCATCGATAAGTCGGTCCGTGTAACTTTGGCGGGCAATACGCGGCCGGAAGCCACCGCGCAAAACGACCGCGGAGCCGTCGCCGCGGGCCTGGTGCTCGATCATCTCCAGCTTGTGCTGGGGCGCAGTCCGGCGCAGCAGGCGGCGCTCGATGCGTTTCTGGCCGCGCTCGAGAACCCGCAATCGCCGGACTACCACCAATGGATCACCGCCGCCCAGTTCGCGCAGCGCTTCGGCCCCTCGGCGCAGGACCTGGCTGCCATCACCACGTGGCTGGAGTCGGAAGGATTCACGGTCAACGTCGTGTACCCGCACGGCATGATCGATTTCACAGGCACCGCCGCGCAAGTCCGCTCCGCCTTCGAGACGCGGATTCACAACCTGAACGTGAATGGAGCGGCCCACATCGCCAACATGTCCGACCCGAGCATTCCGGCGGCGCTGGCGCCGGTGGTGAAAGGCATCGTGGCCCTCCACGACTTCCGTCCCGAGTCCTATGCCAGGCCGGCACGGCCGGGTTACACCGCAAGCGGCAGCCTTTTCGCCCTGGTTCCGCAGGACCTCGCGACGATTTACAATTTTGGCCCGCTCTTCAGCGCGGGATATTCCGGGCGCGGCCAATCAATTGTCCTCATCGAGGACACATTTCTCTATTCGCTGGGCGATTGGACCACGTTCCGCAAAACCTTCGGCCTGGCGCGCACATATCCGTACGCCACGCTGACCCAGGTGGCGCCGGCGCCCGCCAGCGGCCCCAACAATTGCAGCGCGCCTTCCGTCAACGGGGACGACGGAGAAGCCGCCATCGACGTCGAGTGGGCCTCGGCTGCCGCGCCGAATGCCGCGATCATTCTCGCCGCCTGCGCCAACACGACGACGTTCGGCGGGCTGATCGCGCTGGAAAACCTGCTGACTGAGGCCAGCCCTCCGCCCATTGTCAGCATCAGCTACGGCGCGGCGGAGGCGCTGAACGGCGCCGGCGGCAACGCGGCATTCGCCTCCACGTACTCGCTGGCTGTGGCGGAAGGGGTTTCGGTGTTCGTGGCCGCCGGCGACTGGGGTGCCGCGGTTGCCGACGCCGGCTCCAGCAACCCATACGCCACCCATGGCATCGGAGTGAACGGCTTCGGTTCGACCCTTTACAACGTGGCCGTAGGCGGCACCGACTTCGACGACGCCCTCACCGGAACCACGGGGACCTATTGGAGCTCTACTAACTCGTCGAACTACGGCTCGGCCCTCTCCTACATTCCCGAGATCCCTTGGAACGATTCCTGCGCCAGCCAGTTGCTGGCCGCGGCGGAGGGGGTTCCGACCACGTATGGGCGCACCGGATTCTGCAACACCACGACCGGCGAGGGTTTTCTCGATATTATCGCCGGCAGCGGTGGGCCGAGCGGCTGCGCGACGGGCGGTCCCGCGCAATCCGGCATCGTGGGCGGCACGTGCGCCGGCTACGCCAAGCCGAGCTGGCAGACGGGCCTCTTCGGTAACCCGTCCGACGGCGTGCGCGACCTGCCGGACGTGTCGCTGTTCGCTTCGAACGGCTTCTACGGCCATTATTATGTAGTGTGCTTTTCCGATACGTCCAATGAAGGCGCGGCATGCACCGGGCCGCCGAGCGGCTGGGCCGGTTTCGGCGGCACGTCGGTATCCACGCCGATCATGGCCGGCATTCAGGCGCTGGTGAACCAGTACACCGGCTCGCGCTGGGGCAATCCGAACACGGTGCTGTATCGGCTGGCGTCGAACGAGTACGGCTCCGCCGGCAGCGCCGCCTGCGGTTCGAGCCTCGGCAACACGGCCGCGTCGAGCTGCATTTTCTATGACGTGACCTCCGGTGACATCGATGTGCCTTGCAGGACGACGAACAACTGTTTCCGGCCCTCCGGCACCAATGGCGTGCTTTCCACTTCGACCGCGGCGTACCAGCCGGCTTTCGGGACCGCCCCCGGTTGGGACTTCGCGACCGGCATCGGCACCGTCAACGCCTACAATCTGGTAACGCAGTGGATGACCGGTCAATAGCCAGAGCCGCGCTCGACTCCGACTCGCGATTCTACACGGCTGACCACCGGCTCCCTGCTTCCGACTCCCGACTCCCGGCTTCTGACCGGAAGATCCCCGTGGCCTCCTAAGGCCCATCCTCTCTCGGATTGAGGCCATCCCACGGTTCAGACGGGATGCGCGGGGATTGCATTCACACTCCGGGGCGCTGTGATCGACCCGAGGTCTACACAGACTTCGCGAATCCGCCGATAAGAAGTACGAAACGGCAATGGCCTTCGTTAGCATCAAACGTTTCCTGGCGCAGTCGGAGACAGAAATCACATACCTCGAAGCGATCGGCACGCTGCTCGACGGCATCGCGGCGCACGCTCTGGAACTCGACCGCGCCGCCTGCCGTGGTTTCCGCGAGTTGATCGCCGGGATCCGCGGGGAGGTGAACGCGCAGGCCGGCGCCGGCACGGTGCTCGCCAAGGCCGGCGCGGCCGTACACGCCATCGGCGAATACACGCGGCAGACGGCATCTCTGGTGCATGCGCAGGCGGCCGAGATGCGGAACATGATCGCGATGCTGGCCAGCACGGTGGTCGATATCGGAGGTGCCGGCGAACGCGCGGTGTCGCGGCTGCAGAAGATCGGCGACGACCTGGAGCGGGCCGCTGCCGCCGAGGACATCGCCGGCCTCAGGACGCGCCTGCAGGCATGCCTGGGCGAAATCCGCGAGGAAGCGAAGAAACAAAGGTCCGAGTCGTCGCAATTGGTGCAGGCCCTGCGCCGCGAGGTCTCCCGCAAACAGGACGCCGGCCGCATCGTCGGTCTCGACCTGGTTACCGACCTGCCGGGCGAGGCAGCCGCCGAGGCGCAGTTCGAAATCGCCCTCCGCGGTGGCGGCCAAAGGCATGTGGCGGTGTTCGTGCTGGCTTCGGCGCGGCGCATCAACCTGCGCTTCGGCCGCGCGGCGGGCGACGAGGTGGTGCGCGCCCTCAAACAATACCTCGGCGAGCAGTTGGCTCCCGGCGACCAGCTATTCCGCTGGCCAGGTCCGGCGCTGGTCGCCTTGCTGGCGGGCACGGAGCCGTTCGACGGGGTCTCCGCACGCCTGAAAAACGTTCTGGAGAAACCCATCGAACGCACGTTCGACGTTGGCGGCCAGGCTGTGTCGATACCCCTCTCGGTCGCGTGGTCCGTTTTTGCGTTGTCTCCGCCCATGGCGGACCTCGACCGCCAGATTCACGATTTCGTCGCCAGCCAGGGTCTGCACGAGGAATACCCTTCCTCCGCATGATTCATGCGGAAGCGAATTCGGCGGCATTATCAAGGAAAGGTGCTAGGATCTGAAAATGGAACTAACCCACGATGAATTAATGACCGTGGTCAAAAATCTGGCGAGGGTTGTGGCCTTGAACCGCGTCGAGACGGAGGCGCTCGGCGTCGCGCTGGGCGCTGCCGGAATGGTCTCGTTGGCGGCGCGCCAGGATGCCTTGCAACGCTATGCGGAGTTGTCGGGTCTGATCGATGAGGGTACTCCGGAAGCGTTCTTCCAATTATTCGAAAAGATACTCCCCAACCTGTGACGGCGGGCGCGGTTTCTACTGGCCCCACCCTGCGCCATGGGCATCGACGGCACGGGAAGGCTAAAGATTTCGCGCGCGCAGCCGATTGAAGTAATTGGCTGAGGTCTCTGATGGAATTGCTGGTGGCGCGACAACCGATATTCGACGCGCAGATGCGCGTTTTTGGCTACGAGATGCTTTACCGCTCCAGTAGCCTGAACGAGTTCGATGGAACTGAAGAGAACACCGCCACGGCGCAGGTCATCAGTGCCGTTTTCGGCTCGGTGGAAACCGATCAACTGACCGGGCGCAAGAACACTTTCATCAACTTCCCGCAGAAAATGCTGATTGATGGCACCGCATCCATCCTGCCGCCGGAGCGGACCGTCGTGGAGATTCTGGAAAACGTCCAGGCCGACGGGGATTTGCTGGAGGCCTGCCGCGCCCTGGGCGAGCGCGGATACCGGCTGGCCCTGGACGACTTTACGGTCCCGGAAAAAGTGGATACGCTGACCTCCGTCGCCGACTTTCTCAAGGTGGACTTCCGGGCCACCACGCCGGAACAGCAGTTGGACGCCGCGACACGATTCAAAGGCCAGCTCGAGTTGCTCGCCGAGAAGGTGGAGTCTCAGGAGGAATTCGAGCGCGCCCGCGACATGGGCTACCAATATTTCCAAGGCTTCTTCTTCGCCCGCCCGGTGATTTCCTCCACGCGGCAGATTCCCGGCTTCAAGCTGCAATTCCTCAGAATCCTGAACGAGTTGCACCGTCCGGAACTGGATTTCCAAAAATTGGCGGATCTGCTGAAGCGGGAACCCGGCCTTTCCTACAAGCTGCTGCGATTCGTCAACTCGGCGTGGTTCGGCCTGCGCTCGCCGGTCGAATCGCTGCAGCGCGCCCTGGTGGCCCTGGGCGAGGATGCCGCGCGCAAGTGGCTGTCGGTGCTCACGATGGCTAACCTGGCGTCGGACCATCCCACGGAACTTGCCACCAGCACGCTGGTCCGCGCGCGCTTTTTCGAACTGCTGTCGCAGGAGGCCGGGCTGGCGCATCTGCGCGACGACTGTTTCCTGGTCGGCATGTTTTCGCTGCTGGACGCCATGCTGGGCCGTCCGCTGGCCGAACTGGTGGAGGGCCTGAACCTGCACGGGCAGATTACACGCACTTTGCTCGACCGCCCTCATCCTACCGACAAGCTGCCGCCGCTGTGGAAACTCGTTCTCGCTTACGAGCGCGGCGATTGGGATACGCTTGGCGCCGCCGCGCCGGCCCTCGGCCTGCAGCCGCAGACGCTCACCGGCTGCTACGCCGAAGCCGTGAAGTGGGCCGACAGCATCGAGTTGGGCTAGACCGCGGCTCCAGAAATACGCGCACGCTCTTGGAGAGCCGCGAGCCTTCAGCATTCAGCCGTCAGCTAGACCGGCTTGGCTGATGGCCAATGGCTGAGTGCTGAAAGCTCGCCTCCAACCCGTAAGCGAACTTCCGCAACCACGCACCAGGCCCGCCAGGGCGCGCGAACCTGGGACAGGCGCTTCCGCCTGTCAACCCGGCCTGCGCTCGGCCGGCGTGAGGCCGCCGCGGGCCGCGCACGCGCGTCCCCTACACGCGACCGGCGCTGTTCCCCTCGCAAGCTATAATCGGAACAGAGGGAGATTTACTGGGATGCGTAGTATTTTGTGTGCCGTCGCACTATTCGGCGCGGTGGCTCTTGTTTCATCGGCCGCGGGCATTCCCGCTCACGGCGTGCTGACCGGCAACTATATCGAGGCGCGCACCGCCGACGTTTACACGGGCCCGTGCTTCGCCAACGGCGAAATCGAGATGAACGGCCGGGAAGCTGTCTTCGCCTGGAAGATCGCTCATGGCGATTGGGACGGCGAGAATCTGGCCGGCCTCGCCGTGGTGGGCGTGGTTCACGCCGAGCACACGTTGGGCAATCCTTACGAACCGGTTAATCCGGCCACCGCGGCATTGATCGTCGACAGCCGCGCCACCGCCGCGCAACGCGCCGCGCTGGTCAGCTTCGCCAAGGCGCAGGCGGGCGATCTGCTCGCTCACGTGGTGCGCATCGATTACCGGCCGGTCGATCTGACCGTCGAGAACGGCAATATCCACGGCGGCGCCGCCACCCTGACAGCCGGGGGTCTGGCCACCATCCGCACGCGCGCGCTGGGCTCCGGCGATCACATTTGCGGCAATGAGGGTGTATTCTATCCGCCGCTGGCCAAGCTGGAACACGCCATGCCCGCCTATGCCCTGGAGGATTCCTACCACGGCAACGCGCTCGGCGAAACCTGGACCAGCATGTACCGCCGCAGCGGATTCCTCGGCACCTTCGAAGTGGCCGCGGATTAAGCACTCGGAAAACCGCCGCCGGCATTGCGGGCCATAGCCGCGGGCATGGCGGGCGCGACGGGTTATCACGGCGCGACTGCCCCGTTCCGGGGCTGCCTGTGTGCGGTGCTTTCCCACGGCTTGCGCCGTGGGCTACGTGTCTTTCTCCCTCCGGGCTGTGGAATTCACCGCGTGGGAATGGGGCGTGGCCCCGCGTCGGCCGCTCTGAAGCGCCTCTTCGCCGTGCTCGGCGTCCATCGCGTAAGATGGAGTTTCGGCGCGCCGATGTCGCTTCTCCGTCTCGCTTACGTTACGCAGTTCCTGATTGCCGTGATCGCGGTCTACACGCTGTGGAGCCAGGTGGGCGGGCAAAGCCACCTCGACTACATGGCCTGGCCGCTGAAACTCGCGCTGGGCGCCGGCGCGGCCTTCTGCGCGGTGAAGGCGACCGCGGCCTCGGTGGGCGGCGAGCACGCCTGGAACGGGCGGACGCTGCGCTGGCTCGGCCTTCTTCTTGTACTGCTGGTGTGCTGCGGGCTGGCGAGCTACTACGTGCACCTCTACGTCGAGCCCGAGGACGACGATCAGCAGGACGACAACAGCGCCATGCTGGCGCTGCCTTCGCGGGCCGCAAGAACCCTCCCGATGGCTTGGGCCGCGGCCGGCATGACTACCGGCGCCGCGGACCGGAATCAGTGACGCGCGAACCAGTCGAGGACGCGCTGCCGGAAGCCCTGCGGGTCGACGCTGCTTGCGGATACGTGATCGGCATGGGGAACCAGCCATAGAGCCGCGTTTGCGTTGGCTTGCGCCAATCGCTGCGAATGCCAGCAGGGCGTTCGCTGGTCCTCGATGCCGTGAATCAGCAGAATCGGCGTCCTGGTTTGCCGCATGGCCTCCACCGGCGCCACCTGTCTGAAATCCAGCCCGTAGCGCACCCGCGCGTAGGCCAGGCCGCTGGCAACCAGGAACCACGCGGCTCTCGCGGCAATCGCATCCGGCAGAGGCAGCAGCCGGCGCACCCTGATTTCGCCCGCGGCGCTGAGGTCGGCGAAGGCGGATTCCGCCGCGACGGCCCGAAATGCCGGTTCAACGGCGGCGGCCTGAATCAGGACCGACGCTCCCAGAGACTCGCCCAGGCCATAGGTCGCAGCGCATCCCTGGCCCCGCATCCAATGCGCCCAATCCAACACGTCGTATTTCTCGAGAAGGCCGAACGTGACCAACTCTCCCCCGCTGCGCCCGTGCCCGCGGCTATCCGGAAGCAGAACAGAGTAGCCCGCGGCGAGAAACATCGGCGCGAAACCAGCCGCGCCGATTCTCGAATCGGCAATGCCGTGCAGCACCATTACGCACCGGCCGCCCGGATGCGCGCCTGGCCTGACGAACCAGCCCTCCAGAGCCACGCCATCCGAGGCGCGGATGCGGACGGTCCGCCAAGCGGCGTCCGGATAGAGCGCGACCGGCGGCAGGCCCGGCGGGCGCCGGGGGACGTGCAAGGAAAAGTTGCAGACCAGCGCCGCCGCTCCCGTCAGCGCGACGAGCACGATCGCCGCCAGAATGATTCCGGTCCACAGCGCCCGCTTGGTTGCCGTCACACTTGGAGGACGTTCCAGGCCGGGAAATCTTTCAGTTGGTGTTAACCTGAACCCCGCAGATCGACGCTCCGTATCATATCAGGGCACGGCTTTGAGGCGTGCCGAACGCGCCGCCCAACAAAGGGTTTTAACCCCTGAGCCTGCAGGCGGATTGTGTGAAGGTTTTTTCTTCGTGCAGGGCAACGACCATTTCGAGGTCGCGACCCCAGCACCAAGGTCTGTTCCCACGTCAGTAACCAAACCTGTGCAGACCAGCTACGACACCTGCGGCGATCACGCAGTAGACGCCAAACAAATACCACCGTCCGCCTTCCAGCCACTGGCTGAGCCACTTCAGCGCGACCAGACCAGCCAGAAACGCGAAGACTGCTCCGAGGAGGCTGGGCGCAGCGGCAGAAAGCAAACTGCTCGCTCCGCTCGTTGACTGGACATGCACAAGTCTGATGGCTTCACGAGCTACGACTGCTGGTGTAAGCACGACCGCGAGCGCAAAGCTGAACGCTTCCGCGCGGGACTTTGGAACACCACCCAACATGGCCACGGAAATGGTCGCGCCTGAACGGGAAAAGCCCCTGAACGGGAGACAGAGGGCTTGCACGGCACCGATCAGGCAAGCCTGGCGGGAGTTCACTTCCGAAGGTTCCGTCGTTGATCCGGCTGCGTTCCGCTTGACTCGTACGCCGGCCATCAGTATGAGCCCACCAGCTAACGCCAGCGCGGGAGCGATGATCTCCAGGTGGCTAAACAGATCCTCGATCTGCGCGCTCTTAACATCTCTGAGTGCGACCCTTTCCATGACTTTAATGATGGCTGCGCCGATCACCCCGGTGAGTACGGTGGCCAGAAAAATGTTCACCGCTACACCCTTGAACGCCGCCATGCTCTGGAAATATGTGCTGCGCCACTGCCGCCAGAAATAAACGATGACGGCAAACATGGTTCCGGTGTGAAGCATGACGAGCAAGAGAGTCATGGGCGGCGATGACGGATCCAGGCCCATCAGTTTCTCGGCTATGATCACGTGAGCCGAACTCGACACCGGCAACAACTCCGCCAGACCCTGCACAATGGCAAGGACAATGACTTGCAGCAGAGACATCTTTTGAGTTTAGTATTGCCAGATTGATGGCGTCGTTCGAGGCAGCCCAAGAGCCTCGAACGAGCCAATCCTCCGCGGCCTGTTCCACACTCCCTAGAAATGGAATCCCAGCGAGGCGGTAATGGAGCGCGGTGTGACGTAATGCGTCCCGCTGAAAGTCGATAGGAAATTGTACAGGGCTTCCTTATTGGTCAGATTGACCACCGTCAAGCGGGCGCTCCACTTATATCTGTCGCCGCCGAAGATGTTGTCGTGGCCGATGGCAACGTCGAACAGGCTGCGCGGTGCGATGCGTGGCGGATTGTGGTCGTCGTTCTCGGTGCCGGCCGCCGGAATCTGGACCAGGCGGGATCCGTACTGCGATGCAGGGCACAATCCGGTCGGGCTGATCGGCGTGGTGGGCGTTGCGTAAACGCTGCCGCAATAGAGTCCCGCCTCATACTGTTGATCCGGCGTCAGACCGGACACATCCACGATGCTGTCCGTTCCGTCCGGCCCATTGGCACAATTGCCTCCCGCGCACGGCACCGGGCCCGCCACCAAACCGCTGTCATACCTCCAGTTGAAACTGAACCACGGGCCCTTTTTCCAGGGTTGGTACTGCACGTGAGTGGTCTGGTTGAAGTTTTCGTCGTGGTCGATGCGGAATACCTCGCTGCCGACCGGCGCGGCCCCGATCCCGCTGACCTGCGGCTCGAAGAAACGCGCCGCCACGTGGGACATTACGATGAACGCCGACACACCATGGAAGTTCGGCATGCTGCCGCGGATCGCATATCCGGGGATCTTCGAGTTGTTCCACTCGATTGGAAACGTGATCGGCGTATCGCCCAACACGCTGAAGTCGTACGCTTTGTGCGTGTACTTCCAAATGTACTCGCCGTCCACCACGAAGAAGCGCCCGAAGGCCTGCTGGAGGCCGGCGTGAAACTCATTGCGCCAGCCCGGACTCAGCGGCGTCGTCGATACGCACGGGCTGATGGTGCTCGCCATAATCGCGTTAATCACGGGGTCATTGCATCCCAGACTGGAAAGGACGAGGTTCTCATTAAACGGCGTTTCGAGCGAGCGGGCATAGGAAATGCGCAGTACTGTGTTGGTGGCCTTGACGTTGTACGCGATGCCGAGCCGCGGCTCCGGTTGAGTGGCGGAGCTGATGCCGTCGTAAACATCGAAGCGAAAGCCCAGGTTGAAGTTCCACTGTCCCTTGGTGATGCTGTCCTCCGCAAACAGGGCCAGTTCCCGGATGTTGGCGTGGCCATAGTAATTGTAAGGGGCGCTGGTGGAATTGGGGCAGCCGTCGGAGGCGGGCAACGGGCCGGTCCGCGTCAAGTCGTTGCAGCCGAGCAGAGGCACAAAGTTCGGATTCACCTGGAGCGCCCCGGTGCATCCCGCAGGATCAGTCAGCGACGGGTTCGTGTTGGGACTTCCATCGGGATTCAGACACGGAGCATTGAGTGTTGGATCGACGATCCCTATGTTGTCCTTTTCGGTGAGGATCGTGTCCATGTAGGTAGCTCCAATCTTCACATTGTGAATGCCCTTAGCGTAGGACACGTTCGCGCGCAGCCCCAGGTTGGTTAGTGTGCGATTCTGGCCCACGGTCTGGAGCTGGAGATCGGGAGTGAGGTCGGCAAAGGGGTCGCGGCTCGGATAGTAGTTATATTGATCCTGCCGCACGAAGGCGCCGAACGTAAATACGGTGTGCGCATTGAGCAGGCGTGTCCAGGCGGGCGCGACATTGTACGTGCGGATCTGGGAACGCTGGTCCTGGGAACCAACCACCTGGCCGTCAGGGCCGAGGCCGCCATTGTCTACCACTAGTCCGGACCATGCGGTGGCGTTTTGGGCGTCGAACGAATTCGGCGTCTGAAACCACGAACGGGTGAAGCCGAGGTTCACATTGATGCTGTCCGCCTGGGAAGGCTTGAGGTCCACGCGATCGAAGAAATTCTCCTCATTGCCATGGTCGTGCATGACGGTCAGCTCCGGCCCATCCAAAAACCGGCCGCTCTGAAGGCCGTTAGCCGCGAAAAAGTTGCCCCACGAGTTGCCACCGTAAGCGAGGTTGAAGCCGCCGCCGCCCGTGCCGAAGCTGCCATAGGAGCCATCGATTTCGCCATGCGGCTGCGTCACGCCCATGCCGGAGCGCGTGGTCGCCACGATTACCACGCTGGTCTTGTCGCCATACTCGGCGGGCGGCGCGCCTTCGATCACCTCCATGGATTGCACGGAATCGAGTGGAATCTGATTGGAGAAAACCTTGCTCTGCTGGTCGGTGATGGGCTGGCCGTCGACTGAAAACGAATTCTCAGCGTGATCGCCGAGCCCGTGAAACAGGCCGTTCGAATCGGCGGCGATGCCGGGGACGCTGAGCGTCACCAGCGAGCTGACCGACGAGGACTGGCTTTCCAGCGGCAGCGTGTCGAACAGGCCGCGATCGACATCGGTGTGGGTGGTCGGGACGGTCTCCAGCAGATCGGCCGAACCTTCGACATTCACGGTGACTTTTGAGGTGCCGAGCTGCAGGTTCATCTTCACCTCCACCGGCACTATGGTCCGAACATTAACGTCTTCGACGCCGACCTGGAAGCCGGCTGCGCTGGCGGTCAGGTGATAGTTGTTGAACGGGATGTTGTCGAATTGAAAGTTCCCCTCGCCGTCGGTGGGCGTGCTGCGGCTGTAGTGGGAAACCGGGTTCTGAATCTCCACGGCCGCGCCCTTGATCGCAGCGCCGGAGGGATCGAGGACCGAACCGCGGATGGTCCCCGAATTGCCGCTGCTCGACTGCGCATAACTCAGAACGCCGGAACCAAATCCCAGCGCAAACAGAACCACAGCACCGCATCCGTATCTTGTCACGTCTCTTGTCTCCTTCTGTGTCCTTAATAATTGTCCTCGGGCAAGGGGCCGCATCCTAGCATAATTTGACGGGCGGGCGATCCGGGTCGGTCAATGAACTGCTTTTGCGAGTAAGTGGAATGCCTGAGTGAGGCCCAACGTGAGCGACGACCCGCCTTCGAGGCGTCATCCGCTCAGAAACTTGCGCACGCCGTGAACACGGCGCTTACTGGCGACGAACTCCTGATCGTTACTTAGCGTAATCAGCCAGCGCTGGCTGCTGAGGGCACCCATCTTTCGGACGTGGTCGACGTTGATCAGAGCGTTCCGGTGTATGCGTTGGAAGTTGGAGCTGCCTAGCCGTCGCTCGATGATTTTGAGCGACTCAGTGGCCCGGTACTTCTTCTGGGCGGTGATGATCCAGACCAACTCGCCCTCAGCCTGAAATGCGAGAACCTCACTCGCGTCGAGCAGAAAGTACTCTTCGCCAGCCTTACCGACGATCTTCCGCGGACGCGGCCCCGCAGTGGGCGCGGCGAGCTCCTGAAGCTGCGCCACTCGTTCCACCGCCTGGCGCTCGCTGACGTGCCTGGCCCGCTCGACAGCTTGCCGCAATCGCTCTTGCGCGACGGGCTTGAGCAGATAGTCGATGGCGCCGGCCTCGAAGGCCTGGACCGCATAACTGTCATAGGCGGTGACAATGACGATCACGGGCATGTGGGACCCGCGCCGGATACCGCTCACAACTTCAAACCCGCCCATAGCCGGCATTTGAAGATCGAGCAAGACCAGATCTGGCCTATGTCGGGCAATTTGGTCCAGCGCCTTGGCGCCGTTGTCGGCCTCGCCCATCACTTCCACGCCATCGATCAACTCCAGTTCTTCGCGCAGCACCTGACGGGCGATCGGTTCGTCGTCGACGATTAGCGTTCTCAATGGCATGGCGCGGCGCTGCAGCTCAGGTCATTCTATGACTCGGATGCGCTCAATCCTACGGTTTTCCCATGAGCGGATAAGGAGATCCGGTAACCGGACTTAGAATGCCAGCGGGCGGCGTTGGCGGTCGAGTTCACAATCGGCCGGAAGATGCCGCTGCCCATGACCTTTATCTGAAGTATTCTCTGATTTCGCCCCGACCGGCCAGTTTCGCGCGTGCCTGTTCGATGGTGTAGAGCGGTTTATCTCCGACAGGGTCGCCCGGCAAGGCCTGCAGGCTTCCGGAGACCCACACCAGGGTACGAAGGGAAAACCGAGCGCGCGCGTCATCCCGCAGATGAACCGTTATCATCTGGTCGCCAAAGCGGTGCGCCGGATGGATCGGATTCCCCGCTTCGGGAAGCAAAGTGAACTCCTGCACCCACTTTCCGTTCTCCAAAGTCCGATTGCCATCCATCATGTAACCGAGGACCTCAACCGCGGCGCCAGGTGCTGTTGCTGATCCAGCATCCAGCGCGTGAGGCTGATCTCGGAGCAAGCTTTCCCAGCCCAAAAGAGAAAAACCTGCAGTGTGACTCGCGACGGGAGTAAGTTCGTTAAGGTCCGGCTGAGTCGTGAGCGCGATCACGGCGACTATCCCTCCGCCTGGAATCATCGCAAGGCCAACTATCAAGGCGAGTGTTCGAACTTCATGGGCCCGTGAAATGGCGACGTGCTTCTTCCTGCCGATTCCAACGCGCACGGCATAAAGCTTACGCGATTGGAGCTCTTCCGTCGAACAATTTCCGACAGGCGGGCTATGATGGGCAATGAGCGACCGAGTCGCGCCGATCAGCGGAATGCGGGCACCTGCCGCTTGCCTTACTTAACGATAGTGAGTTATCATTATCGGCTGGTTGCGAGCAGCAAGTGCTTCCCGTGAGGCATGACTTCGCATGTTGGTTATACTCCTGACGTTCTGCATAACGACCGGAATCGCTATCGTTTCAACCCACTCAGCCAGGCACGCGGATCTGCAGCGTCGCGCACAGCCGTGGATCGGCGGATTGCTTGTTGGCATCGTAGTTTTCTGGATACTCCCTGAGATGGCTGGAGAGCAGGGGTGGATCGTTGCGGCTTTCGGCGTCTCAGCGAGCGTGTTGTGTCTTTTGGTGGTCCACCGATACGTCTTTACCATCTGCCCCTTTTGTGCCGCGGGCACGCACAGTAGCGGGTCGGCTGTCCAAGCCGGCCCCGGTCAGCATGTTTCGGCGTTCGGTTGGCCGTTGCTGGTCGTAGGCTGCATTCACAGCTTCGTGGACGGGTGGACGATTGCGCTATCGCAGGTAGCCTCAAGGGTTTCGTGGCCCCTTCAGGCATCGGCAGGGGCTGAAGCCCGTCTTAGGGAACTGCTTCGGCACCCTCGAAAATCCCTCTACGGCGTTGCTGGGGCGCACTGTTCCAGGAGGGTCTTGGCATCGAGGCCAGCGCGCG
>Ga0335078_10009427_pt1 | contig 14476 bp, 10 predicted proteins | sample Lox_Sample_32_FD_206711 | JGI IMG/M metagenome (GOLD analysis project Ga0335078, IMG submission 206711) | Soil microbial communities from Loxahatchee National Wildlife Refuge, Florida, United States - Lox_Sample_3.2 | ecosystem: Environmental > Terrestrial > Soil > Wetlands | place: USA...
CATCGCCGCAATCTATTCCCCGGCGCGGCGGAATCAACCGCGTTGGCGCCCGCGTCCCCGCGAAATGCGTCGCCTCGGCTGCGCCGGGATGCTAGCCACGGCGGGCGTGGACAGCGACGTTTCCGTTCACGACCGGCTGGTGCGCCTCCTGACGGAGTCGGGCGTCCCGTTCCGCCAGCTCCACCACGAGCCGACGCCGACGTCCGCAGACGCCGCGCGCGTCCGCGGCGAGCCCATCGGGAGCGGCGCCAAGGCCCTGCTCCTCAAGGCCGACGACCGGTTCCGGCTGTTCGTGCTGCCCGGCGACCGCCGGCTGGACTCGGCGGCGGTCAAGCGCCAGCTCGGCGTCCTCCGGCTGCGCTTCGCCTCGAGGGAGGAGCTCCTGGCCGAGACGGGGCTCCAACCGGGCGCCGTCCCCCCGTTCGGCCGGCCCATCCTCCCGTTCGAGCTGACGGCCGACGTGTCCGTCGGCCAGGCCTACCCCACGGTGGCCTTCAACGCGGGGAGCGTCACCGACTCGATCATCATGGCCGCCGCCGACTGGGACCGCGTGGCCAAGCCCGTCAGGCTCCCGATCACCGAGGCCGCGGGCTGAGCGGGCCTAGGCGGCCGGCGGGGACGGCCGCCCCGCGACGTTCCCCCCGCAGACGACGAGGTCGACCGGGTTTCCCCCGAACTCGAAGGCCAGCATCCGCTCGTCGGCGTGGTGCAGGAGGACGAGGTCGGCCCGCCTGCCGACCTCGATCGTTCCGCGGTCCGCGAGGCCGAGGACGGCCGCCGCGTTGACCGTGCAGGCGGCGATGGCCTCCTGCGGCGTGAGCCCGCAGCACCGCACGGCCAGGGCGATGGCGAAGGGCATCGAGTGGGTCGGGGCCAGGTCCGGGCTGCAGTGGGTCGCGAGCGCCACGGCGCCGCCCTGGTCCACCAGGAAGCCGGCCCGCGCGAACCGCCCGTCGGTTTGGAAGCCGGTGCACGGCAGGATGACCCCGCAGGTCGGCGACCCGGCCAGCGCGACGAGGTCGGCCCTCGTGGAGGCCTCGAGGCCGTCGACGCTGCGCGCATGGAGCCGGATCGCCTCCGCGACCATGCCGAGCGAGCTCACGTGGTCCGCGTGGACGCGCAGGGGATGGTGCCTCGAGGCCTTCTCGAGCAGGCGCACGCAGGCCTCGCGCGACCAGGCGCCCTCATCGGCGCCGGCGTCCACCGCGATGCCGGGAAACTCGCGCGAGACCTCGGGCAGCATCTCCTTGACCACCATCCGGGCGTACTCCTCGGGGCTCCCCTCGAAGGAGCCCCCCAGGAGGGCCGTCGGGACCACCGTCCCCGGCCAGTCCTGGCCCGCGCGCACGATCGCGCGCAGCATCTTGAGCTCGGGCTCGGTCGCGAGCCCGTAGCCGCTCTTGACCTCCACGGTGGTCGTCCCCGCGCACAGCATCCGCGCGAGGCGCTCCCTCAGCGCCGCGGCGAGCTGCTTGCGGGTCGCCTCCCGGACGGCCCGGACCGTGGCCGCGATGCCTCCTCCCCGTCGGAGGATCTCGGCCTGGGGCACGCCCCGCAGCCGCTCCTCCCAGTCGTCCACCCCGCTGCCGGCCCAGCAGGCGTGGGTGTGGCAGTCGATGAAGCCGGGCATGAGCACGCGTCCGGCGGCGTCGACGGCCTCGGCGCCCGCCGGGGCCTCGAGCTTCGGCCCGACGGCCGCGATCACCGAGTCGGCGACGAGCACGTCGCCGTGGGGGATGACGGAAAGCTCGCGCAGGTCCCGGCCCCGGCGCGGGCGCTCCCCGGAGGCGAGGGTCAGGATGCGGGCGTTGCGGATGATCAGGTTCACGCGCGGTCCCGGTGCGCCCGTCTGCCAGGGCGCCGGGCGCTGGGGCGGGGGCGCCGCCCCGCCCAGGCGGCTACAGCTTCCTGTGCGATCCGTCGCAGAAGGTCCCGTTGCCCGTGTGCTTGCAGCCGCACCAGGCGACCGTCTTCGCCTCGGCGAGCTCGACCCGGACCGGGACGAATCCCGTCGCCTTGTGGGAGCCGTCGCAGAACGGCTGGTTCTTGGAGTTGCCGCAGGCGCACCAGAAGTAGACTCCGGGGACCATCGCCTGGACGTAGGGGCCTTTTTGGGGGACGGCGGGATTGTTCATGGGTGTGAGGAGGGAGGCGGCGTTCCTCGCGCATCCCTGCGCCCATGATGCGCCCCGGCGGCGCGCGTGCCATCAAAAAGAAGGGTCCGCGCGCGAACGAGCGCGCCAGCGTGCACACAACCGCACCGGCGCGCCTGCCGCGTCGGCGCCGGCTCGGTCGGGGCCGGCTCATTAAAAAATGATCTTCTCCCGGAACATGCGGTCTACTCGTCCAAAACTCAAATCGACCATGACCGAATCCCATCCCCAAATAACGATAGGCCCGTCAGAGATGCACCGGGCGGAATGGAGCATGCGCCCGCGAATGACGTTTGGCGTCACCGCGGTCGCGCTGCTCTTCGCGATAGCAGCCATCGTCCTCGGCACCAAGTACCGCCAGGAGAGCGCCCTCCTGGCCGATGCCAACGCCGAGCTGAACCAATCGAAATCCGAGGCGGCCCATGCGAGGGCCGAGCTGGACGGCGCCCGCTCGTCGCTGGCGGGCCTCCAGCGCCAGCTCGACGCGGCCAGGGTCCAGCAGGCGGACCTGCGCTCCGAGCTGGCCGGCGCGGCGAGCCAGCGGTCGGACCTGCAGGCGCGCCTGGACAAGGCCCAGGCCGCGCTGCGGTCCCAGCAGGACCACGAGAGCGCCCTGGCGGCCCGGCTCCAGGCGCGGCTCGACCGAGCCGCCCTCCAGTCGGCGGATCTGCGCCGGGAGCTCGCCCAGGCGAAGGGCCGCGCGGCCGAGCTGCAGTCGCGCCTGCAGAGCGCCGAGGCCCGGGCGGCGAGCCCGCCGGCGCCGGCGATCATGCTGCCCGTCATGCCGGTGGAGGCCTCGTTCGCGAGCTCGTTCTTCAGCGGCCGGTACACCCTGCGCCTGACGAACCTGAACCCCGGCCCGCTGCCGGTGACCATCACCGTCAACGGCTCGGACAAGCCGCCGGGCAGGTCCGCCGTGATCAAGGGCGGCGACACGCTCGACGTGGGCGGCCTGTCCGCCGGCCAGAGCGTGGTCGTCAGGAACGGCGACTTCGCCCCGCTTGCCCTGACCGTCAAGTGACGGGCCCCCCGGGCGCCCGCCAAGGGCGCGGTTGACGCGGGGACGTGGTTGGCGCGAGACTCGCCGCGCCGGGGGCGTCGTCCAGCCCCCGGCCCCCGCGTGAACCCCCCCGACACCCCGCCCGAGCCCCTGCGCACGACCGGCCAGCAGCTGCGCCGCCGCTCGTGGGCCGAGCCCTGGAAGATCAAGATGGTCGAGCCCATCAAGCGCACGACGCCCGGCCAGCGCGCGGCCTCGCTGCGCGACGCGGGCTACAACACGTTCCTGCTGCGCTCGGAGGACGTCTACATCGACCTGCTGACCGACTCCGGCACGAGCGCGATGAGCGACTGGCAGTGGGCCGGGATCATGCTCGGGGACGAGGCCTACGCCGGCTCGAAGAACTTCTACCACCTCGAGGACGCCGTGCGCCGCCACTACGGCTACAGGCACCTGATCCCGACCCACCAGGGCCGCGGCGCCGAGCACATCCTCAGCCAGATCATGATCCAGCCGGGCGACACCGTGCCGGGCAACATGTACTTCACGACGACGCGCTACCACCAGGAGCACGCCGGCGCGAGGTTCGAGGACGTCATCATCGACGAGGCCCACGACCCGACGAGCCCGCACCCGTTCAAGGGCGACGTCGACCTCGCCAAGCTCGAGCGCGTGCTCGCGGCCGCCAAGCGCGTGCCCTACGTGAGCCTGGCCGCCACGGTCAACATGGCCGGGGGGCAGCCGGTGAGCATGGCGAACGCGCGCGCGGTGCGCGAGCTGTGCCTGCGCCGCGGCGTGCCGGTCATGCTGGACGCGACCCGCGCGGTCGAGAACGCCTGGTTCATCAAGACGCGCGAGCCGGGCCACTCGGCCAGGAGCTGCGCCGAGATCCTGCGCGAGTTCTGCTCGTACACCGACGGCTGCACCATGAGCGGCAAGAAGGACGCGCTCGTGAACATCGGCGGCTGGCTGTCGCTCAACGACGACGCGCTCGCGGACAGGGCCCGCAACCTGGTCGTCGTCTACGAGGGCCTCCACACCTACGGCGGCATGTCGGGGCGCGACATGGAGGCGATGGCCCGCGGCATCGTGGAGTCCGTCGAGGACGAGCACATGCGCGCCCGCGTGGGCCAGGTCGAGTACCTGGGCGAGCTCCTGGAGGCCTACGGCGTCCCGATCGTGGTGCCCATCGGCGGCCATGCCGTCTACCTCGACGCCCGGCGCTTCTACCCCGACATGCCCCAGGACAACTTCCCGGCCCAGACGCTCGCGGCCGAGCTCTACCTGGACGCGGGCGTGCGCGCGATGGAGCGGGGGATCGTCTCGGCCGGGCGCGACCGGGCCACGGGCCGCCACCACTACCCGAAGCTCGAGCTCGTGCGGCTCACGATCCCGCGCCGCGTCTACACGCAGGCGCACATGGACGTCGTCGCGGAGTCGGTGCTCGCCGTGCACCAGCGCCCCGACAAGCCGCGCGGCCTGCGCATGGTGTACGAGCCCGAGCACCTGCGCTTCTTCCAGGCGCGCTTCGAGCCCCTCTAGGCCCCCGGGCCCGGGGGCGCCGGCGGCCCGGGCGCGTTGCCTAGGGCGCGGGGGGAGAGGACCTTGCGGCATTCCGGGGCCCGCCGCGGCCCCGGCCCGCCGCCGCCCGCCAATCCGAGGCTCGCAGCTTGCGGCGGGCGCGATACACTACTTCCTTCCTGTCGCCACCGCCTCCCATGCCCGACGAAGACAAGACCAGCGAAGCCGAGCTGATGAAGCGCGTCCACCGCGAGCTCATCGACGACTACGACGAGGAGCTGGAGATGGAGCGCGACGACTGGGAGAAGCTCTCCCCGACCTCGCCGCTGCGCCCGCTCAAGCACGACTCGGACCGCGACCAGCGCAACCGCTACTTCAAGGAGCTCTTCCGCCTGCAGGGCGAGCTGGTGAAGATGCACGACTGGGTCGTCGAGTCGGGCCACCGCCTGGTGATCGTGTGCGAGGGCAGGGACGCGGCCGGCAAGGGCGGCGTGATCAAGCGCATCACGCAGCGCCTGAACCCGCGCGTCGCGCGGGTGGCGGCCCTGCCCGCGCCGACGAGCCGCGAGAAGACCCAGTGGTACTTCCAGCGCTACGTCGCGTACCTGCCGGCCGCGGGCGAGATCGTGCTCTTCGACCGCAGCTGGTACAACCGCGCCGGCGTGGAGCGGGTGATGGGCTTCTGCACGGACGCCGAGTACGAGGAGTTCTTCCGCTCGGTGCCCGAGTTCGAGAAGATGCTCATCCGCTCGGGCATCCAGCTGGTCAAGTACTGGTTCTCGATCCCGGACGAGGAGCAGGAGTTCCGCTTCCGCTGCCGGATCAACGACCCGCTCAAGCAGTGGAAGCTCAGCCCGATGGACCTCGAGTCGCGCAAGCGCTGGGAGCTCTACACCAAGGCCAAGGAGGTCATGTTCGAGCGCACCCACCTGCCCGAGTCGCCGTGGTGGGTGGTGCAGGGGGCGGACAAGAAGAAGGCGCGCCTCAACTGCATCCACCACCTGCTCTCCCTGGTGAAGTACACCGAGGTCAAGCACGATCCGGTCACGCTGCCGCCTCGCGTCCACCATCCCGACTACCGGCGCGAGCCGGTCCGGCCGGAGATGATCATCCCCGAGATCTACTGAGCGCGGCGGGGCCCTCCGGCCCGGCGCATTTGACACCCGCCGCGCGCGGTGCGAGCCTGCGCCAACGGCCGCGGGCAAGCGCGGCGCCCGGGCCCCTCCCGGCGCGCCCGTCGCCCGGACCCGCCTGGAACAACCCCCGACCCCGCAACCATGCACCCGTCCAACCCACCCCCGACCAGGCTCCTGCCTGCGCACCCCCGCCGCCTGGCGCTCGCCTGCCTCGCCTGCGCCCTGTCGCTCGCGCCGGGCGCCGGGCGCGCCCCCCCCCCCCCCGCGGGCGCGCGCGGCGCGCCCAGCCCGCCCCGGAGGGCGCGCGCTGGGCGCACATGAAGACCGCGCTCTTCTTCACGAGCGAGGACGTGGCGGCGCTGCTGGCCAAGCCTGAGGACCGCCGCGCGACCCTGGCGTACTTCGCGCCGCTGCGCCTCTCGAAGGTGTACCTCACCAACTCGAGCGTCGAGCCGTCCGCGGTCGCCTCCCTGAGGGAGATCAGGGACGACCTCCTGGCCCACGGCCTCGAGGTCTCCGGCGCCGTCGTCCCGGCGGACCGCGGGCCCCTGTGCTACAACGACCCGAAGGACATGGCCCTCCTCGAGGCCCGGGTGCGCGTCCTCGCCCAGGTCTTCGACGAGATCATCGTGGACGACTGGCTCTTCACGACCTGCACGAGCGCGCCGAGCGTCGCCGAGCGCGGTGCCGACTCCTGGGCCGACTACCGCAGCCGCCTCGTGTCCGAGCAGTCGAAGCGCCACCTGATCGACGCCGCCAAGCAGGTGAACCCCCGGGCCAGGGTCATCATCAAGTACCCGAACTGGTACGAGGGCCACCGCCAGAACGGCTACGACGTCGCCCTGCAGACGCCGCAGTTCGACGGCGTGAGCGTGGGCATCGAGACGCGCCAGCCGGCGACCCAGGACCAGCACATCCCGACGTACTCGGGCTACGTCTTCCAGGAGTGGATCGGGGGCGACGCCGGCCCGAAGTGGCGCAGCGCCTGGCTCGACAACTCCGGGATGACGAAGGTCGACTTCGGCGAGTTCGCGGGCGAGGTGTGGCAGGCGGTCCTCGCGCGGGCGCCGGAGATCATTTTCTGGTGCGCGGGCGAGCTCCACCTCCCCAGCCCGTCCTCGGACGTGTACCCGGACCTCTGCGAGATGATGCCGCAGTTCGACAGGCTGGCGGGCATGCTGAGCGGCCCGGCGCGGGGCATACCCTTCCACCTGCCCCTGGGCGCCGTGGGCGAGTACAACATCTTCGGGTACCTGGGCGCGATCGGGCTGCCGATCGCCCCGAGCCCGGCGTTCCCCGCCGACGCCAAGGTCGCCATCTTCACGAGGCACTCGCTGCGCGACCCGAAGCTCGCGCAGGAGCTGGAGGCGCGGGTGCGCTCGGGCGGCGAGGTGGTCCTCACCTGGTCGCTCCTCCGGGAGCTGCGCGGCAGCGAGGTGTCGAAGGCCTTCAACGTGATCAGCGACGGCGGCACCGTGACCTCGTCCACCTTCCGCGTGCGCGGGGCGTTCTGGTTCGCCGAGCCCGTCGAGGCGTCCCGGCCCTTCACGTTCCCGAGGATCGAGCTGTCGACGTGGCCCTACGCGCGCGAGGTCGGCATCGTGCGCGAGGACGGCGACTTCGGCGTCCTGCTGGAGGCGCCCTACATGGCGGGCAAGGTCGACGTGCTCAACATGCCCGACAACAGCTACGACCTGCTGCGCCTCCCGGAGCCGGTGCTCAACTCCATCCGCCGCGTCTTCTTCGTCGAGCTGGGCGTCCGCCTGCTCGGGCCGGGCAACGTGGCCCTCTACCGCTTCGGCGACCGCCAGTACGTCCTCTACAACATGAACGCGGCGCCCGCGAAGGTGGCCCTGCACTTCCCCGAGGGGACGCCGACCCAGGGTTGGCAGGAGCGGATGCGCGGCGAGAGCCTGAGGACGGCGGAGGTCGAGGAGGGCCGCGAGCCGTTCGTGCCGCGCGAGTTCCACCTGCCGCGCGAGACCGAGGTGGCGCTCACGCTCGGGCCGTCCGAGGTCGCCCTGGTCGAGCGGCCGTAGGCGCCCGCCGGCCGGGTGCCGGGTCCGCGGCTACGCCCCGGACGCCGGTCCCGCGGCGCCGGCGCCTCTCTCGAGGTGGCCCGCGCGTCGCGCGTACACGAACTCGGCCGCCCGCTTGAGCGCGGTCCCGAGGCGCTGCCGGTCAAAGGGCTTGAGCACGTAGTCGGCCGCGCGGATCCCGAAGGCGTCCACCGCGAACCTCTCGTGGGCCGTCACGAACACCACGGCGGGGCGCTCGTCGGCCTCGAGGCTGGCGATCACCTGGAGGCCGTCGCAGCCGGGCATCTGCATGTCGAGGAGCGCGATGTCGGGCCTGTGGCGGCGTATGGCTTCGAGGGCCTCCGTGCCGGTGGCGTAGGCGCCGACGAGGTCGAAGTCCGCCGGCATCAGGGCAAGCAGCCGGTCCCGCGCCAGCGGCTCGTCGTCGGCCACCAGGACCCGCAGCCTGGCGCCGGCGCCCGCCTGCGGCGCGGCCGCGTCCGGGCGCGCGTCGGCGGGCGGGGCCGCCGACGGGGCGCCGGAGCCGTTGGCGCGGCTCAGCAGCCTGCGCTCCCGGACCGCCCGGGCCAGCTCGCCGAGGACGGGGACGGTCGCCTCCCAGGCGAGGCACCCGTCGGTGACGCTCTGCCCGTAGACGAGCGGCCGCCGCGCCAGATCCTGGGCGCCGCCGACAAGGTTGCTCTCCAGCATGACCCCGACGATGGCGGCCTCGCCCGAGCGCAGCTGGGCCGCGAGCGCGGAGGCCACGGCCGGCTGGCGCAGCGGATCCTTGCCGCTGTTGCCATGGCTGCAGTCCACGATGACGTGCGGGGGAAGGTCGTGCCGGCGCAGGGCTGCGGCGGCGGCCCGCACGTCCGCCGGGGCGTAGTTCGGGCCGCGGGTCCCCCCTCTGAGGACGATGTGCGTGTGCGCGTTGCCGCGCGTCACCTCGACCGCGGGCGCCCCGCTGCGGGCGGGCATCGGGAAGCGGTGCCCGGTGCGGGCGGCGCGGACGGCGTCCACGGCCACCTGGACGTCGCCGTCGGTGCGGTTCTTGAAGCCGATCGGCATGGGCAGTCCCGAGGCCAGCTGCCGGTGGATCTGGCTCTCGACCGTCCGGGCCCCGACCACCCCCCACGAGATGAGGTCCGCGTAGAACTGCCCGAGCAGGGGATCCAGGAACTCGGTCCCCGCCGCCAGGCCGAGGCGGGTGATCTCCAGCAGCAGCTGGCGGGCGCGGCGGACGCCCTCGTTGATCTCAAAGGTCCCGTCGAGCCGGGGATCGCTGACGAAGCCCTTCCAGCCGGCCACGGTCCGCGGCTTCTCGAAGTACGTGCGCATGACGACCAGCAGTTCGCCCGCGTGCTCCCAGGTGACGGCGGCGAGCCGCCCGGCGTAGTCCAGGGCGGCCGCCGGGTCGTGGATCGAGCAGGGGCCCACGACGACGAGGAGCCGGTCGTCGCGGCCGGACAGGATCGCCGCGATCTCGCGGCGGGTCCGGGCGACGAACTCGGCCCCGACGCGGTCCAGGGGGAGCTGCTCCTCGAGGTCCGCCGGGCAGGCCAGGGGCCTCGCCGCCCCGGCCGGGGGGTCCCCGGCCGGCGCTCGCGCGGCGCCCGGGTCCTGGTCTTTCCGGGGTGAAGTGGACGATCTCATGGAGGGCCCTGGCGCCGCGTCCCTCAGATGACCGCCACGGCCTCCATCTCGACGAGCAGGTCGTGCCGGCAGACGTCCCCGAGGACGCACACCTTCGGGAAGGCCGGCACGCCCATCAGCCTGGACACCCGCTCCCAGGCCTCCCAGGCCTCGCGGTTCTTGCAGAACAGCGTCGCCGACGTGATGTGCTGGAGGCCGCCGCCCTGCCCGTTGAGGATCGCGGCGACGTTCATGAGCGTGTCGAGGCTCTGGTGCTCCGCGTCGCCCAGGTGCGTGCTCGCCCCGGCGGCGTTGATGCTCGCCGTGCCCGAGACGTGCACAGTCCGGCGCCCCTCGATCTCAAGGGTCATGCCCCTCGAGAACGACGAGCCGTACGTGAAGGACGAGTCCTGCCGCGGGCTCCGCCGGATCGCCTCCGCCCGGGCGAACCCGGGCCCGTCGGAATCGAGCGCAAGCACGTCCATGATGCACTCCTCGTCCTCGCTCCTGCCCATGATCCCGGTGCTCGCCGGGAATTCCGGGCCGCCCTCGACGCCGAGGCCCGCCCGCCGGTACAGATCGGTGCGCACGCGGTTCATCTCGCCATACCACTCGAGGAGCCGCGCGACGTAGATCCACGTCCGCACGACCTGGGTGTATTCCATGCCGTGCGCCCGGAGGCCCAGCTCCACGTTGGTGAACATCCGCGTCGCCTGGGCCACCGGCCCGGCGGCCAGGGACCCGCCGGCGACCGTGCCGCGCACGCCCGGCAGATGGAGCATGCGGAAGCCGCGCCCCGTCCAAAGCCGCCCGCGTCCCGTCGCGGGGTTCTCCACCGTGGCGACGCACCTCTCGCCGTCGTGCGGCGCGATCCCCCAGAGCTGCAGGCCGGCGAAGTCGCAGCCCTGCACGGGCGAGCCCTGGATCCACGTCACCGGCATCGTCCGGTCGAGCCCGTGGCCGCGGTAGGTCGCGTCGCGGCGCTTGAGGACCTCGGCGCGCGCGCGCGTGAGGCCGTAGAGCTTCTCGTGGATCGGCTGGATCCCGCGGTGGGCGAGGGTGGCCGCGACCTGCTCGAACAGGTGTCCGGCCGCCGCGTCCGCGGGCATGGCGCCGTCGACCATGGCCGTGAGGTAGTACCCGGTGAAGGTGGCGTGCTCGAGCGTCCGAAGTTCCAGCCGGCATACGCCGGACGTCTCGATCAGGTTGGTCTTCATAGTTGGTCCTCCGCGCGGGCTCGCCCGCGGCCCGTGCTCGCGCAGCGCCCCGGGGCGTGCGCCCGGGCTTTCCTGGGGTTCGGGATGGGGTCCATCCTCATCTAATATGTTAGATAAGAGATATTAATGAGTCACTTACTCAAACATTAGATGGATTGCTTGCCCCCCGGCCGGAACACAATTGGGACGAAGTGCCGGTTTTCAGCCGCCGAGTGCCGTCATTCCAACGTCAGAATGTCCCCTAATCCTTGTCCTTGAAGAGGGTTGCGCGACGCCGGGGCCCCGCGAGGCCCTGGCGGCGGAAATCGCCGGGCGTTCAGTCCCCGCCGCAGGCCTCGCAGCGAAGCGGGGGCGTGTCGCGCTGCGTCTGGTTCACCGTCTCCAGCCGTTCGCGCCGGCCGGCGAAGCAGCGCGGGCACGTGGAAAACGGCTCCAGGGCCCATGTGTCCGCGAAGACGCGGCCCCGGCCCAGCGCGAGCGCCTCCCGCTGGGCCGCCTCGAGCATCGCGAGGGTCGGCGCAGTGAACTCGCCCGATTCGCGGAGCCGCTCCATCGCGCCGTTGCCGGCGCGGGTGGGGATGAGCGTCACCGCGCCCGCGCCGCACGCGAAGGCGAACTCGGCCGACTTCACGGCCCATTCCAGGCCCGGGCGCCCGCCAAGGAAGGGCGGGTTCACCAGGATAAACGCGCGCAGCGCGATCCGCTCGGCCGCGAGGAATTCGGCGGCCTTCGCGAACTGGGCCAGGTCGAACTTCTTGTTCAGCTTCCTCAGCACCTCCGGGTGCGCCGTTTCGAGCCCCAGGGCGACCTCGAGCGAGCCGGCCAGCAGGTCGCGCAGCGCCCGGGCGCGGTCCCCGACGAGCAGCGGATGCGATTCCACCACGACCTGGCGCGCGAAGGCGATCCGCCGGGCGATCGGCGCGTAGTCGTCCGGAGGGATCGCCGCGGGATCGAAGAAGCTGCCGCTGTTGTAGAGCTTCACCTGCACCGGGACCTTCCCCGAGTCCGACCAGCGCCGGACCGCGGACTCCACCTGCCGCGGGATCGCCCCCTTCGGGACCGAGTCGCGGGTGGTGTCCTTCCACAGGTCGCACATCAGGCAGCGCCAGGGGCACTCGCGGTTGGTCAGCAGCACGACGCCGGAGTCGACGACCGCGCCGGACGCCAGGCGCTCCTTCTCGAGGAAGACGCCGTGGGGCGCGTCCGGGTCGGGTGCGGCGGGCCGCGGCGGACGCTGGGCGAGAATCCACGCGGTGCGGCCCCGGGCCGGGTACGCCGAGACGGTCTCCGTCACTGATAGATCGCGAGATACTGCCGGCGGTAGTCGGACTCCCGCGTGCCGAGCCGCCGGCGGAGGCGCTCGACGGGGATCGCCCCGTGCTGGAACCGGCGCTTCGCGAAGACCGGCATGTCGACGCCGAAATGCGCCCTGATGCCGCGCCGGGCGATCTCGCCCTTGAGGGAGTAGAGGCGGTCGACCGACATGTGGCTGAGCTCCGCGAAGGGGATGCCCTCGGCGACGGAGATGACGGCCGGCCGCGTGAAGGGGCTGAAGCCCTCGAACCCGCAGTGCCGGGCGGGCGCGTAGGTGCGCGCGTAGCTCCGGCTGAGCCCGCCGCTGTAGGTGAGCGAGTGCTTGATCCGGCCGACCCCCCAGCCCTCCTGGTAGAGCATCAGGTTGTTGACGACGCTGCGGATCGTCAGCTCGGGGTTCTCCTCGATCGGATAGTCCTTCAGGTTCTCGTCGCCGCCGTCGCCGTCGGCCAGGTGCCTCCATTCCGGATAGCGCGCGCGGATGCCGCGGCAGAGGGCCAGCCCCATCGACGCGCACTCGACGTCGAGCGGCTTGTAGTCCTCGAGGACGCGCAGCGTCTCCGCCGCGTCGAGCGCCGCCGGATCGGCGTCAATCGTCTCGAGGAAGAGGCCGAGCCCGAGGCGGTCGAGGAATTCGCGCGCCTGGCGCACGTCGGGGCCGTCGCCGAAGTTCAGGGTGAACGCCTTGAGCCGCGCCGGGTTCAGGCCGAGCCGGCGCATCACGTGGTAGACGGCGAGGAAGACGCAGCCGCTGTCGACCCCGCCGGAGAAGCACACGCCGACCGGCTCGCGTTCGGGCAGGCCGCCGAGCCACTTCGCCGTCTCGTCCGCCAGGGCGCCGATGTAGCTCCGGCCGATCACGTCGAGGTCGGCCGGGAGCGCGTTGCGCTCGGGCGTGAAGAAGCGCGTGTAGGTGGGATCGGGGTCGGGGCAGCCGACGAGCTGCAGCTCGACCACGTGGTGTGCCGGCACCATCCGCGTGTAGCTGGGGTGAAACTGCCGTTCGAGCCCCTCGCTCCGGAGGTGCCGGTGGATCGCGTCGATCCGGTCGGAGACGACGAGCGCGGGTCCCTCGCGGCGCTTGGCGAGGAAGTAGCGCATCGGCCGGTCGAGCGAGCGCGCCATCCGCACGCGCTTGCCCTCCCGCGCCACAAGGGCGAACGAGCCGTCGATCTCGCGGACCGAGTCGGCGGAGCCGTGCAGGATGCGCGCGCGGGCCTCCTCGAGGGTCATGTTGCGCAGGCGGTGGGTTGCCGGATCGATCAGGTCGACGAGTCGTTCGATGTATTCGTCCATGGAAGGAGGGAGGGATCGGGGATGATCACCGGTGCCGCCGGAGTGTGACGCGACCCGGGATGCGGCCGGTTGCCTGACCGAGTGCGCAACCTACTGCGCGCCGCGCGCAGGACAAGGCGAAAGGGCCCGGGAGGCGCGGCGGCGGCGGCGGGATCGGCGACTGGCCCCGCGTTCGCGGCGGTTCGCCCCTTTTCCGTCACCCGCCCGGCGCGCCATCCGTCGGCCGTTCCCGCGCGAGCGCCCCATGGCCCTTCCCCTCCCGGCGCCGGGATTCGCCCGACGAATGGCAGTTGTTGAACCGTGTTACTTTGACTAACGAGTGGGGCATGTCCAAGCGCCTGATCTGGGCAAGCGGTGCGATCCTGGTGGTCGCGGTCGCCGCGGGCGTCCTGTGGCTCCGCCGGCCGGCGTCGTCGTCCGCCGGGTTCGTGCGCCTGATGAACCGCGGCAACGGCCTGCTGGAAAAGGGCGACGCGGGCGCGGCCATCGGCGTCTACGGCCGGGCGCTCCGGCTCTCGCCGGGGAGCACCGACGTCCGCCTCAACCTGGCCAACGCCTATCTGCTGGCGGACCGACCGGACGACGCGGCGACGATGTGCCGGCAGACGCTCGAGCTCGACCCCGGCAGCGCGGCGGCGTACTACCTGCTGGGCTGCGCGCTCCTCCGGAAGAACCAGGCCGAGCCGGCCGCGGAGGCGCTGCAGCAGTCGTGGAAGATCGACCGGGGGGTGCCGGCGCTCGATTTCCAGATGGGCATGGCGCAGGAGGCGCTCGGGCAGATCCCGGACGCGATCCGCGATTTTGAGAGCGTGGTCCGGGCGGCGCCCGACCATCCGTCGGCCCACTTCCAGCTGAGCCAGCTCTATCGGCGGGTCGGCCGGGCCGACGACGCGGCGCGCGAGCTGGAGAAGCACCAGGCGATCCTGGCGCGCTCCTCGAGCCCGGTCATCGCCGTGGCCGCCCTGGAGCGCTGCAAGTACACCCTGCCGCTGTCGCCGTTCGTCCTGGGCCAGCCGGATCCGCGCGGGATTCCGGTCCGCTTCGTGGAGGAGACCGCCGCGGCGTTCGGCGAGCTGGCGGGCACGTGCCGCGGTCCGCTGGCCGTCGTCGACTACGATCACGACGGGCGCCCGAGCATCTTCGCGCGGGAGCAGAGCGGGGGATTCCTCCTGCTCGACGACCGCGG
>Ga0335078_10009428_pt1 | contig 14476 bp, 8 predicted proteins | sample Lox_Sample_32_FD_206711 | JGI IMG/M metagenome (GOLD analysis project Ga0335078, IMG submission 206711) | Soil microbial communities from Loxahatchee National Wildlife Refuge, Florida, United States - Lox_Sample_3.2 | ecosystem: Environmental > Terrestrial > Soil > Wetlands | place: USA: Florida...
CGTTCGCCAGCCGTCCCCCAGCGAAAGATGCAGCAGGACGGCCGGCAGCAAGCTGAGCACGGAAAAGCTGAACGCCGCCGTCAGATCGGCCACGGGCAAAGGCAAGCCCGGGCAGGTCAGCACCACCAGCGAGCCCAGGTTCCACGCCAGCGACAGAGCGGCCGCCAGGCCGGACAGATTCCGCCCGCGTACGCCGGACCAGCCGCGCCCGCTGAACAGCAACGTCAGGAAGATGGCAAAGATCAGCGCGCCCGCGGCATGGCCCAGGATGTTGATCAACAACGGCTGGTCGAGTATCGGCATGATATTTGTTGTCCGCTCGCGGGCGGGGAATGCCCGTCTGCCGCGTCGCGCGCCCGGTGGCGCGAAAACCGTTCCGAAGCCGCGACCATCCCCTTCATACTGTACAGCGAAGCATGCCGGAGGGACGGACAGTTCGCCGCGCCGCCATCAGTGCCTCCTTGTGCGCAGCCATGATTCTGGGCTTTACCTTGCTGATGCTGCAGGCTACGGTTTGGAACCAGCCGGCGCCGGCTGAGCCCACGTTCTACACGACGCTGCCGGGAGTGGACCTCTCGGCTCTTTCCAGCCAGCAACGGGCCGCCGTTCTCAAACTCCTGAACACCCGCCGCTGCCCATGCGAATGCATGCGCACGGTGGCCGGCTGCCGCAACCATCACGGAAGCTGCAACCTCAGCCTAACGGAGGCCCGTGCGGCGGTGGCGGCCGCTATTTCCTCCAGGGGCCGCCCGCCGGCACAAGCCTCGCGGAGTTCAAGATAAACGCCATCTCCGAGGCGACATGCAGTATGGCCGCCAGCAGGGGGGTAAGGATACCGGCTGCGGCCAGCGCCACTCCGGCCAAATCCACGGCCAGCGTTCCGCCGAAGTTGAAGAAAATGATGCGGCGGCAGCGACGCGCGGTTTCGAGCAGATCGACGCAGTCCAGAAGATTATTTCCCAGCAGCAGCACGCCGGCGCTCTGCCGCGCAAGATCGGTGCCGGAGCCCATCGCGATGCCGACGGTGGCCTGCACCAGGGCCGGCGCGTCGTTGATGCCATCGCCTACCATGACAACACGCCGGCCGAAGCGGATCAGGTCGGTCACGCGCTCCAGTTTATCCTGCGGAAGCAGATCGGCCGCGAAATCGTCTACGCCCAGTTGCCGCGCCGCACGCTCCGCCACACGGCCCCCATCTCCCGTGAGCAGCAGTGGTTTTAGCCCCATATCCTTTAAGCGGGACACTGCCTCCACCGCTTCCGGGCGCAGTACGTCTTCGAACCGCAGTGCGCCCGCCAACTGGCCGCGATAGGCTACCAAAACGTCGTCGGCCGCTTCCGGCATGCGGTGGAGCTGCGCTTCCAGATCGGGATTTTCGCCAAACAGCGCGCGATTGCCCACCAGGATCTCCCCTCCATTCCAGACGGACCTCACGCCCCGGCCCGGCAGGTATTCGAAGCGATCGGGATCGCTGGCCAGGATGCCCCAACGCGCCGCTTCCTGCCTGATGGCCTTACCCAGCGGGTGTTCCGAAGGCCGCTCGGCGATAGCCGCCAGCCGGATCACCCGGTTCGCATCTTCGCCTTGAAACGGAACCACTGCGGTCACATACGGCTGGCCGAAAGTCAGCGTTCCGGTCTTGTCAAGCACCACCGTATCCACCGTTGCCAGTGCTTCCATGTAGCGGCCGCCCTTCACCACGGCGCCGCCGCGCGCCGCCCGTCCAATCGCGCCTAACAGGGCCAACGGCGTCCCGGCCGCGATGCCGCAGGCTCCGGCGACGATAATTACGGCGATAGTGGCGCGGATGTTGGCGGTCACCAGAAATGTCACGAAAGCCGAGGCCAGCGCGAAGTAGACCACCCAACCCGCCAGGCGGTCCGCCAGTTTTTGCACCGGCGCGCGCGAATGCTCGGCCTTTTCGACCGCGTCGACGATTCTCCCGAACGCCGTGTCGAGGCCCACGCGCTCCGTTCTCACCTCCAGCATCCCGGTCTGGTTGGTGGTGCCGGCGAAGACCGCGGCGCCGGGCAGTTTCTCCGCGGGCATCGATTCCCCGGTAATGCTCGATTGATCTACGGCCGAATGGCCCACCAGCACCACGCCGTCCACCGGAATCTCGGCGGCCGGACGGATCACTACCGTGGTCCCCGCATGCACTTCGGAGATGGACACTTCCACCAGGTCGCCGCCGCGCCGCACAACCGCCCGCTTGGGCAGCAACGCCAGCAGATCGCGGATCGCCTGGCGACCTCGGCTGACCGTCATCTCTTCCAGGATTTCCGCCGCCAGGACGAAAAACAGGATGAACAGCGCGGTTGAAAATTCGCGAATCGCCAACGCCGCCACCAGCGCCAGCGTCATGGAGAGCTCCATGGTCATTCGCCGCGCCAGCAGATTTTCGAATGCTTCGCGAAATACGGTCCAGCCTCCACCGAGGACAGCCGCGACGGCCAGCAGGTCGATGCCGCCGACTCGCGGCACGAATCCCAGCCAACTGACTGCGGCAGAGACACCCACCATCGCAAATATCACCAGATCGGTGTGGCTGACGGGTTCCTGTTCCCCCGATTCCCCCGCCGCTTCGGCGTCGAATGAGCGTTGCAGCCTGGAAACATCCTCGACAGCTCCCATATACCCCTCCCGGTATTGAGGTTAAGTTCCGATTATCCCTGTGCCTTTGGACTGCCGCATCTGAAATTCCACCGGCGGGCGCGGTGGCAGCGCCAGCGGGCGGCATTTTCGGGGCAACGGGCTCTTGCCGGCCACTGCATAAATTAGCCCGTTCATGGCAATAATCATCCCGGCCGCGATTTTCCACTGCCGCTCGCGAGAGAATAGGTGGTAGACCTAACCGAGATGGAAGCCCTGCTCATCAAAGCGTTGATCGTGGATGACGAGCCCGTGGCGCGCCACGTTCTGCGCGACGAACTGGAGCAGTTCCCGGAAATCGAGGTCATCGGCGAAGCTGAGAACGGCAAAGAGGCCCTGCAGAAAATTCGAACACTCTCGCCAGACTTGGTTTTTCTTGATCTCCAGATGCCCGTCATGAGCGGGTTCGAAGTGGTCCGCGGCCTGGGAAACGCACCGCTACCGGTGATCGTGATTGTCACGGCTTTCGACCAGCACGCCATTCAGGCCTTCGAAGCGGGAGCGGTCGACTACCTGCTGAAGCCGGTGAGCGAAGCCCGCTTGCAGAAAGCCGTCGAGCGCGCCAAAGGGCTGCTGAACCGCCCCGTCGAGATTGCCAACCAACTGGCACGCATAGCATCCGTCAACCCCGGCGCCGCGCCCACCAAGAGCCGCAAGATTGTGGGGAGGAGCGGAGCCGACTATGTACTTCTCGACCCCGACGACGTGCTGGCTTTCCAAGCGGAGCGGGAGCTGGTATGGATCGTCACCGCGCGGCAGCGACTGCTGGCGACGCAGAGCCTGCGCGCCATAGCGGAGCGGTTGGCCGAGCCGGAATTCCAGCGCGTGCATCGCAATGCCCTTGTGAATGTGAACCACGTGCGCAAGATGAGCGCCCTTTCCAGCCAGCGTTGGCTGATCACGCTCAGCAACGGTTTGCAGTTGGTGGTAAGCAAGCGTCAGGCGCACAGCATCCGGCAGATCCTGCGGTGGTGAGGACAGTTCTTTCATGGCCTTTTCCAGTCCACCCGCGGCGAAGATCGGCCGCCTGTGGGATTGTCTTAGGCGTTAGGCCACGAGGCTTCGCACAATCGATAAATGACGAAGATCGCTTCTACGGTATGGGTTTGCTTCAGCGCCGTGCTGGGTTTCGCGCAATCCACTAGCGTGAACTCCGGGACTATCCATGGTTTGATCCTGGACCCCTCGAACGCGGCTATCGTCGGCGCCTCGGTAGAGATCGTGAACCCTGTTTCCCATTATGACGAGAGGACGCTGACAGACGGCCAGGGGAAGTTCGAGTTGGATAACGTTCCGTTCAACAACTATCATTTAACCGTCAACGCGCCTGGGTTTCAGGTGAACGCGCAGGATATCGCTGTAAGAACACCGGTGCCTCTCAGTGTCAAGGTCAGCCTTGCGCTCGGCGCGGCTTCGACCACGGTGAACGTAGAGGCCGCCGGGGACCTGCTGGAGACCGTATCCACCACACACACCGACGTCGACCGGGGCTTGTTCGACAAACTCCCTTTGGAGAGCCAGTCCTCGTCACTCAGTTCGCTGGTCACATTGGCTTCGCCCGGCATCGCGGCCGATTCCAACGGTCTCTTTCACGGACTGGGTGATCACGCCTCCAACTCCTTTTCCCTGGACGGCCAGCCCATCACCGATCAGCAAAGCAAGATCTTCTCCAATCAGATTCCGGTGGAAGCCGTGGAGTCCACGGAGGTGATCGAAGGCGCGCCACCGGCTGAATTCGGCGACAAAACCAGCGTCGTCATCGTGGTGACTACGCGGTCGGGCCTGGGGGCGACATCGCCGCACGGCGATGTCACCGCGTCCTACGGCTCTTTCGGCACACCCAACGGGGGATTTGATTTCCTGAACGGCGGCAAGACGTGGGGTAACTTTATTTCCCTGAATGGCATGAACACCGGCCGGTTTCTGGACGGGCCGGAATTCGCCATCATGCACGACCACGGCAACGAGCAGAATGTGTTCGACCGCGTCGATTTCAAACCTTCCCAGGCGAACACCATCAACCTCAACGCGCAGTTTACCCGTTCCTGGTTCCAGACGCCGAATTCGTACGACGCACAAAACGCCACCGCCTGGAATGGATTGGTGGTGGACAACGGCGGTATAGGCCCCAACGGCGAGGTGGTCGGCCCTCAGGATCAGCGTTCCAAGATCAGAACCTTCAACTTCGCACCTACCTGGACCCGTCTGACCGGCGCCAACACTGTATTCACATTCGGCGGATTCGTGCGGCAGGACCAATACAACTACTATCCAAGCCGCGACCCGTTTTCGGACCTCACGCCCGATCTGCAACTCCAGACCGTGGGCCAGAATCGCACGCTCACCAATCTCGGCTTGCGCAGTAGCCTGTCGTATGCCAAAGGCGTGCATAACCTGAAGATCGGCGCCACTTACATGGACACGATCCTGACGGAAAAGGATGCGATAGGAATCGTCGATCCCACCAACAATGCTCCCTGTCTCAATCCCGACGGCAGTCCTTACACGGATCCGTCGCTGACGGATCCGGCGGGATGCAACGGGATGTTGCAACCGAATCCCAGCTTTGTCCCTTTGCTTGGATGCAACGACCTGACGCGCACCGGCACGCTGCCCGCCTCCGACGGGTGCCCTAATTCCACCAGCGGTCTGTACAATTTTTACGGCCACGCCAACATCCGGGAACTGGCCCTATACGTTCAGGACACCATCACGGCGGGGCCTTGGAGTTTCAACCTCGGCCTGCGCGGCGATGTCTATAGTGGCATTACCTCGTCCAACCAGGTAGAGCCACGGTTCGGCATCGCCTACAATATCAAACCAACCAACACGGTGCTGCGTATTTCCTATGCGCGTACGCTGGAGACGCCGTTTAACGAAAATCTGGTTCTTTCAAGCCTGGGATGCAATGACGCCGTGGTCAGCGCGCTTATGGAGAGCATCAGCCCGTGCGTGGGCAGCGCGCCGCTGGCGCCGGGCTGGCGCAACGAGTTCCATGCCGGCCTGCAGCAGGCATTCGGCCGCTACTTCGTGCTGGACGGGGAATATATCTGGAAGTACACGCACGGGGCGTACGACTTCAGCGTGCTGGGCAATACGCCGATCACATTCCCCATCGAGTGGCACAATTCCAAGATTCCCGGGTTCGCCATCCGCGGCAGCATGCCGAACTTCCACGGCCTATCGGCGTTCATCGTCATGTCTCACGTGGCGGCGCGCTTCTTCACGCCGCAGATCAGCGGGATCGGTGCCGTGCCGGGAGGCAGCCAGGTATTCCGCATTGACCATGACGAAGTCTTCAACGAGACCACCCACCTGCAATACCAACCGTTCAAGAACGGACCTTGGCTGAGTTTCAACTGGCGTTACGACAGCGGCCTGGTGGCCGGCCCGGTGCCCTGCGCGGGCGGCAATTGCGCCAATGGGCCCAACGGGACGGACGGCATCGTGGACGTGTCCGGCATTACAGCCGATCAGCAGTTTGAGGCGGGACTGTTTTGCGGCAGCGTGCATGCCACTCCCACCATGCCCATCAGCCCCGACGGAACCTGCCCCGCTTCGCTGTACGGGTCCAACTTAGTCAAAATTCCAGCGGCCGGCACCGAGGACGACGATCACAACCCGCCGCGCGTCCAGCCGCGCAGCCTGTTTGACCTGGCAATCGGGGACGACAACCTGTTCCACGGCGAAAAACGTAAGTGGAGCCTTCGCCTGTCGGCCGTCAACCTGACCAACAAATACGCGCTCTACAACTTCCTTTCCACCTTTAGTGGGACACACTACGTCACTCCGCGCGCGTTCACGGCGACCATCGGCTTCCACTTCTAGACCGACGCGGGGCCGCGCCTGTTTCACATGCGATCCGCTGCTAAACTGAAGTTTCGTGGCTCGATTTTACAATCGCGCGGAACTCCGGGAAGAGAGAGCGCGCTGGAAGCAGGAAGGCAAAACCGTAGTCTTCACCAACGGGTGCTACGACCTGCTCCATCCCGGCCACATCCGGCTGCTGGAGCAGGCCCGCTCGCTGGGGGATGTGCTGATTCTGGCACTGAACTCGGATGCGGGCATCCGGCGCATGAAGGGACTTGCCCGTCCGATCCTCCCGGAAGCCGAACGCTGCCAGATCGCTCTGGCGCTTGAAGCCGTCGATGCCGTCACGCTGTTTGACGAAGACACGCCGCGCGAGCTGATTGCCGAAATCCTGCCCGATGTGCTGGTGAAGGGAGCCGATTGGACGCACTTCGTGGCCGGCCGCGAGGAAGTGGAAGCGGCCGGAGGCCAAGTCCTCAATTTACCCCTGGAACCGGGTTATTCTTCTACTAATATCGTAGAGCAGCTTCTCAGAATCCATTGATCCATCCCGCCGTTCGCGATCTGTTCCTGGAACTGAAGCGTCATCCTGGCTTTCAGGATGCGCTGCGCCGCCTTTCGCCTCAAGGCGCGACCACGCTTTCCGGCCTCACCACCACTGCCAAGGCGGTGTACTCGGTTCTGCTCTGGCAGTCCATCAACCGTCCTTTGATTATTGTAGTAGACGGCAGCAAGCAAGCCGAAACGCTTGCCGAAGGCGTCCAGGCCTTCTTCAGCCTGCTGGTGGGGGACGAGGGCGGTGGCCCGCAATTGCTGCCGGCGCTGGACGTTCTCCCGTTGCAGAACCTCTCGCCGCACGCCGAAATCTGCGCCCAGCGGGCCATCGGCTTATGGCGCTTGGCCACCGAGCGCGTACCGGTCACCATCCTGCCGGTGGCTTCCGCCCTGCAGCGCATCGAACCCGGCGAGTTCTACCGCCAACTTGTCCTGAAGGTCAAAGCCGGCGAAGAGATGCCCCTCGAAGAGGTGGTGGCCCACCTGGAGAGCATCGGCTACGAGCGTCGGGAACCCGTTGAAATGGTTGGTGAATACTCGGTGCGAGGCGGTATCCTCGACGTTTTTTCACCGGAATCGCCCAAACCCGTGCGCATCGATCTCTTCGGCGACCAGGTGGAATCCATCCGGCGTTTCGACGTGGAATCGCAACGTTCGGTGATGAAACTCGAGGATTGCACCCTGCTTCCGCTCACCGAATTCCAGAAATCCCGCGGCGAGCTGGTGGAATTGGGCGATCTGCTGCGCCAGGGAGACACGCCGCGCCGCGACCTTCCCGTGCCCGGCGAGCCATTCCCCGGGTGGGAGGCGATCAGCGGAATGGTCCATGAACGCAATGGGTCGGTGTTTTCACTGGTCGAGAAACCGGTGGTGGTCTGGGACGAGCCGGAGCTAGTGCGCGGCGCGGCAGAGCGTCTTTGGAAGCGGCTGGAACAGCTCGAACGGTCACCCGCCTACGACCCGGACCGTATTTATTTCCGCTGGGAAGACCTGGAGCGGCAGGCGTCCGCCAACTCTCAGTTGGCACTGAAGCAACTGGAGATCGGGTGGCAGGAGGGCGGCGATCCGGCCGTCGTTCACATTCCGACCCGCCCCTCGATGAGCTTCCACGGGAACATGCAGGTGGCCATCGCCGAGGCGCGGACGCTGGTGGAAAGCGGCAACCGCGTCGCCTTCTTTGCTTCTTCTACAGGTGAAGTAGAAAGAGTGGCCGACATCTTGAATGAGTACGCAGTTCCGTACCAGCTCGGCCTTACTCAATCCGAATCCACCCCGGCGTATCTGGCGGAAAGGGCCTATCTGGCCGGATCGGTAGCCAACATCTACCTGGTCAAAGGGCTGGTCCGGCACGGCACCGCGTTTCAAGATTCTAGCCTTGTCGTATTCGGCTCCGAAGATCTCTTCGAAACCTCGGAAATGGTGGCCCGGCCGCCGTCTTCCAAGTCGGCTTTGGCCACGTTTTCGGCGGACCTGATCGATCTCAAACCGGGCGATTACGTGGTCCATGCCGACCATGGCGTGGCGCAGTACCTGGGGCTGCGCGAAATTGAGCAAGGCGAAGCCAAGGGCGATTACATGCTGCTCGAATATGCCGGCGGTACCAAGCTCTACGTCCCGCTCACCCGCATGGATCTGGTGCAGCGCTTCCGCGGCGCGGGCGAGGCCAAACCGGCCCTCGACCGCATGGGCGGCACCACCTGGCAGCGCACCAAGACGCGTGTCAAGGCCAAGATGCGCGACATGGCGGACGAGTTGCTCAAGCTCTACGCCGCGCGCAAGATGGCCGAGGGCTTTTCCTTCTCACCCGACAGTAACTGGCAACGTGAATTCGAGGACGCTTTCGAGTTTACCGAAACACCCGATCAGCTTACCGCCATCAAAGACATCAAGCGCGACATGGAAAACCCGCAACCCATGGACCGGCTGCTCTGCGGCGACGTCGGATTCGGTAAAACCGAGGTCGTGATGCGGGCTGCCTTTAAGGCCCTCGGCGATGGTCGGCAGGTAGCCGTTCTGGCTCCTACTACAGTATTAGCATTTCAGCATTTCGAGACGTTCAAGCGGCGTTTTCAACCATTTCCGGTGCGAATTGAGATGTTCAGCCGCTTCCGGTCTCCAAAAGAAATCAAGGCGTCGCTGGCCGACATGGCGGAAGGCAAAGTGGATATCGCCATTGGCACTCACCGCCTGCTTTCCAAAGACGTTGTGTTTCGCGATCTTGGCCTGGTTGTAGTAGATGAGGAACAGCGCTTTGGCGTGGCGCACAAAGAACGGTTGAAACAGTTACGCAAAGCCGTGGATGTGGTTTCCATGAGCGCCACCCCCATTCCCAGAACACTACATATGTCATTATTGGGACTTCGGGATATGTCAGTGATTGAAACGCCTCCCAAGGACAGGTTGGCCATCAACACCGTGGTCGCGCCCTACCGGCCCGATTTGATCCGTTCCGCCATCGAACTGGAGATGGGACGCGGCGGGCAAGTCTATTTCCTGCATAATCGTATCGATTCCATCTGGCAGCGCGCCGCCGATATCCAGCAATTGGTGCCCGGCGCCCGGATCGCCGTAGGCCACGGGCAGTCCAGCGAGGCTGAACTGGAGAGAGCCATGCTGCAGTTCGTGCGCCATGAAGTCGATATCCTGGTTTGCACTACAATTATAGAGAACGGTCTCGACATTCCGCTCGCCAACACCATGATCATCGAAAATGCCGAGCGCTACGGCCTCTCCGAACTCTACCAGTTGCGCGGCCGGGTGGGCCGGTCGGATCGCCGGGCCTATGCCTACCTGCTGGTGCCGCCCGATACCGAGTTGTCCGAGATTGCGCGCAAGCGACTGGCTGCCCTCAAGGAATTCAGCGACTTGGGTGCCGGTTTCAAGATCGCGGCACTCGACCTGGAACTACGCGGCGCCGGAAACCTGCTGGGAGGGGAGCAGCACGGCCACATCAACTCCGTCGGATTCGACACCTACGTGCGCCTGCTGGAGGAAACCGTCCGGGAGTTGAAAGGCGAAGAAGTGGCACCGGAGATCCACTCGACCCTCAACCTGGGGCTGGATATTCGCATTCCGTCGGACTATATTACCGACGAAAACCAGCGTTTGCGGGCGTATCGCCAGATTGCGAATGCCGCCGATGCCGCCGCGCGACAGCGTGCCGAAAAGGAACTGGAGGACCGTTACGGCACAGTGCCGGAGGCGGTTCATAACCTGCTGGCCTATTCGGCGCTCAAGACGGTGGCGCAGACTATCGGCATCGAAGCCGTCGACCGCCGCCATAACTTATTGAATATTAAGTTCCACAAGGATGCGTCGATCGACCCCGCCCGGTTGACGACGATTGTTTCCAACACCCGCGGCGCGCAATTCACTCCGGCAGGCGTATTGCTGCTGCCACTCGATGGGATTGTCTCCGCCGGGGATGTACTGCGTTTTCTGGCGGAAAAGCTGGAACAGCTAAGGCCGGCGCATTGATTTGCCTGCCCCCCGGCCCGCGGCGCCTTGCTGTAGAATGGAGCATCAGATCATGATTCGCTGGTTTGTAGTACTGATGGCGGCTACGCTGAGTGTGGCTGCTGCTGCCGACGTGAAAATCGTCGAGGAGATTGTCGCCAAAGTCAATGGTGACATCATCACCAGGGGCGACCTCGAGGAGAAGCAGCGCGAAATCGAGGTCATGCTGCGCCAGCAACAGCACCTCGCGGGAACGCAACTGACACGTGCCGTGACGGATGCCTCCAAGGATATGCTGCGCGACAAAATCGACGAACTGCTGCTGATCCAGAAAGCCAAAGACGACCAGATCACCGTCGATAGCGACGTGGCGCGCCGCATGGCGGAACTGCAGGTGGTCAGCAAGATCAGCGATCCCGACAAGTTCCACGAATGGATCCAGACCGAAACCGGGATGGCCTACGAGGAATACAAACAAAAGCTGACCAACGACTTTCTGGTACACCGCGTCGTGAGCCAGGAGGTTGGCTCGCGCATCACCATCCCCGAGGCGGAACTGCGCAAGTATTACGATTCCCATCAACCCGATTTCATGCGCAAGGAACAGGTCTTCCTCAGCCAGATTCTGATTTCGACCGAAGGCAAGACGCCCGAGCAGGTGGCCGCCGCGGAAAAGAAAGCCAAAGATATCGTAGCCCGCGCGCGCAAGGGCGAAAAGTTCACCGAACTGGTAGCCGCTTATTCCGACGACCCGGAAACCTCGCGCGCCGGCGGCCAACTGGGGCCGTATCAGCGCGGCATCATGCCCAAGGAAATGGAAGACGTTGTGTTCAAAGACAAAAAGGGCGACGTCACCGACCCGTTCAAGCGTCCGCAGGGCTTGCTGATCCTGCGCGTGGACGACCGATGGGAAGCTGGGGAAGCCTCGTTCGACGAAGTACGCGAGCAGATTCAGGAAGTGATGGCCGCGCCGCAGATGGAAGCGCGCATGCGCCCCTTCCTGCAGAGGCTGCGCACCGACGCCTTTCTGGAAATCAAGGAGGGTTTCGTGGATACCGGCGCCGCGCCCGGCAAAGACACCCGCTGGCACGACGTAGCCGTATTGAAGCCTCTCACCACTACCAAGGAAGAAGTTGCCGCCGCGCATAAGCGCCACCGGCATCTTTTGTTTGTCCCGATTCCCGGCACGGTCGAGAAACGGGGTAGAAAGAACATCCCGACCGACACCGCCCGCCTGGGCGAAGGGCAGCAGATCGCTCCGCCCACCGAACCCGCCGGACCAGCCAAGCCGTCTTCGGCGCCTGCCGGCGCAACCGGAACCGCGGCGCCCGCTGCCGCGACAGCCTCGGCTTCCCCCGAGCGCGAGACGCCGTCAGAACTACCCATTGGAAAGGCGAAGAAATCGGTTAAACCGGTGAAAGCGGCATCCAACAAGCCCCCGTCGGGCCCGGTCGCCCTGGCTCCCATCAAACAATGAAATCGCCCTATGTAAACGAGCTCGAACCGAACAAAGTGATCACTACCAGCTTTCTGGTGAACGCCAAGGAGATTCGCCAGAAGAAGACCGGCGAGCTTTATCTTTCCCTGCTGTTGGGCGACCGCACCGGCGAATTGGACGCCAAGATGTGGGACAACGTCGCCGAGGTACTGGACGGATTCGACCGCGACGATTTCGTCAAGGTCAAAGGACTGATCCAGATTTTTCACAACCGGCCGCAGCTCACCATCCATAAAGTCCGCCGCATGGAGGACAGCGAGGTCGACTACGCCGACTATTTCCCGTACTCCAAGCGCGACCCGAAGGAAATGTGGCTGGAACTGCGCGGCAATGTGGCGCGCATGGCCAACCCGCATTTGAAGGCGTTGCTCGATGCCTTGCTCGACGACGAGGAGATTGCGCGCCGCTACCGCCAGGCGCCGGCCGCCAAACAGATTCATCATGCCTATTTGGGCGGGCTCATCGAGCATGTTCTTTCGCTGTGTACGCTGGCCCGCATCACGGCGGCCCATTATTCGTTTATCGACGGCGACCTGCTGCTGGCCGGCGTGGTTCTGCACGACATCGGCAAGATTTACGAGCTAAACTACGAGCGGGGATTTTCCTATTCCACCGAAGGACAGCTCATCGGCCATATCAACATCGGCATGCGCATGATGGCCGACAAGTTGCGCGGCCTGCCCGATTTTCCGCCTCAACTCCGCGTCTTGCTGGAGCACATGATTTTGAGCCACCACGGCCAGTTGGAATTTGGCTCTCCCAAGCTGCCGCAATTTCCCGAAGCGCTGCTGCTCCATTACCTGGACGACATGGATTCCAAAATGGAGTGCATGCGCGCGCTGGCCGAACACGACCGCCAGGTGGAGGGCTGTTTCACGGGATACAGCACGGCCCTGGCCCGGCCGGTGCTGAAGGTCGACCGCTACTGGGACCGGACACCCGAGGGTTCCCGGCCCTCCGCGGCTTCCGAACCGGACCCGGTGGACTCTCCGCCACCCGCTTCCGCGGCTGGCCCGGGCGGCGCGCCCGAACCGGCCACTGCCGCGCGCCCGCCATTCGCCGGCAAACCGAACTCTCCGTTCGCCGACAAACTGCGGCAGGCGCTCCAGCCTGCCACCCCAAATCAGGAAAACTAATGCCGAAAACCGTGCGCGAAGTCCCCCCACCCCTGGAGTTACTCTGCCTGAACGCGCTATGGTCGATTCAAGAAGGCAACGTCAAAGACGTGCAGCAGCTTGTTGCGCGCAAGCGCACGCTGGCTTACACCACCATCATGACGGTGCTCGACCGCCTCGTGCGTAAGGGCTTGCTCGCCCGCCGGAAGGTAGGGCGGGCTTTCGTCTATGTGCCGCAAACCGCGCGCGATACGCTGCGCCGCACCGCTTTGCAGGAACTGTTGGACGGCTTCTTTGACGGTTCGGAAGACGAGTTGGTCCGATTCCTGTCGGCCCACCCGCTTCGTGCCGTGACCGCTAGCGCCTTTGTGACGGCTTCGGCGGAGTCCTCCGGCGTGCAGCCCGGGACCGGGGAGCAGGCTGCGGCCGACAGCGAGGACGCCCGCATCGATACGGTGCTGCTGTAGCGTGGCGGCGCTGGTCCCGATTTTCTTTGGCGCGTTTCTGACCATCGCTTCGGCTTATGCGATCGGTGCGTCTTTGTTTCGCAGGCTGGCGCCGCCGCCCGAAGTTTCGCTGGCCGCCGGCGCGGCCCTTCTCAGCGTTCTCGTTTTCCTGGCCGTACTGGCGGGCGTGGCCGGATGGCCGGCGTTTCTGCTGTTGGGCGCGGCGGCGTGCGGAGCCCGTCTCAAGTGGGCACGCGGCGGGGTTCAGGCAGCGGAATCGCCCAATAGCTCCCTCAGTTCGCGTGAGTGCCTGGCCGCCATGGCTGTTTTTGGCGCTTACGGCCTCTGGTATTTCGTCAACGCCTTAACGCCGGAAACGCTTCCCGACGGCGTGGGATATCATCTGGGCCTGGCGTTCGACTATAACCGCCTGCACGGTTTTCCGGCCCGCATGACCTTTTTCGACGCCGTGCCGCAGGGCATGGAGATGCTTTTTACCATGGCGTTCGCCTTTGGACGCCACTCCGCCGCCAAACTGGTGGAGTTCGCGTTTTTCCTGGCCACTCCGCCGCTGATTTTCCGCATCGCCCGGCGTTTGAGAATGGGCGATCGGGCCGCGCTGGTGGCCGCCGTCATCTACTTCTGCGCGCCGGTCGCGGGAATCGCGGGAGCGTCGTCCTACACCGACGCCGCCATGGTCTTCTTCACCCTGGCGGCATTCTACTCGCTGCTGGCGTGGCGGGATTCCGCCGAAATGCTCTACCTGGCCGCGGCCGGCCTGGCGGCGGGATTTTGCTATGCCGTCAAACTGACGGGCATCTACACCGTGGCGGCCGCCGGCCTCTTTGTATTGGCCGGGCGCCGCCGCTCATGGCGCGCGCTGCTGGTGCTGTCCGCGGCCGTGGCGCTGGTGACGGTTCCCTGGGCGGCGCGCGACTGGGTAT
>Ga0335078_10009430_pt1 | contig 14474 bp, 11 predicted proteins | sample Lox_Sample_32_FD_206711 | JGI IMG/M metagenome (GOLD analysis project Ga0335078, IMG submission 206711) | Soil microbial communities from Loxahatchee National Wildlife Refuge, Florida, United States - Lox_Sample_3.2 | ecosystem: Environmental > Terrestrial > Soil > Wetlands | place: USA...
TGCCGCATGCCGCCGGAGAGCTGGTGCGGGTACTCGTGAAAGCGCCGGCCGGGTACCGGGATGTGCACCAGGCGCAGCAGCTCGACGGCCTGCTCTCTGGCCTGCGCCTTGGTGACGTCGCGGTGAACCCGGACGGCCTCGGCGATCTGGTTCCCGACCTTCATCGTGGGGTTCAGCGACCGGGACGGGTCCTGGAACACCATCGCGAGGTTCGTGCCGCGGTGCCGGCGCATCTGGTCGTCGGTCAGCCCGAGCAGCTCGGCACCGACGAACCTGGCCGAGCCGGTAACGACCGCCGCCTGCGGGAGAAGCCCCATGAGCGCGCGGCAGCTCACGGTCTTACCCGATCCGGACTCGCCGACAATGGCCAGCGTCTGCTGAGGGTAGAGCGAGTAGCTCACCCCGTTGACGGCGCGCAGCTCGCCGCGGCGGCCCGGGAAGCTCACGGTGAGGTCCTCGACCTCCAGCAGCGGCCCGCTGCTCACGCTGTTCACTCTGTTCATCGGACGCCCCAGCGTTCCCTGAGGGCATCGCCAAGGACGTTCAGCGAGACGACGGTAGCGAACAGGAAGGCGCTCGGGATCAGTGCCTGCTCCGGCGTGGCGGACAGGACCTGCTGTCCCTGCGCGATCATGCTCCCCCAGCTCGGCTCGGGCAAGGGGATGCCCAGGCCGAGGAAGCTGAGCGCCCCCTCGAGGATGATCACGATGCCGAAGCCGAGCAGGGCGAACGTCATGAGCTGCGGCAAGATGTTGGGGATGACGTGGCGGATGATGGCCTGGTGGCCCCGGGTCCCGGACAGCCTCGCCGCCAGCATGAAATCCTGCTCGCGGATGGCCAGGGTGTTGCTGCGGGCGATCCGGCCGGTGGCGGGGATGCTGAAGATGGCGAGGGCCCAGATCACGTGCAGCTCGCTGGGCCCGAGGCCCTCGGCGATGGCGAGCGCGAGCACGAGCGCGGGAAACGCGATCAGCACGTCGAGCATCCGGGAGATGACCGCGTCGGCGGGGCCGCGCCAGTAGCCGGCGGCCATGCCGAGCAGGCCGCCGATGACGAGGCCGATGACGGTGACGCTGAACCCGACCTCGAACGAGACCTGCCCCCCGTACAGGATGCGGGACAGTACGTCGTTGCCGTTCGGATCGGTGCCGAGGATGTGGCCCGGCGACAACGGCGGCAGGCCGGCCTCGAGGATGCTGCCGCCTACCGGCTTGGGGACCGGGTAGATCTGCGGCCAGATGAAGCACGCCGCGGCCAGCAGGACGAGGAAGCCGAGCGGCAGCCAGATCCGCAGTGTGCTCGCCTTGCCGTGCGCTTTTTTCCGCGCGGGGGCGGCTTTGACGGCGCCGGGTGCGGTCAGCAGGTCAGGAAGCGGCGCGCTCACAGGCGGATCCTCGGGTCGAGTACCGCGTACAGCAGGTCGGCGGCCAGCGCGGCGACCACCACGACCACGGCGAACACCAGCACGACGCCCTCGACGATAGGCACGTCGTGGTTGTTGATGGACGAGACCAAGATCGCGCCCACGCCAGGGAGCGAGAAGATCGGCTCGATGATCGCCACCGCCCCGATGAGTACGCCAAGGTTGAGTGCGACCAGCGTGATCAGGCCGAACATCGAGTTCGGCAGCGCGTGCCTGATCAGGATGTGCCAGTGCGGCACGCCCTTGGCACGCGCGGTCACGATATAGTCCTCGCGCTGCATCTGCTCGACGATGTCCGCCCGCAGCAGCCGGGTATAGACGGCGAACAGCGGGAAGCCGATGGCGATGGCGGGCAGGGTCAGCGACCTGATGTTCTGGAGCGGGCTGGCGGTCAGCGACGTGTACCCGATGGCCGGGAACCACTGGAGCCTGACCGCGAAGAGGTAGACCAGCACGACGGCGAGCACGTAGGGCGCGACCGACAGCCCGGTCATGCTGATCACGACGCTGAACCGGTCGGCAATGCCGTTCGGCCTGCGCGCGGCGAGCACGGCGAGGAGAACGGCCAGCACGACCGACCCGACGAGTGCGTAGATCAGCAGCTCGGCGGTGACGGGCAGCCGCTGGCCGAGGATCGTGGTCACGTTCTCGCCGCTGGCCAGGCTGGTGCCCAGGTTGCCGTGGAGGGTAGCGGCCAGCCAGCCGCCGTACCGCACCCAGAATGGCTCGTTCAGATGCAGCCTGATCTCCAGCTGATGGACCTGGGCGGGCGTGGCATTGGCGCCGAGCAGCACCTGAGCCGTGTCGCCCGGGAGCAGGTTCATCACCAGGTAGGTCAGGAGCGTCACGCCCCACAGCACCGGGATCGCCGCGAGCAGCCGCCTGCCCGCCAGCCGGAGGGTCGGTGAGCCCAGCACCTTGTGCGCCAGTGTCGTGCCCGCGCTGGTTTCCGTGGCCACCGCCATTATGTGCCGTCTCCTGCCGTCTAGCTGGCTTCGTCTAGCTGGTGTAGGCCACGTCCTCCCACAGGATGGTCGGCTGGACGACTACGGTCGGCAATGGCTGGGTGATGCCGGGGCCCGTCACGTTCTTGACGGCGACGTTTGCCGGGGCGTACGCGAAGTAGAACGGGCCGTAGTAGTTCTGGGCGATGTAGCTGGCGGCCTGGTTGTACAGGGTGCACCGCTGGTCCAGGCTGAGCGTGGCGGTGGCCTGGTTCAGCAGCGAGTCCAGGTGCGGGTCGTGCACGCCGCTGAACGGCGAGGCGGACAGGAACCTGAAGCCGACCCCGACGCCGCCGGCCGGGTCGTAGGAACCGGCGGTCTGCACCATCGCCTGCCACTTGCCGGAGGTGAACTGCGCGATCAGCGCGGCCAGCGGGTAGGTGTGGATGGTGGCCTTGATCCCGGCCGCCGCCCACTCGGTCTGCAGCGCCTCGGTGGTCTGCTGGGCCACCAGGTTCTGGATCGTGCCGAGGCTGACCGTGAGACCGCCGAGCTGCTTGACCAGCGCCTTGGCCTTGGCCAGGTCGTAGCCGGGGTAGCCGGCTACCTTCGGCTGGTTGCAGATCCCGCCGGGCCCGGTGAAGCCCTGGGCGATCGGGTACTGGTTGCCGAAGATGTGCTGCAGGATCGGCGCGATGTTGGTCGCCGCGTAGATCGCCTGCCGGGCGAGCTCGTTCTTGAACGGCCCGCTTAGGGTGTTGAGCTGCAGGTCGTACACTGTCGTGGGCGACTGGTTCACGACGTTGAAGTGCCCCGCCGCCTGCCTGATCAGCGCCGGCGTGGACATGCCCTCGTAGACCTGACCCTGGTGGGCCAGCATGGCCTCATAGGCGGCCTCGTCACCGCCGACCGTCTTGAAGATCAGCTGGCTGAGGTAGGGTCGGCCGGCCTGCCAGTAGTGCGGGTTGCGCTTGAGCACGAGCTGCGAGCTGAACGTGTCGCTGACCACCATGAACGGACCCGCCCCCACCGGCTTGGCCGCGAACGCCTTCTGGCCCATCGTCTGCACGGCGGTGGGCGAGGCGATCCAGTTGGCTATCGAATCGAAGATCTGGTCGAGGAACGCGCCGTCGGGCGCGCTGAGGTTGATCTGCACGGTGGACGGCCCGGTCGCGGTGACCGAAGTCACCGGCCAGGTCGGCTTGCAGGTGCAGGAGGATTTGAGGTCCCGCTTGAGGTTCCACGCCACGGCGCCGGCGTTGAACGGCGTGCCGTCGGTGAACTTCACCCCCTGGCGGAGGGTGATCGTGATCGTCTTGCCGCCGTTGGAGATCCTGGACCCGGTGGCGAGGTCCGGGATGATCTTCCCCTTCGGACCGAGCTCGAACAGCTCACCGAAGATGGCGTCCATCTGGCTCTGGTCGGCGGCGCCGTTGATGTTCGTCGCCGGGTCCAGCCCAGCCGGCCAGTCACCGGAGAATCCGGTCCACTCCAGCACGGTCAGCGTCCCGCCGGCCTTCGGCGTGCCGCTGCTGGCCTGCGTCGTGGTGCTCGACGTGCTGCTGCCGCCGCAGGCGGCGACCACGAGGCCCAGCAGCAGGGCCGTTCCCCCGAGACAGAATCTCCGGACCATCCCCCTAGTGGCCGTCGCGCCTAGCCTCATATCGCTCACCCACTCAATATCCAGCGTATGTGACAATTAGTAAGTCGAGCGTGATTCGATTTGTCTTGGATATTAGGATCCGCCCGGAGAAGCATCAAGGGTGTCTTGGACCGGATGCCGAGGTTGTGCGGGCTCTTGTCCCGGGGCTTGCCCAGGCGCGCGCGGGTCTTGTGCCGCACCCACAACGGCCGGCTACGCGGCGGAGCCTGGCCTGGGGCCGGCCTCGAGTTCTGCGGCAAGCTCCGCCACGGTGCAGGCCCGGCGCTGCACCGCCTCGCACACGACCTGGCGCACGTTGTCGAAGCGGGTCAGGCCGCACGCCTCGTCTGCCGCTGCGTGCGGGGCCATCGCAAAGCGGATCTTGCCGGTGGCGTACAGCCGCACCGGCATCCGTCTGGTCCGATGAGCCCGCACGTACCCGGTGCTCTGCCTCTTACGTCCCACGGGATCAGCACGTCGACGACATCGGGCCCAGCCGGGCGCAGGTTATGGCGGCGCATCGCCGCCGACCCCGTGAGCAGGCGGGTAATGCGCCCCGCTGCCCGGCCGTACCCCGACCCAGCCCGTTACGTCCCGTTATGTCCGGATTCCAGGGTGAGGCAGTCCGGGCGCGGACCATGATCGCGGGCAGTTCTGGGCACATAGACCCCAGGACTGCCCGCGATCATGGAACAGCGTGGTGCGGGCGGGGCGGGGGTTGGGGATGCGGGTTGGGAGGGGGTGAGGTTAGAGGTCCAGGAGGTGGCCTTCGGCGGCTACGGTTACGGTGGGGTCGGCGCGGAAGCGGGTGGCGAGGGCGTCGAGGGCGTCGTCGGTGCGGTCCGGCTTGTGGTGGGTCAGCAGGACGCGGCGGGCGCCGGCCCGGCGGGCCAGGGCGACCGCGTAGTCCGCCGCCGGGTGGCCGAAAGAGGCCTCGGCGGCGACCTCGTCCGGCCGCAGGAACGAGTCGTGGATCAGCAGGTCCGCGTCGGCGGCCAGGGCGAGCGCGGCAGCATGGTACTCGCCCCAGCCGTCGGGGCCGGGACCGAGAGCGGTGGGGCAGTGGTCCGGTATGTAGGCCATCGCGGAGTGCCCGTCGCTGACCCGGTAGCCGAAGGTGCGGCCGCCCTTGTGCGGCACCTCCCTCGCCTCCACCGTGAAGCCCTCGGCCTTGAACACGCCGGGCGCCAGGCTGCCGAAGGACCAGTCCCCCCGCAGCCCGGCCGGCGTGATCGGGAAGTGCGGCGGGGACATCCCCCGGGCCAGCACCTCCTCGGCACCTGCACTCCCCTCCTGTTCGGGCAGCAGCAGCGTGACCCGGGCGTCGTCGCGGTCCCCGGCCGAGAAGAACGGCAGCCCGTGAACGTGATCCCAGTGCAGGTGCGTGAGGATGATGGTGCCGGCGAAGGGCGCGCCGCCGAGCAGCCCGGTGACCCGGCGCAGGCCGGTGCCCGCGTCCAGGATGAGCCGCGGCGCGCCTCCGCCGGGGGGCCCGTCGCCGGGGGGCCCGTCGCCGGGGGCTATGGCCACGCACGAGGTGTGGCCGCCGTAGCGGACGAACTCCGCGCCCGGCGCGGGGGTCGAGCCGCGGACGCCGCAGAGGTGGATGCGCACGCTCAGCCCCGCACGCCCTCTTCGCGCCGGTGCCCGGTGGCCAGCTCGGCGAGGTCGGCCAGGTCGAGCTGCACGGCGGGGACCGAGGCGACCCGGCACCGGGTGACCGCGACCAGCGTGGACGTCCTGGTGCCGCCCTCGAGCGCGGCCCGTTCGCCGAGCATGGCCCCCGGCCCGTACTCGGCCAGCCGGGTCCCGTCCCGCTCGACCCGGATCACCCCGTCCAGGACCAGGTAGATGTCCTGGCCGAACTCGCCCTGGCGGACCAGTTCGCCGCCGGGCTGGAGCTGGGTGATCCGCGGCTTGGCGGCACCGCGCATGAGCTGCACGGACAGCGCCTGCTCCAGCGCGGTCTCGACCGCGGTCACCAGGGCCGGGGAATCCTCGTCGCCCCACGGCGTGTGGCGGCCGAACGACACCCGGGTCCAGTTGGCGTAGTCGGTCAGGCCAGACTTGTGCGCCAGGCGGCCGTCGGCGTCGTAGATCCAGTGCCGGGGGAACGGGCTGGCTCCGGCGACCGAGTACTCGGCGCGGCCGTCGGCATGCAGGGTGAGCGACAGCGTGGTCCACACCAGCGGCGCCTGCCACTGGACGAAGGGCCGCCGCCGCACCGGCCGGGGCGCGGGGATGGCGGTCCGGCCCCCGGTGGTCTGGACGAAGCGCATCCATCCCTCGCCGTGCTCCGGCGCGCGCTGCATGTCAGGCAGCGCGACCGCCTGGAAGGTGTGGCTCAGGCCGCCGACCCGCAGCGTGGTGGCGCCCATGATCCCGCTGCCGTCGTAACCGCCGCCGGTGATGCGGCCGGAGTCGTCGACCTCGATCCAGGCCCGCAGCACGTTCGCGAAGCGGAACCGGTCCCCCGCGCGCAGCTCCTCGATGTCCCCGAGCTCCGCCGGAGGCGGGTCGTCGTAATGCGTGAACCCGGAGTCAAACGCCGCCCGGGTGGCGCCGGTGACGGCTTCGGAGGGGATCCAGGACAGTGAGGTGACACAGCTTTCGTATCGCATACCCCGATGCTCGCAACCCGTCGCGCCGCGCGGCAGGGTGCTGGCCGCTGGTTCTGCGGCGTGCTACCACTACCGGCATAATGCATGCCTGCCTACTGGCCGGATCACGGCTGGAGTGCGGAAACTGATCACGTGGAGCAAAATGGCGCAGGCCCGGACAGCCCGATCAGTGTTTTCCTCGCGGACGACAACCTGATCGTGCGCGAAGGTGTCCGCGCCCTCATCAACGCCCGTCAGGACCTGACCGTGGTCGGCGTGGCCGCCGACTACGACGAGCTGGTCCGCGGGGCCGAGGCCACCCGGCCGCAGGTGCTCGTCACCGACATCAGGATGCCGCCGACGTTCTCGCGCGAGGGCATCGACGCGGCCCGCGAGGTGCGCAAGCGCCACCCGGGGACCGGGGTCGTGGTGCTCTCCCAGTACGACGACCCCGAGTACGCGGTGTCGCTGCTGGCCGAGGGCTCGGCGGGCTACGGCTACCTGCTCAAGGACCGCATCGCCGAGGGCAGCCAGCTGGTCGACGCGATCCGGGTGGTGGCGACCGGCGGCACGGCCCTCGACCCGTCGATCGTCGAGGCGCTGGTCGCCCCGGTCGTCCCGGACGGCGGCCTGCTGCCCGCCGAGGAGGCGCTGCTCGGCATGATCGCCGAGGGCAAGACGATCAAGGCGATCGCCGCGGCGCGCCGGGTTCCGCCAGAGGCGGTCGCCGCGGAGGTCGACGCGGTGTTCGTCAAGCTGGCCCAGGGCGTGTCCGCGGGAAGCGACAGCGCGCTGCGGCGGCTCCGCCAGCTGCACCAGGCCATCGTCGACCGGGAGGAACAGGGCGAGACGCTGTCCCGGCTGCTGCCGAGCGGCCTGGCCGCCAAGCTGCGGCAGGAGCGGCGGGACATCGGAGAGACCGAACGGGTCGTGGTGACGGTCCTCATGAGCGACATCCGCTCCTACTCGACCATCGCCGAGCATGCCGACCCGAGCCAGCTTGCCGGGCAGCTCAACACGCACCGGGCCGCGATGAACCAGGCCATTCTGGGCCAGGCGGGCACCGTGATGCAGTTCGTCGGCGACGCGGTGATGGCGGTCTTCGGCGCGCCGTTCCCGCAGCCCGACCACCCGGACCGCGCGGTGGCGGCGGCGCTGGCCATGCACGCCCTGCAGGCGGAGATCAACAGCCGGTGGCAGGCCGGCGGGCTGCCGCCGTTCGGGCTCGGCCTGGGCCTGTCGACCGGCGAGGCGGCGGCCGCGCTGCTCGGGTCGGCCGAGCGGCTGGAATACACGCTGGTCGGAGACACCGTCAACCTGTCCCAGCGCTTGCAGCAACTGGCGAACCCCGGAGAGACTGTGTTGTCTGAGGCCACGTTCAAGGCGCTGCGCACCCAGGTGGCGGCCGCCGCACTCGGTGCGCAGCGGGTCAAGGGACGAGACGCTCCGGTATACGCCTACAAGATCGACAGGGTGGGGGAATGATGAGCGAGAACCGTCCCGCGCTGGTCGTGCGCGGGGTGCGCAAGACCTTCGAGGCCGAGAACGCGCCGGTCCGGGCACTGCGGGGGGTGAACCTGACCGTCGAGGCGGGCGACTTCGCCGCCTTGATGGGGCCGTCCGGCTGCGGCAAGTCCACGCTGCTGAACCTGGTGGCCGGGCTGGACACGTCGGACGAAGGGGAGATCGAGGTCGCCGGCGAGCTGGTGACCGGGCGGAGCGAGGATGACCTGGCCCGGATGCGCCGCCGCCACGTGGGCCTGGTCTTCCAGTTCTTCAACCTGCTCGAGGGCATGACCGTGCTGGAAAACGTGGCCCTGCCCGCGGTCATCGCGGGCCGCAAGCGCAAGATGGCGGAGACCAGGGCCCGGGACCTGCTGGACCTGCTCGGCATCGGTGACAAAGCCGCGGCCGTGCCCGGCGTGCTGTCCGGCGGCCAGCGCCAGCGGCTCGCCATCGCCCGCGCCCTGGCGAACGAGCCCACCCTGCTGCTGGCCGACGAGCCGACCGGCGCGCTCGACTCCGAGGGCGGGAGCGAGGTGATCGAGCTGATGCGGCGGCTGCACCGGGGTGGCCAGACCATCATCCTGGTCACTCACGACCCGGACGTGGCCGCGGCGGCCGAGCGCGTGGTGCGGATGCGGGACGGAAGGATCGTCGATCCGGAGCCGGCCATCGGCGAGGACGCCGTCATCGGAGCCCGCTGACCATGGACACCGCGGTCACGGCCGGGGGCCGGCAGGCCCTGCCCGTGCTGGCCGCGGCGGTGGCGACGGTGGCCGTGGCAGTGGCCGGGCTGCGGGTATCGGACCCCGGGGTGATCGACGCGATCGGATTCGCCCTGGTCATCATCTGGGCGGTCGCCGGGACGGTCGTCGCGCGGGCCGCGGACGGCGCCGCGCACCGGGCCGCTTACTGGCTGATCGCGCTGGGCGCGCTGACCGGCGCGGTCGCGCTGACCGCGGCCCGGCTGGGCGAGCAGCAGCACGCGGCGCGGGTGCTGGCCACCCTGGCCGGCCCGCTGGTCATCGCGATCAGCTTCCACTACCTGCTGGCGCTGCCCGACGGCCGGCTGGGCCAGCCCGGGCGGCGGCTCATGGCGGGCCTGGGGTACGCCAGCGCGTTCGGCACCGGAATCGTGCTGGCCATCGCCGGGCGGCCGTTCACGGTCATGGCCGGCGCGGTGATCTGGCCGCTGGCGGTACTGTGCGCCCTGCCGGCCACCCGGCTGCGTTACCTCAAGGCGGCGGGCCGGGACAAGGAACGGATGCAGTGGCTGGGGACGGGCCTGGTGGTGGCCGCCACCATCGCGCTGATCAGCGCGGTCCTGCATCTGCTCGTGGGCTGGCCCGAGTCGGCCGGCGCCGTGGCGGCCTGCGCGTCGGTGGCGGTGCCGCTCGCCGTGATACTGGCCGAATGGCCGCCGCTGGCGCGGCACGGCGGGCGCGTGCTGGTGCACGCGCTCTCGACCTCGGGTTCGGCCGCCGTGGTGGCGGTCGTCTACCTGGTCATCGTGCTAGGCCTCGGGGAGGCGCCCAGCGACAACGCCGACCGGAGGATCCTCGGCTTCTCCATCGTCGCGGCCGCCCTGGCGGCGATCGGATACCTGCCGATCAGGGGCCGGCTGGTCGCCTTCGCCACCAGGTTCGTGTACGGCACCCGGGAGGCGCCCGGCGAGACCCTGCGCACGTTCGGCAGCCGGATGACCCGCGCCGTGTCAATGGACGAGCTGCTGCTCCAGCTGGCCGAGTCGCTGCGCAAGACCATGCGGCTTGACTGCGCCGAGGTCTATACCGGCGCGGGCGACGTACTGGAACGCGCGGTGTCGGTACCCGACGCGAGCGGCAGGTCGATCGTGCTGACCGACCGCGAGCGGCCGGTCGTGGCGAGGGCCGGGGTGTCGGGGAGCGCGTGGGCCTCGGTCTGGCTGCCCGCCCTGCTGGACGGGCGCGAGCAGGCTCAGCTGCGGGTGGCGCCGATCAGCCACGCGGGCGAACTGCTCGGCCTCATCGTGGTGGAGCGGGCCGCGCGCGCCGACACCTTCACCGAGGAGGACGACCGCGTGCTGACCGAGCTGGCCCGCCAGGCCGGCCTGGCCTTCCACAACTCCCAGCTCGACTCCGCGCTGCAGACCACGCTGAACGCGCTGCGCAAGCAGGCGGACGAGCTGCGCGAATCGCGGGCCCGCGTCGTCGCCAGCGGGGACGCCGAACGCCGCCGGGTCGAACGCGACCTGCACGACGGGGCGCAGCAGCACCTGGTGGCGCTGGCCATCAACCTCCGCCTGGCCCGGGACATCGTGCCGGAGGACCCGGAAGGGGCCGTCGAGATGCTCGGCCAGCTGGCCGGCGACGTGCAGCTGACGATCAAGGAGCTGCGTGAGCTGGCCCACGGCATCTACCCGCCGCTGCTGGCCGACAACGGCCTGCCGGACGCGCTGCGCGCGGCCGCCAGCCGCAGCCCGCTCAAGGTCCTGGTGACGGTGGCCGACGACGTCGGGCGGTATCCCGCCGAGATGGAGGCCGCGATCTACTTCTCCTGCCTGGAGGCGCTGCAGAACGCGGCCAAGCACGCGCAGGACGCGACGGTGGAGCTGCGGCTGTGGACCGAGTCGGGCGGGCTGCTGTTCTCGGTCACCGACGATGGCCCGGGGTTCGATCCCGCGGTCGCCCGCCGCGGTCACGGCTTCGTCAACATGGCGGACCGGCTCGGCGCCATCGGCGGGACGGTGCGCTGGGACTCACAGCCGGGACACGGCGCCGCGGTCAACGGGTCGGTCCCGCTGGTCGCTTAGGTTCACAGCCGGGCGAAGGCGCCGGAATCGCGGTCCTGCCACAGCTGCCGCAGCGCGTCGGCGCCGAAGCGCTCCTTGTTCACGTAGCCGCTGGCGCCGCTCACGGTCGCGCTGCGGGGCAGGTCCGCCAGGTCGTAGGTCGAGCAGAGGAAGACCACCACGTCCGGGTGGGCCGCCACGATGCGCCGGGTGGCCTCGATGCCGTTCATCTCCGGCATGTTGATGTCCATCAGCACCAGCGCCGGGAGCAGTTCGTCGACCAGCGCGATGGCCTCGGACCCGCTCGACGCCTCGCCCGCCAGCTGGAAACACGGCAGGCGGCGGAGTACGGCCTTGACCGCCATCCGGAAGGGCGCCTGGTCATCCACGACGAGTACGGAGTGCGAGCTGGTCACGTCCTCAGCTTCGCACAGCCCGTACCGGGCCGGGAGTGTGCTGCCACACCGCAGCGCGGTGGGGTCAGCCTCCCTGTCCCCGGCCCAGGAACAGCAGCACCGCCATGACCCGGCGGTTGACGTCCTTCTCCTCGCTCAGCCCCAGCTTGGCGAAGATCGAGTTGGTGTGCTTCTCCACCGCCCGTTCGGACACCGCCACCGCCGCGGCGATCGCGGCGTTGTTCTTGCCCTGCGCCATCTCGGCCAGGATCTGCGTCTCCCGGGCGGTGAGCGAGTCCAGGCTGGACGCGTTCGGGTGGGAGCGCGATTTCACCAGCTCGTCCACGACGAGCGGGTCGATCACCGAGCCGCCGCTGGCCACGGCGCGGATGGCGCGCACCAGGTCATCCACGCTGGCCACCCGCTCCTTGAGCAGGTAGGCGCGGCCGGCGGAGCCGTGCTCGAGCAGCGAAACGGCGTAGCCGGGCGCGGTGTACTGGCTCAGCACCACCACGCCGACCTGCGGGCGGTGCTCGCGGAGCCAGGCGGCGGCCTGGATGCCCTCGTCGCGGCCGGTGGGCGGCATGCGGATGTCGGTGATCACGACGTCCGGCTCACTGCTCTCGATGACGGCGAGCAGCTCCGGCAGGTCGGACGCGGTGCCGACGAGCTCGAAGTCCGGGTGGGCGGAGACCAGCCGGGAGACGCCCTCCCGCAGGAGGACGTTGTCCTCGGCCAGCGCGACCCGGATGGTGCTCATGGCGCCTGATCGTAGCGCGGCGGGTCCTTACTCGGTGCGCAGGATCTGCCCGGCGTGCAGCCGTGCCGCGCGGCGGGCGGGCCAGGCGGCCAGCAGGTTGGCGGCCAGCAGGGCCACCGGCGCGATCAGCAGCAGCGCGGCCAGTGCGATGGGCGGCTCGTAGGCCAGCGGCGTCATGTCGGCGGCGGCGTGCCACAGGACCCGGCCGAGGGCGAGGCCCAGCGGGATCCCGAAGACTATCCCGATGGCGGCGAGCAGACTCGCCTGCGTGACGACGACCTGCCGGGACTGCCGCCGGGTCAGCCCGAGCGCGCGCAGCACGGCCAGCTCGTGGCTGCGCCGGCGGACCGCGATGGACAGCGCGTGCCCGACCGCCCCGACGGCCAGCACCGCGAGGAAGGCGCTCAGCACCAGCGGCAGCGCCGCCATGTCCTTGACCGCCTGGACCTGGGACAGCGGGAGTCCGGGCCCGAAGGAGAACGCCTGCCCGCCCTTGATAGCCGCCGCCTTCGCGGTCAGCCGGTGCGCCACCGCCTCGGTATCCGCGCCCGGCCGCAGGGCCACCGTGCCGACGTGGAACTTGAAGGCGTAGTGCGCGCCCCGGAAGAGCCGGTCAAACCCGGCGGGGGTGAGCCACGCGCCCTGGTCGTACTCGTTGTGCGGTCCTTCCGGCACGAAGCCGATGCCGGTCACGGTCATGGCCCGCGGTACCGTGCTGCCGGTGAGCCTGACCACGGAACCGATGCCCGCGTGCATGTCGCTGGCGGTGGTGGGGGCGAGCACGATCTCGTCCGCCGCGGCCGGCATCCGCCCGCCGGTGAGCACCACCGGTACCCGCTTGCCGCCCACCGGGTCGTCCGTGTAGCTCTCGACCGAGACCTGGCCGGACTGCGCCCCGCCGATCCGCGCGTCGTCGACCCCGGTGACGTCCGGATCGGCGGCCACCGCCCGCAAGACCTGGCTTACCGGCCCGAAGTCCTGGCCGTTGAGGCCGAGGAAGGCATTCAGCTGGAAGGTCTGACCGAACCGCGCCGGGTTGGCGGCGGCGTCGGACACCCCGGCCGAGAAGGTGAAGGCGGCGAGGACGCCCAGGATGCCGGCCACGGCGCCCAGCAGGGCGGGACGGACCGGCACCGCGGCCCGGCCCCGCCCGGGCTCGAGCGCGAACCGCGCGCCCACCACCACGGGCACGCCGAGCCCGGCGCTGGCGGCGGCCACCGCCACACGGGACCGGCGCGGGACGGCCCGCCGGTGGCGCGCGGTGAGCGCCAGTGCCGCGGCGGCCGCGGATCCGGCTGCCACCAGGACGGGCGCCAGCAGCCAGCCGGGGCCGAGGACCAGCCAGTCGGCGCTGATGCCCGGATGCGGTTCAAGGTAGGACGCGAAGCCGACCGGCATCCAGCGGGAGGCCACGATGGCCGCGACCACCCCGAGCGTGGACCCGGCCGCCGCGGCCAGCAGCGGCGCTGCGGTCGCCGACGCGACCGCCTGCCGCGGCGTCATCCCCACCGCCTGCAGCACCTGCAGGTCGGCCACTGTCGCCGAGGTATACCTGGCCACCGACTGACCGACCAGGAACACCGCCGCCACCAGCGCGGCCAGCGCGAACGCGAGCAGGCACGCGGCCTCGTACCGGGTGATCCGCTCGACCGCGTCACCGAAGTTCTCCCGGTTGTTCCACACGTCGATGTCCGACCGGCCGGTCACCCGGGCCAGGTCGGCGCGGAACGCCGGGATGGCAGCGGTGCCGTCCTTCAGCCGGACCAGCGCGTTGATGTAGTTCTGGCCGCTGGTACCGAAGATGTTGGCCCGGTAACGGGCGTACAGGGCCGGCGAGGCCAGCACGCCGCCCTTCTGGCCGGGGCCGTCCGACCCGATGGACAGCCAGGGGCTGCGGCCCACCCCGGTGATCCGGGCCTTGACCACCGGACCGCGCGGCGGCCCGGTGGTCCCGTCGTACTGCTCGTCGGCCTGCGTGGCGCTGGCCAGGAGCAGGGTCAGGGTGTCACCCACGCGCTTGTGGTAGGCGGCCGCGAACTGCGGGGTGACCAGGACCTCGTCGACGCGAGCGGGGTCGAACACCCGCCCGGCCAGCAGGTACGGCCGCTCGATGGTCCGGCCCATCTCGTCGCCGATGGGCGGGAAGCCGGTGCCCGCGTCCGGGCAGCAGGACACCGCGAACCCGAACGTGACCGGGAACTCGCTGACCGCGGCGACCTCGGGCAGCGCCCGGACCTTGCCCCAGTCGAACCCGGGCTGGTTGGGCAGCACGGTCACGGTCGTCGGCAGCGTGCCGGTCCAGAGCCGCTCGACCGCGCTCTGCCCGCGGCGGGCCCCCGCGGCCGCCGCGAGCACGGTCGCCGTGGCCAGCGCCACCAGCAGGGCCAGCACGAGCAGCGACCGCCAGCGCCGCCGCACCTCCAGGCGCAGCCAGGTC
>Ga0335078_10009431_pt1 | contig 14473 bp, 17 predicted proteins | sample Lox_Sample_32_FD_206711 | JGI IMG/M metagenome (GOLD analysis project Ga0335078, IMG submission 206711) | Soil microbial communities from Loxahatchee National Wildlife Refuge, Florida, United States - Lox_Sample_3.2 | ecosystem: Environmental > Terrestrial > Soil > Wetlands | place: USA...
CGGTGGCCGCCGCCGTCCAGGCGCAGCTCACCTTCGGCGGCGCCGCCAGCCTGGGCATCCCCGGCGTGGACGCGGTGGTGAACAACGCGACCGCGGCGCGGCTGGGGCTGGTGCCGGACCTGGCCGTACTCGTCAACGCGCCCGCCGACGACCTGACCTCGCTGGTCTCCCAGGTGCACACGGTGACCGGCGCGCAGAGCAACGTGGTCAGCCTGCAGCCCGCCATGACCCGCACACCCGGCCAGCTCCCGGTCGCCACCGCGGTGCCGTCCGGCCGGCCCACCACCTACATGCAGCTCTACCAGGCGTCCGCCGCCCAGTACTGCAAGGGCCTGTCCTGGACCGTGCTGGCGGCGATCGGCGAGGTGGAAAGCGGGAACGGCGCCAACGTGGGCCCGTCCAGCGCCGGGGCGCTCGGGCCGATGCAGTTCCTGCCGTCCACCTGGCAGCAGTGGGGGATCGACGGCTTCGGCGACACCGGCACGCCCGACATCATGAACCCGTTCGACGCCGTGCCGAGCGCGGCCAACATGCTGTGCGCCGACGGCGCGGCCACCGGCGGATCGTCGCTGTATGACGCGATCTTCGATTACAACCACGCGGACTGGTACGTCAACGAGGTGCTGGCCATCGCCCGCGAGTACGCGTCCGGCGCGTGAGCCGCGCAAGGGAGTACGCGTCCGCCCGTGCGCCGCCGCGCGCCCCCGGCCCGCCGCTCCTGGTTGGATGGTGACCATGCCGGATTACGACGCGTTCCTGCTGGTCTCGTTCGGCGGCCCGGAAGGCCCCGACGACGTGCTGCCGTTCCTGCGGAACGTCACGCGTGGCCGCGACATCCCGCCGGAGCGGCTGGAAGCCGTCGCGGAGCACTACGACGCCTTCGGCGGCGTGAGCCCGATCAACCAGCAGTGCCGTGACCTCATCACCGCGCTGCGCGCCAACTTCGCCGCGGCCGGGCTGGACCTGCCGATCTACTGGGGAAACCGCAACTGGGACCCGTACCTGGCCGGGACCGTGGCCACGATGACCGCCGACGGCGTGCGGCGCGCGCTCGCCTTCGCCACCTCGGCCTACAGCTCGTTTTCCAGCTGCCGTCAGTACCTCGACGACATCGGCCGGGCCCGCGAGCAGGCCGGCCCAGCTGCCCCGCGCATCGACAAGATCCGCCGCTACTTCAACCACCCCGGCTTCATCGAGCCGTTCGCCGAGAACGCGCGGGCGGCGCTGGCCACACTGCCGGCCGGCGTCCGGGACGGCGCGCACCTGGTGTTCACCGCGCACAGCGTGCCGGTGGCCATGGCCGCCCGCAGCGGGCCGCCGGGCGCCGGCGGCCGGTACGTGGCCGAGCTGACCTCCGCTGCCGCGCTGATCGCGGAACGGGCCGGCGACGGGGCCCATCCCTGGGACCTGGTGTACCAGAGCAGGAGCGGGCCGCCGTCGCAGCCGTGGCTGGAACCCGACGTGACCGATCACCTCGGCGCGCTGGCCAAGACGGGCGCCCCGGCCGCGGTGATCGTCCCGGTCGGTTTCGTGTCCGACCACATGGAGGTCCGGCACGACCTCGACACCGAGGCGATGGCGGTGGCGGCGGCGCTTGGCCTGCCGGTCGCCCGGGCGGCCACGCCCTGGTATCATCCCCGGTTCCGGGCGATGATCGTCGACCTGGTGCGTGAGCGCCTCGGGCCCGCCGGCGGCCCGCGCGCGGCGCTGGGGGAGCTGGGGCCGGCTACCGGCGCCTGCCCGCCCGGCTGCTGCGCCGTCGCCCGGCCGGGCGACGGCGCAGCCCGCCCGGGAGCCGCCGCGGGCCGCCGGGACACGGCCGGGACCCGCCCGGACGGGGCGGGCCCGGCGTGACCACTCCGGACGCGAACGAACTGCTGGCGCTGGCGGCCGAAACCGCCGTCGCGGCCGGGCGGCTGCTCGCCGATCGGGGGGCGCTGGCCCGCCCCGAGGTCGTGCAGACCAAATCGAGCCGGACCGATGTGGTCACGGAGATGGACCGCCAGGCCGAGGCGCTCATCACCGGACGGATCCGGGCGGAACGGCCCGGCGACGCGATCCTCGGCGAGGAGGGTGGCGAGACCCACGGCGCCAGCGCCGCCGGGGCCGGGGAGGGCCCCGCCGCCACGGCCGCCGTGCGGTGGATCGTCGACCCCCTGGACGGCACGGTCAACTACCTCTACGGCCTGGCGGACTGGGCGGTCAGCATCGCCGCGGAGGCGGACGGCGCGATCGTGGCCGGCGTGGTGGCCGTCCCGCTGCACGGCGAGATGTTCCTGGCCGTCCGCGGCCAGGGCGCGTGGCTGCGCAGCGGCCCGGGACTGCACAGTGCTACGGGCGGTGACCGGACGGCCGGGGGACGCGGGCCGGCCGGGGGTCAGCCAGGCGGCTCGGCCCGGCTGCGCTGCAACCAGGGCGTCCCGCTCGCCCGCGCCCTGGTCGGCACCGGATTCGGCTACCTGCCCGGGCGGCGCCGCGTGCAGGGCGAGGTGGTCAGCGCGCTGCTGCCGCGGATCCGGGACATCCGCCGGGGCGGGTCGGCGTCGGTCGACCTGTGCATGGTCGCGGCGGGCCGGCTCGACGCGTACTACGAGCGCGGCCTCAGCTACTGGGACTACGCGGCCGGCGCGCTGATCGCCGAGGAGGCGGGCGCGCGGGTGACCGGCCTGCCCGGCGGCCCGCCCGGCACCGCCATGACCGTCGCCGCCGCCCCCGGCCTGCACGAGGAGCTCATCGCCGCGCTGGCCCCGCTCCGCCCCGAGCGCGACGCCTGACAGGTTCCCGCCCGGCCTGGAGGCTGGCCCGGCTGGGCCGTCACCGCCGGGCGTGCGGGTTCATGCCGATACCGGGTGAGAAATGCCAGGGCTGACGGCAGCGGCCAGGGCACGGCGGGAAAAAGGACATCGCGGCGGCCCCGGGACACGGGTGCGTCAGCCGTGCGCCTGGTCGGGGATGCCGTGCGCCGCGGCGATCTGCCTGAGGTGTTCAAGCTCGTCCAGCTGGGTATCGCTCAGGTCGGCGTCCCCGGCGGCCAGTGCCGCCCGCAGGGAGGCGTGGGCCTCCCTCAAACGGCACTGCAGTGCGGCTGCGAACTCGCCCATGCAACTCCCTCCGGCCAGCACGCGGATACGTGACGCGGAATTTCGTGGCGGGGTTCTACCCGAAGGCACTCGCCGGTAACCCGCTTTCCGGGCCGAAACCCATGAACGGGAGTGAGATCCCGTGCACATGGGCATACCTCCCCGGACGATGCGTTACCCCCACGGCGAACGCCGGGCCGGACGCAACGACATGCCGGTACACTTCGCCTCCGGCGGTACTCGGCGCCGTCCGTGGGCCGCCCTGGCCCCCGGCGGATCCGGCCACCGGGGGACACGCGGAAAACGGAGGTTCAGTGCAGGTCATACCCTCCACGGCACGACACTCCCTGCACTGCGTGTGCCCGGCGTGCAAACGTGACAGAATTCCCCGCCGGAATCGGGCACAACGACGGCCTCCAGAGCGTTACATCCGCGCGATGAAGAGGCGCACAACGTGTGGAGGGGGAAAGAACCACCATGGCCACTGATTACGACAGCCCGCGGAAGACGGACGACGATCTCACCGAGGACAGCCTGCAGGAGCTTCAGGCCCGCCGGATGGATCAGTCGTCGAGCACGATCGACATCGACCCGGACGAGGTGGCTGAGTCGCTTGAGCTGCCCGGCGCGGACCTGTCGAACGAGGAACTGTCCTTCCGGGTGATCCCACGGCAGGCCGACGAGTTCACCTGCTCGCGGTGTTTCCTGGTACACCACCGCAGTCAGCTTGCCGAAGACCGCAACGGCCAGCTCGTCTGCCGGGAGTGCGCCGCCTGACGCTACTCCTCCGTCAGTTGCCGCGCCTGTCCCAGGATTAACGAGGCCCGATACCGGGAGCGCCTCAGCGGCCTGCCGCCGCGCTCCCGGTCGTGCCGGTTCCGCATCAGCCCCGCCCGGCCCGGCGGGATCAGCCGCTCACCGGTCAGCCGGCCCCAGATGGTCCGCCTGATAGGCCCGCACCTGCTTCGTGGCGGCTCTCGTCGCCAGCAGCCGTGCCGCCTCCATCACTACTCCGGTGACCACCGCCCAGCCGAGCGCCTCCGGCAGCCCGACCTCCAGGTCCTCCGGGTGGACCGGCGGCTCCTTCCCGGTCGACCGGCTCCAGATGACCGCGATGAGCTTCCGGGCCACAAATGCCGCCGCGAACGCGGCGATCCCCCCGGCGATCCGGGTGGCCTTGTCTGCGCGCTGGTCTGACATGCCAGTGCTTCCTCCAAACCCGACGTTCCCGACGTTCCCGGCGTCCCCGCCCGCTGCACCGTCTGATCATTGCACGGGCCGCCGTGCGGCCCGGGATCGGAGCCTAGCCCGCCGAGCCCTGCGCGGCCGCGGGGGTGCCCTTCGGCCGGCCGCGCTCGATCACCGCGGCCAGCTCGGCCGGGCGGCGCGTCCCGATCAGCCAGTACGGTACCTGCCCGGCCGGGTCCGAGATCGCGATGTACACGGCGGCCTTGAGATACGGCCGGATCAGCGTGTGCGCTGCGGGATCGGCGCGCGGGCCGCGCATCTCCCCGGCCTGCCGTGGGTTGAGCGCGTGCACCTCGGTGACCTGCGACAGCGGCAGCACGGCCCCGCCCGCGTGCAGCTCGCCGCCGCGTACCTCGGTCAGCCCGGACCCCCACGCCAGCAGCGCGGCGGCGAAGCCGGCGGCCAGCACCGCGTACAAGCCGACCACGACGGGGGTACCGAGGTTGGCGTACATCCCGTACCCGCCGAGCAGGATGACGACCGGGATGGCCAGCAACCACCATGCCGCCGGCACGGCCAGCCGTTCGCGGTAGTCACGCATGCGTCCACGGTAGTTGGTTAGATGGGCCTTATGGCGGGGCGGTCCGGGCCGGGCATCGGGCGGAGGGCACGAAGGCTGCTGACGGCTGCCCGCGACAGCGTCCGCACCGCGGAGGAACGCGGCGACGCCGGTGCGGATCCGGGCGCCGGGGGTGGCCCGGGCGCCGGGGATGCCCCCGCCGGGCGGATCCCGCCGCCGGCCGGGATCGCGCACGCCAACGGCGTGGCATCCACCTCACCGCCCGGCGGCTCTCCGCCGGGCGATCCGGTGACCGAGGCGCGGCCGGCCAGCGGGCCCTCCGGGGCGGTGGTGCCGCACTGGCTCCAGGTGGCCGGGGGCTGGGCGTGGCGGCTGCTGTTCATCGGCGTCGCGCTGTATTTCGCCTACCGGGTGGCCGGCCGGCTGGCGCTGGTGCTGATCCCGTGCGCGGCCGCGCTGCTGCTGACCGCGCTGCTGCAGCCGCTCACCGCGCGCCTGCACCGCGCGGGGCTGTCGATGCTGGCCGCCACCTGGTGCACCCTGCTTGGTGCGGTGATCGCCCTGGCCGGCACGATCACCCTGGTCACGATCCGGGTGCGGGCAGAATACAAGGGCGTGGTGATCCAGGTCCGGCACACCTCCCGGCAGATCCAGACCTGGCTGGCCGGCCCGCCGCTGCACCTGAAGACCACCAGCCTGCAGAACTCCTCCAACAAGCTGCTGACCTACCTGGGGCAGCACAAGTCGCTGGTGGCGGGCACGGTACTGACCGGCGGGCAGATCGCCTTCGAGGTGCTAGGTGGCATCGTCCTCATGCTCTTCGTGACGTTCTTCCTGCTCAAGGACGGCCGGCGGATCTGGGCCTGGCTGATTAGCGCGTTCGGGGCAGAAGGCAGCCGGCGGGCCAACCGGGCCGGCCGCGCGGCCTGGCACGCCGTCGTGTATTACGTCCGCGGCACCGTGCTGGTGGCGGCCATCCACGCCGTCGTCATCGGCTCGGCGCTGACGATCATGGGCGTGCCGCTGGTCGCGCCGCTGGCCGTGCTGGTCTTCCTGGCCGCGTTCATCCCGCTGGTGGGGATCCTGTTCGCCGGGACCGTGGTGATCCTCATCACCCTGGTGGCCAACGGCTGGATCGCCGCGGTCGTGCTGCTGGGTGTCTTCATCGCCGAGAACCAGCTGGAAAGCCACCTGCTGCAGCCCCTGGTCGTCGGGCGCATCATCCGGCTGCACCCGCTCGCCATCATCCTGGTGCTGGCCGTGGGCGGCATCGTGGCCGGGATACCGGGCGCCGTGGTGGCCGTCCCGGTGGCCGCGGCGATCACCCGCGCGGTGCCGGAGCTGCGCCGCCGCCGTCCGGAGGCGGGCCAGGTCGCGGCCGGCGGTGATCAGGGTCCGCCCGCCCCGGGACCGCGATAGGGTCGCTGGGCGTGAGCAGCCGCGGCACAACGCGGCTGATGGCCCCGCCGCCCCGGGCGGCCCGAGGAAAAGATGCGCATGAACGTGCCCGCGGACGGTGTTGACGTGCTGATCCAGCGCCTGGACCCGGGTCTGCCGCTGCCCGCCCGCGCCCATCCGGGGGACGCCGGGGTGGATCTGTTCGCGGCCGAGGACGTCGACCTCGCGCCGGGTGAGCGCGTGCTGGTGCCGACCGGCGTGGCGATCGCGCTGCCGGCCGGGTACGCGGCGTTCGTGCACCCCCGCTCCGGGCTGGCCGCGCGGCACGGGGTGACGATCGTGAACGCGCCCGGCACCGTGGACGCGGGCTACCGCGGCGAGATCAAGGTGACGCTGCTGAACACGGACCGCTCGCAGCCGGTCAGCTTCCGGCGCGGCGACCGGATCGCCCAGCTCGTCGTGCAGCGGATCGAGAACGTGCGGTTCCACGAGGCGGGTTCGCTGCCCGGCTCGGCCCGGGGGGAAGGCGGTTTCGGCTCCACCGGCGGTCACACGGCCGGCGTCCCGGTACCGTGAAACCGTTACGAAACCCATCGGGAACTCCCACGGCACGTCGGGGAGGCCCCCGTGGGATGCGAATAAGGAGCGTGCGAAGTGTTCCGTCGGCGTCGACGTGATGACGCGGACCAGGCCGCTGCGGGCGACCCCGGACCGGCCGATACCGGCGAGGGCTGGGCCGGTCCCGATGAGGCAGGTGACTGGGACGCCGGCCCCGGCGAGGATGAGGCGGCGCCGGGCCCCGGCGAGCCCGGCCTGCGCCGCGGCCCGTGGGACGCCGCCGACGCCTACCCGGAGCGGGACCGGGCCGACTTCGGCAGCCTGCTCGTCCCGGTCGTGCCCATGCAGCAGATCGAGCTGGCCACGGACGGGGAGCGGTTCATCTGGGTCACGGTGAAGAACGGCGCGAGCGAGCTGCGGGTGCATGCGTTCGCGGCGCCGCGGAGCGGCGGCCTCTGGCAGGAGGTGCGGCAGGAGATCGCCGAGGAGCTGTCCGCGGCCGGCACCGGCGCGGCGGAGGCCGAGGGCCCGTTCGGCACCGAGGTCTTCGCGCACGTGCCGGTGGAGCCGGGGAACGCCGCCGCGGGTACCCGTCCGGTGCGCTTCGTCGGCGTCGACGGCCCGCGGTGGCTGCTGCGCGGTCTGATCATCGGTGCCGCCGCGAGTGGCGCCGAGCCCGCCGAGCCATTCGAGGACCTGCTCAGCGACGTTGTGGTGGTGCGCGGCGATCATCCGATGCCGCCGCGGGACATGCTGGAGCTGCGGCTGCCGCCGGAAATACAGCAGGCGCTGGAGCAGCAGGCCGGCGCGCAGGCAGGGCCGCCGGGGGAGGAGAACCGGTTCGCCACCGACCTCAACCCGTTCGAGCGCGGGCCGGAGTTCACGGAAACGCGCTGAGGCCGGTTTGAGGCGGGCATGCCGCGCCGAATTAACGGACGGCAACATGCCGGTAACATGCTCCCGCTAGCGTGCGTTCATGGGGACAACTATCCGTGACGACAGCCGGGCCGGGCGGCCCCGCGTACGGATAGCGGGCACGGTACGGGCGATCAGGAACGGCCGGATCGGCGGTGTGCCCGCGCTGGAGGCGGAGCTGCAAGACGGCCCGGGGCGCGTCGATCTCATCTGGCTCGGCCGGGCCGGCATTCCCGGCATCGAGCCGGGCAGCACGGTCGTGGCCGAGGGCCGCCTGGGCGTGCGCCGCGGCCGCGCGACGTTGTTCAACCCGCGTTACGAGCTGACCGCCGCCGCGCCCGACCCGGTACCCGCGGCGGAGCTTCGCACCACCCGCTGACCGCGTGCCGGGCGGGCCGGCCGGGCGCGGGGCGCAGGTGACCGGCACGGGGTCCGGTCAGCCGTGCCGTCAGTGGCTGGCCAGCAGCGACGCGAGCTGGTCTTCCACGTCCTGGCTGGTGACGAACAGCAGCTCATCCCCGGCCTCCAGCGGGTCGTCCTGCTGCGGGACGATGACCCGGCCCTCGCGCAGGATCGCGACCAGCGCCGTGTCCGAGGGCCAGTCGATGTCCCCGAACCGCCGGCCGGCCAGCGGCGCGTCGGCAGCCAGCGTCAGCTCGACGAGGCTCGCCTCGCTCTGCCGGAACGTCATCAGCCGGACCAGGTCGCCGACGCTGACGGCCTCCTCGACCAGGGCCGACAGCAGCCGCGGGGTGGAGACCGCCACGTCGATACCCCACGACTCGTTGAACAGCCACTCGTTGTTGGGGTGGTTGATCCGCGCTACCACCCGCGGGACGCCGTATTCGGTCTTGGCCAGCAGCGAGACGACCAGGTTCACCTTGTCATCGCCGGTCGCCGCGATGACGACGTTGCAGCGGTGCAGCGCCGCCTCATCCAGCGAGCTGATCTCGCAGGCGTCCGCCAGCAGCCATTCCGCGCCGGGCAGGCTGTCCGCCTTGATGGATTTGGCTGACTGGTCGATGAGCAGCACCTCGTGCCCGTTGTCGAGCAGTTCCCTGGCGATGGACCGGCCGACCGCGCCGGCTCCGGCGATCGCGACGCGCATCAGCGGCCTCCCTCCGGCCCGGCGGCGAAGTTTTCGGCGATCCGGTCCAGCTCGTCTTCGTGTGCCATCACGTGCAGCACGTCACCTTCCTGCAAGACCGTGGCCGGCGCCGGGATCATGGCCTCGCCGAGCCGGTCGACGAACGCGATCCGGGTGTTCGTGGCCAGCTCGATCGCCTTGACCTTCTCGCCGAGCCAGCGCTCGGAAAAGGCCACCTCGGCGAGCACGATCTTGCCGGTCGGGTCGCGCCAGAGCGGCTCCGCCCCCTCCGGCAGCAGCTTGCGCAGCATCTGGTCGGCGGTCCAGCGGACGGTCGCCACCGTGGGGATGCCCAGGCGCTGGTAGACCTCGGCGCGTCGGGGGTCGTAGATCCGCGCGGCGACCCGCTCGATGCCGAACGACTCGCGGGCGACCCGCGCCGAGATGATGTTGGAGTTGTCACCGCTGCTGACCGCGGCGAACGCGTCGGCTTCCTCGATGCCCGCCTGGATCAGGACATCCCTGTCGAAGCCGACGCCGGTGACCCGGCTGCCCTTGAACGAGGACCGCAGTTTCCGGAACGCCTCGGGAGACATGTCGATAACGGCGACCGAGTTGCCCCGTTCTTCGAGGATGTGGGCGAGCGTCGACCCGACCCGTCCGCAACCCATGATCACGATATGCACGGCCGTCCTTCCAGGTTGAACGCATCGCCAAAGTTATGCCCTCGCGGCGGTGATTGCGACACGTGGCCCGCGTGAATCCCGCCCTGCAATCCGCAGGCGCGGCGGCGGCCCGCCGCACCTGAGACATCATGGTCATGGCGCCCCAGGCCGGCACGGAAGAATCGATGTCGAACCGGAAGAACAGGATGCGATCAGAGAATGTGACTTCCGTCACTATAACGGAAGAGGCGGGCAGCGTGGCAGGCCGCTCGGGGCTCTCGCCCGGGGACCTGGCCGACCTAAACGTGGGCGAGGTGGCAAACGGCGGCTGGTGCGTGGCGCGGCTGGGCGGCATCGGGCCGGTGGTGTTCGTCCGGCACGCGCTGCCCGGTGAGCGGGTGCGGGTCCGGATCACCGAGGTGACCACGCGGTTCGCCCGGGCCGACGCGGTTGAGATCCTGGCCGCGGCGGCCGGCCGGGTGCAGCCGCCCTGCCCGTACGCGCGACCCGGCGCCTGCGGCGGCTGCGACTGGCAGCATGCGTCACTGCCGGTCCAGCGGGAGCTGAAGGCCTCGGTGGTACGCCAGCAGCTCCGCCGCGTCGCCGGGATCGACTGGCCGGTCACCGTCGAGGCGCTGCCCGGCGACGAGGACCGGGCCGGGGCGCCGCCCGCCGGGGCGGCCGACGGCGGAAACGCGGGGCCGCCGCCCGGGCTGGCCCCGCCCGGGGAAGCGGCAGCGACCCCGGGGCTTGGCTGGCGGACCAGGGTGAGGTTCGCGGTCGGCGGCGACGGCGTGGCCGGCCTGCGGGCGCACCGGTCGCACGAGGTCATCAAGGTGACCGACTGCCTGATCGCGCACCCGGGCATCCGGGAACTCGGCATTCCCGGGCGGCGCTGGCCGCGCACGGCGTCGCTGGAGGCGGTCGTCGCCAGCGGCGACGGTGAGCGCGCCGTGATCGTCGGGGGACCTTCGCGGCCGGGCGGCGCGGCCCGTGCCACGCTGGCACAGCTCACCGCGGAATCGGTGCTCGTGGCGGGCCAGCGCCGGTCGGCCGGCATCGTGCTGCGCGGGCACGCGCACCTGCGCGAACGCGCGGCCGGCCGGTCCTGGCGGGTCACCGCGGGCGGATTCTGGCAGGTGCACCCGGCCGCGGCCGGCACCCTGGCCGGCGCGGTGCTGGACGCCCTGCAGCCGCAGCCCGGCGACACCGCGGTCGACCTGTACTGCGGCGCGGGCCTGTTCGCCGGTGTGCTGGCGGACGCGGTCGGGCCGGGCGGGACGGTGGCCGGCGTCGAAGCCAGCACGGCCGCCGTCCGCGACGCCCGCCGCAACCTGCGCGCGACGCCGTGGGCGTCCGTATACCAGGGGGACGCGGGTGAGTTGATCGCGCGCGGCGTGCTTCCCCCGGCGCGGCTCACCGTGCTCGACCCGCCGCGGGCCGGGGCGGCCCGGGACGTGATCGACTACCTCGCCCGGCCGCTCCCGGCCGGGAGCGGTGAGCGGCGGGTCGGCTACGTCTCATGCGACCCGGCCACCCTCGCGCGGGACATCGCGCTGTTCGCGGCGCACGGCTGGCGGCTGGTGGCGCTGCGCGCGTTCGACGCGTTCCCCATGACCCACCACGTCGAGTGCCTCGCCACGCTGGTCAGCTCCGGCTGACCCGCGCGGTGTCACGCGCCCGCCCGCCCGGCAGGCGGGTACGCGGAACGCGGCCCGAGGCGGCCGGCCGGGGCGTGCCTGGATGGGACAGTGAAACTCAGGATCTTCACCGAACCGCAGCAGGGCGCGGACTACGCCACCCTGGTCAAGGTCGCGACGGCCGCCGAAGACCTCGGGTTCGACGCGTTCTTCCGGTCCGACCATTTCCGCGGCACGGGCCTGCCGGGGCCGGCGGACTTCTGGGTCACGCTCCCGGAGACTGTAAACGGACGTGGAGCCGACCGTAAGACCGGGCTTGCCCGGCCGGCGGCTGTGAAGCGTCAATCCGGCTCTGCGGATGCAGGTAAGGCCGGAACCGTCATCCGCCGTGAGGCGAAGGCTCATGACACGTTTTTGCGCGTTTCATGAACGGCGTCCCAGACCGCAGGGATATCGGCACCCAGCAAACGGATCTGCTCTCGTTCGGCCGCGGTCCGCACCCGGGGGCGGGCGGCGGTGAACCGGTCGTATTCCTCGCTCAGGCGCTGCCGTTCGGCGACGGCGGCGTCGATGGCCTGCCCGCCGGCGCTCATGTGCCGGGCCCCACGGCCGTCGACCAGCTCGGCGGAGCCCTGGCAGTAGTAGTTCGGCACGCATTTCGCCGGGCCGGCGTAGAAGATGGCCAGCGTGCGGCCGCACGTGCCGCAGGTGGCCAGGCCCTGCAGCAGCGCGCAGCCCTCGCGGACCGCGCCGGTGCCCGGCTGGCGGGCCTGCGGGCGGATGCTGGTGCCGATGCGGGCCTGGCTGGCCAGGTAGGTGTCCCAGTCGGTGAACCCGGGGTGGTGGTCGGGGATGAGGACCTCCCACTGGTCGCGGGGCAGCCGGCGGGCACGCTGGCGCAGCGCGCCGTCAGGGTCAAGGTAGCGTTCCTTGCGGGTCCGGCCGTAGACGTACGCGCCGGCATACGCGGGGTGGGTCAGCGTGGTGTGCACGGCGTGATAGGCCGGCTCCACCCAGGTGATCTCCGGGATCCCGCTGCCCCGGCGGGTATAGGCGACCTTCTGCAGCGGCCAGCGCAGGCCCTCGGCGCGCAGCCAGAGCCAGGTGGCGCGCACCGGCCCGCACACGGCGAACCGGCCGAAGGTCGCGGCGATGACGCCGGTGACCGCCTCGTCGGGGTGGAAGCAGACCTCGCCGCCGGCCTCGCCCCAGACCAGGCCGGCCGGCAGGCCGCGGCGCAGCTCGCCGCGGGCGGCCTTGTTCTTGATGCCGCCTTCCAGCCGTACCCGCAGGACATGCAGCTCAGACTCCGCCATGATGCCCATCAGCCCGAGCAGCAGCCGGTCGCCGAACAGCGCCGGATGATACACCGCGTCAGCATCGGCGACCAGCGTGTCGCACACCCCGGCCAGGCCGGGCAGCCGGTACCACGCCGCGTTATCCCTGGCGAGCCGGGAGGCCTCCAGTGCCAGGATGATCCCGGCCTGTCCCAGCGCCACCTCGGCGACCAGCGGCTCGAACCCTTCCCGCTGCCCGGTCACCGACCCCGAGACCCCCAGGCCGGCGTCCACGACCCGGATCGCCTCCCGCGGCCAGCCCAGCTGCAGGACGCGATTGACCAGGTCGTACTGGCGGGCGGTGGACTCGGTATTGCGCTCGAGCTGGATCAGGGTGGATTGCCGGACGTACCGCACTGTGCTCACCACCGCTCACCCCCGGCAGCCACGCGCGGGTCCCGATGGCCAGCAGCGTGCAGCACAGCGCGGGCGACCCCGGCGATGTTGCGCTCGTCCAGGCCCGACAGCGCGGACCCCAGATCCACGGGCACCCCGCCGGCGATGCTCGCAGCCAGCCGCAATATCCTGCCCTCACCGCCCGAGCACGGCAGCCTGCCCGCCTCCAGCGCGGCCACCGCCGCCTCCCAGTCGACGGCCGCCATTGCCGCGCCATCAGCAATAGCCCGGCCGAATTCCACGGCTATTTCCAGGAAATCCTCACGGCAAAGCCACGGGCCGTGCCCAATCAGCAGCTCAACCGCTGCCTCCGTGCTGAACAGGCCTTTCGCCCACGCCCGCAGCGCCGCGGCGAGGTCATCGAAGCACGTAGTAAGTCGGGGAGTCCTTCGACACCGTTCCCTGGGACCTCATGCTAAAGGCGGTCGCCCGCCATATTTCACTGGATCAGGAGTGGATTCTGCTGTATGTGGGGCGGTGGCTGCCGGCCAGCCGGATCAAGATCGGGTACGGCGTCCCGGACTTCAGGCCGGTCTGCCGGGCCAGCGCGTACCCGTGCCGCCACCGCGCTGGCTGCCCGGGCAGGGCGGCCCGCACCGACAGCGCCTGCGGCGAGAACTCCCGGCGTGGCTTCACAAGCTCCGGCTCGCCCGCCACCTCGCCGTCGACCTGCGGCTGCCCTAAAGAGGAGGCGCGGCCGGACGGCGGCCGTCCGCCGGGCCCCGCGGGCCCGCCGGGGCCTGAGCCACTGCCGGATCCACCCGGCGGCGGCCGCCTGGCCGATGCGGGAACTGGCCAGGACAGGCCGCGCGACCGCTACGACGCCGGCGACGGCGAGGGCGGCCAGGCCTCGCCCGGCCTGGCCGGTGCCGGGCTCGGGGGTCTCCCGTAGCTGATGGGACCGCGGCCCGCAGTCATATCCGGATCGAGGCGTCGTCGAGCGTGCCCTGGTCACGGCGTCCCCCGGGGGCCCGGGTCCGCGGGCAGGACGGGCGGGCTCCGGCCGCGTGCTGCCGAACCGCCCAGGCTCGATGATGATCTCGGCTACGTGCCAAGTTAACCGGCCTTATTCGGGTACAGATCCGGAAATGTCAGACCCCCGTGGGATGATCCGATTATGTGTTCCCCTGGTGTGAGTGCGCGGGAGCGGGTGCTGGCCGAGCTGGCCAGCCTCGGTCCCGGTGAGGTGGACGGGCTGGGCCTGCTGGAGGTGGTGCGCGATCTGGCGGGGTTCGCGGACCGGGTGCAGGGGGAGCTGGCCCGGCTGACCGGGGTGCTGGATGCGGTGGGCGGGGCGGCTGAGGCGGGGTTTTCCTCGACGGCGGGGTTCTTGCGGCATGGCTGCGGACGGGCGCCGGGCCGAGCCGGGGAGCTGGTGGCCGCCGGGCGGGAGCTGCGCCGGGTGGAGGCGTCGGGCAAGGCGTTAGCGGCCGGGGAGATCTCCTTCGACGCCGCGCACGTGATCTGCCGGGCCACCGCCCAGATCGGCGACGGCGAGCTGGCCGCCGCGGCCGCGGAGCAGATGCTCGCCCTGGCCCGCCCGCAGCTTTCCCCCGCCCCCGCTCCCGGCGGCAGCCCGGCGGGCCCGGACCGGCCGGCCGGCCCGGGCAGCAACGGTCAAACCGGGGC
>Ga0335078_10009433_pt1 | contig 14472 bp, 13 predicted proteins | sample Lox_Sample_32_FD_206711 | JGI IMG/M metagenome (GOLD analysis project Ga0335078, IMG submission 206711) | Soil microbial communities from Loxahatchee National Wildlife Refuge, Florida, United States - Lox_Sample_3.2 | ecosystem: Environmental > Terrestrial > Soil > Wetlands | place: USA...
GCGCAAGCCGTGCCGCCTCGTCGGCCGCACGGCGCGCCACGTTGAGATCGCCGGCGCCGACGGCGATCAGTCCGCGCGAGATCGCTTGATGTCCCTTGGCGGCGCGCCGGTGACGGACAAAAAGTGATACGTGCCCCGGCGAGCGCAGGATGGCGCGCATGATCGCCCATAGGATGATGAGCAGGGCGACGAGCACGACGATGGCGAGCGCGGCCACCATCACCGAAGTCTCGATATGGTAGCCCATCCAGGTCAGCGCGATGTCGCCAGGCCGATCGGCGATCCAGACGAAGCCGGCCGCCAGCACGGCGACCGCCACCAAAAAAATGACGACGCGGATCATTGTGCGGCCGCCTTGGGCGCAAGGGCGCCGGCCGTAACCGCAGCGTATTTGCGCGCGGCCGCGAGCGCCGCGCTCCGCGCCTCGGCGGTCGCGATCCAGGCTTGCGCCGGTGCGCGCGTTGCGCCGTCGAGCTTGCTGAGATCGCTGAGCGCCGCGGGAATGTCCGCCTTGACCGTATCGATCTCAAGGCGCGCCAGCACGGCGGAAGGCTCATTGCCGGCCGGCGCATTGAGCGGGCGGATGCGCACCAGCTTGCCGGCATTGGCTTCCAGCCGCTCGAGGAAGCCGCCCGGTGGCGCTTTCGCGCCCGCGATCTTGATCATGGCGGGCAGCAGGGCATGAAGCTGCTGCGCGAGCGCTTGCGCGCTTGGCACGCCGCTGGCTGCGAACGGTGCCAGCGGCGCCAGCGCCTTGTCGTCGCCACCGAGCTGTTTGACGGCGGCGAGTTCGTCGGCATAGGGCGCGCCGACCGCAACGGCATCGCGCAACACCTCAGCGCTTAGGGCGAGGCGCGCCGCGTGGTCATTGGCGCTGCTCGTGGTCGCGATCTTGCCGATATCGGCGCGGGCGGATTGTGCCGCGCTTTCCAGCGCGGCGACGCGCTTGTCGAGGGCCGCGATATCGGTTTGCGAAACGCCGGCGGGAGGCGCCGCCTTCACCGACGCTTGCAAATCGGCCACCGCCTTGGCGGCGGCATCGGCGCGCGCGCGCGCTTGGTTGGCACTGGCGTTAATGGTGTCGCTGCGCTGGCTGAGCGCGGCGAGCGCGACGCCGAGTGACTTCATCGCGTTTTCGGCCGCGGTCAAACGGCCGGTAAGACCGGCATCGCTCGTCGTCGGCAACTTCTTGAGTGCTTCTTCGACAGCATTGACGCGCTGGGTCAGCGCGGCGATCGCATTTTTGTCCGCATTGATTTGGGCCGTCTGGTCTGCAGACGGTGCGGTTGCGAGCGGCAACAGCCCGGTTTGTTGCAAAGCGAACAGCCCGAGCAGAACAAGAACCGCACCGGCGGCGCCGCCGACAACGGCCGCGATGCCGGTACCACCGCGCGATCGCGTTGCCGTCGCTGTTGGCTCGGCCTGCGCCGTCTCGTTCGGCTGGCGCGTGTCGTCGGCGGCCGGTGGCGACTCCGGCCGCGGCGGCGCGGTCTGTGCACTCGAAGGCCGTTCCGGCGCGACCTCGGTCGCGGTCAAGTCGATGGTCGGACCGGCGCGCTTGCTGCGACGTGCATCCGAGGGCGCTTCTTGCGGCGCGCCTTCGGGCGTCTCTGGCGTGGTGTCCTTGTCAGCCATACAGTCCCTCGACGAATCGGCCCACCCGCCCGCAGCAAATAACGCAATTGGCGGATAGGCGCCAATCAAGCCTGCGCCTGCTCCAGGCTTGCGATCAATGCCGCCTCATCCGGTCTCGGCGCAATGGCGATGCGGACCACTCCGGCCTCGGCCAGTGGCGAAGCAATTTGCGCCGACAGGCAAATATGCCGCACGGCCTTTGCCTCGCCATCGATACCGGCCTGGGCGGCGCCGACAAGATAATTCTCGGCGCTGCGCTTGGAGAAGTGCAGCACGGCGTCAACCTCGCCGGCTCTGAGCGCAGCAACGAGCGACGGCGGGAACGGCGTACCGACCGCGCGATAGAGGATCCGCATTTCCGCTGCGATGCCGCGCGCGGTCAATTCGCCAATGAGATCGGCGGCGCGGTCCTCGCCGGCAAGATAGAGAAGCGGTGCTGCGGCGTCGGCGCGTTGCTCGCCGATCAGCCGCACCAAATCGCGCACGTCGCCGCCGGCCGATTTCACATCGGCAAAGCCCGCCTGCCGCGCGGCCTCCGCGCTGCGCCGGCCGACGGCAAAGGCCGGCAGCTTGCACAGTGCTGCAAGCGCCCGATTGTCGGCGACGGCGCTTGCCGCATTGGCGCTGGTGATGATCACCGCGCCCCAGGTGCCGGACAGATCGGCGTCGACCGCTTCGATCCGCATGAGCGGCGCGAGCAGCACCTCGTGTCCGCGCGCGCGCAACGCTTCGGCGGTGCGTTCGCCATCGGCCTGCGGACGGGTGACGACGAGGCGCATGTCAGTCAAAAAAGCCCGGGCCGGCGAGGCGTTTCAAGGCGCGTCCAGCCTCGCTGCAGACGTTGACCGCGTCGGCGCGATGGCCGCTCGCGGCGATGTCATGCGCGCTCGCTCCGTCCGGTCGCGCGATGAGGCCGCGAAACGAGACGGTGTCGCCGGACAGCGTGGCATGGCCGCTGATCGGCGTCTTGCAGGAGCCGTCGAGCACGGCGAGGAAGGCGCGCTCGGCGGAAAGCGCAGCGAAGGTGTCGGCGTGGTTGATGCGCGCGAGGGCTTGAAGTATGCGCGTGTCGTTGGCGCGCGCCTCGATGCCGATGGCGCCTTGACCGACCGCGGGCAGGAATTCGTCGGTGCTCATGATCCGCGTCGCGTGCTGGGTGAGACCAAGGCGCTTCATGCCCGCGAGCGCGAGGATGGTGGCGTCGACCTCGCCCGATTCGAGCTTGCGCAGGCGCGTTTCCACGTTACCGCGCAGCGGGGTCACGCGCAGATCGCCGCGCGCGCGTTTGGCGATGGCTTGCCGGCGCAGCGAGGCGGTGCCGAGCGTCGCGCCCTCCGGCAAATCGGCGAGCGCGGCCGCCTTATGGCTGATGAAAACGTCGCGCGGATCCTCGCGCTCGAGACAGGCCGCAAGCGTCAAGCCGGCTTGCGAAAAGGTCGGCATGTCCTTCGCCGAATGCACGGCAAGGTCGATGCGGCGGTCGAGCAGCGCTTCCTCGATTTCCTTGGTAAACAGGCCTTTGCCGCCGACCTCGGCCAACGGCCGGTCCTGGATGGTGTCGCCCGAGGTGCGGATGATCACGAGCTCGATGGCAGCTTCCTCCACGCCCATCGCCGCCATCAGGCGCGCGCGCACGGTGCGCGCCTGCACCAGCGCAAGCGGGCTGCCGCGCGTTCCGATGCGCAAAAGGGCAGTGGATTGCGTCATAGGACCTCTCGATGTTAGGGGGACCTTGTAGTGCACACTTCCCGGAAAAGGGAAGGCCATATGAGGCACAAATGCTCGTCCTCGGCATCGAAACCACTTGCGATGAGACCGCCGCGGCGGTGGTGGAGCGGTCCGGGGATGGGCGCGGCAAAATTTTATCCAATATCGTATTGTCGCAGGACAGCGAACATGCCGCGTTCGGCGGCGTGGTGCCGGAGATTGCCGCGCGTGCCCATGTCGAGGCGCTCGACCTGATCATCGCCAAGGCCATGGCGCAGGCCGGTTGTGGCTATTTTGCCCTCGACGGCGTCGCCGCCGCGGCCGGCCCCGGCTTGATCGGCGGCGTGATCGTCGGATTGATGACGGCGAAAGCGATCGCGCTGGTCGAGCGTAAGCCACTGATCGCGGTGAACCACCTCGAGGCGCACGCGCTTACCGCGCGGCTCACCGACGCCACCTCGTTTCCCTATTGCCTGTTTCTCGCGTCCGGCGGTCACACGCAGATCGTTGCTGTGCGCGGCGTCGGCGACTACGTGCGGCTTGGCACCACCGTGGATGACGCGATCGGCGAGGCCTTCGACAAAACCGCCAAACTGCTCGGTCTTGGCTACCCGGGCGGGCCGCTGGTCGAAAAGGAAGCCGCGCACGGCAATGCCGCGCGCTTTTCGTTGCCGCGGCCGATGCAGGGACGCAAAGATGCCGATTTTTCGCTGTCGGGTTTGAAGACCGCGCTGCGGCTCGAGGCCGAAAAGATCGCGCCGCTCTCCGATCAGGACGTCGCCGATCTGTGCGCTTCGTTCCAACAAGCGGTGGTGGACGTCGTCATCGACCGCCTGCGCGCCGGCCTGCGGCTGTTCCGCGCGCGCTATGGCGCGCCCACCGCTTTGGTCGCCGCCGGCGGCGTTGCCGCCAACCAAGCGGTGCGCAATGTGTTGCAACGTCTCGCCGTCGAGGTCGGCACGGCGCTGGTCGTGCCGCCGCTCGAGCTGTGCACCGACAACGGCGCGATGATCGCCTGGGCCGGCTGCGAGCGTTTGACCTTGGGCATGGTCGATACGCTCGATGTCATGCCGCGCGCGCGCTGGCCGCTCGATAACGTTGCGGCGGCCAAGGGCAAACTGCAGCGCACGGCGGCGTACAAGTGAGCGGCGTATGAGCATGCAAAAGATATCGGTGCTCGGCGGCGGCGCTTGGGGAACGGCACTGGCGCTCACCTGCGCGCGCGCCGGCCGCGATGTCTTGCTCTGGGAGTTTGACCCCGCAAATGCCGAACATCTCGCGAGCAAGCGCGAGAGCCGTTTTCTGCCGGGCGTGCGTCTCGACGACGGCATCAGGCTGACGCGCGCGCTCGGCGAGGCCGCCCGCGTCGATGCGATCTTGCTGGTCGTGCCGGCGCAGGCCATGGGCTCGGTGAGCAAAGCGCTGGCGCAAACCCTCGCGCGCGGCACGCCATTGATCGCTTGCGCCAAGGGCATCGAAGCGGGAACGCACAAATTCATGACCGAGGTGATTAGCGAGCACGCGCCACAGGCGTTGCCGGGGATTCTTTCAGGGCCAAGCTTCGCCATCGACGTCGCGCGCGGACTGCCGACGGCGGTCACGGTCGCGACCGGCGATGAGGCGGTTGCGCGCGATCTCGCGCATGCGATGAATACGGGCACCTTCCGGCCCTATCACTCAACCGACGTGCGCGGCGTTGAGATTGGCGGCGCCACCAAGAACGTATTGGCGATCGCCGCCGGCATCGTCGCCGGCCGCGGGCTCGGCGCCAGCGCACAGGCGGCGCTGACCACGCGCGGCTTCGCCGAATTGGTGCGCTTCGGGCGTGCGTTCGGCGCCAAGACCGAAACGATGATGGGCCTGTCCGGGCTCGGCGACCTCATCCTCACCTGCTCGAGCCCGCAGTCGCGCAATTTTTCCTTCGGCGTCGCGCTCGGCAAAGGCGAGGCGCCGGGCAGCGCCGCGCACGGTAAGCTCGCGGAAGGCGCGTTCACCGCGCCGGTGCTGCTGGAGATGGCGCGGGCGAAAAATATCGAGATGCCGATCGCGACCGCCGTCGCGGCGATCCTTGCGGGCAAGCTGAGCGTGGAGGCGGCGATCGAGTCGCTGATGACGCGGCCGCTCAAAGCAGAGGAATGAACGCATGGCCTACTGGCTGATGAAGTCCGAGCCCGGCACCTGGTCTTGGGCGCAGCAGGTGAAATCAGGCGGCAAGGGCGAGGCCTGGACCGGCGTCCGCAATCATCAGGCCAAGCTCAATCTGATGAAAATGAGAAAGGGCGATCGTGCGTTCTTTTATCATTCGGGCGAAGAAAAAGCCGCGGTTGGCATCGTCGAAATCCTGCGCGAGCATTACCCCGACCCGAGCGCCAAGAAAGGCGAGCCCTGGGTGGTCGTGGACGTCAAAGCGGTGGAGCCTTTGCCTAAGCCGGTGACACTGACGGCGATCAAGGCCGAGCCCAAACTCAAGGCTATGGTGCTGATCAACAATACACGGCTGTCGGTGCAGCCGGTGACGGCGGAGGAGTGGGCGCTGGTGTGCAAGATGGGCGGCCTTTAGGCAGCCCTCTATCCCAATACTGAGCGCAGTCCCGGGCTGGGTGCTCCGGACAGCAAAACCTCGCCAAAAGTGGGGTTCGCCGCGCCTTGTCGCGCGCGCAACTGCCATCGCATAATAGGCGCAAACGAATACGCAGCCTGCGGCACGATCCGCGGGCGGGGAGGAAGTTCCGATGTCCGACAAGACCTACGCCGTTCCGGCCGATTGGCAGAAGCGTGCCTTCGCGAACAAGGCCAAATACCAGGAGCTGTACGCGCGCTCGATCAAGGACCCGAACGGGTTCTGGGCCGAGCAGGCCAAGCGCATCGACTGGATAAAGCCGTTCACCAAGGTCAAGAACACCTCCTTCGATCCGCACAACGTCTCGATCAAATGGTTCGAGGACGGCACCCTCAACATCGCCTACAACTGCGTCGACCGCCATCTCGCCAAGCGCGGCGACCAGACCGCGATCATCTGGGAAGGCGATGATCCAAAGGACGACAAGAAGATCACCTACAAACAATTGCACGCTGAGGTCTGCCGCTTCGCCAACGTGCTGAAGGCGCGCGGCGTCAAGAAGGGCGACCGCGTCACCATCTACATGCCAATGATTCCGGAAGCGGCGATCTCCATGCTCGCCTGCGCGCGCATTGGCGCCATCCACTCCGTGGTGTTCGGCGGCTTCTCGCCCGACTCGCTCGCCGGCCGCATCTCCGACTGCAAGTCGCCCATCATCGTCACCGCCGACGAGGGCGTGCGCGGCGGCCGTAAGATCCCGCTCAAGGTGAATGCCGATGCCGCCGCCGACAAGGCGGGCGGCGTCACCTCGATCATCGTCGTAAGACGCACCGGCGAGAAAGTGAACATGCAGGCCGGCCGCGACGTCTATTACGACGAGATCGCCAAGACCGTGTCGGCCGATTGCCCCTGCGCGGAGATGAACGCGGAGGATCCGCTGTTCATTCTGTATACGTCGGGCTCGACCGGCAAACCGAAGGGCGTGCTGCACACCACCGGCGGCTACGCGGTCTACACCGCGATCACGCACCAATACGTGTTCGACTATCACGACGGCGACGTCTACTGGTGCACGGCCGACGTCGGCTGGGTCACCGGCCACAGCTACATCGTCTATGGCCCGCTCGCCAACGGCGCCATCACCATGATGTTCGAGGGCGTGCCGAACTATCCGACCACGTCGCGCTTCTGGGAAGTGTGCGACAAGCACCAGGTCAACATCATCTACACCGCGCCGACGGCGATCCGCGCGCTGATGCAGGGCGGCAACGATCCGGTGAAGAAGACCTCGCGCAAATCGCTGCGCCTGCTTGGCACGGTCGGCGAGCCGATCAATCCGGAAGCCTGGGAGTGGTACTACCACGTGGTCGGCGAAGACCGCTGCCCGATCGTCGACACCTGGTGGCAGACCGAGACCGGCGGCATTCTCATCACGCCTCTGCCCGGCGCGATCGCGCAGAAGCCGGGCTCGGCGACGCTGCCGTTCTTCGGCGTCATTCCGCAGATCGTCGATGCTGAAGGTAACGAGCTTAAAGGCGCGGGCTCCGGCAATCTGTGCATCGCCGATGCCTGGCCAGGCCTGATGCGCACGGTCTATGGCGACCACGAGCGCTTCGTGCAGACTTATTTCTCGACCTATATCGGCCGCTACTTCACCGGCGACGGCTGCCGCCGCGACGAGGACGGCTATTACTGGATCACCGGGCGCGTCGATGACGTGATCAACGTCGCCGGCCACCGCCTCGGCACTGCCGAAGTGGAAAGCGCGCTGGTGGCGCATCCGAAAGTGTCGGAGGCCGCCGTGGTCGGCTACCCGCACGACATCAAGGGCCAGGGCATCTACGCCTATGTGACGCTGATGGCCGGCGAGCAGCCGAGCGAAGAGCTGCGCAAGGAGCTGGTCGGTTGGGTGCGCAAGGAGATCGGGCCGATCGCTTCGCCCGATCTGATCCAGTTCTCGCCCAGCCTGCCGAAGACGCGCTCCGGCAAGATCATGCGAAGAATTCTTCGCAAGATCGCCGAAGACGAATACGGCAATCTCGGCGACACCTCGACGCTGGCCGAGCCCGCCGTGGTCGACGACTTGGTCAACAACCGGCAGAACAAGAAGGCGGGCGCCAAGGCCGGCGCCTAGCCCGGTTGCCTGGAAAAATGACGGTCCCCGTGCGAACGGGGGCCGTTTTTATTTCCGCATTTTCAGCACGCGGTCGACCATCTCGCCGGCGACGCCGAGATAGTTCGCCGGGTCGACCAGTTTCTCCAGTTGCTTGCGGCCGGCGTATTTTTTGATTTCCGCATTTTCTTCCAGCAAGTCGATGAGCGGGCGGCCGGTCTTCACCACCTCGCGGCAGATATCGTAGACGACGTCGTGCGCGTAGTTGCGCCCCATTTTGTCGCCGAGCCCCATCATCACCGCCTCCGACATGATCAGGCCCTTGGTGAGGTCGAGGTTCTCGCGCATCTTCTTTTTATTGACCTGCAGGCCGCCGACCAGAAACCGGGTTTGCGCCAGCGCGCCCGCCGACAGCATGAAGATTTCCGGCAGCGCGATCCATTCGATTTCCCAGGGCCCGGTGGCGCGCTCATGATCCTCGACCATGGCTTCGAGCAGCGCCGCAGCCAGTTGCTTCACCATGGCGGCTTGCGCGGTGATGTAGACCGAAGAGATCGGGTTGCGCTTCTGCGGCATGGTGGAGGAGGAGCCGCGGCCCTGGTAGAACGGCTCGTAGACTTCTTCGACTTCGGTCTGCATTAACAGCTTCACGTCGAAGGCGATCTTGGCGCAGGTGCCGGTGACGAGGCCGAGGAAGCAGCCGACTTCCGCGATGCGGTCGCGCACCGTGTGCCAGGAAATGTCCGGCTGGCCGAGTTCAAGTTCCTTCATCAATTCGGCCTGGCATTTCAGCCCCGCCTTGCCGAGCGAGGACAGCGTGCCGGCGGCGCCGCCGAATTCGCCGACCAGCACGCGCGCTTTGAGCTCCTTGAGCCGCTGCTTGTGCCGCTCGAAGGCGCCAAGCAGCGTCGCCATCTTGTAGCCGAAAGTGATCGGCACTGCCTGCTGCAGGTTGCTGCGGCCGGCCATCGGGGTGTCGCGGTATTTCTTGGCGAGCCTGGCCAGTGCATCGGAGATGGCGTTGATGTCGTCCTCGACGAGATCGAGCGCCTCGCGGATTTGCAGCACGGTGGCGCTGTCGGTGATGTCCTGGGTGGTGGCGCCCCAATGCGACCATTCTCCCAAGCCGTCCTTGCAGAGCTTGACGAGTTGCTGCACCACGGGAAGGACCGGATAGCCGATGCGTTCGGTCGCTTCCTTGAGCTTGGCCATGTCGATCAATTTGGCGTCGCAGTGGCGGACGATCTCGGCGGCGGCTTTTTTCGGGATGATGCCGAGCCGGCCTTGCGCGCGCGCGAGCGCCGCCTCGAAGTCGAGATATTTCTGCACGCGATTTTCATCCGACCAGACGCGGCGCATTGCGTCGGTGGTGAAGATGTCGCGGAATACTGCTGAATCGAGGATCGTCGAGGGCATTCGCGTCTCCTTATCCTGTCATCACCGGACCGCCGCGGAGCGGCGTGATCCGGTGATCCCGCTTAGGATGGCAATGCAGTGCCTACCTAAGCGGGATGGCCGGGACAAGCCCGGCCATGACAATGATAGAGTCGGTTATTCGAACCGATCCAGGAGACGCGACATGAACGTCAATACCAAGCCGCAGCGCGGCTTCCGGCTCGAGCCGGTGCATCCGAAGCCGGAGGAGGCGCACACCATGCCTTATGCGCCGGCGGTGCATATCGTCGGCGCCTGCGACCTGATGTTTCTCTCCGGCGCGACGCCGTCGCCGCTCTACCATAAGCATCCGCACGTCGATGCCGAGCACGTGCATCCGCACTCGATCGAGGAGCAAACCGAGCGGGCGATGGAAGCGATCAAATCGATCCTCGACCACACCGGCGCCAGCTGGCGCGACGTGGTCAAAGTGACGAAGTATTTGACCGATTTCCGCGAAGCCGACGCCATGCACAAGACCATGGCGAAATATTTCGGCGACTGGCGTCCGGCGTCGACGACGGTTTGCATCAATCAGCTGTCGTCGCCGGGCGCGCGCATCGAGCTCGACATGATCGTGGCGCTGCCGAAGAAAACGCCGTGACCCTCACTCCCCACCTCGCCCGCATCGCCGAAGCCGACGTCCCGCGCTATTCCGACGCCGAGATGGCGCGCCGGCGCTTGGCGATCGAGGCGCTGCTTGCCGAGCACGGCTGCGATCACCTTATCTTCTGCGGGGTCGCTCGCTTCGGCTCGGCGGTGCAATGGATCACGCAATGGCCGACGACGGCGGAAGCGGTCGGCGTGTTAACGCCCGGTGAGCGCGACGCGCTCTTCGTGCAGTGGGTCAACCACGCGCCGCAAGCGCGTCTCGTCGCCGACAAGGCGGACGTTACCTGGGGAGGCGAGTCGTCAATCGCCGCGGCAAGCGAGGTCATCGCCAAGCGCGGCTCGCGCCGCGGCCGCATCGGCTATATCGGGCCGCTGACGGCGGACCAGCACGCACGGTTGGCGGCGCGCGTTCCGCCCATCGTCAATCTTAACCGCCACTATGTGCGGCTGCGTCAGGTGAAGTCGGCCGAGGAGATTGATTGGCTCCGCATCGGCGCGCACTTCACCGATCTTGGCATGATGGCTCTGCACGACAATATCGCGCCCGGGATCAATGAGCGCGAGCTGGGCGACCGCATCGAGCGCGCCTATGTCGCCCAGGGCGCAACCAATGTTATCCATTACATCGGCACCACGTCGATGCAGGCATCCGACCTCGCCGTGCCGCGCCAGTTTCCCACGGCGCGGCGGCTGCAGCGCGGCGACGTGGTGGTCGCCGAGATCAGCGCGGCATTCTGGGACCATCCGGGTCAGGTGCTGCGCTCGTTCGCGCTGGGCGAGCCGAATTCGCTCTACCGCGATCTGCATGCGGCGGCGGATGCCGCGTTCGACGCCATCGCCAGAGTGCTAAGGGCCGGCGCCACGCCGGCGCAGGTGATCGACGCCTCCGGCGTGATCGAAAAGGCCAGCTTCACCATCATCGACGACCTCCTGCACGGTTATGGCGGCGGCTACCTGCCGCCGGTGCTCGGTTGCAAGAGTCGTCCCGCCGGTCCTGTGCCGGAGGAGCCATTCCGAGCCGGACAGACGGTGGTTATCCAGCCGAATGTGACGACGCGCGACGGCACGGCCGGCGTGCAGACCGGCGAGCTGGTGGTGATTACGGAGAGCGGCATCGAACGGCTGCACGCGATCCCGCGGGGGTTTCAAATTCTGTAGTTGTCATCACCGGGCTTGTCCCGGTGATCCCGCTTAGGAAGGCATAGTGCGTCCCTAAGCGATATGGCCGGGTCAAGCCCGGCCATGACAGCTACATCAATTGCTCGGCCAGCCAGTCCGCGCTCTGCGAGCGCCAGCGATAGGCGCGGTTGTTGGCGATGTGATTGCCGTCTTCGATCATCATCAGCTCGACCGGGCCCTTCACCTCGCGCGCCAGCCGCTCGGCGTCGGCCGCCGGTACGATGCGGTCCTGCCGCCCGTTCACGATGAAAATCGGGCAGGTGATATTCTGCGCGACGCCTTCGAGCGATAGCGTCAGGGCGTTCTTGCGCGCCTCCTCGTCGCTCTTGCGGTGGCTGCGGATGCGGAAGGCTTCGCGCGTCAGCGCCGGCAAGCCGTCCCAGGCGGTGCCGAAATTGAACGGGCCGCCGAGCGCAATGCAGGCCTTGATGCGCTTGTCAAAGGCGGCGGCGCGCGGCGCGTAGTAGCCGCCCAGGCTCACGCCCCACATGGCGATGCGGGCAGTATCAAGATCGGAGCGCGTGCCGAGATAGTCGAGCACGGCCTTGACCGGCACCTCGTAATCGCCGCGGATGGGGAAATCGTATTGCGCCTCGCCCTGGCCGGGGCCTTCGAACACCATTGTCGCCATGCCGCGGGCGAGGAACGGCATTTCGTAGGCGTCGGTTTCCTCCTTGGTCGAGTCGAGGCCAACCGCCATAACGATCACCGGCGGCTTCGCGACGTCTGCCGGCTTGCGCAAGATGCCGGCGAGCGCCTTGCCTAAATAGGGAATTTCCACGCGCTCGCCGGATGGGCGCAAATAGGGCAGGGCCAGCTGCCGGCATTCGATCTGCTTCTTGTGCGCCGCGCGCATCTGCGTCTGATCGCGCACGAACAGGAACGAGGCGAAATGGTAGTAAACGCCGGCGCGCTGCAGGCATTCGCCGGCGGTGAGGTAATGTTTTTTCGCCAGAGCTTCGCGGCCGAGCGTTTCATGATGGGCGGCCCGCGCCGACCACGCCTTACACCAGTCATCGTAGGACGAAAGCGAAGCGGTGATCTCCTCGAAATCGGTGAGTACCACGCCATTGGCGACAAAGCGCGCGCCCCAATGCGCGATCGCGGCCTTGAGAACAGGATCGGACGACATTCGAAAATTTCCTGGATGAAGTTACGAGGTTTTCTCGTCACGGCGATACCACGGCATGAAGCGCCGTGTACACCAGTTCACCAGCAATTCGAAGCCGACGCCAAAACCGGCGAGGAGCAGCACGCCGACGAAGGCCTCGTTGTGGTGGTAGCTGCGTGAATTGTAGAGGATGAAATAACCAAGTCCGCCGACGGAGAGGAAAAATTCCGCGACCACGGCGCCGATCAGCGCGCGGCCGGCGGCAAGGCGGAAGCCGGCGAGCAGATAGGGCATCGACGAGGGCAGCACGATTTCCCGCAGCACGCGCAGGCGGCTGGAACGGAACGAGCGCGCCACTTCGAGGAATTCGCGCGGTACCGAGCGCGCGCCGTCGGCAACATTGATAATGATGGAGAAGATGGCGGCGAAAATGACGGTCGCGATACGCGCCGCACCGGAATAGCCGAACCACAGCGAAAACAACGGCAGCACGATGATCATCGGCATGGCGTAAAAGCCGTTGACGTAGTGGCGCACCGCCCGCTCGACGCCGACGCTGCGTCCCATCGCCAGGCCAATGACGGTCCCGGCCACGAGCGCGATGGCGAGCCCCTCGGCCACCGCGGCGAGCGTCTGACGAGTAGCAGTGAGAAAGGCCGGGTCGACGATCACGCGCGGGATCGCCATCACCACCGAAGTCGGCTTCGCCACATAGGCCGGCGCGAAGGCGCGCACTATGAACTCCCACGCCAAGAGGATGACGAGGCCGCAAAGCAGCCGCGGCAGCACGGTTCCCCATAGGCGCGCAGAGACTGGCGAAGATTGCGTTGGGGTCGCCAGCGCGAGCGAAGTACCGATGGTCGATTCGGTCATCGGTCACTGTCTCCAGCGGGCGAAATGCTGCTCGATCATCAAACCGATCCGCATCAGCCCGACGCCGATCAAGCCGATAACCAGAATCGAGGCGAATACGCCGCCGGTGTCGAAATTCTGCGAGGCACCCATGATGAGCTGGCCAAGGCCGGTCGACGATAGGAAGAACTCGGCCGCCACCATGCCGACGAGCGCGCGGCCGATCGCCTGGCGCACTCCGGTCATGATGTAGGGCAGGGTGTAGGGCAGCAGCACCTCGCGCCACAGCGCCCATTCGTTGGAGCGGAACGAGCGCGCGACTTCGATCAGTTCCGGTTTGATGCTGCGCGCGCCCTCGACCGTGTTGTAAAGCACCGGGAACACGGCGAACAGGAACACCACCAGGACCTTGGGCGCGAAACCGAATCCCATCAGCGATAGGATGAATGGGATCAGCGCCACCATCGGCGTGGCGTAGAGCGTCATGATGTATGGCTCGATGCCGACCCGCAGCACGCGCACGCGCGCGAGCAGCACGCCAAGCGGGACGCCGACAACGAGTGCGATCACAAAGCCGGTCAGAAACAACGTCGCGGAATCGAGGAACTCGCGCACGAATTCGCCGGTGATGACGAGTTGACATAGGCGCACCAGCGTTTCCGAGAACGGCACCATGAAGGCAGCGCTGGTCGCACGGCCGGCGATCTCCCACAGCGCGATGCCCGCGAGGAGGCTCACCCAAAAGGGCAAATGGCGGCGAAGCGATTGTTGCACGGCTATTGTCCACTCTGCAGTGTCATCCCCGCTTGCGCGGGGATGACGCCGCGCGGTCATTTCACCATCGCGTTGGCGTCTTTCCACACGCTGGTGTCGACCAAGTTCTCGTAACTCACCGGCTCTTTGTCCGGCTTGATGGCGCCGATCTTCTTCATCAGCTTGGCCACGGCTTCCAGCTTGTCGCGCGGCAGACCGTCATCCTTGGTGGCCCAGAAATTGATGCCGAGGAATTCCTTGAGCGCCAGCTTGTTGACCGCCTTTTCATGACCGGTCACCGAGGCGGCGTCAGCCACCGCGTCGGCGTTCTTGGGGTCCTGCATGAAACGCGCGGCTTCGATCAGTCCCGCGACCGTGCGCACGACAGCGTCGCGGTTCTTGGCGAGATTATCCTTGCGCACCACCAGCATCAGATAGTGGCTGGTCGGATTGGTGTTCTTCATCGCCAGAAGGATGTGAACTTTCTTGCCTTGATGCTCGATTTCGGCGAGGTCG
>Ga0335078_10009434_pt1 | contig 14471 bp, 10 predicted proteins | sample Lox_Sample_32_FD_206711 | JGI IMG/M metagenome (GOLD analysis project Ga0335078, IMG submission 206711) | Soil microbial communities from Loxahatchee National Wildlife Refuge, Florida, United States - Lox_Sample_3.2 | ecosystem: Environmental > Terrestrial > Soil > Wetlands | place: USA...
TCGCAGCCGGCATGAACTTGCCGTGCTGTGCGACAGATGCCTGCGCGATATGGGCGTGACCCGCTATGATGCGGAGAGGGAAGTGCGCAAGCCGTTTTGGCGGGCGTAGCGAGCGGCGGTGACGCCGTCTGGCCGACCCGCGCCGGTCAAGCCGCCTCGGCCTTGCCTTTGGGCTTCACCTCCGCCGTGTAGTCGGTCATCAGCGTCTGGGTGATGCGGCTCGGGGTGAATTTCCACTCGGCGATTTCAGACACCGCGGTGATCTCGGCGGCGGTGCCGGTGATGAAGCATTCGGAAAAGCCGCCAAGCTCCTCCGGCATGATGCGACGCTCGATGACCTCGATATTGTGCCGGCGCGCGATCGACATGGCGGTTGCGCGTGTGATCCCCGCCAGGAAGCAGTCGGCGATCGGGGTGTGGATCTTGCCGTCCTTGATGAAGAAGATGTTGGCGCCGGTGCACTCGGCGACGCGTCCCTGCCAGTCGAGCATCATCGCGTCGGCGTAGCCGCGCTGCTCGGCGCGATGTTTTGAGATAGTGCAGATCATATAGAGGCCCGCGGCCTTGGCGAGGCACGGCGCGGTCTTCGGGTCGGGGCGCCGGTACTCGGCGAGGTCGAGGCGGATGCCTTTGAGCCGCTGCGCCGGATCGAAATAGCTCGGCCATTCCCAGGTGGCGATGGCGAGATGGATCTTGTTGGCCTGCGCTGAGACACCCAAAGCCTCGGAGCCGCGCCAGGCGATCGGCCGCACATAAGCGTCCTTCTGGTTATTTTTTTCCAGGACGAGCCGCTTGGCCGCATCGATTTCGGCGACGCTATAGGGAATTTCGAAATCCATCACTTTGGCTGAGCGTTTGAGCCGCTCGCTATGGGCGGTGCCTTCAAAAATCTCGCCGCCATAGGCGCGCTCGCCCTCGAACACGCAGCTCGCGTAATGCAAACCGTGCGTCAGCACGCTGATCTTGCAGTCGATCGTGGGGATGAGCCTGCCATCGAACCAGATGACGTCGGAACGTTGGTCAAAGGCCACGGCCATGGCATTTCTCCCTCACGGAGCCGCCCGATCTATGCGCCACCCAAGGACCCGGCTGCGGGATGCCGAGGTGGGCCGCTTTTGCGTCGAGACGGGACTCCCGGTATGGTCTCAACCGCCCGTGCGAGCAGATGTTGCCGGCTGGGTTGGGCGGGCGAGTTGCCATCGTGATAACGCGTCCTTGTGTTAACAACCAACCCAAAATATGTCAATAGTGCTGACATAATGGCAGACATCGGCGTTACCACCCCACCCAAACCTCGCGCTTCGGCGGTTGCCGAGCGTTCTGCGCCGGGGCCTGAGCCCTGCTGGGATCTCATCGAACTCTTGTTCTTTGCCTATCGCGATTTCGTCGGCGATCCGGATGAAGTGCTGGCCAAGCTTGGCTTCGGCCGGGCGCACCACCGCGTGCTGCATTTCGTCAATCGCAATCCCGGCATGAAGGTCGCCGAGCTGCTCGACGTGTTGCGCATCACCAAGCAATCGCTCGGCCGCGTGCTCAAGCAACTGATCGATGAAGGCTATGTGATACAGCGCGAAGGCGCCCATGATCGTCGCCAGCGGCTGCTTTACGTGACGCCGGCCGGAGAAAACCTGGCCATGCAGCTTGCCGGTCTGCAGACCGCGCGTATTTCCGGCGTTCTCGACGAACTTGGCGCCGGTGGGCGTGAGGCGGCGCGGCGTTTCCTTGCCGGCATGATCAACGCCGAACATCGCGAGCGCGTGCTGCGCATGATTGCCCAGTCCGATCGGGCCCGGCTGCACCGCGAAGAAGGCGGCCTATGACCGCGGCGGTGCCGGCCAAGCCCGCCGACGACGCACCACACCTGCTCGTCGTCGATGACGATCGCCGCATCCGCGCCCTGTTGTCGCGCTATCTCCTGTCCGAAGGATACCGCGTGTCGACAGCGGAGACCGCGTTCGAAGCGCGCGCCAAGCTGCAGGGGCTGCGCTTCGATCTGCTTATTCTCGATGTCATGATGCCGGGTGAGAGCGGTTTTGACTTTGCCCGCTCGCTGCGCACCAGTTCGACCGTGCCGATCCTGATGCTCACCGCGCGCGACGAAAAGGAAAGCCGGATCATGGGGCTCGAAATCGGCGCCGACGATTATCTGGCAAAGCCCTTTGAGCCACGCGAATTGTCATTGCGGGTTGGCAACATTCTCAAGCGGGCGCAGCCGGCACGCACCGCGCCTGTGCAGTCGGTGCGGTTCGGGCCGTTTGTCTTCCACTTGGCGACGGGAGAGCTGCGCCGCGGCGAGGAGGCGATCCGCCTCACCGAGCGCGAATGCGAGATGCTGCGCGTGCTTGCGACGAGCGTTGGCGAAACCGTGCCGCGTCAGGCACTCGCCGGCAACGGCGACGCGGTCAGCGAGCGCACTGTCGACGTGCAGGTCAATCGGCTGCGCCGCAAGATCGAGAACGATCCGGCCAATCCGCTGATCGTGCAGACGGTGCGTGGCGTAGGCTACCGGCTCGTGCCGGTGGCGTAAGCGCCATGACGAGCTTCGACCAGGGCATCGGACGCCTGCGCAGCGCCGCCGGCTATCTGGCGGGCGCTGCCAGCACATTCCGGCGCGGCATCGCGTTTATCGCCGGTCCGATCGCGGAGCCGTGGGTCCGCTTCACCCGCAGGCTCAAGGCGCTGACGCCCACCGGGCTTTATGCCCGCTCGCTGCTGATCATCATTCTGCCGATGGTGATCGTGCAGTCGGTGGTCGCCTTCATGTTCCTGGAGCGGCACTGGGATTTGGTGACGAAATATCTGGCGTCTGCGGTCACGCAGGAGATCGCGACGCTGATTGATGTCTACCGAATCTATCCGCAAGACCCCGGCCACGCGCAGCTGCGCCGTATCGCGCAGGACCGTCTCGGCCTGGTGGTCGATTTTCTGCCCGGCACGCAATTGCCGCCGCCGGGCCCCAAGCCGTTCTTTTCTCAGCTCGATGAGGCGTTGTCGGATCAGATCCGCAAGCAGATCGGTCTGCCGTTCTGGATCGACACGGTCGGCCGCTCTTCGATCGTTGAAATCCGCATCAAACTCGATGACACGGTGATGCGTGTTTTCGCCAAGCGTGCCGACGTCTACGATCCAAATTCCTGGATTTTTCTGGCCTGGATGGTGGCGACGTCGCTCGTGGTGCTGACTGTCGCCATCCTGTTCCTGCGCAACCAGATCCGGCCGATCGTGCGGCTGGCCGATGCCGCCGAGGCGTTCGGCAAGGGCCGCGAGGCGCCGAATTTCCGGCCGCGCGGCGCGCGCGAGGTGCGCCGCGCCGCCGCGGCGTTCCTGGAAATGAAATCGCGCGTCGAGCGGGCCATCGAGCAGCGCACCACGATGCTGGCCGGCGTGTCGCACGACCTGCGCACGGTGCTCACGCGCTTCAAGCTGGAATTGGCGCTGCTCGGCGACAGTCCGGAGATTGATGCGATCAAGAAGGACGTGGACGAGATGGCGGCCATGCTCGAGGCCTACCTGTCGTTCGCGCGGGGCGACACGGGCGAGCAGTCCGCACCGACCGATATGGCCGCGCTGCTCGACGAACTGAGAACCGACATGGAGCGCAACGGCCATCACGTCAACGTTGCTTTTACCGGCCGGCCCGAGGTGACCGTGCGGCCGGCGGCGTTCAAGCGCTGTATCGGCAATCTGGTTTCCAACGCCGTGCGCTTTGCCTCGACTGTGGCGGTTACGGCGCACCGCGATCACCGCTGGCTCACGGTGGCGGTCGACGACGATGGACCGGGCATTCCCGTCAAGCTGCGGGAAGAAGTGTTCAAGCCGTTCCTGCGGCTCGACGACGCGCGCAATCAGGACCAGGGCGGCACCGGCCTCGGCCTTGCCATCGCCCGCGACATCGCGCGCTCGCATGGCGGGGACATCACGCTCGGCGATTCCCCGCTGGGCGGCCTGCGGGCGACGGTGCGGGTGCCGGTATAGGGCGAGCGTCGGGCCTGGCGGGACGCCGCCTTCAAATCTTGAATCGGCGGCGGTTTGCCTCCATCTGGACACCAACAAAATCCGCCCCGGGGAGCCGCCGTGACGATGACCGAGGAAAACAGAGCCGAAAGCCGCCCATTCGAGGCCGATGTCGCCAAGCTTCTACAGCTGATGGTGCACTCGGTTTACTCCGACAAGTCGGTCTTCCTGCGCGAACTGATCGCCAATGCGGCGGACGCCTGCGAGCGGCTGCGCTACGAAGCGATCGCCGCACCGGCCCTGCTGGGCGACGAGGCCAAGCCGCGCATCACGCTCCTCGTCGACGCCGACAAGAAGCTGTTGACGGTCGAGGATAACGGCATCGGCATGTCACGTGAGGAGATGGTCGAGGCGCTCGGCACGATCGCGCGATCCGGCACCAAGGCGTTTCTCGACCGCATGGCGGCGGCCGGCGGCAGTGAAGCCGCCAGTGAAGACAACGCCCTGATCGGGCGTTTTGGCGTCGGCTTCTATTCGGCCTTCATGGTGGCGGACCGGGTCGACGTGCTGTCGCACCGGGCCGGAACGGATGCGTGCTGGCTGTGGTCCTCGGACGGGCAGGGGACATTTTCGGTCACCCCGCTGCCGGCCGATGCGATGCCGCGGGGCACCCGCGTTGTTCTTCACTTGACCGACGATGCCAAGACCTACACCGAGCGGCACACCCTCGAGCGACTGGTCAAGGCGCAATCCGGCCACGTGCCGGTGCCAATCTCGATCGTCGACAAGCCCGATGCCGCGCCGGCTGAGATTACTGATGGCGCCGCCTTGTGGACGAAACCGAAGGCCGAGATCACGACGGGGGACTACACCGACTTCTATCGCAGCATCGCCGGCCAATTCGACGATCCGGCGCTGACAGTGCATTTCCGCGCCGAGGGCCGCCAGGATTACACCACGCTGTTTTTTGTTCCGGGCTCGCGGCCGTTCGACCTGTTCGATCCCGATCGCAAGGGCCGCATCAAGCTTTACGTCAAGCGCGTCTTTATCACCGACGATGCCGACATTCTGCCGCGCTATCTGCGCTTCGTGCGCGGGCTGGTCGACAGCGCCGACCTGCCGCTCAACGTGTCGCGCGAGAAGATTCAGGAAAGCCCGCTGCTTGCCGCCATCAGGAAGGGCGCGACCAGCCGCGTCCTGTCGGAGCTCGAACGCACAGCCGAAAAGGAGCCGGTTGCCTACACCAGAATCTGGGAGACATTCGGCGCGGTGCTCAAAGAGGGCATTTACGAGGATTTCGAGCGCCGCGACGCGTTGCTGGCGCTGGCGCGCTTTAGGACTACCGCATCGGGCGATGGGTGGCGCAGCCTGAAGGACTATGTCGCCGCGCTCAAACCCAATCAGACCGCTATCTACTATCTTGCCGGCGACGATCTCGATCGGCTCAAATCGTCGCCGCAACTCGAAGGCTTCCGTGCCCGTGGCGTCGAAGTCCTGCTGTTGCCCGACCCGGTCGACTCGTTCTGGGTGATGCCCGGGGTCTCATTTGAAGGCAAGCCGTTCAAGTCGGTGACGCAAGGCGCGGCGGATCTGGCGTCGATCGCGCGGACCGACGCCAAGGACGACGTGCAGGCTGAGGCCGCGCCTGCGGTCAAAATATTTGTCGCATTTGTGAAATCGACGCTGGGCGATGCGGTGTCCGACGTGCGTGTGTCCGACCGGCTGACCGACAGCGCCGTGTGTCTGGTGGCGCCGGACAGCGGTCCCGACCGTGCGTTGGAAAAAATACTGGCCAGTGCCGGGAGGCTGTCTACGGCCGCGAAGCCGATTCTCGAAGTCAATCCGCGGCACGCGCTGGTCACGGCGCTTGCGGCGCTCGGCGAGAACGAACGCGCCTTCAAGGAAGATGCGGCACATCTTCTATTCGACGAGGCGAGGGTGCTGGACGGCGAACGCCCGGCCGATGCGCGCTCGTTCTCCGACCGGCTGGCGCGCGTGCTCGAGCGCGGGTTGGGAAGCAAAAACGCGCCAAGCGCGGCCTGAAGCCGCGCTTGGAATTTCGGAAGATGATCTGGCCGGAGCCAGGATTATTCGGCCGGCGTAACCGGGATCCGCTGCGGCGACATTTGCGGCGATATCGGCGGTGAGCCTTCGCCCTCGGCCGCAACGGGTTTGATCTTGGGACCCCTCAGCCGGAAGTAAAGCTGCGTCGCCAGCAGAAGGACGCACAAGGCGACGAACACCGCGCTGATGGGACGGGTGACGAACACCGTGATATCGCCGCGCGCGATCAGCATGGCGCGGCGGAAGTTCTCTTCGAAGCGCGGTCCGAGCACGAAGCCGAGAACGACCGGTGCCGGATGGAAGCCCAGCCGCAGCAGGATATAGCCCAGCATGCCGAGCACCACGACCTCGCCGACCTGGAAGAAATCGTTGTTGGCGGCATAGACGCCGATGCAGACGAAGAACATCGCGCTCGGGTAAAGGAAGCGATACGGAATCGCCAGCATCTTGCACCAGATGCCGATCAGCGGCACGTTCAAGATGACGAGAATGATGTTGCCGATCCAGAAGCTCGCCACCAAGCCCCAGAAGATGTCGGGGTGCTGCGAGATCAGCTGCGGGCCCGGCACGATGCCTTGAATCATCAGCGCGCCGAGCAGCAGCGCCATCACGGCGTCGCCCGGGATGCCGAGGCTCATGGTGGGAATGAAGTCGCCCTGAATCGACGAGTGCGTCGCGGTTTCGGGGCAGACCACGCCCTCGATCATGCCGGTGCCGAATTTCTCCGGCGTCCTCGATACCTTCTTCTCGGCGGCGTAGGCGACGAACGACGCAATGGTCGGGCCGGTGCCGGGAATAAGCGAACACAGGCTGCCTACGATCGTGCCGCGGCACATCGGGAAGAACGCCCGTTTCAGATCAGCCATCGTCGGCCGCATGTCGCGCAGGCGCACGTTGGTATACGCCATATTGATAGGCGACATCTGATTGACGCTGCTCATGAACTCCGCCACGCCGAAGAGGCCGAGCGCGAGCGCAATCAGTTCGACGCCGTCGTCGAGTTCGGTCATCCCAAATGTGAAGCGTTCCGAGCCGGTTTCAAGATCGGTGCCGACCGAGCCGAGGAACAGCCCGAGCACCGTCATGCATACGCCCTTGAGCGGTGAACCGCGTGCCAGCGTCGATCCGGCCAACAGGCCGAGCAGCATCAGCGAGCAGACCTCGGCGGGTCCAAATTGCAGCGCCGCCCTCACCAGGAGCGGCGACAGGAAGATCATCTCGGTGATGCCCCACGACGCCCCGATAAACGAAGCGATCACAGTGACGCCGAGGGCCACCCCCCCGCGCCCCTGCTTGGTCATCGGGTAGCCGTCCAAACAGGTCACGGCGTGTGGTGGATGACACGGCAAATTGAGCAGGATCGAGCAGATCGCGCCGCCGTATTGCCCGCCATAGAGAATGCCTGCCAGCATCAGAATGGCCGGCACCGCCTTCATGCCGAAGGTGAGCGGCAAAAGGATCGAGATGGTTGCCAGCGGGCCCATGCCCGGCAGCACGCCGACCATATTGCCGACCAGCACGCCGACGAAGCACCACATCAAATTGTGTGGCTCAAGCGCGACGGTGAAGCCGTACAAAAGGTCCGTGATTGCAGTATCTATCACAGGCCGCCCCCCCAAGTGAGGATCGGCATCGGCACTTGCAGGAAGTAGGAGAAAAGTGCCACGCCGAACACAGTCACCACGGTCGATAGAATTATCGTACTCTTCCAGGTCGCATTACGGTCGCCGAGCGCGGCGATGAATACGCATGCGAAGGTTCCTGGAGCCATGCCGAAGTATCGCCCGAATACGACGAACAGTACCGGGCTCATCAGGATACAGAACCACGCCCACCATTGTGGATTTTCGGGCAAAATGCTCTGGCTCTCTTCGCTGCCTTCCTCGGGAGGCGCCAGCGCCGTGGCGGCAATGGCAATTCCCAGAATGACGAGCAGCACACCAAGGGCGGTCGGCATGAAGCCGGGCCCCATATGCATGAGACTGCCGAGCCGATAGGTGAAGCCCTTAAGGGCAATGCCGAGGCCGATGAGAACCATCAGGCCACCGGCGTAAAAATCCTTCTTGCGCACAAGGTCGCGGAGAAGGCTCGTGGAAGGCTGCACAATTTCCTCCCGGCCGTCTTCGGGGCCGTTAGTGTTGAAGGTCTTTGCCCACATTACGATCGCAACTATCGCACTTGCCAATCGTTTCCGCGGCGACGCGGTGTCGCGGGCCTAACCGGTTTCCCCGATCGCGCCGCAGCGCGCACTGCGAGGAACCCTGCATTCCGCAGGTGAGGGACGATATAGGTCGGCGGTCGGCCGTGCAACTGTCATGTGACGTTTTAACCGGGGTGCGCACGGCAATCAGAAGGTTTTCCCAATAACCCTGCCCATCAGGGGTAATTCACAAAGTGGAGAGAATAAATCCGGACCATCGTTCTTGACGTTGCCCACTTTTCGGTCGACCGGCCAGAACGCCATCGCACTATCCGGATAAGGTCTGAGCAGCGCCTTCAGTTCGGGCTCGGTCGCCTCGGTTTCGCCTAGCCACGCGGCCCAGTTGTCCGGTGCAATCAGGACTGGCATCCGGTCGTGCAGGGAGCGAAGCAGCGTATTGGCCGGTGTCGTGACGATGGCGAACGATTTCAGCGGCTTGGCCTCGGCAGCCGCAGGGTCGCGCCAGAGATCCCACAGGCCGGCAAAGGTCATCGGCCCGCGATTACCAAGCGCCACGGCGAAAGGTTGTTTATCCGCGGCGCGCCACTCGTAATAGCCATCGGCGACGACGAGGCAGCGGCGGCGCGCCTTCCAGGCGCCGCGGAAGGCGGGACGCGTGTCGATGCCTTCGGCGCGGGCATTAAAGGTTGAGTGGCCGATTTTGATGTCCTTGGCCCAGGATGGCACGAGCCCCCAGCGCATCGCAGTGAGAATACGCTTGCCGTTGCTGGAGACCACGACGGGAAGCTGCGTAGTCGGAGCGGCGTTCCAGCGCGGCCGATAATGATCGATTTCGTCGAAATCGATTTTCAGGTCGAGCTTGATCTCGGAAACGTCGTCGGGAAGTTTGGCGCGGCCGCACATGGTGAGCCTCCTTGTCGGACTCCGGTCAATGGAAGTCGCGGCTGCGCAGCGGCAGGGGAGACTCCGCCGGCCGCGGGCCGCCGGAAAGCTTCGGCGAAAACAGATCGCCACCCTCGCGCAGCCACGGCAATTGTGTGGACAGGTCGACGAAGCTTTCGGCGACCACGTGAATGACGAGGCCGGCGCGCTGCAGCCTGCCGCGCACGGCGAGAAAACGCGCCGTCATCACCGTGCGGCGGTTTTGGGCAAAGACTTTCGGCCAGACGATGATATTGGCGATGTCGTTTTCGTCTTCGAGCGTCATGAAGACGACGCCTTTCGACGTGCCCGGGCGCTGCCGCACCAGCACCAGGCCGGCGACGGTGAGTTTGCAATCCTGCCGCAGCGCCTCGTTCTTGAGATCCGCATTGCGAACGGCGCCGAGCGCGTCGAGGCAGTCGCGGAAAAACCGCACCGGGTGCGCCTTCAGCGACAGCCCGGTCGCCACGTAATCCTCGACGACATGTTCGGAGAGCGCCATGGCCGGCAGCGCGACGGCGTCTTCCGGAAAAAGCTCGTCGCTCAGATGCGGTGTGAGCAGTGGCAGCGCGTCATTCCCCCTTCCTGACCCTCCCCCGCCTGCGGGGGAGGGAAGGGTGGGGGTTCGCCGCGTCACGCGCGCACCGATCACATCGAGCCGGCGTGCCGCCCACAACGCGGCACGGCGATCGAGGCCCAGCGAACGGAACGCATCCGCCTCGGCCAGCCGTTCGATGGTGAAGCGCGAGACGCCGGCCGTTGCGGCGAGCCGCTCGATCGACGCAAAGCCGTTGCCGCGCGCGGCGACGAGGTCTTTCAGTTCGTCTTCGCTCAAGCCCTGGATGAGGCGGAAACCGAGGCGGACGGCATGCGTGCCGTCGGTGCCCGGCTCGAGCGTGCAATCCCATTCACTGAAATTGACATCAGCTTCGCGGATTTCGATGCCGTGTGCGCGTGCGTCACGCACGAGCTGCGCCGGCTGATAAAAGCCCATCGGCTGGCTGTTGAGAATGGCGGCGCAGAACACGTCCGGATAGTGGCACTTGATGAAAGAGGAGGCGTAGACCAGCAGCGCGAAACTCGCCGCGTGGCTTTCCGGAAAACCGTATTCGCCGAACCCTTCGATCTGGCCGAAGCAATGCTCGGCAAATTCGCGGTCATAGCCGCGCGCGGTCATGCCGCCGATAAACTTGTCGCGAAACAGATGGACCTTTCCGGTATGGCGGAAGGTCGCCATGGCGCGGCGCAGCCCGTCGGCTTCGTCAGGCGTGAATTTCGCCGCCGTAATCGCGATCTGCATCGCCTGTTCCTGAAACAGCGGCACGCCGAGAGTTCGTTTGAGGACGTTCTCCAATTCGTTCTTCGGCCCATGCTCCGGGGCAGGAGAGGGGTAATGCTCCGGGTCGATGCCGTCGCGCCGGCGCAGATACGGGTGCACCATGTCGCCCTGGATCGGCCCCGGCCGCACGATCGCGACCTCAATGACCAGATCGTAGAAGCGGTTCGGCTTTAGCCGCGGCAGCATCGACATCTGCGCCCGGCTCTCGACCTGGAACACGCCGATGGAATCCGCGCGTGACAACATCGCGTAGACTGCCGGGTCGTCCTGCGGCAGCGTGGCCAGCGAATAGTCCTTGCCGTAATGGGCTTTCAAGAGATCGAGGCAGCGGCGCAGGCAGCTCAGCATGCCGAGCGCCAGCACATCGACTTTCATCAGGCCGAGCGTGTCGATGTCGTCCTTGTCCCATTCGATGAAGGTGCGCTCGGCCATGGCGGCATTGCCGATCGGTACCGTCTCGTCGAGCGGCCCGCGCGTCAGCACGAAGCCGCCGACATGCTGGGACAGGTGGCGCGGAAAGCCGAGCAGTTCGTTGGTCAGCGCAATCGCCTGGCGGATCGCCGGATTGGCCGGATCGAGGCCGGCCTGACGAATGTGGTCGTCGGGCAAGCCGTCGCCATAGCCCCACACGGTCTTGGCAAGGGCTGCGGTGATGTCCTCCGTCAGTCCCAGAACCTTGCCGACCTCGCGGATGGCGCGGCGCGAGCGGTAATGCACTACGGTCGAGCAGATCGCGGCGCGATGGCGGCCGTAGCGCCTATAGATGTACTGGATTACCTCCTCGCGCCGCTCATGCTCGAAATCGACGTCGATGTCGGGCGGCTCGCCACGATTTTCGGAGATGAAGCGGGCGAACAGCAGCTGGGTCTTGTCGGGGTCGACCTCGGTGACGCCAAGGCAAAAGCACACCGCGCTGTTCGCCGCCGAACCGCGGCCCTGGCAGAGAATCTGCTTTTCGTCGCGCGCGTAGGCGACGACGTCATGGACGGTGAGGAAATACTGCGCGTAGCCGAGCTTGGCGATAAGCGCGAGCTCGTCGCCAAGCCGCGCTTTGATGTGGTCTGGAACGCCTTGCGGATATCGGTGCTTCGGGTAGCGTTTCTGCGCGCCGGCCCAGGTCAGATCTTCGAGATGCTGCTGCGCCGTCTTGCCCGGCGGAACGGGCTCGTCGGGATATTCATAGTGCAGTTCGTCAAGCGAGAAATTGCAGGCCTTGGCGATATCGAGGGTGCGGGCGATGGCGTCGGGAAAATCCTTGAACAGCCGCGCCATTTCCGCCGGCGATTTGAGGTGCCGTTCGGCGTTGATGGAAAGGCGGAAGCCCGCCTCAGCAAGCGTGCACTTCTCGCGGATGCAGGTGACGATGTCGGCCAGCGGCCGGCGTTCCGGCGCGTGATAAAGCACGTCATTGACGGCAACCAGCGGCGCATTGGCGCGCTCGCCAAGTTCGGCGAGCAGCCCGAGCCGGCGCGGTTCGTCGCCGCAATGATAATGGGTGCCGGCCAGAAACGTGCGGCCGGGCGCGGCGCGGGCGAGGGCTGAGAGGCGGGAGATAAAACTTCCGTCATCCTGAGGTGCCCGCGCGAAGCGCGGGCCTCGAAGGATGTCGGCCGAGGCGCCCGGGCCGTCGTCCTTCGAGGCTCGCTTCGCTCGCACCTCAGGATGACGGTGAACATTATGCGGCGGCACGGCGATGAACACCTGCCCGGTGCCGGCAGCGAGAATCTCTTCGAAGGTCAGATGGCATTCGCCTTTTTTGGTTTTCAGATTGCCGGTCGAGAGCAAGCGGCAGAGCCGTCCATAGGCGAGGCGGTCCGTCGGATAGGCCAGCACCTCGAAACCGTCGACGGTGACAAGCCGCACGCCGACCAGGAGCTTGATCCTTCGTTTGCGCGCTTCGTCGTAAGCGCGCACCACGCCGGCAAAGGAATTGCGGTCGGTGACGCCGATGGCGGCAAGGCCGAGTTCGTCGGCCATGGCGACCAGTTCCTCCGCATGCGAGGCCCCGCGCAGGAAGGAAAAATTCGTGGTCACGGCGAGTTCGGCGTAGCGGTTCATCTTTATTTCCCATCGTCATTCCGGGGCCGAGCGACGCGAGGAGACCGGAATCCATATTCGCTGACCTGTAAGCATGGATTCCGGACTTGCCGCTTTAGGCGGCAATCCGAAATGACACTCACGCAAACAGTCCGTGCACGAACCAGCGCGCCGCCGCGGTCTCGCGGCCGTAAAGCCCTTCGCGGAACAGCCAGAAGCGATGACCCCCGGCATCCTCGACGACAAAGTAGTCGCGCGTCAGCGCGGCCTGCCGTTCGCTTGCGCAGACTTCAGGAGGCGCGCGCCACCATTCGGCGCCGATGCGTTCCGGGCCTTGCGCGCCGGCAACGTCGTAGCTCACGCCACGCCAGCAAAAACGCCGTGGCGGCCCCTCGGGGACGAGCGCGGTGACCTCGGCCGGCTCGGCCTTGGGCAGCATGAGCAGCGGGCGCATTTTTCCGTCCGCTGCCGGCCATGCCGTCGTGTCGCCAATAGCAGGCGTCAGCAATTCAGCCTGTTCGGGAATATGGCTGGCGACAGGTTCAAAGCGCCGCACGCTCGCCGGTCCGAGACGCTGGCGCAGCGCATCGATCAACGCGGCACAGCGTTCCGTGCGGTCGCTATCTCCGGCGGCCGTGAATTCGGTCTGTTGCGCCGTCATGCGCTCGGCGCGCGTCACGGCAAGGCCGACCGCTTCGAAGCCAAATCCAGTGTCCTGCATCGCCGCAAGCGCTTCGAGCTTGAGCGCGATGAGACGCGCCACATGATCGGCATCGCGCGCCGGCATGGTCAGCGCGATGTCGATCGCTTCCACCGCGCCATCGACGTTGTAGAGTGAAAGCCGCAGCGCGCGTGCACCGGCGTTATCGCGCGCCAGTACATGGGCAAGCGTCTGCATCAGACGGCGGGCCAGCGCGACGACGGCGTCCTGCGTGCCGACCGGTTCGAGCAGATAACGCAGGCAATGATAGACCGGCGGCGCGACCACGGGCACCAGCGGCTCGTCGACGCGGCCCAGCGCCTGGTCGATGCGGCGCAGCAATTCCGCGCGAAATCGCGCCGCAAATGGCGCGCGCGGCTTGTCGAGCAGAGCGCCCACGGTTTTGAAGCCGAGCCGATGCAAGGCCGCGCGCGTGTCCGCTGCGAGCCGCAGCGCCTTGATCGGCAGCGACGACAGGGCTTCGGCTTCCTGCCGCGGCGGCAGAACGAACAAGGCCGCGGCATGAAAGCGCGACAGCGCCCAGGCGGCGCCCGGCGTTGAAGCAACGGCGACGCGCGAGGGCAGGCCGAATTTGCGCAGCCGGCCGGTCAGATCGGCGATGAGCTGCGCCTCGCCGCCGAACAGATGCGCCGAGCCTTCGATGTCGAGGAAAAATCCGTCGGCGCCGTTAGCCTCGTCATAGGGCGAGGCGGTCGGCGTGTAGCGCGTCGCCCACAGCGCCAGCCGGCGCAAAGCCGCGTCATCGGCGGCGGTGTCGACGGCGCGCACCTGCAGGAATTCCGCTTTTGCCCGCGCGTCGGCCAAGGGTTCGCCGGGAGCGAGGCCGGCGGCTTCGGCGGCCTCGTTCAAAGCCGCGATGTGCGGGCCGCCCGATCCCGCAACGGTAAGGACAAACGGCGCTTCAGGCGCAATGGGCTTGTCTGTTGGTTTCTTCGCCGGCTTTTTGGCTTGCGCCGCGAGCATGCGCAGGATCGGCCAGCGCGGCAGCCAAACTGAAACGATGCGCGACATGATCGTACTCCACTACCCATTCGCCTGGCCGTCCGTTGCGGACTCGTTCGAGGTGCAGACGCCACCTCGGGCGCGTGATAAGGCCGAAGCGGTCACGTGCGGCTTCCGCGGTGCCGATGCGCCAGCGTGTTGCTGCTGCGCTCGATTCCAGATCGCGCGCCGGGCGGATGAGCAGGAGCGGCAGGCCGCAATCGGCGGCGGCGAGATGCAGCCGCTGGCTCAGTTTCAGGTCGAGCTTGTCGACGATGCCGGCGACGGCGGCC
>Ga0335078_10009435_pt1 | contig 14470 bp, 11 predicted proteins | sample Lox_Sample_32_FD_206711 | JGI IMG/M metagenome (GOLD analysis project Ga0335078, IMG submission 206711) | Soil microbial communities from Loxahatchee National Wildlife Refuge, Florida, United States - Lox_Sample_3.2 | ecosystem: Environmental > Terrestrial > Soil > Wetlands | place: USA...
CGCGCACAGAGCACCGCGGCTAGAGCACCGGGCGGACGCCGTCCGCGTGCCGCCGCGCCAGCGCGCGGTAGGTCGCCGGGTTGTGCTCCACCCAGAGCTTCGCGCCCGCGGTGAGCTCGCCGGCCACTCGGGCGGGCACGCCCGCGGCCAGCATGCCGTCGGGCACCCGCATGCCGGGCGGCACCGTCGCGCCCGCCGCGACCAGGGCGCGGCCGCCGATGACCGCGCCGTCGAGCACGGTGGCGCCGTTGCCGATCAGCGCCTCGGCGCCGATGAGCGCGCCGTGCACCACGCACAGGTGACCCACGGTCGCCCCCGCGCCGACCTCGGTTCCTGGGTCTGGGCCGCCGTGCAGCACCGAGCCGTCCTGGATGTTCGCCCCCCGGCGCACGATGATCGGGCCGAAGTCGGCGCGCAGCACCGCCCCGTACCAGACCGAGGCGTCGTCCTCCACGCGGACGTCACCCACCAGGGTGGCCGTCGGCGCGATCCAGGCGGCGGGGCTGACCGTGGGCACGAGCCCCTCGAAAGAGAACAGCGGCATCAGGCCATGATGCACCACGGGCACGCGCCACCGGCACGCACCACCGGCACGCGCCACGGGTCCACGGAGGGACTTGCGCTGGCCCCGGATAATGAGTAGCGATAACGGCAGAGTTGCCTATGCGCTCGCTGGTACGGCGAGCCGACCTGGAGGTCGCGATGGCCCACGAGTACACCCTGATCGTCTACACGAGCCCGGCCGAGGGTCGCGAAGATGACTATAACGCCTGGTACGACGACGTTCACCTGGCGGAGTTCTGCGCGCTGCCCGGCGTCATCAACGGCCGCAGGTTCAAGGTCGCCTCGTCCGACGCGGCGGCCAAGCCGGTCTACGCCGCGGTCTACGAGCTCAGCGCGCACCCGGACGAGGTGTTCGCCGCGATGAACGAGGGCATCAAGGACGGCAGCGTGCACATGAGCGACGCGATCGACGCGGCCTCGCTCTCTCTGACCACGCTCGAGCCGCGCTGACCCACCCAGCCACGCCCCGTTCCGTATCACGGTGATGATGATCCGGAACGGGGGCGTGGCGCTCCCGGCGCCCACCGGATGACCGCGAAGGCATGGCCGGCTCCCCGCCGTGCTCCCGGCCCCCGCCGTGCTCCCGGCCCCCGCCGTGCTCCCGGCCCCCGCCGTGCTCCCGGCCCCCGCCGTGCTCCCGGCCCCCGCCGTGCTCCCGGCCCCCGCCGCGCGACTCGCCGCCCGGCCTCGTTGCGCGGCTCGCCGCGCGGCCGGTCAGCCTATGTCGGTGACGTCGGCAGGTATGACCACGACGGGGCAGTGGGCGTGCTGCGAGACCTGGCTGCTGACCGAGCCCATCACCAGCCGCCGGAACCCGCCTGCGCCGCGCGAGCCGACCACGATGAGCTCCGCGTCCTGCGATGCCTCGATCAGTGCCGCGGTGGGCAGGCCGGTCAGCGCGTGCACGGTCACCGTCGGTGGCCGCGCCGCGCCGCCGAGCGCGTCGAGCACGCCCTGCGTCTCGGAGTACGCGGCGTCCTGTGCGTTCTTGACGAGCCCGGAGTCTCCGGGGTAAGGGACGGCCGCGCCGGTGAAGGTGCCGGAAATGGCCTGGTTGACGGTGAGCACGCTGAGCGGTACCTGCCGGAGCGCCGCCTCGCGTACGGCCCACTCCAGGGCCCGGCGGGCATGCTCCGAGCCGTCGATACCGACGACGATTCCTGGCATCTCTTCTCCCTCAACGCACCGGAACGGACACGCTGTGTTTACCCGCGAACTACTATGTGTAGCCGCTGCGTGCCGCCGGGGCCCAGCCGCCCGTGCGGCGGCGGTTCCGCCCTACCGCGTGGCCGCGCGGCGTGCCGACGCGAGCGCGGCGCCCTCGACGAGCGCGGCCAGCTTCGCCCAGCCGAGCTCGGGATGGATGCGGGAGCCGAAGCCGCAGTCCGCGCCCGCGATGACGTTCTCCGCGCCGAGCCTGTCCGTGTAGCGGGTGATCCGCTCGGCGACCAGTTCCTGGTGCTCGACGGCGTTGGTCGCGTGCGTGACGACGCCGGGGATGAGGATCTTCCCGTCGGGCAGCTTGAGGTCTTCCCACAGGTGGTACTCGTGCTCGTGCCGTGAGTTGGCGGCCTCCACCAGGTAGGCGCCGGCATTGACCCGGAGCATGATGTCGGCGATGTGGGCTAGGGGCACGTCGTTGGCGTGCGGGCCGTGCCAGCTGCCCCAGCACAGGTGGTAACGGATGCGGTCGGCGGGCAGCCCGTCAAGTGCGTGGTTGAGCGCCTCGATGCTGGCGGCGGCGTAGCGGCGGTAGGCGTCCAGGTCGTAGCCCGCGTCGCGGTCCCAGGCGGCGGGCACCCAGGCGTCGTCGACCTGCAGCAGGAACCCGGCGTCGATGATCGCCAGGTACTCCTCGCGCAGCGCGCCGACGAGCGCCCGCAGCAGGTCGTCGGGGCTGCCGTAGTGCTCGTCGGCCAGGCCGACCAGCAGGCTGGCGGGCGCCACCACGGGCAGGAACGCCTCGCGCTCCGTGTCGCCTTCGAGGGCGGACCGCAGGTTGGCGATGTCCCGCCGCACCGCCTCCGGCCGGTAGCTGACCGGCCCGGTGACGACGGACTGCGTGCCGAGCTGGCCGAAGAAGTAGCTGTCTTCCATGTAGCCGAACAGCGTCCCGTTGGCGTCGGCCCAGGCGTAGAAGCCGGGGAACGCCTCGCGGTCGCGGCCCTTGAACACCGGCTCGCTGCCGGGCAGCCGCTCGCGCGCCTCGATGCCGTCGAGCCGGTCCAGGGCGTACCTGCTCCACATCGTCTTGCCGAACTCGCCGTCGTTGACGATGTCGATCCCGGTGGCCGCCTGCCGCCGCACCACGTCCGCGACCGCGCCGCGCAGCTGGCAGAGCACGTCGGGTGCCCACTGCCCCTGGGCGGCGAGCGCCTTCGACAGCTCGGGCGGCCGCTGCAGCGACCCGACGTGGGTGGTGAGGATCCGGTCCGTGCTGCGTCGCATTCCGCTCTCCCTGTCCAGCAGCCTAGCCGGGAGCGTAGCGCAAGACCCGCCCTCCCGTGCGGGCTGGGATGGCTACCGGGCGGCTAGGACGGCGAACGTCCCAAGCGCGGTGATGGCGAGCGACACGGCGAGCGGCCGGGCAAGCACGTGTGCCCGGCTCCCGAGCCGCCGCGCGGCCAGCGCCAGCAGGACGACCGGGCAGGCGGCGACGATGGCGATCGTCGCCTGCGATGATGATGTCGCCGCGGAGGGTGCCGAGTCCGCGACGACGGTCACCACGAAGATCTCGATGGCGGTCAGCGTGGCGGTCGCCCCGGCACCGCCGAGAACGCGGGCCGTCTGGTCGCTGGGAGCAAGTACCGCCCGGCGCAGCAGTTCCCAGCTCGCCCCGCCAAAGTAAGCCGAGGTGATCGTGAGGTAGCCGGCGTGATACCAGCCCGGGAAAGAAAACGTGTGCGGTGCGGTCAGCAGCCAGTTGATTCTCGGGTCCGGGTCGAGAAGCCAGGCGGCCTGGGACGCCATCCCGAGCACGCCCCCGGCCGCGGCGGCGAGGTAGGTGCCTGGGGTAACGGTCGGCCGGCTGGGGGGCCTCAGCGCGGTGCACGCCCGGGTGATTCCGTAGATGATGACCGGGAGTACGAGGTCGCCCACGGTGCCGCTCCAGTAGGCCCAGAGCGGGCGGACCCCCTTCGGCGGACGTTTCACCAGGGCCATGATGGCCATCGTCGCGAATCCGGCAAGCAGGCACGCCGCCGCGGCTGCGCCGGGTGCCGTGCGGCCGGAGCGGTGCCTAATGCCCTGCCGAGCGCGCAACGCGGCACCGCCTCGTAATCGGCGCGCCGCTTCATGCGCCGCTGGCCAGGTCAACGACGGGATATCGTGGCGTCCACTCGTCCTGCCGGATGAATACGGGCGCGGGCGCGGCGCTAATGCGCTCTTCGCCGAGGGGATCTCGGACGACGATCAGCATTCTTATCGCCCCCGGAGATAGCTCGCTGGCAGGTCGGAACGAATGAGCTCGTGTATCCATGACGCGAATCTCTGGAGAATTTCGTACATGCCATCATGATGAGACGGCGCCGCCTTCGCCGCTATGCCCCGCCATGGCGGAAAAAAGCCCCCCCCGCGGGGGGGTTACCATTCGTTCTGATAACCGTCATCCTGAAGGCTGCTCGCGAGGTCGGCACGCGTGTCCGCATCCCTGCAGGCCGCGACATAGGCCATCTTGATATCGTGGACGTGTTCCTTGATTGTTTGCTTGGATAGGACCATCTGAGCCGCGATCTCCACGTTGGACAGTCCGGCCGCGATGTATGCGGCGACCCTTTTCTGGGTCGGTGTCAGCGGTACCTGCTCCATCAGGATGAACCGCGTGGTCTCCTGGTCGAGCAGTCGCTCGCCGGCCGCGGCGGCCACGATGGCCGCGGCGGCCACCGCGAACCCGGCCGTCTTGCCCACAAAGGAGAGCGCGCCGTGCTTCAGCGCCACGCGCCGCATGGCGTGCGACCGCTCGTCTTGGGAGATGACGACGACCCGGGCGCCCCAGGCGATCAGCGCGTCGACATTGGCGGCCAGTTTCGTGCCGTCTTGGAGACGCGCGTCGAGCACCACGACGTCGGGGGGCCCGGCCAGGCGGCCCATCAGGTCGGCCACCGACGCGGCCGACCCGGCAACCGCCATGGCGTCATCGGCGCGGGCCTGGCCTTCCAGCCATTCCCGCGGAATCACTTGATCGTCGATAATCGCCACGGTGATCATCTTGCCTCCTCAGGTAGCGGGTCCGTGGGCATGTCCCACTGGTAGCTCCAGCGCTGGTCCCGCGTGGGGCCGTGCGTGGCGTGCGGGCGCGTGTGTACTCCGAAGCGGCGGCAGGCGACGCGCCAGTCCCGCGTGGCAGGCAAGGGCGCGGACTCGCTGACGACGGTGACGCTGGCCTGCTCGGCGGACAGCGGCAGGACCTCGACGGCCACGCCCTCGGCGAGCAGCTCGCGAATGCCGCGCAGAGCGCGGACGAGGAGGATCCTGTCTTCATAGCCGAAGCGCTGACTGAGGTTGAGCTCATCGTCGATCAGCCAGCGCAGGTCGCCGGCGTCGGGCTGGAGCTCCGCCCAGAGCAGCGACTGGCTGCCAAGGCTGGTCAGCTCGCGCCTGAGGTCTTCGGCGAGCCCCGCGCACCGGCGCTGAACGTCGGGGTCGGCCAGGTCGCCGCTGCCTGCGGACAGCGTGTCGAGTACCGCGGCTGCGGCCGTCTCTGTGGCGGTCACCCGTAGCCGGAGCGACGCGCGACTGCCCTCCCTGACGATCCGCGTCCGCGTCGCGTCGAGCGCCTGCCGCTTCAGTAGCTGGCCGATCGTGTCGATCTGGCGGATCACCGCGACGATGAAGAACACGCTGATCCCGATGGCGACCCCGGCACCGCCGGACATGACGATCGTGTGCAGGTCCCGAAGGCTGCGTCCGGCGTCTGCCATTACGAAGCCCTGGACGATGCCGAGCGACGCTACCCCGACTGCCATCTCCTCGGGCGGCCGGCTGAACGGCAGCAGGCAGATGGGGACGACGCAGAAGCCGGAGACCCAGTTGGCGAGCCCGGTCAGGTCCGTCTGGCTGAGCTGCGTGGCGATCACCAGGCACGCGACCGGACCCGTTGCCACGGCGAGAGCGGAAAGCAGCGGCCCCACGCCGCCCGGCGACCGGTACCAGATGAGCATGTACATGCCGGCCAGCGTCACCAGCAGGAGCACAGCGACCGGGCCGTGCCGGTAGGCGGGCCAGAAGATCGCGAGCTGCGCGGCGTTGAGCACGGTGAAGACCGCCAAGCCGTACGGGAGCATCCGCCACATGAAGATACTGAGCGGCACCCACCGCTGACGCGCGCGCTGCCTGCTCCAGCGGCCTGTCCTTGCCCACTGCCAGAGCCTTCGCAAGCGGCCTGCGGTGGCGGTTTCCCGCGTCGCGGTCCGCGCTCTCGGATAAGTGAGGGTTACCGTCGTCCCTGCCTCCACCGTGCTGTCGATGGAAGCTTGGCCGCCGACGTCCCACATGCGCCGCTCGATCGACTCGCTCGAGCCGAAGCCGCTCGTGGCGCCGCGGACAAAGCCGCGGCCATGGTCACGCACTCCAACGCTGATGCCGTCGCGCCCCGTCGTGACGGTGACGTAGGCATCGTGGCTACCGCTGTGCAGGGAAACATTGACGAGCGCCTGGTGGACGGCGCGGGCAAGCGCGGTGACCACCAACGGCGCATCCGGGTAACTGGTCACGTCGCCCTGCGCCAGGTGGACGTCCAGCCCTTCCCGCTTGAAACCGGGAACGAGCTCATCGAGGATCTCCGCCAGCGTCCAGCTCGGCTCGGACAGCCTGACCTGACCACGGAGCCATTCGGAACCTTGCGCGCAGGCCCGGCGAAACTCGGCGGAGTCGCGTGCCTCGCCCCGGCCGGCCAGCGAGAGCAGGTGGACCGGGGCGTCGTGCACCAGCCGCGGGTGCTCCCTGCTCGCCCGGTTCTCCGTCTCCTTCGCGGCGGCGCGCACCGCCTCAAGCCGCAGCATGTCGGCGTCGGCATTGAGCAGGTCCCCGATGCCCCGGACGATCGTCGAGCCCACGATGGCGGCGCAGAGCGAAGCAGTCTCGATCATGAGCAGGACCAGGTGCTCACCGAGATGACCGGTCCCGGCCAGCGCCAGTGCGCCGCGATGGACGGCGATCATGACGGCGGCAGCGGGCCGCGCCCACCTGCCAGGAGACAGCCCAGCGCCGAATCCGCCAAGACCGATGAGCGGCTCCGCCACGTTCAGCGCCCCGGTATAGCGCCCGTGCACCGCCCAGCTGGCGGTCAGGCTGAAGACCGCGAAAAGGCCGCACAGTGCCACTACCCAGACCGTGGGATACGTGCCGCGGTAGAGCTGGTAAGCCCCGGCGGCCGCCAGAGCGAGAAATGAGCAGCAGACCGGAAAGAACCAGCCGGGATAGCCGGGCCTTGTGACCACGAAAGCGACCGCCACCTGCAGGCATGCGGCAGCGATAAGGCCGGCCGCGGCCTTTCGCAAGCTGACGTCGATGATCTTGGAAGGTTCGTTGCCTCTTCTGCCACTGGCATCCCAGGGGAACAAGCGGTAACTCCACCGATCCGCGGGATTTCCGTCGATCGCAGCCCTCCACTCCAGGTACACGATCTGCTACTTACCGTTAAATTTACCGTATCGTGGGACCGGGGTCGAGTGAAATAGATTGAAATAGATTTAACCATTGATCAAATCAGTTGACGCCTGAGTCGCTACCGCACCACTTGTCCCACATCTTGGGCCTTTCCCCCCCGGGGGGTGGCTTAACTCCCCACCGGAGGCTCTAGGAACTGAAGTTGCACGCAGGTATCAATTGATTACGCCACCTTACGAAGGAGGGAAAATGGAGCAGCCGTCAGGTAAGCCGTTCATCGCCGCGATGAACCGCAACCCAGTCGCCATCATCGCCGCCGTAGTGCACTTCAAGGGGATCACCCTGCTCTAGCGAATAGAAATAGAAGCGGGATCGGGGCCGGGAGAATTATCCCGGCTCCATCGTCAGGCTGGCTGCGCGAGGAGGAAAACAATGTCAGTGAATGATTCCATTATCGTCCTGCTCGGAGCGCCAGGCGCTGACGATGTCCTGACGGTGGCTAAGCATCTTCCCGCCTCGCGCACGCTGTGGATAGACAACGAGTGGCTGCTCCGCGCCCGGGGCCTGAGTTGGCGGATCGATCGGGACGGGAACGCCGCGCTGCGCGTCGGCGAGCGCACCGCATCCCCCCTTGGCTGCGTGTTCTACCGGCCTGAGATGCGCTTCGACCCGGGGCAACGGCTGGCTGAGTACGTGCTTGTGCCGGATCCGGCACTGGACGGCGACTATCACGAGTTCGGCCGCAGGGAAGCGGCGGCAACCCTGCTCGGTGCATTGTCTAGCGAGACGGACCGCTGGGTGAACAACCCCGCGGCCGAGACCGCGGCGGACCTTAAGCTCCACCAGTTGCGCCTTGCGGCGGATCTCGGGCTGACCGTGCCAGCCACCGTTGTCAGCGATGACCGGCACGTACTCGCGTCCTTCTGGGCGGAACACGGCGGAGAGGTCGTGACCAAGGCGGTGGCCACGGCCTCCGGCTGGGCAATCGCCGAGACCATAATGACCAGGCGAGTGAGCAAGGCCGACCTCGACATGCTCAAGAACGCGGCGCCGTGCGTCACGCTCTTTCAGGAGCTGATCCCGGCCGCCTACGACGTGCGCGTCACGCTGGCCGGGGATGAGGTGTTCGGCTGTGCGATCTACAGCCAGGAGGGGCAAAGCCCGATCGACTGGCGGCTTGACCAGAGCGTGCCCATGCGGTCGTGCGACCTGCCCGATGACGTCATAGCGAAACTCCAGCGGCTGCGGCGAGCGCTCGGCCTCGACTGCGCGGCGGCGGACTTGAGGATCGAGCCGGACGGGACGCCTGTGTTCTTCGAGATCAATGCTCGCGGGTCGTTTGCGTTCGTGGAGGCCCGCACCGAGCTGCCGATTTCGAAGGCGATCGCATCGCTGCTGCTCAGCCGGGCCGATTCCTGACATGCCAAATGTTTCTGCAGGCGGGAGCGCCGCGCTGGGCCTGGCAGAACCGGGCGGTGCGGTCACCACCGCGTCCAACGCGCACGTGTTTCCCGTTGCCATCGGGTACTACCGCCACTTCCCCGTGCTTGACGTCGAGGAGCAGGTCGTCCGGCTGCTAAGGCTCTTGGCGCCCTTCGGCGGCCGCCACCACGAATGGGTAGTACCCCCGCGTGAGCGCGGAGCAGGCGCGGTCGAAGGGCGGCTGCTTGAGTGGGCCGAGGCCGGCGGCGTCGCTGGATCGCCCGGCAACAGCGTGCTCTACTGGGTCGGCCACGGCTGGTCGGCTCACTCAGGTGCCGCTCTCGCTCATGCCGACAGCCCGTCCGTGGTCGGAACGGACGGGGTCACCCCTGAGCAGCTGGCAGCGGCTATTCGCGATCGCCAGGCACTCGCCCACGCCCGCGGCGATGACGAGACATGGGCGCTAGTCATCGTGGACACGTGCCGTTCGAAGCGGTTCACCGAACTGCTTGGCAGCGTGCTCAAGGAGTACAGCGACCCGCCAAGCGGCGTCCTGCTCGTGGGCGTGTCCGCGGAAGGTGCGACGTCGCTCGGCCGGTTCACCGACGCCTTGCGCATTGCATTGACTAAAATCTATCTGACCAGGCGGCGAATCGGTCTGCTTGACTTGGGGGTCCAGCTACAGAAACAGCTGTACGGCTGCGAGATCAGCCCGTTCGGCGACCTGACCGAGTCCGCGCTTGTCCCGGTCAACCCGCCGGTCGCCTCGTTCGCGTCCGGGCCGCTTGACACCATCCGCCGTCTTGAGGAGATCCTCGACAGCACGGTACTGAGCGCCGACGAGCGATCGGACTTCCTGGCCAGGGCGCAGGGAGCAGAGCATGGTGAGGCGCCATGGTTTTTCGAGGGCCGCGACCAGGAGCGAGCCAGGATCGTCGGGTGGCTCAGGCACGCGCGCTCGGGCGCGCTCGTCGTCACGGGCAGGGCCGGGTCGGGCAAGTCAGCGTTGCTCGGAGACGTCCTGCTGCAGTCGCGGCCCGATCTTCGTGCCGCCCTGCTGCGCCGCGGCCTGATTACCCGCCTGCCTGACGGCGGCACACCGCCGGACAGAGTGTTCGATGCGGTCATCCATCTCAGAGGCCTTACTATCCACCAGGTCGCCTACCGCCTCGCCCGCGCGGCCAAGATCGATCTCCCGTCACGGACTGACCCCGCGGCAGGCATCGCGACCGACCTGGACTGGCTGGCCGCCCGGCTCGCCGAGCGCAAGGCGCCCTTCACCGTCCTCGCCGACGCCCTCGACGAGGCCACCGATCCGTTCAACACGGCACGGTCCCTGCTGGCCCGCATCGCCGCGCTCCCCGGTATCCGAGTCCTCATCGGCACTCGTGCCTCCACCAATGAGAGACCAGACGCCCCCGCTGAGGATTCGAATCTCCTCGACGAGCTAGCCGTAGACCCTGCGGCAGAGGACGGCGGCTGCGTCTGGGTCGGGCGTGACCCGGGCGCGGTCCAGCGCTACGTGTCCCGGCGTCTGGTAGCGGCCGGGCAGCGGGGCGTTGCCGGCGAGCCCGTGCCTGACCCGTATCCGGACGCGGCGTCCCCCGCGGACATCGGCCGTGTGGCAGCCGCCGTGGCCGACAGGGATCAGGAGTTCCTGTTCGCGCGGCTGGCCGTCTACGAACTGGCAGAAGATCCCTGGCTGATCGGGCCGGGACGGGCTTGGTCGCTGGGAAACCTGCTCACCGGTAACCACCAAGCGCTCTTCGGTAAGGCAATTGACCGTCTCGCCCGCCGCAGCGATCGGTTGCCAGTCCTGCTCGAGGCGCTCTCGCTCGCTCGCGGACGCGGCCTGCCCGTAGCCGACGGCTCGTGGGCGGCTATCGCGGCCGGCCTGGTCCCTGAAATATCCCAGCCGCGGCTCAGCTCGTCAGGGAGCCCGCCGGACGCATTCGGCGCTGACGCGCACTGGCTTAAGGCGATCGATGAGCTGGTTGACCGGGCCGGCGCCTACATCGCCGTGGAAAGCTGGCCGGGCGATGCCGCCGGCAGCGCAGGTGGTGACCCAGACGACAATCGCGCGGTCGGCACCCAGCCAGAAGCCGTGTTTCGACTGGCGCACCATACGTTCGTCGAGTACTTCGACGCCCACGGCCACCTCGCCCTTACCGAACGCCGCCGACGCGCCGCGGCCGCCCTGCTGGACGCCGCAGTCTCCGTGACGGCGGCCGACCGCAGGCAAATGCCGGCTTACCTGCACGACCACCTGTCCGGGCACGTGGCCGATGCCGACTTGTGGGACAGCCTCGCCGATCAGCCGCGGGTGCTCGACGGCCTCAGTCCGAACGCGGTCACCGCGGACGCGGTGCGAACCCTGTTCGGCCGCCGCACTGTCCCGGCCCCGGTGGCCGGGATCATTGGCGCTCGCGATGCCCTCGCCGCCGCCGCGCCCGCGGACCGGGCCGGCCTGCGCCAGCTGTCCACGGCCATTCACAGCCCGCGACAGGTGATCGACGAGCCGACGCCTGGCTGGGGAGTCGCGGCCGCCCAAGCCGGGCGGGCGACGATCCATGTCCGCCTCGCCGGCCACACGGCGCCGGTCAACAAGGTACGCAGCGTCTCCCTGCCGGACGGGCGGTTGGCGCTCGTTTCTGCCAGCGACGACGGGACCATCCGGCTGTGGGATCCCACGACCGCTACCCCGATCGGAACCCCGATGGCGGGGCACGCGGGCACCGTGGAGGACGTCTGCGCCTTTACCGCTTCCCACGGACGGGTTCTGCTGGCCTCTGTCGGCGGTGACGCGACAGTGCGCCTCTGGGACCCGGTCGCCGGCCAGCCCGTCGGCGAGCCCATGGCCGGCCACCGTGGCACCATCTTCGGCGTCTGCCCGCTGCCCGGCCTGGGTGCCGACGGCCAGCCGCTGCTCGCCACTACCGGAGTCGACGCGACGGTGCGCCTCTGGGATCCAGTCACTGGCCAGCCCGTCGGCGGCCCGCTGGCCGGCCACGCAGGCACCAGCTACGCGGTCTGTCCGCTGCCCGGCCTGGACGCGGGTGGCCGCCAGGACGGCCGGATCCTGATCGCCAGTGCGGGGGACGACTCGGCGATCCGGATCTGGGACCCGGTCACCGGCCAGCAGGCCACCGCGCCGCTGACCGGCCACCGCAACGCCGTTTTCAGTCTCTGCCCGTTGCCCGGCTCGGGACCGAATGGCCGGACCCTGCTCGCCAGCGCGGGAGGCGACTGGACGGTGCGGATCTGGGACCCGGCTACCGGCCAGCAGGTCACCGAGCCGCTGACCGGCCACGAGGGCGGCGTCATTGGGGTCTGCGCGCTGCGCGGCCGCGACGCGGGCGGCCGCAAGTACGGCCGGACCCTGCTCGCCACCTGCGGGTACGACGGGACCGTGCGGATCTGGGACCCGGTCGCCCGCCGGCAGGTCGCCGGACCGCTGACGGGCCACGACGGCGCCGTCGTGGGCGTGTGCGCCCTGACCGACGTCGACAGCGCCGGCCCGCCCGGCGGCCGGATCCTGCTCGCCACCGCGGGGATTGACGGCACTGTCCGGGTCTGGGCCGCGGCTGACGGCCAGGAGACTACCGAGCAGGCAATCCGCAACATGCCGGCCCGCTACGGAGCGTGCGCACTCCCCGGCCCGGCTGGCGGGACCCTGCTCGCCACGGCCGGCCATGACGGCACGGTCCTGGTCTGGGATCCGGCCGCCGGTCGGCCGGCCGCCGGTCCACTGACCGGGCGCAAGGTCGCCGATCCACTGGGCGGCCCGGGGCGTGCCGTTCGAGGGGTCTGCCCGCTGCCCGGCCTCGACGCCGACGGCCGCCCGGACGGCAGGACCCTGCTCGCCAGCGTCGGGCATGACGAGCTTGTGCGGATCTGGGACCCGGCCGCCGGCCGGGCGGCCGGTGAGCCGCTGGCCGGTCACGCCGGCCCGGTCTACGGTGTGTGCGCCCTGCCCAGTCCGGACCCGGGTGGCCGGGCACTGCTCGCTAGCGTGGGCCACGACGGGAGCGTGCGGGTCTGGGATCCGGTCACCGGGCAGCCGGCTTACGAGCCGCTGGCCGGCCACGTCGGCCCGGTCTACGGTGTATGTGCGCTGCCAAGCCCGGATCCGGGCGGCCGGGCCTTGCTCGCCACCTGCGGGTATGACGGAACTTTGCGGATATGGGACCCGGCCGCCGGCCGGGCGGCCGGTGAGCCGCTGACTGGTCACGTCGGCCCGGTCTACGGTGTATGTGCGCTGCCCAGTCCGGACCCGGGTGGCCGGGCCTTGCTCGCCACCGTTGGCGCCGACGGGACGGCACGAATCTGGGATCCGCTCACCGGACGGCCAGTCGGCGAGCCGCTCGCCGAGTCGCCCTGCGCCATCGGGGGCCTTACCCCGTGCCAGACTGACCCGGCCGACTGCATCGGTGTTGCCGACGACGGGGGCGTGCGTACCTGGACCGCGGCGACCGCATCACTCGGCATGCTGCCGTCCTCTGAGCGCGTGTCGACCGCGGTCATGCCGGCCGGCCTTGATCGCGGCGTGCTGGTAACCGGAGACATTGCCGGGCTGGTCGATGTCACCGACCTGGCCACCGGGCGGGTCCTGCGCCCGCGGGTGCGGACGGGCAGCGGTGCCGTTCTCGCGCTGTGTCCGCTACCCGGCCGGCCGGCCCGGGTTGCCGCCGCAGGACGCGATGGCACCATTACCGTGTTCTCGCTGGCTGCGGCGCACGACAGGGAGCGGGTATTCCGCGCCCACCATGGCCCGGTCCGCGACCTTTGCCTGATGGACCGGCCGGGTGGTTCCCCGCTCCTTGTCTCGGCGGGCAACGACGCCGCTATCCGCGCCTGGGACTGCGCCACCTGGATGCCGCACGGTGACCCGCTCAATGGCCACGATGGCTGGATCTGGTCAATCACGTCCATTTCCGCAAGAGATCTCCAAGCGCCGTGGCTGGCATCGGCGGGTGCTGACGGCACCGTCCGGCTGTGGGACTTGTCGGCCGGCGAGCCAGTCGGGCGACCGCTCACCGGGCATGCCGGCCAAGTCCGCGCCGTCGCCTGCGCGACCGCTGCCGACGGCCGATCTCTTTTGATTTCCGGCGGTCACGACGGCACGGTGCGTCTCTGGGATCCCCGGTCTGGCGGACTCGTGCACGCCATTCCGCTCAAAATTCCCGTCCAGTCCCTCCTGCAGCAGAAACCTACCGAACGCTCTCTCGCCCGGACGGGCGGTGGTGCCACCATCGCGGTGGGCCTTCGCACCGGAATCCTGGCACTCGATCTGCACAGCTCGCTATTTCCTACCCTCCATGACGGGGTCCTCTAGTGAATACCGGTGGCCTCGCACGTTCACGGGACGCGATCGTCGTTGTGCCCGGGATCATGGGCAGTGAGCTGGTAGAAAGCACGACAAGGAATGTCTTGTGGGGCCTGGCTGATCCGCGCTGGTACGTGTCGGCGTGGACATCTGGTGCCGCTTTGAAAGCACTGAGCCTGGATGACGATGAGCGGGCCGGCCGCTACGGGCGGGTGACGGCAACGCGGCTACTGCGGTTCCCGGCATTCGCGCCTTTCCTGGCCGGGTTCGAGCCCTACACGCGGCTACTGAAGGCAGTGCGCGCGGTAGCTGTGCACCCAGACGCCGTGATCGAATTCCCCTACGACTGGCGACTGCCCGTCGCGCACAACGCCGCACTGCTAGCCGACGCCGCTCATCGCCACCTGCTGACCTGGCGCGAGCACCCGGCCTGCATCGAGTCTGCGAGGCAGTGGCCGGAAGCGGACAGTCCCGCGCGGCTTGTCCTCGTGGCGCATTCGATGGGTGGCCTGCTCGCCAGGCACCTGGTGCTTGTGCCGGGGATGGCAGCGG
>Ga0335078_10009436_pt1 | contig 14470 bp, 12 predicted proteins | sample Lox_Sample_32_FD_206711 | JGI IMG/M metagenome (GOLD analysis project Ga0335078, IMG submission 206711) | Soil microbial communities from Loxahatchee National Wildlife Refuge, Florida, United States - Lox_Sample_3.2 | ecosystem: Environmental > Terrestrial > Soil > Wetlands | place: USA...
TCACCGCCAGCACTGTCGGCGCGTGAAAACGGAACGTGAGCAGCCCCACCACCAGACTTCCCACCGGCATCCCGCCGCGCAGCGCCACGTTGTATACGCTCATCACCCGCCCGCGCATGTCGTCGGGCGTAATGAGCTGCACCAGCGAAGTCACCGTCGCGAACACGCCCATCATCACGCCGCCGCTGAGAAAAATCACCGTCAGACTCAGCGGCAGCATCCGCGACAGCGAGAAGCACACCATCAGCGCTCCGAGCACCAGCAGAAGCAAAAGCGCCATCCGCCCACGCTGCTTCACTTTCTGCAGACTCGCCACCACCAGGGCGCCCACCACCGACCCGCCCCCGGACGTGCAAAGCAGCACCGTGAAAACTCCCGGGCCACCGTGAAAAACGTCCTTGGCGAACACCGGAAGGAACACCATCAGCGGGAACGAAAGCAGGGTCATCAGAAAGCCAAGGCAAATGAGGCCGATCATTCCTTCGCGCCCGCGAATAAAATGAATCCCTTGCTTGATGCTGTCAATCAGCGATCCCGAGTTGCCGGAGGGGATGAACCGTGTGCGGATCACGTACAGGGAAATAATCACCGCGACGAACGAAATCCCATTCAGCCCGAAACACCACGTCGCACTGTATCCCAGCGCGATGCCCCCCAGCATCGGCCCGATCACGCGCGCCAGGTTGAACTGAATCGAGTTCAGGGCGATTGCGTTGGGCACGTCCTCGGTCTTTACCAGACTCGGAATCAGCGCTGAATACGCCGGCCCGCCAAACGATTGCGCGATGCCTACGATGAACGAAAGCGCAAGGATGATCCCGAAATTCCGGCTCGTGATCTGCCCCGCCGCGTACAGAGCGGCCAGCGTGAATGCGCAGGTCATCTGTACGTACTGCGACCCCAGCAGCAGTTTCCGGCGCTCCGTCCGGTCCGCCACCGCGCCACCGATCAGCGACAACATCACAATCGGAATCTGCCCGAGAAACGAGTCCAGCCCCAGAAAAAAGGCCGATTTCGAAAGCAGGAACACCAGCCACGACTGCGCCACCGATTGCATGAACGTGCCCGTGGTGGACAGACATGCGCCCAGAAACATGATCCGGAAGTCGCGGTATTGAAACGCCTTGAATGTGCGTTGGAGCAAGGAATCGCCCTTCAGGGGAGCGGGTTCGGTCGCTGGATCAGGTGCAGAAAATTGCCATCCGCATCGGTGAAGAACACCAGGCGGTTCCCCTGGTTCTCATACGGCTCGCCGAGAAAATTCGTTCGCTGGCTCTTCAGATGCCGGTAAGACTCGTCGAAGTCGTCCACCGCGATGGCCAGGTGCCGGATTCCCGGATCCTTCAGCGTCGTCGCCGCCGCGGCTCCCTGCGACGGGATGATCTCCAGCATCGTCCCGTTCAGAGCGCGCACGAAGTAGTTGCCGTCGTACTCGAAGTTGATCCGGAATCCGAGGTGCTCCACATACCACTCGGCAAGCCGCTTCGGATCCGGCGACGCAATCGCCGTATGCTCAAGTCCCAGGAACATAAAGTGTAAAGACGTGATTGTAGCAAAGGGGTTTGACAGGGCCATCCGCATTGTGGCTGCGCTCGCACCTCCCTTGACAATCTAGGGAACCTGACGGCGGCCGCTCCCGTAGATGTTCACAGGAAGAGAGTCCAATGGCCAAATCCGACACTCCGGCGCTCCTGCAAGGTACCCTCGATCTGCTCATTCTGCATACACTTGGGCGCGGCCCCCTGCACGGTTATGCCGTCGCTCAGACCATTCACGTACTTTCCGATGAGGTCCTCAAGGTCGAGGAAGGCTCGCTGTATCCCGCGCTTTATCGTTTGGAACTTGACGGCGCCATCTTCGCCACCTGGGGCCTTTCTGAGAACAACCGCCGGGCGAAATACTACACGCTCACGAAACGGGGCCGAAAACTGATCTCCGATCAGCAGGAGATCTGGGACCGCCTCTCCGCCGCCGTCGATCGAGTCCTCGCGAGGCAACCGCAATGATCCGCCGGTTGCTTCTCAAATTGTTCCGCCGGCGGCGACTTCACCGCGATCTTCAGGCCGAGCTTGAGTTTCACCGCGAAATGGCGGCTGCGGCCGGGAACCCCATTCCCCTTGGAAATACCGCCGTCATCCGCGAGCAGGCCTTCGATCTCTGGCGTTTCAATAGGATCGAGAACCTCTGGCGGGATCTCGTGTATGCCGCTCGCGGATTGCGAAGGAGTCCAGGTCTCGCCGCGGCGGCATTGCTGTCGCTTGGCCTGGGAATCGGGCTCAACATGGCAATATTCTCCCTCGCTATCGAGTTTCTCCTGAGCGAGCCTTCCGTGCGCGACGCGAAGTCACTGGTTTATCTCCGGGAGGGCGGCAACAGCCACATGGCGCCGGAGACCATCGACGCGCTTCGCCGAAGCGGCGCCTTCCAGGACGTCGCCGGGGAGAACGAAGAGACGTTCATCAACTTCAATGATGGCGCGGAGACGCACCGCATCTTCGCGGTTCAGGCCACCAGGAACTATTTCGATGACCTCGGCGTTCCCGTCGCGCGCGGCCGCGGCTGGAACGAAACGGACTCCCGCCAGGTCGTCGTGCTGCATCCCCATTTCTGGCGCACGCGTCTGGGCGGCGACCCCGCGATCCTTGGCAAGGCCATCAGGCTCGATGGACGTCTTTATACCGTCCTCGGAATCCTGCCCGACAACTTCCGCAGTCTGATCGGCTATGGCTTCGCGCCTGATGTGCTCGTTCCCGCTTACATCGATGGCACCATCCTGCAGGCTTACGCGCGGCTCGCGCCCGGGATGAGTATCGGTCAACTGAAGGCTGCGCTCCCCGCCCTGGATCGAAGCCTGGACCGGGAATTCCCTTCCCGCGACCACCGGGACCTTTTGCATGCAACTCCGGTCAGCGGAATCGCCCGCCTCGAAACCGACGACGACGCACTGACCATGAGCCTGTTCTTTGCCGTCCTGCTTGCCATCACCGGCCTGGTTCTCCTGATCGCATGCGTGAATGTCGCTGGCATGTTAATGGCGCGCGCCTGGGAACGGCAGCACGAAATCGCCATCCGGCTTGCCCTGGGGGTGGGCCGCGGGAGATTGCTGCAACAACTGCTGGCCGACAGCCTTCTGCTCTCGCTCGCGGGCGTGGCCCTGGGTCTCCTCCTCACCATTGGCGTGGCCAAAGCTGCCGCGTCCATCTCTTTGCCGATTCCCGTGCCCGTCCGTATTCAGATGGCGCCTGACTGGCGGGTCTGGATGTACGCGGCCATGGTGGCTGTTGCTTCGGCTCTCGCCAGCGGATTCCTGCCCTCCTGGCAGACGGTCAGGGAATCGCTTTCAACCGGACTGCACCGCGAGCGCAGGCTGCGCATCAGACGCGCCCTGGTGGTCTCGCAGATCGCCGTTTCCTTCATCGTCCTGACCACCGCCGCGCTGTTCCTGCGCAACCTGCTTAAAGCCGACTCTCTGGGCCCCGGTTTCGATGTGCGCCACACGATTCGCGCCGAAGTCTATCTGCCGCCGGCGATTTACAAGGACGGCTCGACGATCAATCCATTCGTCGACCGGGGCCTGGACCGACTGCGCGCCATCCCGGGCGTGCAATACGCCGCTGCCGCGCGAATCATTCCCTTCACGGACGCTACCCGTTTCGCCAACGAGATCGGCTTCGAAGACGGAGTGAAGCAACAGGCCCGCTTCAACTGGAACGCGGTGACTCCGGACTTCTTCCGGGCCATGGACATCCCCATCCTGCGTGGCCGGGCGTTCACGGCGGGGGACACCGGTGCGGTAAAAGTGGTGATTGTGAACGACGTCTTCGTCCGGCAATACGTCGGTGCTCGGGACCCGCTCGGCCTGACCTTCACGTGGACCGGGACGAACGATCCTTATCGTATCGTCGGTGTGGCTCGCGCCACCAAGAACATGACCATCGGTGAGGACCCGAGAGCACAGCTCTATGAACCTCTCGCGCAAATCCCGAACGATCGGCAGAGAATTCAGTTCGTAGCGCGCACCCTCACGCCCCCCGCGGGGCTTGTTCCCGCGGCTCGTGAAGCGCTCCGCCGGGCCGAACCGGCGGCTGGCCTCGAAGTATCCACCATGTTCTCCGCGGTCGGCTTCGCCTTTCTGCCCTCCCAGGCGGGAGCCTTATTGATGGGCGGTGCAGGCATCCTTGGCCTGGTCCTCGCCGTCATTGGACTCTACGGCGTTCTTGCCTACTCAGTCGCTCGCCGGACCCGCGAAATCGGCGTCCGGCTCGCGGTAGGCGCTTCTCGCGGCAACGTGGCCCGCATGGTGCTTGCGGACTTCATGCGCCTTTCGCTGCTGGGCATTGGAATTGGGCTGGCGATCGCGCTCCTGGTGACACGTCCTCTCGCCGTCTTCCTGGTGCCAGGGTTGAGTCCATCGGATCCGGTCAGCTTCCTGGCTGTTACCGGACTTCTCAGCCTCACCGGCGTGTTGGCATCGCTGGCGCCGCTGCGACGAGCGTATAGTGTGGATCCCTTGCAGTGCCTTCGCTATGAGTAAACGGAAATCAGGCTGCGGCTGCTCGCCCGTCGCTTTGCTCATTCCCATCGCCGTCTTCGCAGCTCTCGCCTGGCCAATCGTTCTCGATCGCATCGGCGCTGGCGCCAACGGCGTGGTCTCCGATAAGTTCGAAAGCATAAACGTCGAATACGGCGACTGGTTCCGCCATTTTCAGGTGACCGGAACGTACTCTGTCCCCGGACAAGCCATGCCGCATCGCGCCGTCTGCGATGTTGACGAGTCAACCTACGACTCGCTTCGCATCGGCGGCCCCGTCGGCGTTCGTTATCTTAGGAGCTTCCCCATCCAGCCGTTCCTCACGACGGCGCGCCTGTCCCCGTGCTCCGTCGTTGGCATCAGCATGGGGCCATCGGTTTGGCGTCTGATCTATGCTGGCACGATGCTGGCTGCCGTCCTGTTCATCTGGCTGGCGCTTCGAGTCCGCTTCGCCATCTGGCTTCTGCCGGCCTGGGTCTGCTTCGCTTTTGTCTATCTCGGCATGCCCCGCGTCGAGCCGGAACCGCGCCAACCGGTCCCGGCTACCGCCTCGGTTGTGGGAATCACCACCATTGACGCGCTCTGGGCGACTCCCGACACCGATGGCATCCCGCTGCGGCATCCCTACGATCTGGTCCGGCTCAGGTTCACTCCACTGGGGAAGGACGCCCCCGTCGTCGCCGTGGACAAGATCGACGATGACACTTCCTCGCTGAAAGTCGGTCAGAACGTCGCCATCGCTTATGATGCCGCCAATCCGCGTATCGCACGCGTTCAGGACGCTACACGCCGATTTCCCCAACAGGCCTGGCTCGAGGTCATGCTCTGTTGCGCCGCCATCGCTGTCCTCGGCGTCCTCGCTCTGGGTGCTCGCGGCCTCTGGCGAATGATCCGCCGCAACGTGCCGTGAGGTTTCGTTCAAAATTGGGCCGCGCGGGAACGCTGCTTAGAGGGAACAAAAGGGTTGGGGGCGGCCTTCGATTGAGGCCGCCCCACGAGGATCTCACTTACCGGCGGAAGTCACGATGAAAGTCGCGGTGAAGATCGCGATCGTGGTCGAAATGTTGCGGCGCAACAAAGTGCGGTGCGATTACGACCGGCGCTCGCCAAAACCCGGGCACCCACACGCCCGCCGCGCCGTAGTAGCCATCAACCCACACATAGCCTGGTCCAGGACAAGAGGGCCGAACGACCGCTACCGGCGCCGGAGCGCCAAATCCGAACCCCACTGCAACACGCGGCCCCGCAAAGGCGGAACCCGCAATCAACACCATCGCTAGCAATGCCTTTTTCATTTCCTTCTCCTCCTTCTTTCACGCTCTGAAAGAGTGCAAGACCCGTGCCAATTCGTAACTGCTTCGCCTGCATGCATCCCCGGCGCGCGCCCTCCCGCACCGGCTCTTCCCCGCCACCGTTTGGTGCTTTCCGGCCAATCTCACACTCCCGCTGGAAGCCCATTCTTGAGCCAGCCCAGCATCTCTGCTTTCCCGTGCTTCGCGGCTAGCGCGCGCATTCGCTCCGGCACCACTCGATCCCCCGCCAGCCACGCCACCAGACCTTCGCGGAACCATGCCGGCACATCCGGCCGCGTGTGCGCCTCCAGCACGAAGTGCAGCATCTCGTGCAGCACCGTCTGCGCCGCCGGATCGGGCTGCAATCGAATCACGCGCCCACGCTCATCGCCGCCCACCGATCCCGGTTCGCCCGTCGCATTCCGAAACGCCTCCACGGTCGGAAACACGCGCACCAGCGGACGCACACCCGCCTGCATTCCCGTGATGCCCTCCGCGCTCCTCAGCGCCCCATCAGCCATCGGAATCAGGCGTTGATCGCGACCCGGTACTGTCGTCCACAACTCCACGCGCTCGCCGTTCAGCTTCTTCCACGCGAAATCCCGTGCCGAGGCCCCCACTCTCGTGCCCGGGAAATAGAACGCCAGAATCTCACGCGCACTTCGCCCCTCCTGGCCCATCACGTCTGCGCCCTTCTGGCACAGCCCGACACCGTGTCCCGCGCCGTATCCATCCAACACGAACCGGTCGCCCGACCGCCGCACCTCGAACAACGTGCTTCTCATCCTGTCCCAGCCGAGCCCGCGTCCCACCGCGAATCGCAGGGTCGTTGCCGCCAATCGCACGTCTCCCCCTGCCCCACCTAGTCGAATCTCCCGCGCCCGTCCCGAGGCCGTTCGCGCCGTAATCGCCACCTCGTCGATCCGTGCAGGCGGGTTCAGACCCGCCTTCACGAGCGCCGACCTCAGTTCTTCGCCCGTCACCGCGAACTCCCACTCGCCCCGGCCATGCCGCCCACAGAATGTGTCCTTGATGGACCCTAAATATGATTGCGCCTCGTCCGGCCACAGGTCCCCGGCAGCCTCCGTCGCCCCGCCGCAATCCTGCGAATAATACACATGCGCGAGCGCGCCCTCGTGCCACAACAACTGGCCTTCGGTATCCACCACCGCCCGCCGCAGGCGATCGTTGACACCATCCAGCCGCAGCCTCTGGCAATGCGTTGTGTCGCAGAGGTCGAATCCCTCAGCCCTATGCCGCCCTCTGAACTGAACCGCGTAAGTGCGGATGGCAATGGCCATCGCCTTTAGCGCCTCATCCGAGCGCAGGTCCGCGCCTTCGCCTGCCAGCGCCCCGGCGACATACTCGTCCATGGTCATGTACGTCCGCAGCGGCGGCGTTCCCCGCTGCTCCCGCCCCACCCACACGCCGCCCGGCGCAACAACCGCCTTCGCCCACGGCGCTGCATCGCCGCCGCCCGACGCGCCCGGCATCGCCACCACTACAGCAACGTCCCTGGTGAACCCCGCAAACAGCGCCATGCCCTCCGCCGTTCCGGTCTTCCCCACCAGCCCAACGCCGCCTGCAAGCTGAGCCGTCCCGTATGTCACCGCCGATTGCAGGCCGCGCTTCACCGCTTCGGGCGCCGCATCCGCCAGGCGCGCGTACGCTCGCGCCAGCTCCACCGGCGTCACGCGCACATCGGCCTCCCCGAGAGCCTGCATCCGAATCCGATCGGCGCCCACCGCCACCGATGCTCTGCTGAAACCATGCGCGCGAAGGAAAACCGCCAGTTCGCCATCATGCAGGCGCTCGGCGAAATGCGTCACGAAATTGTTGCACGAATATGCCAAAGCGGTTTCGGCATTCAATGGCGCGCTCAGCAAAGGATGGGAACAGGTGAAGTTACGCCCGGCGATCCTGAGCTCGCGCGGGCATGCCCACGTCTCTGTCGCGCTCATCCGGTGCAGGTCAAGCAACGCCCAAATGACGAACGGCTTGAGCGTCGACCCGGGCCGCACAGCAACATTCAGCGCGCCCTGGCTGCTGGCAATGCGCTTTGTCGGGCGATCCACCACCACGGCAATCGCGTATGGGGGCAGGCTGACGGGGCGCGAGGTTTCGGCTCCCGCCAGAGTCACCGCCAGCGCGGTCGCTACAATGAATCTGCGGAAGCGCTTCACGGCGCTTCATTCTACCAGCCATGCCTTCTGTTGCCCGGTTCACGCGCCGAGCCCTCATGGCAGCGGTTTCCGGTGCAATCGGCGTGATTCGCGCGGAAACCGGCGCCACCGTCCCGCCCGAATTCAAACGCTTCGCCGACGCTACCACCGAGACTCCTGTCACGCGCCTGACCGACCCCGCGCACACCAGCTTCCTGCCCGCACCGCATCTCTCCTCCGTCAATCGCCGCGGCAGTCTCCTGCTTTATTCCAACGACCGCACTGGCGTGATGCAGCTCTATCGCATGGACCTGAAGACCGGCCTCTCCCATCAGCTATCGGCCGGCGACCCCGTTCATCCCCGCGCCGCCGCCATCCTCGCCGGCGAGCGCCACATCGCCTATCTCGCGGGCCAAACGCTCCTGGTCCAGCCCCTTCGATCCGGGTCCGCGCGAGTCGTTTATCGCGCCTCTCAAGGCTTCGAACTCACCGGTGGATTCTGCGTTTCAAGCGACGGAGCGAGCGTGGCTCTGGTGGAGAAGAGCGCGGCCACCTGGCGTCTTCGACGTATTCCACTCGACCGCGGCGAGGCCACCATACTGCTGGAATCGGCCGGCGAGATCCGCGATCCGATGGGCCGCCCGGAAACGGGCGACATACTCTTTCGCGAAGGCGGCAAACTGCGCCTGCAGTCTTCCGTGCTGGCGCCTGCCGGTCCTGTTGGCTCTTACCTCTGGTCGCCCGACGGCGCGAGCATTCTCTATCTCGATTCTTCGAACGCGATTCGCGAGCTGAACATCGCCACTGGCGTGGACGCCTTCGTGGCGAAGACCAGCCGCTTCGCCATCTTCGATCGCAATGCCGACGCCAGCGTCTTCGTCGGAGCCAGCGCGAGCAAGGCATCGCCCGTCGTTCTGCTTCTCCTTCGCTCCGTCCGCCGCGAGCTCACACTCGCAGAACACCGCGCCTCCGAACCCGTTCTGGTTACGCCGCGTTTCACTCCCAACAGCAAGGCCGTTCTCTTTCAGAGCGACAAACACGGCAAGATGGCTCTGTATGCCGTCAACGTGGAGCGTCTGGTCGAGCCAACCGGCGATTGACGGCCCCCCAATTGCTCATGACACTCGAATGTTTCGCCGCGCCCAGTTCGCTCTTCTTGCCGCTTTAGCTATGCGCGTTTACGCGCAGCCGGTGATTCGCTCCGAATCGCGGCTGGTCATCGTGCCGGCGGTGGTGCTCGACCCCGGCGGCGCTTATGTCGCCGATCTTACCGCCGGCGATTTTCAGCTGCTCGACGACGGCACGCCTCGCGCCGTCCGCGTTGACACGCCCGATACGGGTGTCGCTCCGATTTCACTCATCGTGGCCGTGCAGCGCGCGCAGCTTTCCGCGGCCGTGCTCGCCAAGGTACGTAAAATCGGCGCGATGATTCAGCCGCTCATCGTCGGTGAACGCGGCGAGGCCGCCCTGATCGGCTTCGATGACGATCTCCAGATCGTGCAGGAATTCACCAGCGATCCGACAGCCATCGCCAGCGCCTTCTCGCGCCTCAGTTCCGGGTCGCCCGAGCCCAGCGGCCGCATCCTCGATGCCGTGGAGCTTGCTTCGAAGATGTTCGCCGAACGCGATCCGGGCCGGCGCCGCGTGCTGCTGATCATCTCCGAAAGTCGCGATCGTGGCAGCAAGACGAAACCTGATCGCGCACTCCAGCTCGTTCAGCAGGCGGGCATCGAGGTCTACGCGGCGACGTACTCGGCCTATGCCACGGCCTTCACCGCCAAATCGTCCGATCTTCCGCCGCCCGATTCCGGCGGAGACCCGCTTGCCCTCATCTTCGAAGCCGCGCGTGGAGCGAAGAAGAAAGCCGCCCAGGTCCTCGCTTCCGAAACTGGCGGCGCACACTTCTCGTTCCTGAAACAGCGCGCACTCGACGGCGTGATCACCAACACCGGCATCGATCTCCACAGCCAGTACGTGCTCAGCTTCACGCCGCCCGCGGACGCCGCACCCGGATTGCACCACATCGAAGTGCGCGTGAGGGGCGACGCGAGATACCAGATCCGCGCCCGCCGCGCCTACTGGCTCGACGAGTGACCCTTCAGGATCTTCTCCAGAATGTCCGGAATCTCGAACACCGCCCGATTCCGCACCGTCGCGGCATTCTCTCGAAAACGCGCGAACTGCGCTGGATCCAGCAACTCGCCAATCCCTCGTTCGATTTCGCCGAACGACCGCAGCACCACACCCACCTGCTTCTCGCGCACCCACTCCGCGTTGTAGCGCTCCTGCGGCAGCGTCCACACGTTGCTCACCACCACAACCGGCAGCTTCATCGCCAAAGCCTCGCTGATGCTTCCCGGTCCCGGCTTGCCAATGAAGAAATCCGCCAGCCGCATATAGTGCGCAATCTCGCTGGTGAATCCTTCCACGAAGCGCGGATACCGCAGCGGCATCGCGCTCAGCCGCTCGCGCAGCTTCGCGTTCCGCCCACATATGAAGATGAGCTGAAGCGGTCTGTCGGAGAGATCCAGCGCTCGCGCAATCTGCGTCATCGCCGACGATCCTTCGCCGCCGAACAGCACCAGCCCTGTCGGTAATTCCGCTCGCAATCCCAGCCGCGAGCGCTCGGCCGCCACGTCGATCTCCGGCGTGTCGTAGAAGCCGGGCCGCAGAATCATGCCCGACGTTTGAAAGATCCGTTCGTCGCCATAGCCCATCTGCTTCGCCTGGGCAACCGCCCGTTCGGTGCCACAGACCACGAACTGCGGCTGACGTTCCATCCAGAAATGCGGTGGATAATCCGCGAAATCGGTTATCACCGTCACGTAAGGAAGGCGCGAGTTCACCGCCTTTAGCGCCTGCCACATCGCGCGATTGAAATTCGGCACCAGCGACACCACCATGTCAGGTGTATCCCTTAGCCAGAAATCGGTCAGCATCCTGACCTGCGAACGGTGGAAGAGCCTGATGACCCCGTGCATCGCTACCAGCATCTGCGCCGACCCCAGCGTCCAGCCCTTCTTGAGCACCAGGTTGTAAACGTCTTCCAGCCGTATCCCTGTGATTTTGCGGAAGATATCCAGCGAATCCAGAATCTCCTGAAGATTCACCATCCGCACTCGCCAGGGCCGTTCCTGCCGCTCTGTTACACTTTTTAGAGCTGTAGCTGCGGCTCGGTGGCCCCCGCCCGCATCAAAGTAAACGAAGTCGATGTTGTACAAAGAGCCTTCCCCGGAACCGTCCATGGTATCAACGGCTTCGAAGGCCCATGCATCACCGTTACAATTTCGCTCCTTTTTGTTTGATTCGTTACCCCGCATTCAACGTGCTGTAATGCGCTCCGGGTTTGAATAAGGCAGGAGATTGTCGTGCTCGATCGGATCGCAGCCGGTGACCACCGCATTATGCGCCGCGCGAACAACTGGTTCGCTCCGCGCTGGGTGCGCTGGTGGATGATTGGCGCGACGCGGGCCGGAGATGGCTGGATCTGGTATCTGGTCGGCGCGGTTATTCTGCTGTTCGGCGGCCACGAGCGGATGTACGCGCTGGCTGCGGGAATCGCCGCGGCGCTGCTCAGCATCGGCGGCTTCCAGGCAATGAAGCGGATTACCGGCCGCAAGCGCCCCTGCGAAATTGAGCCGCACTGCTGGGCCACCCTGCTCCCGCCCGATGAATTCTCGTTTCCCTCCGGTCACACGATGACCGCCTTTGCCATCACCGTTGCGGTCGCGCTTTTCTACCCGGCACTCTCCGCCACGCTATTGTTCTTTGCTTTCAGTATTGCGGTGTCACGCGTGGTTCTGGGGATGCACTTCGTGAGCGACGTCATCGCCGGCATGCTGGTCGGCGCCGGGCTCGGCTTCGCCAGCTACTTCCTGTTCGCGTAGGACTCTTCTCCGAACCCGGAGTTCGGCTATTGCCGCTTTTCCCCGTACAATGTAATCGTCACAGGTTACCGCCTCGATTCAGCCCATGATGCGTACAACGCTGCTCTTTCTTTCGCGGCGGCGGTGGCTGCGGCAATGGATGGAAACATCGTCCTTTGCCCAACCGCTCACCCGGCGCTTCATTGCCGGCCGCACGCTCCAAGAGGAACTGGCCGTATGCGGCCGCCTCGAATCCGAGAACATTCTCGCCACCCTCGATCGTCTCGGTGAGAACGTCAGTTCCGTGGACGAGTCGCGCGCTTCACGCGATTCCTACCTGCAAATTCTCGATAACATCTCCTCCGCCGGTCTTCGCGCCACCGTTTCCGTCAAACCCACGCAGCTCGGTCTCGCGCTTGGCCACGATCTGTGTCTCGAAAACATCTCCGCCCTGGTAGAGCGCGCCCGTTCCCTCTCAAGCGCCGTCGAGATAGACATGGAGGAGAGCGAGTACGTGGATCGGACGCTGCGCATCGTCACCGCCGCGCACCAGCGTTTCGGTAGCGTGCGCGCCGTCATTCAGGCCTACCTGTTCCGTAGCGAAGGCGATATCACCACGCTCAACGCCGCCGGAATTCCCGTCCGTCTCGTCAAGGGCGCCTATCGCGAGCCCCACACCGTTGCCTGGCCGAGGAAGCGTGACGTGGACGCCAGCTATCTGCGCCTGACTCGGCAACTCCTGGAGTACGGCACGGACCCGGCCATCGCCACCCACGATGCCGCCATCCTCGCCGAAACCACCCGCTGGGCTGCCGCGCGTTCCCTCCCCCGGCGCGGCTTCGAGTTCCAGATGCTCTACGGCATCCGCCGCGACCTGCAGCGCCAGCTTGTCGCCGAGGGCTACCGCGTCCGCCTCTACGTCCCCTATGGCGACGCCTGGTACCCGTACTTCATGCGCCGCCTGGCTGAGCGGCCAGCCAACGTCATCTTCCTCGCACGAAATATGTTGCACGGGTAGTCACTTTCCCGGAACTCCGGACCCACCGGTTGAGTCAAAATAGACAGAATGAAGTACTGGGCGTATCTGGCCGCCAAGCTGCTGGTGGCAGGCGCTGTTCTGTACGCGCTCTGGCACGCCCTCGACCTCCTTCTGCCGACCTTCGAATCGCTCGAAGCAGAGCCCGTCGCCGGCTACATCATCGAGAACGTCCTTTTCCCGTGTTTCTGTTTCGCCGTATTGGCGCTGATCATTCGCGATCAATGGTACCGCTGCCGCACCTGCGGCCGCCGCATGCGCATGCCCCTGGAAAAGGGATCCCTGTCCCACCTGTTCCTGCGCGGCCGTCCGCGGATGGAGTACATCTGCATTTACGGCCACGGAACCCTGAAGGTCCCCGAGGAAAGCATCGCAGGTTCGGGCACCTCCGAGTGGCAACCTCACAGCGACGACATCTGGAAAGAGCTGGAGCACTCGGCGAAGGAATAGGTCCACGGCTGGAGGAGCTGAGCGTGTCGTCCGGCCGTTCGTGGACGCTCCCGAACTCCCATTGCGTGTCAAGCGCCCGGGCCAGAAATGGCCGCCTCTGGACTCGCATGAGACAATAGGCCTTAGAGTGCCCGTTAAAGTACAGGTACCGAAGCGCGCACGGCTGACCCGCTTCGTCCTGAGCCCGTGGGGGAAAGCCCTCCTCACAGTCTTCATCCTCTTCGCGGCTGCCGGCATTCTGGTCTTCTCCTACTTCTACATCCGCTATTCGCGGCTGATCGACGAGAAACTCGCCGGCGGCCCGTTCGGCAACACCTCGATGCTGTTCGCCGCTCCGCAGTCGGTCGAGGTGGGCCAGGCAGTCGGGCCTCAGGAAATCGCCTACGATCTCCGACGCAGCGGATACAGCGAATCCGAGAAGAACCGCCTGGGTTATTACACCACCAAGCCTGATGAGATCGACATTTACCCCGGTCCCGATTCGTACTTTGAGCCCGAGGGCGGCGTCATCAAATTCGCCGGGAACAACGTCTCCCAGATCATCAGCCTGCGCGACAACACAACGCGCACCGAGTACCTGCTTGAACCCGAACTCATCTCCAATCTGTTCGACAAGAACCGCGAGAAGCGCCGCCTGGTGAAATACGCCGACGTTCCCGAAGTGCTCCGCAACGCCATCATTTCGGCCGAGGACAAGCGTTTCTTCCAGCACAGCGGCATCGATCCGATCCGCATCATCAAAGCAGCATGGGTGGACGTTCGCGAAGGCCGCAGCGCTCAGGGCGCCTCTACACTGAGCCAGCAGCTGGCGCGCATGTTCTGGCTCGACAACCGCAAGACCTGGACCCGCAAGGCAGCCGAGGTCATGATCACGCTGCAGCTCGAGCATCGCCTTTCCAAAGAGCAGATTTTCGAGTATTACGTGAATCAGGTGGACCTCGGCCACCGCGGCAGCTTCGATATCCGCGGCGTCGGCGAGGCGGCACAGGTTTACTTCGGCAAGGACGTCAGCCGCCTGACGCTGCCCGAGGCCGCCCTGATCGCCGGTCTCATCCAGCACCCCAGTTACATCAATCCGTATCGCTGGCCCGATCGCGCCATCGCGCGGCGCAACCTCGTGCTGAGTATGATGC
>Ga0335078_10009437_pt1 | contig 14469 bp, 11 predicted proteins | sample Lox_Sample_32_FD_206711 | JGI IMG/M metagenome (GOLD analysis project Ga0335078, IMG submission 206711) | Soil microbial communities from Loxahatchee National Wildlife Refuge, Florida, United States - Lox_Sample_3.2 | ecosystem: Environmental > Terrestrial > Soil > Wetlands | place: USA...
CGCCGCGCGCACGTCGGCGGGCCGGTGCAGCGCACGCTCGGCGCGCAGGATCCCGACCTCGAACCCGACGTCGCGGATCGCCGCGCCCGCCACCGCCATCACATCGTTGCGCCACGCGTGCTCGGGCAGGGCGAACAACTCGGGCAGCGGCCGGGCGATCCCGACCAGGTACAACCCGCCGTCGATGGCCGGGCCGAGCACCACGTCCGCGCCGGATTGCAGGTCCTCGAGCGCCCCCGACGCGTGCGCGACGCGGAAGCGCGGCAGATCGGGCCACACGATCAGAAGCGGACCGCGGCTGCGGGCGAGCACGCGCGCGGACGCGTCGGCCAGGCGCCCCGCGATCCCGTCGCCGTTCTGCGGGAACAGGACCGCGTCGGCGCCGACCAGCCGCCGGAGCTCGCCGCCCGAATCCGGAGGGTCGTGGGCCACGTGGGGCGCGCCGGCGCCGATCTTGTGCGACCAGGCCGCGGCGTGGGCGATCAGCTTGGCCTGGAGCTCGAGGCAGCCCTCGCGCCCGAGCAGCGGCTCGAGCGCGCGCCGGACCTCGCCCGCCCGGGGCGCCCGGGCCATGATCAGGACAGACGGCCCCCGACCGTTCATCGGCGAGACCCTACCGACGCGGTAAAGCGCGCCCGCACCGGCGACGGCCCGATCGGCCTAACGGGGGACGCGGCCGCCCTCCGCTCCGCGCTCGTGGGCCGGCCCGCGCGGCGGCGCGATCCCGAGTACGCGCATCGCCTTCAGACCGAGCGAGAGCTTTTCGCGCCCGTCGGTGGAGGAGACGTCGAGCCCGGTCAGCTCGCGGACGCGCTCGAACCGGTAGCGGACGGTGTGGCGGTGCGTGATCAGCCGCGACGCCGTGGCGTTGACGTTCGCGTCGCACTCCAGGAACGTCGAGAGCGTGCCGAGGAGGTCGGTCTCGTACTGCTCGTCGTAGGCGACGAGCGGGCGGACCGTTTCGGCGTAGAAGCGCCGCAGCTCGCCGGGATCGCTCATGTAGGGCAGCAGCAGCTGGTAGGTCCCGGTCTCCTCATACCCGAGCTCAACCCGCTCGGGCTCGCCCTCGACGACGTTGGCGGCGAGCAGCGCCTCGTTGCGGGCGCGCCCGAGCTCGAGGGGATCCTCGGTGCGGCGGCTGCGCCCGATCGCGAACGCGAACCCAGGCAGGCCGGACTCGAGCTCGCGCAGGATCGACGAGGCGGCCCGGCGGCCCATCTCGCCGTCGCCGTCGGGCATCAGCACGGCCACCTCCGGGCCATCCTCCGCGGTGGGCGCGGCGATCGATCCGGGCGCGATCGAGCGAGCGCCCCGAGCGGCCAGCGCCAGCATCCGCCGGCGCCAGTCCTCCTCGGTCGGGGCACGGGGGTGGGCGCGGATGATCACCACGCTGGCGCCGGAGCTCAGATCGGTTCCGAGCTCCTTGCCCCGCGCGATCAGTTCGCCGCGGTCGTCGATGCGCCGGTCGAGCACCGCGCGCTGGAAGCCCGTCGCCGCCTCCTCGGAGGCGCGCTCCGGTGCGCGCACGCGCTCCACCTCGGACGCGATCAGCGTCGTGACCAGCCGCAGCAGCGAGGCGTCGGCCGGCTGCTCGGAGGCGCGCATCCGCAGCCTCCCCACGGTCGCGTCGGCGACCTTGAGCTCGATCGTGGTCACGTCGTCGGCGTCGCGCATGAGCGAGCGCTCGTCGGCGGGGCTGCGTACCGCGACCGCGAGCACCGTGGCCGTGCGGTCGATCAGGATCAGGCTGGTGTCCAGCGCGCGCGCCGCGGCGCGGACGATCGCCGGCAGACCGGCGCCGTCCTCGACGGCGTCGGTGATCGCGGCCAGCGCGGCGAGGTCCGGCGCACCCCGCGCCGGCTGCTTCGGGGCCCGCTCAGCCAATCCGAACCCGCGCCGTGCTCAGAACAGCCTGGGCCACTCGACCACAATCAGCGCGCCGACCAGCACGCCGACCCCCACAAGCGCGGCGAGAACATAGAGCGAGAGCACCACCACCGCGACCTTCTCGAGCGGACGCCGGTAGGCGGTGATCGCGGGAGCGAGCACGAGCGCACCGAACGCGAGGAGGCCGAACACGCCGGCGCACGCGCCGACCAGGTAGGTGATGGATTGGTTGCTCACGAGCCTTGTGGGAATTGTGACCGAATGGCACCGGTTAGCTTCCGCGTGGGCCGCCGAACTCCTCGCTCACCGGTGCCGCCGAGGTCGCCCCAGGGTACCGATCCAGCAGGCGCTCCGCGGCCGATCCGGCTCGGGCCGGCGCGTCCTCGCCCAGGTACACGCCGAACACGGTCGGGCCGGAGCCGGAGACCATCGCGCGGTCGGCGCCGGTGTCGCGGACCGCGTCAAGCGCAACCCCGATCTCGGGACGCAAAGACAGCGCCGCCGGCTCGAGGTCGTTGACGTAACCCGGATCGACGCCCGCGCGAACCTCGCCCACCCGCGCCGCGAGGTCGGACTGCACCCGCGGCAACCCAAGGCGATCCGCCTCCCGGTACACGTCCGCGGTCGACAGCCCGAACGCCTGCGGCACGATCACGAAGGAGTGTGGCGCCATTGGATCGAGTCGCGAAACCTCATCGCCGGCGCCGGTCCCGAGCGTCAGCCCCGGCCGCAGCTGGCTGGGAACGTCGGCCCCCAGCGAGGCGGCGAGCTCGGCGAGGTCCTCGGCAGACACGGGGGCCAGGCACCGAGCCGCCCGGAGCACCGCCGCGGCGTCGGCCGATCCGCCGCCCATCCCTCCGGCGACCGGGATCCTCTTCTCGATCACGACCCGGACAGGCGGCGCGTTCCATCCGCGCGCGCGCAATCCATCCAGCGTCCGCGTCACGATGTTCACTCCGTCGACGCCGGGGCACACGACTTGGTCGGCGGGCGCCACCGTCAGCTCGACCGAGTCGGCCAGCGACACCGACTCGAACACCGTCACCAGCTCGTGCCGGCCGTCCGGGCGCACCGGCCCGAGGTACAGGCACAGGTTGACCTTGGCCGGCGCCCGCGCGGTCAGCCTCACGCGCGGACCCGGAGCCTGGTCGCGAGCTCGCGGAACTCCTCGGGCGAAAGCCGCTCGGCGCGCTCGTCGGCCGGGTGCCCCAGCTCGACCAGCGCCGCCCGCGCGCGGTCCCGCACGCCCGGGGCCGCACCGGGCGCCAGCGCCAAAGACCGTGCCAGCGCCTTGCGTCGATGGGCAAAAGCGTCGCGGACCAGCGCCCGCACGTCCGGATCGATCGACCCGGCGCAGTCGCGCCGGCGCAGTCCCACGAGCACCGAGTCGACGCGCGGAACCGGCCGGAACACCCTGCGCGACACCGGCCGCAGCACCCGCACCTCGCACGCCAGCTGCGCGAGCACCGACGGCGCCCCGTACGCCGGCTCGCCGGCCGATGCCGCCAACCGCTCTCCGACCTCACGCTGGACCATGACAACCCACTTCCCCACCGAGGCCAGCTCGTCGATCGTGCGCAGGATCACGGTGGCGGCGATCGAGTAGGGCAGGTTCGCGACCACCGCGGTCGGCGCCGGGTCCAGCGAGGCCAAATCGAGGTCGAGCACGTCCGCCATGTGCACCGTGACGTTCGTGAACCCGGCCAAGGCCGAGCGCAACCCCGCCTCCAGCCCTCGGTCGACCTCGACCACATGAACAAAAGCCACCGAGGCCGCCAGCCGCTCGGACAGGACCCCCTGCCCGCCGCCGATCTCCAGCACCACGTCGTCCTCCGACAGCCCCGCCAGCCGCTCGATCACATCCAGGATGTTGCGGTCGACCAGGAAGTTCTGACCTAGCTTGACCACCCGAACACCTCGGCCGCGGCCGCCTCGACTCCGCGCTCGAGCTCGTCGTAGGGCACCCGGCGCTCGACGGCCAGCGCCCGAGCCGTGTGCACCACGTACGCGGGCTGGTTGGGGCGGCCGCGGACCGCCTGCGGCGCGAGGTACGGCGCGTCGGTCTCGACCAGCAGCCGATCCGCGGGAACTCGCAACGCGGCCGTCCGCAGATCCGAAGCCTTCGGGTAGGTGACGTTGCCCGCGAACGAGATCCACCAGTCGTCGTGCGCCAGGCACTCCTCGATCCGCTCCGCCATCGAGAAGCAGTGCAGGATCACCCGAACCCCCTCCGCCTCGGCGTTCAGCAGCGCCAGCGTCTCGTCCGAGGCCTCCCGCGTGTGAATCACGAGCGGCTTCCCGACCGACCGCGCCAACTCGATCTGGGCCCGGAAGGCGCGCTCCTGATCCGCCCGCGGCGCGCCGTCGCGGTAGAAGTCCAACCCCGTCTCCCCGATCGCCACGCACTTGGGATGCGCCGCCAGCGCCGCGAGCTCGGCCAGGTCCGCGTCGTCGAACCCGGTGGCCGAGTTCGGATGACGCCCGACCGCGGCGAAGACCTGCGGAAAGTCCTCGGCCGCCGCCAAGGCGGTCCGGCTCGCCGCGCCGTCGACCCCGATCGTGACGATCCGGTTGACGCCCTCGTCCGACGCCGCCGCGACCAGTTCCGCGGCGGGCGGGTCGCACATCTCGAGGTGCGTGTGGCTGTCGAGCACCCTAGGAGCGCTTCGGGAACAGCGGCTCGATCGCCCGGACCGGCAGCCCGTTGCCACGCTCGGCGAACAGAGCGCGGTCGTAGCTCACCTCGGGAGTCCCGAGCGCCAGCAGCAGCTTCTCGACCGTCGCCGGCATGTACGGGTGCAGCAGGACGCTGACCACGCGCAGGCCCTCGGCCAGCGACGCGAGCGTCTCATCGAGAGCGGCGGCCTGCTCGAGATCGCGCGCGAGCTGCCACGGCGCCCGCTCCTCGACGTAGCGGTTCAGGCGCCGGACGCGGTCCCAGATCAGGTCGAGGGCACGGGTCGGCTCGGCCCGATCGAGCACGACCGAGACCTCCGCCGGCAACACCTCGAAGTCGCGGCGCAACACGGGATCGGTCGCCGCCTCCGGGACCACCCCGTCGCGGTAGCGCTGCAGCATCGCGATCGTCCGGCTGGCGAGGTTCCCGTACTCGTTCGCCAGCTCCGCGTCGTATCGCGAACGCACGCCGTCCATCCCGACGCTTCCGTCGGACCCGAACGGCACGTCGCGCATCAGGTAGAAGCGCAGCGCGTCGGTCCCGAACTCGGCGATGACGTCGAACGGGTCGAGCACGTTGCCGAGCGACTTGCTCATCTTGCGCCCGTCGGCGCCGAGCAGGAACCCGTGCACGAACACGTGCTGCGGCACCGCCAGGTCCGCCGCCATCAGCATCGCCGGCCAGAACACCGTGTGGAACTTGAGGATGTCCTTCCCGATCACGTGGTAGGTGGCGGGCCAGAAACGGTCGGTGAGGTCCTCGCCCGGCCGCGCGTAACCCAACGCGGTGTAGTAGTTGAGGAGCGCGTCGAACCACACGTAGAACACGTGGTCGGCATCCCACGGCACGGGTACGCCCCACTTCAGGCGCTTGCGCGACAGCGAGATGTCCTGGAGCCCGGACGCGATGAACGCCCGCGCCTCGTTGTAGTGGTGTTGGGGCATGACAAAGTCGGACTGCTCGGCGTACAGCCGCTCGAGCGGCTCCTGGAACGCCGAGAGCCTGAAGAACCAGTTCTCCTCCTGGTGGCGCACCAGCTCGATCTCGTGGATCGGGCACCGGTTCCCCTCGAGGATCTCGTTCTCGACCTTGAAGTCGGCGCAGCGGGGGCAGTACCACCCCTCGTAGATCCCCTTGTACGTGTAGCCGTTGTCGTGCACCACCTGCATGACCTCCTGCACGCGGCGCATGTGCTCGGGATCGGTGGTGCGGATGAAGAAGTCGTTGGACGCCTCGAGCTGTGGCGCCAGCGCCTTGAACTTCTCGGCGTTCAGGTCGGCCAGCTCCTGCGGCTCGAGCCCCTGCGCCACCGCCGCGTCCGCCACCGGCTCGCCGTGCTCGTCGGTCCCGGTCAGGAAGAACACGTCCTCGCCCCGCTGGCGCATGTGCCGCGCCAGCACGTCGCAGGCAATCGTCGTGTACGCGTGGCCCAGGTGCGGCTGCGCGTTCACGTAGTAGATCGGGGTGGTGATGTAGAAGGACATCGCTTCCCCTTGACTTTATTGGGGCTGCGCTGCGCGCAGCGTCCATGGGGCCTGGCGGCCGGGCATCCGTGCCCGGCCGGGGGGTCGCGGCCACGCCCGCGCGGCACGGATGCCGCGCGGAACCGGCCCCATGGATGCCGCCGCAGGCGGCCCATCATTGCTACGGCGCGGGCAGGCCCCCGTCGAGCTTCGTGAAGTAGTCGAACAGCTCCGGCCGGATCAGCTTGAGCGTGTCGGGCTCGTGGATGAACAGCGCGAAGGCCTCGGCGAAATCCTCCGCGTAGTTCTTGCGCCCGTACTCGGTGGGAGCCTTGGCGAGCGGGCCGGCGGCGTGCCGGTAGGCGGGCTCGTCCTCGTGCGACTTGGCCGAGTGCTTGCGCTCCTGCGGCCGGTGGCTGAGGCCGTGCCCGAGTTCATGGGCCACCATCTCGATCACGGTCGAGTCGTCGTCGAACGCGGACGAGTAGAGGAGGATCTTGCGATCGGGCTCCAGGTACTCGCCCGACTCGCCACCCGGCCCCTGCTGTGCGCGGCGGCGCTCCCAGCTGATGCCGCTGACCTCGTTCAACACCGCGTCCGGGATCAGGCCGAGCGCCTGCATGACCTGAGCCTTCTTGTCGTAGCTCCACGCGACGTCGCCGTCGCCCCAGGTGAAACCGAACTTCGAGAAGCGCTCGCCGAGCTTCTCCTGCCCCTGTGCTCCGAGCCCGTCCCAGGTGCTCAAGGGCGTCGGCGCGGGCCCCAGGTACTCGATGAGGACCTGGATCTCGTCCGCCTTCGCGCCGGCGACCGAGGTGAAGCGATACCGGCCGTCGTGTCCGCCGAACCGCTGGAGCGACAGCTTGAGGATGGTCGTGGCCCCCTTCGCGACCGGGTTCTTCGAGCTGGAGGTCAGGCCGAACCGGGCACGCGCGATCCCCGCCAGGCCGTCTTGGACCAGCTTCTGCTTGTCGTGGTCCTGTGCGACGTTGTCCGAAAAGTTGAACGAGACGCCGTAGCCTGGCCGCGGATTGAAGTGGGCGCCGCCCGGCGTGAACAGCCCCGGCAGATCCTTGTCGGTGACCGGGTTGCCGGTGGCCGTGTCGAACGAGATCTCCCCGCGCAACGCGGAGTAGTCGGCCAGGCTGCTCGCGTCGGTGGGAACTTGGCGCTTGCGCGCGACCAGCTGCTTGACGGCCCTGTTGCCCGCGTTGTTCTGGAGGCGCAGGAGCGCGGCGGCGCGGTCAGGCGGCCGCTGCGTCCGAGCGGCCGATGACGGCTCCGAAGTGGTTTGCGTGTGTGCCCGGTGCCCCACGGCACAAGGACATGACGCGTCCTGGGGTCAATCCCTTTCTGTCAGTGCCCTATAAAGCCGGTTGGCGGACACGCCCGTCAGGTCAGACACGACTGAAGCGGCCGGACGCGGTTTGGCTCCGGCCTCGACCAAGCGCTTGAGCGCGTCGAGCGCGGGGCCGATCTCGTCGACGACGGACGGCGCGCCACCGACCACGAGCGCCACCTCGCCCCGCGGCGGGTCCTCCGCGTACCGCGCCGCCAGCTCGGCGGCGGTGCCGCGGACGACCTCCTCGTGCACCTTGGTCAGCTCGCGCGCGACCGCCACCGGCCGCTCGGGATCGAGTCCGGCCAGCACCTGCAAGGACGCCGCGACACGCTTGGGCGACTCGAACGCCACCAGCGTCTCGGGCCCCCCGAACGCCGTCTGCAACTCGCCCTTCTTGCGCGGCAGGAAGCCGACGAACCGCCACCGGTCGGCCGGCAGAGCGCTCGCCACGAGCGCCGCGAGCGCGGCCGAGGGCCCCGGCAGCACCTCGACGGCCAGCCCGGCGGCAACGCACGCCTGCACCAAGACGAACCCCGGGTCGGACACGAGCGGCGTGCCGGCATCGGAAACCAAAGCCACCACCGCCCCGTCGCGCATCCGCGCCACCAGCTCGCCGGCGCGCTGGCGCTCGTTGTGCTCGTGGTAGCTGACGAGCTTCCCCCCGACCCCGTAGCGGTCGAGCAGCACGCGGGTGCGGCGGGTGTCCTCGCAGGCGACGATGTCCGCCGCGCGCAGGGCGGCCAGGACGCGCAGCGTGACGTCCTCGAGGTTTCCGATCGGCGTCGGGCAGACGATCAGCCGGCCGGTGCTCACGCGGCCCTCTGGGCCAGGCCGTCGAACGCGAGCGCCGCCGCGCCGATCATCCCCGCCTCGACCCCGAACGCGGCGGGCACGATCTCGACGATGTCCCGCGAGGGAGGCAGCGCGCGGCGCAGCATCTCGGCTCGCGCGGCGGACAGCAGCAGCTCGCCCGCTCCCATCACGCCGCCCCCGATCACCACCACCTGCGGGTTGAAGATGTTCACGAAGCTCGCGATCGCCACCCCGAGGCGGGTGCCGATCAGCTCGATCGCCTCGATCGCGGCCGCGTCGCCGTCGTGCGCGAGTTCGGTGACGAGCGGCCCCTCGAGCTCGCGCCCGGCCGCCAGCGCGCGCCCGAGGCCAGAGCTGGGCTGCTCGTGGGCGATCCGGAGCGCCTCGCGGGCCAGCGCGGTGCCCGACGCCAGGGACTCGATGCACCCGTGGTTGGGGCAGTTTCCCTGGCACGGCGGGCCGTTCAGATCGATCACGGTGTGGCCGAGCTCGGCGCCGGCGCCGATCGCCCCGCGATACAGCTCGTCGCGGAGGATCAGCCCGCTCCCGATCCCGGTTCCGATCGTCAGCAGAACGGCCTCGCTGCAGCCCCGCGCGGCGCCGGCGCGGTGCTCAGCGAGCGCGGCCAGGTTGGCGTCGTTGTCCACGAACACGGGCAGGCCGAGACGCTCGCTCATCACGTCGCCGAACCGGATGTTCTTGAGCGGCAGGTTTACGGCGATGACTGCGTTGCCGCTACGCTGATCGATTAGCGAGGGGATTCCGAACCCGACCGCCGCGACGTCAGCGCCGGCCGATTCGCGCGTCTCCTCGACCGCGTCGACGACCACGTCGAGCAGGTAGGACTGGTCAAGGCGGTTCAGGCTGCGCTGCGCGCGGTGGTGGACAGATAACCCGGAATCGACCGCGCCGGCGAGCAGCTTCGTACCACCCATGTCGACGCCGATGGTGCGCCGGCTTGGCATGCCGTCACTATATGCGCAGACATGCCCAGCAACCTCGAAGAACGCCCGTACAAGCTGTACCGCTCAGGACCTAAGGGTCTGATGGCCCGCCTCCGCGGCGAGGAGGACGAACTCGAGGTCTCGCCCGAGTATCAGCGCTACCGCTCCGGAGGCCGCGAGGGACCACGCCGGCGGATCACCTGGAAGCGCGTGATCGTCGGTCTGCTGATCGCGCTGGTGGCGTGGTTGCTGCTGTCGCTCGTGCTGTTCCTGATCAGCGCGTCGGTCCAGTCCGGCGGCGTTCCGTCCGACGCCGAGGCGGCGCTCGCCTCGGGGTCGAACATGATCACGGGCACCGACACCGTGCTGGTGATCGGCACCGACCAGCGCCCGAAGGGGACGCACGAGGGCGGCGCGAACACCTCCGACGCGGGCAGCCGGTCGGACACGCTGATGCTGTGGCGCGTCGGCGGCGGGACCTCACGCCGGCTGTCGATCCCCCGCGACACGCTGGTCCAGATCCCCGGGCACGGCACGAACAAGATCAACGCCGCCTACGCGTTCGGCGGCCCGGCGCTGACGATCAAGACGGTCGACCAGCTGACCGGGCTCAAGATCAACCACGTGATCATCATCAACTTCGCGAACTTCCCGAAGTTCATCGACTCGATCGGCGGCGTCAACGTCAAGACCGGCCGGATCTGCTCGAACATCTCGGGCGGCACGGCGAACGGCGGGTTCACGCTGAACCTCCAGCCCGGAACCCACCATCTCACCGGGATCCAGGCGCTCACGCTGGCGCGCACTCGTGAGAACAGCTGCAACGCGGCCAGCAACGACCTGACCCGTGCGGGCTACCAGCAGCAGATCCTCAACGCGATCAAGGGCCAGCTCGTGTCTCCTTACGCGTTCTTCCACCTCCCCTGGGCGTCGTGGTACGCGCCCGAGGCGATTCGTACCGACATGGGCGGGTTCACGCTCCTCAGCCTGTTCGCGGGCTCTGAGGAGGGCGGCTCGGCCCCGGTCCAGATCCTCAAGCCCACCGGCGCCGAGAACGTCCCCGCCGTCGGCGATTCGCTGACGGTGACCCCGCAAGCCGTCCAGCAAGCGGTCTCCAAGCTCCTCGACGGCTGAGTCGCGCCCCGCGCGTCTCACGCCGCCGCGCTGGCCGGGACTCAAGCATTCCGAATCGCTGCCGATAGGGAGAGGGTGACTTCTGTGCTGCCAGAGCCCCGCCGGCTGCTCGCGACGTCGAACAAGCGTCCAGCCGCGAGAGCATGAAGCGGCTCCTGACCCTGATTCGCCGTCATCCTCGGCTGTTCGCCGGCGTCGCCGTGATCCTCCTCGCGGGCACTGCGCTGTCCGCACTGCGCTCGGCCGGGTCTGCCCACGCGGCTCCGGCCACGGCTCACGCCAGCGCCACTCCAGCCGGCGCCGCTCCCGCGAGGACCTCTGGCCCGGCCCTCGCGTTGGCCTCGCTGCCGAGCACCGGCGGTCAGGCCACCGCCCCGGCCGCGAGCACGCTCGCGGCCGGCCGCCACACCGCCCGCCACGCCGGCGCCCCGACCGGCCACGGCACTCCTTCCGCGGCGCCGACCAGCCAGTCGCTATCGAACGGACTCCAGCGGGCGACCGGCCTCACTCCCGCGCAGGTCACGGTCCACCACCTGTGCCCGCCGGTCGCGACGGGCCGCGCCCGCTGCGCCGGGGAGACGCTCGTGCAGCGCTCGAACGGCGCCGCCGTCCACCCCCACATCACCGCGCGCGGGTCCGCGCACCGGGTCAAGCCGTCGCTGGGTCACACCGCGCCGGCCGCCGGCGCCGCTCCCGCCTCCTCGGCCCCGCCCAACGCTTACACGCCCGCCTACCTCCAGCAGGCTTACGACCTTGCCTCGCTGTCTCAGACCGCGGGGAGCGGCGACACGGTGGCGATCGTCGACGCGTACGACGACCCCACCGCGGCATCCGACCTCAACGCCTACCGCTCGTTCTACGGGCTTCCGGCCTGCACGACCGCGAACGGCTGCTTCCGCAAGGTCAACCAGCGCGGCGGCTCGACGCCGCCGACGATCTCGGACCCGGACTGGACCCAGGAGATCTCGCTCGACCTCGACGCGGTGTCCGCGATCTGCCCCAACTGCAACATCCTGCTGGTCGAGGCGGACTCCACCTACCTGTCCGACCTGGGCGCGGCGGTCCAGACCGCTCACACGCTCGGCGCCAACCAGATCTCGAACAGCTGGACGGCCGCCTCGGGCTCGGTGCCCTCCGGGACGTACACGTTCCCCGGGGTCGCCACGGTGGCCGCGACCGGAGATGCCGGCTACCTCCCGCCGTCCCAGCACCAGGACAACTATCCGGCCGGCCTGGCAGGAGTGACGGCCGCCGGCGGGACCACCCTCGCGCCGTCGAGCGGCGGCGCCAACCCCCGCGGGTTCGGCGAGGGAGCCTGGACGGGTGGCGGCTCCGGCTGCGATCGGGGCGTCGCGAAGCCCACGTACCAGACCGACGCCGGCTGCCACGGCCGCACCTATGCGGACCTCTCGGCCGATGCTGACCCCGCCACCGGTTTGGCGGTCTACGAGAACGGCACGTGGGGCATCGTCGGCGGGACCAGCCTCGCCTCCCCCGTGATCGCCGCGTACTACGCGATCACCGGCGGCGCCAACACCACGCCGCAATGGGCCTACACCGACAGCGCGGCCCTCAACGACATCGTGAGCGGATCCAACGGCGGCTGCACGGGCACGAGCTCTTACATTTGCAACGCCGGCCCCGGTTACGACGGCCCCACCGGCGTCGGCTCGATCTCCGGCGACATCGTCGCCGGCGCCCCGGGCATCGGCGGTCCGGCGATCGCGGGCGGCTCGGGCGGCAACACGTACACCAAGAGCATTCGCGCCGACGGCGCCACGATCACCGGCGGGATCTATCCGAACGGTCACGACACGACCTGGTGGATCCAGTACTGGCCGGCCAACGGCGGCGGTACCGCGCAGCAGACCCCGGCGACCGACATCGGGTCCGGCACCACACCCGTGACGGTGACCGGCTATCCCTCCCAGCTGACCCCGAACACCCAGTACGACTACCAGCTGGTGGCCACCAACACCGCCGGCACCATCTACGGCTACACCTACAGCTTCACCACTCCCGCCGCATCGGCCACCGCCCCCACCGCGGCGTTCACGCCCACGCCGGCGCCGGGCACGACCACGTCCCCGATCGGCTTCGACGCGAGCGGCTCGACCGACTCCGGCGCGACCATCAGCGACTACAGCTGGGACTTCGGCGACGGCAACACAACGGACGGGGGAAGCACCGCGACCGCGAGCCACACCTACGCCACCCCGGGGAAGTACAACGTCACGCTGATGGTCACCAACAGCAACGGGGAGAGCGAGAGCACCACCCAGACCCTCACCATCGACGCGCCCCCGGTCGCGTCGTTCACCGCCACCCCCACGCCAGGGGTGCCGGCCAGCTTCGACGCGAGCGGCTCGAGCGACTCCGTTGGCACAATCAGCAACTACAGCTGGGACTTCGGCGATCCGGGCAGCGGATCGGACAACGTCGCCACCGGCCCCAACCCGGCTCACACCTACGCCGCGCGCGGGCCCTACACGGTCACGCTGACGGTCACCAACGACGCCGGCCAGACCGCGACGATCGCCCAGTCGGTCACCGTCGACGACGCCCCCACCGTCAGTCTCAGCCCCACGACGCAGACCACCACACCGAATGGGCTCGTGAGCTTCAGTGTCACGGCCACCAGCCCCGACGCCGGCGGATCGATCGTCGAGGCCGACTGGGATTTCGGCGACCCCGGCAGCGCCGGCAACACGGCGACGGGCTGGAGTGCCGGCCACACGTACGCCGCTCCCGGCACGTATCGCGTGGCAGTGACCGTCACCGACGATCTCGGCGTGGCCACGACCAAGACCGGGCATGTCACGGTCGACTCGCCTCCGGCGGCGTCCTTCACCGCCTCCTCGAGCCAGCCCAGCCCCGGCGCGGGCGTCACCTTCGACCCCAGCGGCTCGAGCGACTCGGTCGGCACCCTCACGAGCTACAGCTGGAACTTCGGCGACCCGACGAGCGCCGACAACACGGCCAGCGGCGCGAACCACACCTACTCGCACACCTACGCCACGCGCGGCTCCTACACGGTCACCCTGACGGTCACCAATGACGCCGACCAGAACGCCACCAGCACCCACACGGTGACCGTCGACGATCCGCCGACCGCCACCCTCAGCCCATCGACGACCCTCACCACGCCCGGCTCGGCCGTGAGCTTCGGCTCCACCGCCGCCAGCCCGGACACGGGCGGCTCGATCGCGGGCTACAGCTGGAACTTCGGCGACCCGGGCAGCGGCTCTGCCAACACCGCCACCGCGCCCAATCCCACCCACGTGTACGGCACGCCGGGCGTGTACCCGGTGACGATGGTCGTGACCGACGATCTCGGCGTGACCACCACCAAGACGGCGCAGGTCACCGTCGACGCGGCCCCCACGGCAGCGTTCACGGTCTCGCGCAATCCCGTCACGGCCGGGTCGGCGGTCGGCTTCGACGCGAGCGGCTCGAGCGACTCGGTCGGCACGATCACCGGCTATCGCTGGAACTTCGGCGACCCGGGCAGCGCCGACAACACGTCGACCGGCCGGACCCCGAGCCACCTCTACGGGACCCCGGGGACCTACACCGTGAGCCTGACCGTGACCAACGACGCCGGCCAGACGACCACCTGGAACGCGAGCATCAGCGTGAACAGCGTCACGACGACGACCACGACCGCTCCGACGCCGCCGACGCCGCCGACGACCCCGACCCCGACGCCGACGCCCACGCCGAAGCCCGCCCCCACGCCGCTGACGGCCAGCCTGGGCGGCGCCAAGAAGCAGAAGCTCGCCGCCGTCGTCCCGCACGGACTGGGGTTGAGACTGACCGTGAGCCAGGGCACCACGGCCACCTTCCAGGTCACGCTGCCGGTGCGACACAGCAAGCTCGCCCACGGCAAGCCGAAGGCGAATGCGATCGTTCTCCTGCGCACCCGAGCTCAGACGCTGCGCGCCGGAACCCAGACGGTCACGCTCAAGTTCTCGCGCGCCGCCGCGCGCCAGCTTTCCCGGAGCGGCCCGCTCGTGCTGACGGTGCGCGTGACGCTGCAGAGCGCCGGCGGGACGGTCACCCGCACGGTCAAGATCACGCTGACGCGCTAGGCGCTACTTCCCCCGGAAATAGTCATGGGTTGGGGGGTGTTGTTCCGTCCGGGCTGACCTCGATGATTTGTCCTGCAATTGCCGGCTTTCGAGGAGGTCTGGATGTTGCGGGAGCGAG
>Ga0335078_10009439_pt1 | contig 14465 bp, 10 predicted proteins | sample Lox_Sample_32_FD_206711 | JGI IMG/M metagenome (GOLD analysis project Ga0335078, IMG submission 206711) | Soil microbial communities from Loxahatchee National Wildlife Refuge, Florida, United States - Lox_Sample_3.2 | ecosystem: Environmental > Terrestrial > Soil > Wetlands | place: USA...
GGTCGCCAAAGCGAAACAGAAGACACCCGTATCCTTCGAAACGAAGCTGTCGGACCTGATCCAAGCGGGACTTGTCCAGACACCGCTCCAATTGGAACGGGAATACAAGGGCGTTCACTTGAGGGCCGTTATTCAAAAGGATGGTAGCGTGAGCGTCGATGGCGAGGCTTACGACTCCCTGTCTACTGCCGGCGGGATGGCGCGGAAGTCAGTAATCGGAACGCCTCCGGGAAGACAATATCCGCAGACCAATGGGTGGACGTTCTGGAAGTTCAGAGACTCGGAGACTGGGAACCTCATCGAGATTGACGCTCTGCGGCAAAGGTATCTCAAGAAAAGCCTGCCAGGTTCCATCAAAGCATAGGGCGATTTCCGCGCCGTTCGCGCATCGGTGCCACCACACTGCGTTACCGCGCCGCGCCCCAGTTCGTTCTACTGGGACCTGGCTCCAGCGCAACGAGCCGCCCGGCGCTACACGTCGCATTGACGAATCTCACTGGGGGGAAACTGGGGGTACCCCAGTGTCCAAGGAATAGGAAATTTGGGTAAGGACGGGTAATTCCAAATTGACGGCGCAACATGAGCACAGTGCGGCAAACGGCGCGACGTCAAATGGTTGTGTTGGAAATAAAGAACTTGGTATGGCTCCTCAGGTAGGACTCGAACCTACAACCCTTCGGTTAACAGCCGAATGCTCTACCATTGAGCTACTGAGGAGCAGTGAGGTAACTTCATTAGAACAAACGGACTGCCAGGTGTCAAATCGCTGAGCCCTTTCCGGCGCAGGCGCAGCGGATTCGCCGCGCGGGGCGATCGGTGCGCGGCCGCGCGCTTCCTGACATCCGCACACAATCGGCTCTCGGCGCGCGCTGACTCTGGCATCGCCGCGCACCTTGACGCGCGTGAACGTGAAGCGCGCAAGCGCGGCCGGGCGCCGAACGACCCCCGGGACCAACGGCGCGGCCGGTCATCCGGCTTGCTGAGCCGGCGCATCCCTGCCCTTGGCCCTTATCCGCCGATCCCTGCAAGGCAGCTTTTGGCGCTTTGTGAAAACGCGGCTCGCCCTTTCCCGGCAGATTCGACGCGCGCCCGCCGCTCACCAAACGGCGGCGCGAAAGGATGTTTTCCGCCACAACCCTCGGTCCAGCGCACCGGACCCCCTGTGGTAATCTGGGAATTCCTTACGATGGTGCAGACCAGGTCTCTCCCGCGCATATGCATCGCCCTGGGCCTGCCGGACGTTCCGAGCTTGCTCGCCCACGCCCGTCGCGAGGCTGAGTCGGGTGAGACATTTCTGGAATTCCGGCTCGATTTCCTCGACCAGCCGAAACAGGGCGCCGCGGCGATCCGCGGCTTTCTGGAGAGCTTCCCCGACATTTTGATCCTCGCCACCTGCCGGCGGCATCAGAACCACGGCAAGTTTAACGGCAGCATCGAGGACCAGATGTCGGTGCTGGACGACGCCGTGCGCTCGGGAGCGCAGGCCATCGATGTCGAAATCGAAAGCGCGGAAGTCGCGCAGGAGCGCCTCCACCAGTTCCGCGGCCGGGCCCAGGTCATCGTCTCGTACCACAATTTCGAAGCCACACCGCCGCTCGACACCGTGGTGGCGCGCATGATGCGGGTGGCCGCCGACGGATACAAGATTGTCACTACCGCCCGCAAGCCGTCGGACAATGTGCGCGTGCTGACGGCGGCGCGGGCGCTGCCCAAACACAGGCTGGTGGTGCTGGCCATGGGCGAGCTCGGCTTTCCCACGCGCGTGTTGTCGCCGGTGTTCGGCGGCGCCTTCACCTACGGAGCGCCGCTGGTGGCCGAAGGCACGGCGGCGGGCCAGGTGAGCGGTCACTTTCTCCGCCACCTCTATCACGTCGAGAAGCTGGCCAAGACCACCAAGGTCTATGGCGTCATCGCCGATCCCGTGCGCCATTCCATCTCGCCTTCGGTTCACAACCGCGCGTTTCAGGCGCGGCGCACCGACGCCGTCTACCTGCCATTCCTGGTCTCGCCGGCGCACCTGCGCGATTTCTTTTCGCTCGCCGGGCGTCTTCCGCTGGCCGGGTTCAGCGTGACGATTCCGCACAAACAGAAGATCATCCGCTACCTCGACGCCGTGGACCCGCTCGCCAAGCGCATCGGCGCGGTCAACACGGTGTGGCGCAAAGCCGGCCGGTGGCGCGGCGCCAATACCGATGTCGCCGGGGTTACCGGCCCATTGTCGCGCTTTCTGCGCCTGCAAAAATCCTCGGTGCTGATTGTCGGCAACGGGGGCGGGGCGCGCGGAGCCGCGTTCGCCCTTTGCGACGCCGGCGCCAAAATCGCCCTCACCGGCCGCAATCCCGACCGCGTCCGCGCGCTCGCCAAGATCTGTTCCGCCGAGGCTCTGGGCAAGGAACAGCTCGCCGGGCGCCATTTCGACGCCGTGGTGCACGCGACTCCCCTCGGCATGTTCCCCCACGTCGACGAATGTTTCTTCAACGGCTCCATTCCAGCCGAAATCGTTTTCGATATGGTCTACAATCCTCTGGAGACCACCCTCCTGCGGCGCGCCAGAGAGCAGGGTAAGATGGCAATTCCCGGCCTCGACATGTTTATCGAACAGGCCGTGGGCCAGTTTGAAATCTGGACCGGAGAAACCGCGCCGCGCGCGATCATGCAAAAGGCGGCGCTCGAAGCGCTGGGCCACCAGTACGGCGGGACACAGGGAAAATGAAACTGACACGGCGGCAATTGGCAGTTGCGCTGGCGCCGGCGGCCGCGCTGGCCGGGGCCGCGGCTCAACCAACGGCGGATGACGACGTCGAATTGCGCGCGGCGCGTGATCGGGCCGCTGCCAATGGCAAAACTCTGGAAAGCCAGGCGGTGCCCATGGCCGCCGAGCCCGCTTTTCAATTCAAGGCCTGACCCGTGGCTGCTTTCGGCAACGACGTTTTTTTCGCGAACGCGGCCGGGCTCAATGCCTCTCTCCTCAAGAAGGAGTTTTCGGCTGAGGAACTGGCGCGCGCCTTCGCCGAGCGTTTGGCCCAGCTCGGCCCGCGCTACAACGCGCTGGCGCTGCCGCTCCAGCAGGAGGCGCTCCGCAAAGCGCGCTCGGTGGACAATGACATCAAACGCGGCCACCTGCGCGGGCCGCTGCAAGGCGTCCCCTACGCGGTGAAGGACCTGTTGAGCTATGCCGGCCAGCCCACCACCTGGGGCGCCAAGCCCTATGCCGCGCAAGTGTTCGACTTCAATGCCACGGTGATCGACAAGCTGGCCGCGGCCGGCGCGGTGATTACCGGCAAGCTCTCCATGGTGGAACTCGCCGGCGGCGGCGGCTACCGGTTCGCCTCGGCTTCTCTCTTTGGCCCGGGACTCAATCCGTGGGACCGCTCGCGCTGGTCGGGCGGTTCGTCGAGCGGCTCCGCGGCCGCAGTGGCCGCCGGCCTCGCGCCCTTTACCCTGGGGTCGGAAACCTCCGGCTCGATCGTCACTCCCGCTGCCTTTTGCGGCGTCACCGCGTTGCGCCCCACCTACGGACTGGTGAGCCGCCACGGCGCCATGGCGCTTTCCTGGACGCTCGACAAGCTGGGGCCGTTTGCCCACACGGCGGAGGATTGCGGCCTGATCCTGCAGGCAATCGCCGGCAAGGACGGCAATGACCCGGGCTCGGCCGGCAAGAGCTTCTATTACACGCCGCAATACGCCCGGCCGCTCAGCGAATTGCGCATCGGCTTCGCTGCCGCCGATTTCGCAGACCGCCCCGACGCCCTGGCGCGCCCCGTTTTCGCCGCCGCTCTCGACACTCTGAAGGCGTGCGGCGTGCAGTTGGTTGAAGCCAGGCTGCCGCCGTTTCCCTACGGCGCGGTTCTCTCAGCCATCCTGGGCGGTGAGCAGGCTTCCATCTTCGAGGCGCTCATCGCGAGCGGCCAGGTGGACCAGTTGGCCGATGCTGCGCAAATCGCCGGCCTCAAGGCCAGCCTCGAGATCCCGGCGAAAGACTATTTGCGCGCGATGCGCATCCGGCGGATGCTGCAGGATGCGATTCAGTTGATGTGGGCCGACCTGGATGCCGTCGTCGCTCCCGCGCGAACCGGGGTCGCTCCCAAGATCGATCAGCCGCTTTTCCCGCCCCCGGGCAAGACCGAATCTACCAATCGGGAGTCGTCCACGCAGGCCGCGCCATCCGGCTTCAGCGCCATCATCCCGGCCGGCAACCTCGCCGGCCTCCCCGCTCTCGTCCTCCCCTGTGGATTCGCCGAAAACCTGCCGCTCGCGATCCAGTTGGCAGGCCCGCCATGGTCTGAGAACACGCTGCTCGCCATCGGCAAGGATTACCAATCGCGAACCGACTGGCACACGCGAAGACCGCCCGCGGCGTAAGCGCGCGCGGCGCCCGGCCCGCCCATGGTTGCGAAATCGTTCAGCCATGCTAAAACCAGGATTCAGTAAGCTCGCGCTTGACAGTGGATTGCGCCGGGTCATAGCTTGGAAAGTTGCCGTCTCCGGAACGGTCGTCAGAGCGAGGTTGACGAAGACATCACCATGGGCCAATCGTGGAAAGTTCCCCAGCAAGGAGCGCTCGACCTGGTTTCGCTCGGCGCCTTGGTACACCGGCTCGATCCCGGAATCGTTCCTTTCCACAAGGCCGCCGAATGCCGCATTCACGTCAGCGGCGGCGAGTTCAACGTGGCGGCGAATCTGGCCGATTGCTTCCGGCTCAACACCGCCATCGTCAGCGCCATGGCTGATTATCCCATCGGCGGTCTGATCGCCGAACGCGTGCGCGCCATGGGCGTCCAGTCCTTTTATAAGCATTTCGCGCACGATGGCGTTACCGGACCCAACATGGCCACCGTGTTCAGCGATCGCGGTTTCGGGGTGCGCGCTCCGGTGGTTTTCTACAACCGGGCCAACGAAGCGGCCGCGCGGCTGAAAGCGGGCGATTTCAACTGGCGCGAGATCTTTGCGGGCGGCGTGCGCTGGTTTCACTCGGGCGGCATCTTTGCCGCCCTCTCCCCCACCACCGCCGAGCTGGTAATCGAGGGCATGCAGGCGGCCAAGTCGGCCGGCGCCATCGTCAGCTTCGACTTGAATTATCGCCAGAAGCTATGGAACATCTCGGGCGGCGAAGCGCGCGCCGCCGAGCTGCTCAGCCGCATCGTCAGGAACGTCGACGTGCTGGTGGGCAACGAGGAGGATTTGCAGAAAGGGTTGGGAATCGCCGGGCCGGAAGTGGCGGCCACATCCCAGCTCGATCCCTCGGCGTTCGTGAAGATGATCGAACAGGTGGTGGCCAAACATCCTCAGATTCAAATCGTGGCGACCACGCTGCGCGAAGTTCACTCCACCAATCGGCACAGTTGGAGCGCGGTCGCCTGGGTCAATGGCCAGGTCTACAACGCCCCCGTGGCGGAGTTGGACGTGTACGACCGCGTGGGCGGCGGCGACGGCTTCGCAGCCGGCTTTTTCTACGGCCTGCTCACCGGCGCGGAGCCGGCAGAGGCCGTCAAACTCGGTTGGGCCCATGGCGCGCTGCTGACCACGTTTCCCGGCGACACCACGATGGCGACTCTCGAACAGGTGGTGGCGCTGGCGCGCGGCCGGGGAGCGCGAATTCAACGGTAAGGCCTTTTTTCGATGACAGCGCCCATCGTTCCCAACCGCCGCCGGTCCCCTGCCAGCCGGAACCCGGGGCAGCGGCCGAAGCGATCGGCAGAGACGGTGGCGCGCGGAGTGGTTTATGGAAGCCAATAACGTGATGGACTTGACCAGCCGCGTTGCGGTAGTGATGGGCGGCACTTCCGGGCTGGGGCGGGTGCTGGCCGCGGGTCTGGCGCAAGCGGGCGCGCACGTGGTGCCCACCGGCCGCCGCGAAGCGCTGGTCGCGGAGGCCTGCGCGGAGGTCGAGCGCGCCGGTAGAAAGACGCTGAGCCGCGTCTGCGATGTCGCGTCGCGCGAATCGGTCGATCGCTTCCGCGATGCCGTGCTGGACGAGTTCGGCCACGTGGACGTGCTGGTCAACGCGGCCGGCCAGATCTTCCGCAAGCCAACCATTGAGGTCGCCGAGAGCGAGTGGAACAACCTCATGGACGTGAACCTGACGGGTATGCTGCGCGCCTGCCAGTCGTTTTACCCCGCGTTGAAAGCCTGTGGACGCGGCCGCATCGTCAATATCGCTTCGCTGAATTCGTTCGTTTCCCTGGTCCAGGTGGCCGCCTACGCCGCGTCCAAGGCGGCCGTGCTGGCCCTCACCCGCAGCCTGGCGGTGGAATGGGCCAGGGACGGCATCAACGTCAACGCCATCGCCCCCGGGGTGTTCCGCACCGATCTCAACGCCGCCCTGCTGGACGGCACCGAACGCGGCAGGGAATTGCGCATGCGCACCCCCATGGACCGCTTCGGAAAGCCCGAAGAGCTAGTGGGAGCGGCCCTGCTGTTAGCCTCCGATGCCGCCAGCTTCATCACCGGCCAGTGCATCGCGGTCGATGGCGGCTTTTTGGCGTCCGGAGTGAACCAGTAGCGTAAGCGGCCGCCGCGCGTGCGGCATCTTGCGGCCTGCCGCGCCCGCGCTTCGTCCCTGCCCCGCTGTGCGATGCTTGTTGGGGAGGCGCGATGGAAGTCCGGCAGATGCAGCTGTTCCTGGCGGTGCTCGATTGTGCCAGCGTCACTCGGGCAGCCGAGCGGGTCAACCTTACGCCCGGGGCGGTCAGCCTCCAACTCCACAGCCTTGCCGCCGAACTCAACACCGAGCTGTTCGTGCGCACCGGCAAGCGGTTGGCGCCCACCGCGGCCGCGTGGCGCCTGGCGGAACGCGCCCGCGAGATCGTCAACCAGCTTCGCCTGATCGAGCAGGAATTCGAAAACGACGCCATGGACGACCGGCATCCGTTTCACTTCGCCACCGGCGCCACTACCCTGATCCACCACCTGGGCAGACCCCTGCGCAAACTGCGCAAGCACTTCCCGCACCTCGGCATTGACATCATGGTTTGTCCCACTGAGGAAATGGTGGCCGGCCTGCTCGACCGGCGGTTCGACCTTGCGCTGATTTCCCTGCCCTATCCCAACGACAACCTGGAGACGGTCCCGCTGTTCGAAGAGGAGTTGCTCGTGCTGAAGCCCTCTCCCGACCGGATCAGCGGCTGGCACGTGGCTTCGATCGAGCCGGCCGAGCTGACTAAGGCTCCTTTCGTCCTCTATCCCCGGCGAAGCAATATGCGGTCGATGATCGACGCCTTCTTCAAAGAGATTGCCGTGGCCCCGCGGGTGGTCATGGAAGCCGACGACACCGAAGCCCTCAAGAAGCTGGTCGAGACCGGATTCGGATACTCGATCCTGCCCGAGTACGCGCTGCACGGGCAACCGCGCTACTTCCACGCGCTGCGCCTGAAAGGCCGCCGGCTGGTCCGCGTGCAGGCGCTCGCCATGGCGCGCACGCCGCACCGCCGCGCCCTGACTGACGCCGTCGCCCGCTTCCTGCAGACGTCGCTTTCCCTTCCCAAGAAGTAGCCAGATAGGTCTGCGAATCCCTCATTCTGCCGAACCGCGCTAGACTTTGAAGTGCCCCGATGCCCGCACGCACTGACCCGCTCCGCGTCGCTCTCCAAGTGCTGCTCTATGTGGCGCTGTATTACCTGGCCGTGCTCTCGTTCGCGACCGCATTCCAATGGCTCGGGCTTTACCTGGTGGGGGTAACGGCTTCCATGCTGCTGGCCGCCGCCCTGGCCAACGGGATCTCGCTGCGCATCCACCACGGGTACCGGCTTTGGGACGCCGGGCTCTGGTGGCGCCGCGCTTCGGCTGTCAACCTGGCGCTGGGCCTGGCCGGCGGGATCGGTGCGGCCTGCCTGGTGCTGGTGCCGCCCCTCCTGCTGGGGGCCGCACGCCTGGAGCGCGCGCCGGCCGATTCCGCCTCCTGGAGCAGTCTGGTGTTCCTGGCAATCGTACTGGCCATGGGCGCGACCGGCGAGGAGCTCTTCTTTCGCGGCTACGGCTTTCAGGTGCTGCTCAACGCGCTCGGACCCTTTGCCACAATTCTCCCGGTCGGCGTGGTGTTCGCACTCCTCCACGGCAGCAATCCGCACGCCACCTGGTTCGCCCTCGCGAACACCGCCGGTTTCGGCATTCTGTTCGGCGCCGCATATTTCCGCAGCCGCGACCTTTGGCTGCCGATCGGCCTCCACTTTGGATGGAACCTCACCCTGCCCCTGTTTGGCGTCAATCTCAGCGGGCTTACAATGAATGTGACGGGCTACCGCATGGCATGGTCTGCGGGCAGGCTGTGGAGCGGCGGCGATTATGGTCCGGAGGCGAGCGTGCTTACCTCCGCGGTTCTGGTGGCGTTGGCGGTTTGTCTCTGGCGGGCGCCGGTGCGCCGCCAGGTCTCGCCGCTGGTGGGCCCATCTGCAGAAAGCGCACTATGCGAACCTTCGCGGCCCTTGGCATCCTGACGCTGGCTTCCGCGCTGGGCGCGGCGGACAAACTCACCTGGCAGGACCGCGTCGAAATCGACCGCGGGCTCGACTTTGAATACGCCACCGCCAAAGTGCTGCTGCCGCATTCGCGCAAGCCGCTCGAGGTGAACGCGGACGGCACCTGGGACAAGGGCGCCTGGGCCGCCATCGCCACCCACGCCGGCCCCGCGGCGCGCGAGGGCGACCTGGTGCAGATCACCAAGGTGACCATCGAAGCCGACCGCGTCGTGTTCGACATCAACGGCGGATTCGAAGGCGGCCGGCACTGGTATAGCAACGCACAGATTGGTGGTGGGGCTTCCAACAATCCCAACATGACGCCCATCGCCAGGGGCGATTCCAACGCCAAGAGCGGCACCTATCTGGTGCTGCTGTTTCACAAGCCACTCGAGCCCATGAAGGCCTCCGACGTTAAGAAGATTCTCGCGCCGGTCCTCGACTTCGAAAAGCACAGCGCCGCCGAAATCTACTCTGAAACCCTACCCCCCGCGGTGCAGTCCGCCATCAAGGACAAACGCGCGCTCGAAGGCATGACCCGCGACCAGGTGCTGATGGCGCTCGGTCATCCCGCCCACAAGTCGCGCGAAACCACCGATGGCGTGGAGCTGGAAGACTGGGTCTACGGCGTCCCTCCGGGAAGAATCACCTTCGTCACCTTCAATGGCGATAAGGTGATTAAGGTCAAAGAAGAGTACGCCGGCCTGGGCACGATCGTTCCCGGGCGGCAACCGTAAGTCCTCCCACCGCGCATCGACCGGCTCCGCCGGAGTCAGGTCTTTCGCGATCGTTTTCTCGTAGTCCGCCGCCATGGAACCCCGGGTCTTCGCCACTGCTCGACCGGCGGGACCGCCAGCTTCCGGGTCATTTCAGCGGATCTGCCCGGCCAGTCTCTCCGCGTTTCACAGGTGGTTTCCCCAGTGAAGATCGTGTGATCGCCGGACGCGATTTCGCACCGGCGGCCCGCGCCCGGTGGACTCTACCGCCGCGTCTAGGGCGCTTCGAACGCCGTCCCGTGGTTTTTCCCGGCGCGCCGCTAGGACGAGTTCTCCCTCTCCATCCGATGCCCCGGCGCGATGAGAACGCATAGAGCGACATGAAAGCAATAAAGATCGTCCTGTTGTCCTCCCTGCTCGCCGGCATCGCCGCCAGCCAAGCGTTGACCTATATGAGCCCGCTCGAGCGCCGCGCGCCGGTCGAAACCGAAACCCGTGGCGCCCTGCCTGCGAGCTTTCCGATGGGAGTTCCCGCGCCGGCGCCATACCGGCTCGGCGCCCTCCGGCAAAGTGAGGTGGATGCCGTGGTCCGCCGTCCCAACCTGCCGCTGGTCGGGATCGAGAGGCCGCTCGACGCCGCGCCGCTCGACGCCGGCGAGTGGCTTGCACTCGATGACGCCCGCGCCGTTTGGAGAACCGCGATCCAATCCGATGGCGCCGCCGGCGTGAGAGTTCATTTTCACCATTTCGCCCTAAGCGCGGGCTCGGTCTGGGTGTACAGCGAAGATCAGCGCCAGGTCTTCGGGCCTTACCGCGGCGCCGGCATCGACGCCGGCGGAGATTTCTGGAGCCACGCCGTCTTTGCCGACACCGTGGTCGTTGAATATCTGTCCGATCAGCCCCTGGATACGCTTCCGTTTTCCATCGACCGGATCGCTCATCTCACCGCCTCGCAGCAGACCCTGTCGGCCGGCACCTGCGAGCTTGACGCCACCTGCTATTCGCCTTGGGGTTCGATCGCGAGCGGCGTCGGGATGTACATTTTCGAAAGTGCGGGCGCCGCCTATGAATGTTCCGGCGCCCTGGTCAATGACACCAATAACGACTCCAAGCCTTATTTCCTCACCGCCAATCATTGCATCTCGAGCGCAGCCATGGCGCAAACCGCCGAGGTGTTCTGGAAGTTCCAGACCCCCACCTGCAACGGAACGCCGCCCAGCCTGTCCACCTTGCCGACCACTTTGGGAGCGACTTACCTGGTCAGCGCGCCGATCGCGAGCGGCGACTTCAGCCTCTTGCTGCTTTCCCAGCTGCCGAACATCAACCTCACGTTCTATGGGTGGAATGCGGGCGCTACCGCGCTTCCGATCGGCGGCGCGGCGGTGGGCCTGCACCATCCCGAGGAAGATTACACGCGAATCATGTTCGGGTCGCGCAACCCCGATGCGGCCGCGCAGGTCGGTTCAGATTACGCGCCCGCCAACATGTTCTACCAGATCCAGGCCACCATGGGCGTGGTCGAGCCGGGATCCTCGGGCTCACCTCTGTTCACCCCGGATGGCTCCATCGTCGGGACTTTGACCTATGGCCCGACCGGCTCGGCCTGTTCGGTCAACCCCTTCACCGCAGGCTATGGCCGCTTCTCCGTTGCCTACCCGAGCTTGAGCCAGTATCTGTCTCCCGCGCCCGCCGCCGCCGTCACGGTAACGCCCACGCCGGCGTCGGTAAGCGTGAGCTGGAGCCCTGGGGCAGCCGCTCCGGCGGCGCAGAACATTCAATTGAGCACCACCTCGGCGGCCACCGTTTCACTTACCGCCGTCGCCAGCCAGCCCTGGATCGCGCTCTCGGCGAGTTCCCTCAGCTTGAGCCAATCCAAGCCCGCCACCTTGTCGGTCACCTTGAATGTCACATCCTTCAATGTCGCCGGCACCTATTCCGGCTCGATCGCTTTGACCGGCGCCGGAGTATCGGTCGCCATCCCCGTGCAGGTGAGCGTCGCCGCGCCCCCCGTGACCCTGACGCCCACGCCGGCATCGGTCAGCGTGAATTACGCCATGGGCACATCCGCCCCGCCCGCGCAAAGTATTCAACTGAGCATCACATCGGCGGCCGCGGTTTCACTTACCGCCGTCCCCAGCCAGCCGTGGATCGGGCTTTCGGCAAGCGGTGTCAGCGTCAGCCAGAGCCGGCCCGCCGCATTGTCGGTGGCTTTCAACACGGCCTGGTTCAGTGCCGCCGGAACCTACTCCGGCTCGATCGCGTTGACCGGCGCGGGCGTCAACGTCGTGATTCCGGTGATTGTCAACGTGACTGCCGCCGCGGCGGCCGTCACCGTGACGCCGGCGCCGGCCTCGGTCAGCGCAAGTTGGACCATCGGGGCCCCCGCTCCCGCGGCGCAGAGCATTCAATTGAGCACCACCGCGGCGGCCGCCGTTTCACTCGCCGCGGTCGCCAGCCAGCCCTGGATTGTCCTGTCTCCCGCCAGCCTGAGTCTCAGCCAGTCGAAGCCCGCCAGCTTGCTGGTTGCCTTCGGCACCGCATCGTTCGCGTCCGCCGGATCGTATACCGGTTCCATCACGTTGACGGCCCCCGGCTGGTCCTGCGTCATCCCCGTGCAAGTGAGCGTTACCGCGGCGGCCACCGCCGTGTCGGGCGGGCAAACCACCCTGATCCCCCTGATCGAGGATGGCGGCGGCCTCGCCACCACCTTCACCCTGTTGAACCCATATCCGGCTACCGCCGTCGCCTCCCTTTCGTTCTTCAACTCCGCTGGAGCGCCGGTTTCGATCTCCACCGCAACGGCCGCCGCCTCTGCGTGGCAGAATGTTACGATTCCCGCACACGGTACGGCCACCATCGCTACCAGCGGCGGCTCGAACCCGCAGAAACAAGGTTTCGCCCTCATCCAGGCAGGCACCGCCGCCAACCCCATACCGGCCGTCGCCCAGGTGGGCCTGGATCTGGTCTCACCGTCCGTGCCCTTGACGCCCCCGTTTGTGGTGCCGTTCGACGCCACCTCGAGCGCCACCACAACACTCTACATCTACAATCCGGCGCCTACCGGCTCGCTGACGCTGGGCCTCACGGTCTACAGCAGCTCGGGAACCATGCTGGGCGCCGGCCAGATCGTCATTCCGGGTCTCCAGCAAGGCACCGTCACCATGTCCAAAAGTATCGCGGTCTTCGCCGGCCAGAAGGGAACGCTTTACGTCACCGGGTCCGGGCCGGTCTGGAGCATGGGTATCCGTGTCGATAGCGGCGGCCGCATCAACATGGTCCCCCCCACCGCAAATCACTAGCGCGCGCGGCACGCTGCTCTGGCATACTGAAGTTCGGTTTCCATGAGCTCTTCGGCATCGCTCGCGTTCCGCGCCGCCGGCTGGTCGGCATACGCATCCGCCGTGGCCATCGTCTTCTCCATCGCCGCTTCGCAGATTCTGCTCGGCGCCGCCCTGGCCGCCTTGCTGATTTCCCGCGAGCGCCTGCAACTGCCCGCCATCAAGTGGCCGCTCGCGCTCTTCCTGTTCGGCACGCTCCTGGCGTGGATTTTCTCGGGCGATCTGGCCGCAGGCTTGCCCCAGATCAAGAAGATCTACGTGTTCGCCGAACTGCTGGTGGTTTTCTCCTGCCTGCGCGATCCGAAGCGGATTCGCGCGCTGTTCCTGGTCTGGGCGGGCTTCGCGGCCCTTACCGCGGTTTGGGGATGCGTGCAGTTCGCCGGCAAAATCCGGGAGGCGCACGCGCTGCGCGTGAATTTCTACGACTTCTACGTGGCGGAGCGCATCAAGGGCTTCACCAGCCACTGGAATACATTCTCAGCCGAGGAAATGTTCGCCCTGATCATGCTGGTGGCCTTCCTGATGTTTGCCCGCGAGCCGCGCAGCTGGATCTGGCTCAAGGCGGCGTGCGCCCTTCTGATCCTCCTGGCGGTGCTGCTCGCGGAAACCCGCGGCGTCTGGTTCGCCACCGCCGTCGCCGGCTGCTATTTGGTGTGGGTTTGGAAACGAAAGCTGCTGCTACTGGCGCCGGTGTTGTTGGTGCTGGCGGTGCTGGCGGCCCCGCCTGCGATCCGCGAACGCTTCCGCTCCATCGTGCAGCCGCAGAAGGTGGATTCGAACCAGTTCCGCGTCGTGGTCTGGCGCACCGGAATCCGCATGATTGCGGCTCACCCGTGGATGGGCCTGGGCCCTGAGGAGCCCCACATCCAGTTTCAGCAGTGGCTGCCCGGCGACATTCAACGCCCCTTGCCCACCGGGTATTACGGCCATCTGCACAACGTCTATCTTCAGTATGCTGCGGAGCGCGGCATCCCTACGGCCCTGGTCATGCTGTGGATGCTCATCCAGATTATCGTGAACTTCCGGCGCGGCGTGCGCAACTTGCCGCGCGGCCGCGATGACCGCCGCTTCCTTCTGCACGGCGGCATCGCCGTGGTGCTGGCGATTCTCGCCGAGGGGTTCGTCGAATACAACCTCGGCGACAGCGAGGTGCTCACCATGTTTTTGGTGGTGACTGCCTGCGGATATCTCGCGCTCGAAAAGGACATCGCCTGGGAATGAATCGAACCCCCTGACGGCGCATTTCCGCGAATCGTAGCGAGTTTCACGTCGCATTTGCCAAACGCAGTCCGCGCATTCCGGAGCGGGATTGCCTTTATTGCCCCGCGATGTACACCTCAAATCCAGGGCTTTGGGCGGACGGCAGGGTCACAAAGATTCCGCCATAAGAAGGATAGGCCTCAACCACGAAGTTCAGCTGACTGGTGCCGGCAACCATGCCGGGCGCCGGCCCGGCGTACTTGATGACGAACGGCTCCGTCTCTACGATCGTGCTCGGGATTCCTATGATCTGGTAAACCGCCTCGGCTCCAGCCGCCACAATATCAGTGGGCAGGGGAAAACCCACCAGCGTCCCATCGGCCTGCGGCGGCGTAATCGGACCCAGCCCGGTCGCCCACACGGAGACGATGGACCCCAGCGGCGCTGGGTTGTTGGCCGAGTTGATGGTTCCGTCCTGGTTCACGGTGGCCGCATAAACGCCATCCACCGTGAACACCGCCGGAGCGGCCTGCGCCACGGGCCAGGTCAGGCAGTTCGTCTTCAGGCTGTAAGAGACGCAAACCTGCGTGTTTTTGCTGGGAGTCAGGGACCAGGGCGCGACCGCGTTGATCTGCAGGTTCTGCACCCAGAGCAAAGGCGCCGGCGTTCCGTCAAATGTCACCTCCACCCCGGCCGCCAGTGCGGGAAACGGGCTCTGTGGCGTGGCCTTCGGCTCGACGCCCTGTAGCGGCCCCAGC
>Ga0335078_10009440_pt1 | contig 14464 bp, 11 predicted proteins | sample Lox_Sample_32_FD_206711 | JGI IMG/M metagenome (GOLD analysis project Ga0335078, IMG submission 206711) | Soil microbial communities from Loxahatchee National Wildlife Refuge, Florida, United States - Lox_Sample_3.2 | ecosystem: Environmental > Terrestrial > Soil > Wetlands | place: USA...
CGCCGGGGCGGGGCGATGGCGGTCAACTGGTTCAATATCGCGGTCTGGTCGCTCGTCGGCACCTGGGCCCTCGTCGTGGGAACGTTGCTTCTGATGTACTGGCAGACGCTCCAAGCCCAGAAGCTCAACTCCGCGAATGCCGTGATGAACCTCCGGGAGCGGTTCGATAGCCCTCGGATGCGGGCGGCCCGTCGCCACGTGAGCGAACGCCTCCTGAAGGGGGCGCATCAGGATATCTCGAACCTCGAAGTGGTCACGTTCTTCGAACTCGTCGGAACCCTGACCCACCGCAAGGTGCTCGAGGACGACCTTGTCTGGGAGGCGTTCGGTGGATGGATCACGTCCTACTACTGGGCCCTGCGGAACCCCGTCGATATGATCGGCGACCTGCGGTCCAAGATGGCGGACCCGCTCATCTTCCACGAATTCGAGTGGCTCTATCACCGGGTCGTGGCGATCGACCGTCGCCGTATGGGCGCGAGCGCGGACGCCGGGGCACCAATGGCCGAGGACGCACAGCGATTCCTCGACCGAGAGTCGAAGCTCGAGTCGATCTAGGACCGTTCGGCGTGCGCGGCGCGGAACCCCGGCGTGAAATCAACTCGACCGACGTCTTAACCGCCGGCGACCGCTCCTCCCTCGAGGCCGCCATGGCGACCCCTTCGCTGACCTCCGTGCCGCTGCCGGACCGCCGCGCGGCCGGTCGCGCCCTCGCGGAGCAGCTGGAGCGGTATCGGGGCCGTGCTCCGGTCGTGTTGGCGCTGCCGAGGGGCGGGGTCCCTGTGGCGTTCGAGATCGCTCAGCGCCTGGGGGCGCCGTTGGACCTCCTCGTCCTCCGAAAGATCGGTGCTCCGAGCAATCCCGAGTACGGGCTCGGCGCCGTCGTCGAGGGCGGAACCCGGTTCCTCGATGTCGCGCGGGTCCGCGCGGCGGGGCTCACCGTGCGAGAGCTCGGACCCACCATCGCGCGCGAAGCCGCTGAGGTCGAACGACGGGCATCGGAGTTTCGGAAGGGGACGCCAGCGATCGACGTCCGTGGTCGGACCGTCATTCTCGTGGACGACGGGGTCGCCACAGGGGGCTCCGTGATAGCGGCGGTGCAGGCGATCCGGGGCCGCGCACCTCACGAGGTCGTGATCGCCCTCGGAGTGGCCCCCGAGGATACGGTCGCCGTGCTCCGGAAGCAGGTCGACGACCTCGTGGTCCTGCTGGTCCCCACGGTGTTCTTCGCCGTGGGAGAATGGTACCGCCAATTCAGCCAGGTGAGCGATGCCGAGGTGCGCCGACTGCTCGAGCGCTCCGGTTTTGGATCTTCCCCAACGGAACGCTAGGGTCCCCTTCGGCCCGCCGGCCTCGGTGTCCGGGAGTGGTTCGTAGTTCGGCAAGCCACGCGCGTCCGACGGCGCCCGGAGTGGTCACCTCGAACCGCGCCGGGCGGATTGACCGAACCTCCCAACCGTCCCGGAACGTCGTGCGGATCTCCGCCCGGGTGACCCGTCGCGGGCCCCCCCAATCCGTCGGCTCGTCCTCGCTGAAGCACAAGAGGAACAAGGCCCCGCCGGGCACGAGGACCTGCCGCACGTTCGCGGCGTACACCGGTCGATGTTCGTCGAGGAACACATGGAAGAGACCGCAGTCGACGGCCGTGTCGGCCACCACGCCGAGGGACCCGAGCTCGAGTGCGCTCGCAACGCGAAAATCGACCCGGATCCCTCGCTGGGTCGCCTTTTCCGTGGCGCGTCGGATCGCGTTCGGCGCGAAGTCGATGCCCCAGACCGGGTGGCCTCGGGCCGCGAGGAACAGGGCGGTCTCACCCGTGCCGCACCCGAGGTCGAGGACCCGACCGACGATCGACCCCTCCTGCTCGAGCCGCACGAACTCGGCCTGCGGCCGACCGATCTCCCAGAGCGGAGTCCCTTCGTACGCACGGTCGAAGAAGTGCATCGACTCGCGGCACGGACGGGAGCGACTAAAGTTCTCGGAGACCACCGGTCGAACCTCGGGCACTCCGGGTGTAGGAGCTCCGTTACGACGTTCGGGCGGAGTCCCGGGGCAGCGGTCGCGGGGGCCGTCAGCTCGATTCGACGGAGGCGACAATACCCCCGCACCGGTAGTTTCAGGCATGTCGACTCCCGAAGTCTCCTCCCCCAAGCTTGTTCCCACCCGGGGGCGTGCACGGGGCCAACGTCGAGCGCCGGTCCGTGCGGGATTCGTGTACAATGTCGGCGTCCGGGACGTCATGAGCCGCCACCCAGTGACGGTCGGGCCGGACGCGACCTTGCTCGACGCCCTCGTCCTCATGCGAGGGCAGAAAGTGTCGGGGCTTCCGGTCGTCGGGGAGGAGGGAAAGCTGGTCGGAGTGCTCAGCCAGAGGGATGTCGCCCGGACGCTCAAGAGCTCGGGTGGGATTCCGGAAGTGACCGGCCTGTTCGACCTCCTGATGTTCGGACTCTCCGATGAGTCGGGAGTCGGCGTCCAAGTGCTCCGAAGGATCCTCGAGGAGACGAACGTCCGAGACGCGATGTCGAGCCCACCGATCTCGCTCCCGTCGGACGCGTCGTTGGAACTCGCCGCCGAAATGATGCGCGAGAACGACATCAACCGCATCCCGGTCATGCGCGGCGAGCGACTGGTCGGGATCGTGACGCGGCACGACCTCGTACGAGCCCTCGTCCACCCGTAGCGCCCCCGCAGGCCCCGTGGGGGCCGGCGAAGGGCCCCTCACGCGCTGCGCGACGTGGAGGTCACGGCGAGCTCGAGATGGACCGGCACTCGGGCCTCTGCAAAGATCCGGGCCACCGGACAGAGCTCGAGAGCGGTGCGAAGGGTCGAATCGACTTCCGTCCGGTCCGCCTTGCTCCGTACACGCACGGTACCGTGGACCCCGCCCGACAGGGCCGAAGGCGACGGCGGATTCCCCTCGACGGCGATGCTCAGCCCCGAGAACTCCAAATGGTGCTTGTGCGCCACCGCGACGAAGGTCGAAGCGATGCTGCCCACGAGCGCGAGGAGGGAGAGCTCGAGGGGCGTCGTGCCGGCGCTCGCTCCCCCTTCTTCCGGAGGCAGGTCGACTACGACCGAGTGGGCCCGTCCGTCTTCCAGGAGGATCTCGTGACCTCTCCGCCACGTCGCGAGAGCTTGCATCACCCCCTCCTAGGACCGGCCTCGGAAGAACGAGCCGTGAAACCGGGCTGACCCGCGCCCCATCCAACTACTCGGACGAGACGAGGTGTCCGGGCAGGTGAGCCGACCGGGGGCGCTCCAGAACCAGGACGTAGTGGTGCGGGCCGAGGTCGAACGAAGCCCGCAAGCGAAGGCCGTGGGCGACGAGGGCCCGGCGAGCCTCGGCGGCGGAGAGTCGATGCTGCACCGGCGGGCCGTCCGACCCGGCCTCTTTCTTCCAGTCGACGTCGATCAGCCGACCGCCGGGCCGCAGCACGCGGACCGCCTCGTCGACCGTACTCGGAGGGATCCCGTGGAGGACGTTTGCGAGGAGCACCACGTCCCCCACTGCGTCCTCCAGAGGAATATGGCTGGGCGAAGAGAGGAGGGGTTCGAGATTTCGCAACTTCCGCGCCTCGGAACGCTCCCGCAGGAGTCCCACGAGCTCTTCCGAGACGTCCACGGCAAAGACCCGACCGGTTCCTCCGACCCGGTCGGCGGCGGGGAAGGCGAAGAACCCGGACCCTGCTCCGACATCGACCACCACATTCCCCCGACGGAGCCCCACCCGTTCCCAGAACCGTTTGGGGTTCTGCGCGCGTTGACGCTCGGGCGACTCGAGGACCGCGGTCGCGTCGGCCCGACTCCAGGTCGCCTCATGCATTCGCCGATGGTCGGCGACTCGATGGGGATGGGACGAGGAACGTGCGCGGGACGGTGAGGTCCGGCGGGAACGCGACCGCCCCGCGCGGGCGGAGGGGGTCGGTCGGCTCGAACGCGGCATCGGATCCTCTCGAGAGCCCCTTCAGCAAGGAACTTGCCCGGGGCGACCTGCTCCGGCCACTCGGACCGAATGGCATAGAGGTTTCTCCCGGGGCGGACCCGGGGCACCTTCGGAAGGGCCTACGCCCGCACCAGGAGGTGCACGAACGGCCCGCCGAGCGGGCCCCCGGCCCAGTACGCGCCAAACTCCCGGTCCGGCGAGATGAAGAGCGTGGTATTCACCGGCGGGCTCGACGATTGGCCGAGTACGAACGCGTACGTCGTGCCGTTCTGCTCCGTGCCGTTTCCGTGGACCAGGCCGCCGGTCAGCTGGTTCCAATCGGACACCCAGAGCTGGAAGGTGACGTTGTCGAAGAGGAACGCCTCGGGCGAACTCGAGTTGCTCGCGACGCTGGCGTGAGAGAGGTAGGCGAGCGTGAAGTCGTACGAGACCCCATCAACGATGAGCACATTGATCTGGGAAAAATTCGGTTTGATGCCCGGGATGGCACCCCCAAACAGGGCGACACCGATTCCGCCCAGTACGACCAAGCCGATGATCAGGACCTTCACCTGGGTCCGCGTCATCGGGTAGTCCTTGTCCATCACGGCCGCACCCCCCTGCGGAAGCACCGACGGGCCTACTTAGCCTTCCCACAGGTCGGCCCGGCCCGCGCGTGAGCTTCAAGGCCCGCCGGCCTTTGCCCACGCCATGCGCGCCGTGGCGGTGCCCCGATTCCGCGCCCCTCCGCAGCTGATGGACCTCCCCCAACCAACTGCCGGAACCGGGGAAGTGCTCGTCCGTGTCGCCTACGCGGGCGTCAACCCCTACGATTGGAAGATCGCCGACGGGATCCTCGACGGGAGCCGGCCCCACGTCTTTCCTCTGGTCTTGGGGGTCGACGCCGCCGGGACGGTCGAGGCGGTCGGGGCCGGGGTGTCCCGATTCCGGGCCGGGGAGCGGATCTTCGGCCAGTTCCTGCACAGCCCGGTCGGGACCGGAACGTACGCCGAGTGGACCGTGGTGCCGGCAGCGAACGCGGTCGCCGCCGTGCCCTCCGAGATGGCCCTCGACGAAGCCGCGGCGCTTCCGACCGCCGGGATGACCGCGTACGCCTCCCTGGAGCTGCTGGGCCTCTCCGCCGGCTCATCGCTGCTCATCGTGGGCGCCTCCGGCGGGATCGGCTCGTTCGCGACCGAACTCGCTGCGTCCCGAGGCATCCGGGTGATCGCCGTCGCTCGCGCCGCCTCGGCCGAGCGGCTCCGAGCTCTCGGGGCAAACGAGGTCTTCGACCCGGGGTCGGGCGATGTTCGCGCGCTGGTCGCGAAGTCCCACGCCGGCGGGGTCGACGGGCTCTTGGACGTGATGAACGACCGGCAGGCCTTCGCCGAATGGACATCCGTGACCCGTCGGGGAGGCGCTGCGGTCTCCTCGGTCTACTCTGCGGACTCGGAGTCCCTACAGTGGGCCGGACTTCGGGGCGGCAACGTCGACCTCCAGCCGTCCGCGGAGCTCCTCTCGGCGCTGGCGGAGGAGGTGTCGGTGCATCACCTCCGGGTCCCCCTCGAGCGCCGGATCCGGCTCCCGGATGCGCCGTTGGTCCTCGCGGAACTCCGGGCGGGGCGCGCTTCCGGAAAGACCGTGGTCGACCTTTCGAGCTGACCTCGGGTCGAGGGAACGCGCGGGGCGAGCGAGCAGCCCGTGCGCCCGCGATTCGCGGGCCCGGTCGATCGGCACGCCACGGTCTTTCTCCGGAAGACTCCGGAGCCCCCTCCAACCTGCGCCGTGGCTCGACCGGAGCTTCCCGGCGGAGGTTCGTCAGCCTGAGAGAACGAACGCCTTTTTGAGGGCGGCCCGGATTCCTGGGTACGCCCCGGCGGTAACGGGAGATGGTCACCCTGCGGACCTGCGGGTCCGAGGGGGGCCGTGGGCCCCGCCCGCCGCCGGCGAGGAGCGAACCGATGGTGACCTACCACCTGGACAAGATCTTCAATCCGCACAGCGTGGCGATCCTCGGCGCCTCCGACACCGAGGGCTCGGTCGGGTTCGCCCTGGCAACAAACTTTGTGAAGGGGGAGTTCACCGGTAAGGTCTACTTCGTCAACAACCACAAGGCCGAGGTCCTCGGGGTCAAGACCTACCCATCGATCGCCGCCATCCCGGAACCGGTCGACCTCGCCGTGATCGCGACCCCGGCGAAGAGCGTATGCGGCCTGGTGGAGGAATGTGGGAAGGTCGGGGTCAAAGGGGTCATCATCCTCTCGGCAGGATTCAAGGAGACCGGGGCGGCGGGGAAGGCGCTGGAGGACGAGATCCTCGAGGTCGCCCGGCGGTACGGGATCCGGATCGTAGGTCCCAACTGTCTCGGGGTCATCCGACCCGCGACCCACCTGAACGCGACGTTCCTCGCTAAGGTCCCGAAGCCTGGAACCGTTGCGTTCCTCTCCCAAAGTGGGGCCCTCGGCTCCGCGATCCTCGATGTGGCGATCCATGAGAACGTCGGTTTCTCCGCGTTCGTCTCCGTCGGGTCGATGGTGGAGGTCGACTTCGGTGACCTCATCGACTACTTCGGAAGCGACCCCCACACCCGAAGCATTCTGATGTACATCGAGGGGATCACCCATGCGCGCAAGTTCATGAGCGCGGCCCGGCACTTTGCGCGGGCGAAGCCGATCGTCGTCGTGAAGGCGGGTCGCTTCCGAGAGAGCGCTCGGGCGGTCGCGTCTCACACGGGCGCCCTCTCGGGCGAGGACCAGGTATACGACGCGGCGTTCAAGCGTGCGGGAATCGTCCGCGTCGACGAGATCGCCGACCTGTTCAATGCGGCAGAGGTCCTGAGCACCCAGCCGCTGCCGAAGGGGCCGAACCTCGCGATCATCACCAACGCAGGGGGGCCGGGGATCATGACGAGCGACACGCTGCTCGCCGGTGGAGGAAAGCTCGCGGAGCTCAGTCCCCAGACGTTGGCGCGACTGAACGGGAGCCTGCCGGCGTTCTGGAGCCACGGGAACCCCGTAGACCTGATCGGGGATGCCGGCCCCGAGCGGTACCGGGCCGCCCTCGAAGCGTGTCTCGAGGATGACCACGTCGATGGGATCCTCCTGCTCTTGACGGCCCAGGCGATGATCAACCCGCTCGAGGTCGCCCAGACGATCGTGGAGGTCGTCCGCACCCGCTCGTATCAGAACAAGACGATCCTCGCGTCGTTCATGGGCCGAACCCGGGTCACCGAGGCGAACGCGTACTTCGCGGCCAACAACATTCCCACGTACTCTTCGCCCGAACAGGCGGTGAAGACGTACCTGACGATGTACCAATATCGTCGGAACATCGAGCTCCTCTACGAAACTCCCGAGGAGCTCCCCGTGGATGCAGCGCCGCCGAAGCGCCCGATCTCCGTCATCCTGAAACAGTCGGCCCGGGAGGGGCGCGAGGCGCTCACCGAGGAAGAAGCGAAGCGCCTGCTCAAGTACTACGGTTTCCCGGTGGTCCCGACCGAGGTCGCGACCACTGCGGAGGAAGCGGCGGCCCGCGCCCGACACTTCGGGTATCCCGTCGTTCTGAAGATCCTCTCCCCGGACATTCTCCACAAATCGGACGCCGGAGGAGTCGCCCTGGACGTCGGGTCGGAGGACGAGGTCCGACGACAGTTCGACCTCCTCGTTAGTCGCGCGAAGACCTACAAGCCCGGGGCCCAGATCGTGGGGGTGACCGTCCAGCCGATGATCCCGCGCGGAGGGTACGAGTTGATCGTCGGTGGGAAGAGCGACCCGTTGTTCGGCCCCGTGATCCTGTTCGGTATGGGCGGGGTCGGGGTCGAGCTCTACAAGGATTGCGCGGTGGCGCTCCCGCCTCTCAACACGACGCTCATCCGCCGGATGCTCGAGGAAACGAAGGTCTACCAGCTCCTCAAGGGGTACCGGAACCAGCCGAAGGCGAACCTCGAGCTTCTCGAAAAGACGCTGCTCCTCTTCTCGCAGCTGCTGGTGGATTTCCCGCAGATCAAGGAGATCGACATCAACCCGCTCCTCCTCAACGAGAAGGAGGTTCACGTCCTCGACGCCCGCGTCCTGATCGACAAGGACCGTGCCGTCCGCGAGCACGAACCCCACTCGCACCTCGTGATCAGCCCGTATCCGAAGAAGTACGAGACGATCTGGCGGATGGGGAACGGCGAGGAGGTCCTCCTGCGCCCCATCAAGCCCGAGGACGAACCCCTGTGGCTCGAGATGTTCCGGGGGTTCTCCGAGGAATCGATCCGATACCGTTTCTTCCAGGTGATCAAGGACACGCCCCACGAGGTCCGGGTGCGCTACTGCAACATCGACTACGACCGGGAGATCGCGATCGTCCCCGAGCTCACCCGGGACGGGAAGCGAAGGATCCTGGGCGTCGGCCGCCTGAGCATCGAGCCGGACGGGAAGAGCGGCGAGTTCGCCATCATCGTGACCGACGAGTTCCAGGGCGCCGGGCTCGGCACCAAGCTCACCGACCACGTGCTCGAAGTGGCCTACGACATGGGAGTGGAGAAGGTCTACTCGGTGATGCTCGCCGACAACTATCGGGCGCTCTCCCTGATGAAGCGGATGGGGTTCCGGTTGACGTATTCCGACGACGGCACCGTGGAGGCAAGCCTCGACCTTCGGGAGGGCCAGCCGAGCGTGTCCGCGCCACCGAAGCAGGGGACCGACGCCGGGGCTACGAAGAGCGGGACCCGCGCGCCGTCCACGATCCGAAGCACCGAGCAAACGCCGCCGGCGATCCAACCGGTGGCCCACTCCGACGAACCCCCCGCGGCTCTCGAAGAGTCCGGCTCCCGGGGCGCCTCGGGGAGTTCGCCCGGGCCCTCCGAACATCCAAGATAGGTGCGAAGGCGGCGGTCCGGGAGACCACCGAACAGCACACAGGACCCGAGCTCGCGGGGACTCAGAACGCAAGCCGGCGGATGCCCGGCAGCGCGAAGAGCAACGTTCCCGCCGCGATCAAGCACGCGGCGACCAGGAATCCGATCTCCTGGGCGGACCACACCCCCGCCAGCGTGCCGACGACGACGGCCCCGACCGCGCCCGCCGAGCCTGTGAAGAGGTAGAGGTTGCCGGTGATCCGTCCGACGGCTCCGGCGGGGTACGCTCCGCGCAGGTAGACGTAAAACGCGGTCCCGTAGGCCGTGCCGGCCGCCCCGAAGAGGAACCAGGTCGCGGCGCCGACGACGAGGCTGATCCCCGGCCACACCGCCGTCAGGATCAGCAGGCCTCCGGCCACCGGGGCGGCGGTCAGGATCCACCCGACCCGCCCGCGGGGGTTCCACTCTCCGAGGAGGAGCGCGGCCGCCACGCCCCCGATGACCCAGGCCACAAAGAGGACCCCATACGCATCGGAACTGTCCGCGAAAGTGTGGGCGGCCAGAACGACGATCAGGACGGACGGCGCCGTGTTGACGAAGCCGCGGAGGAGCTCGACCGACCCGAGCTTCCGCAGGGCTGCGCCGGCATCGCCGGAAAAGTACCTCCAGCCCTCGCGGAAGTCCGAGAGGTACGGCGCTTCGGACCGGGTTCCGGACGGGATCGAGAGCGGCAGCACCGGGACCGTCGCGACCGCCAGAAGCGCGGCATAGAGGAGGAGCCCTGCGCCCGGACCCACCCAGACCACCAGTACGGCTCCCCCGGCGTACCCTCCGAGCTGCGTTCCTCCGCCGAGGAGCGTGCCGAGACCCTCGGCGCGGAACAACTGTTCGCGGCTGAGCAACAGGGCGGGGGCCACGTTGTTGGCGGCCCAGGCGACATCCCAGAGCAGCGAGATGAACGCGATCAGACCGAGGAGAAGCGGGACGGAAAGTTCGTGATCGAAGATCGCGACCGCGATCGCGCCCGCAGCGACCGCCTGGGCCGGGTAGCACGCGAGATAGACGTTCCGTTTATTCCGGGCGCGGTCGACCAGCGGCGCCACGAGGAACGTGAGCGAGTAGATCCCCACCTCGATGAAGAGGACAAGACCCACGACGAGGAAGTTCCCTGAAACTTCGTAGGCGAACCAGGGTATCGAGATGGCGTAGACCGAGTACCCTACGTTCGCGGCGGTGGCCGATGTTTGCCAGAGCAGCCAGCCCCGGTTCCGGAACAGTTCCCGGTACCCGTCCATCCGCGAGCCCGGCGTCGGCGCCGTCGCCACCGCCACGGAAGTGAGCTCAACCTCTTATCAGGGCCCCCGGTCCCGCGGCCATCGACGTACGGGGCCGACCCGGCGCCGGGTCGACGGCCCGCCCGGGCAGAGGTACGAACCTCTCTGACTTGAGTGCTCCTCGGGGTTTGGCGGGCGATGCCACCGGATCCGGAGACGGAGCCGAGGCCCCCTGCCGCGGAGCCGGGGCCGGTGGGGGAATTCTTCGAGCGAGCGCCCGCGCTGACCCGATTCCTCGACCAGACGGAAGAGGAGATCCGAAAGCGGCTCGCCAAGATCCGGTTGTTCAACCGGGTGTTCCTCCTCGAACGCGACTGGATGACCCGGATCACGATGCTCATGCTGATCCTCGCCATGTTCTGGGGGGCGGTCGGCGGCTTCGACGCCCTCGGGTTCCAGACCCAGGTGGTGGGATATGCCACCGGTGCCGGCCTCCACCTCTCGGATGCCGAGATCTACTCCTCGCTCACGCTCCATGGGATCCGCGAGCTGTTCGGCCTCACGCAACAGCTCGAGATGGCGCTTTTCGGCCTGCTGCTCGTGAGCGCCCTCGGGATCGCTCCGCGGCACAAGTGGGCCCTCTACACGTCCGTCGGGCTGATCAACGCCTCGATGCTGCTCCTCGAAGGTCCGGTCTATCTGGTCCCGTTCAACGACAATTACTTTCCCGCGATCGGCTGGTATTTCGCTTCGCCGCTCGGCCTGCTCGGTCAGAGCTCGTACGTGGTGAGCCCTCTATGGTTCCTCGGCTGGCTCGCGCTCGCTGCTTCCGTCCTCCTCTGGATGTGGTGGATGACGACGCACCTCATCGCGTGGCGTCGCTCCCAGCCCCCGTCCCAGCCGATCCGCCTTCCGATCTCGATCTGGTTCGTCGTCGGGGGTCTGATCCTTGTCCCGATCACGTACGTCCCTCTCGCGGTCTCGACCGTCTGGGACATGGGCACGGCCTACGCCGGCTGGGCGATCTCTCCGCTGACGAACCAGTTCCTGTTCTGGATGTTCGGCCACGCGATCGTCTACGTGCTCTTCCTCGTACCGATCACCGCGCTCTACTTTCTGTTGCCGATCTTGGCCCGACGCCCGATCTACAGCTATCGATTCGCTCTGCTCTCGGCCGCCCTCTTCGTCATTCTGACGCCGCTGCTGAGCGTCCATCACATCTACCTCACTCCGCTTCCGGCGCTCACGATCTGGCTGACGATGGCGCTCTCGTTCGCCATCATTCTACCGAGCGCGATCACGGTGTTTTCCGTCTGGATGACGGTGAAAGGAGTTCCGAGCGGCCAGTGGGAGTGGAACGCCGTCTCGTTGTTCGCGCTCCTCAGCTTCGGGGGCGTGATCTTTGGGGGCCTTTCCGGCCCGGTGAACGCGACCGTTCCGTGGGACGTGGACGTGCACAACAGCCTGTTCGTGATCAGCCACTTCCATGCGATCACGATCCTCGCGATCGTCGGCGGGGCCTTCGCCGTCCTGTATGCGACCTTCCCGATCCTCACCGGCCGTCAATGGTTCTCTCCTCTCCTGACGCGAGTTCATCTCGTCATGACCGTCGTGGGCGGAGTCCTCGTCGTCCTGATGTTCGACCTCCTCGGGAATCTGGGGGTCCTCCGGCGGGAGATCATCCTGCCGAACCTGCCCGCGATCACGCTCGACCAGACCCTCCTCTTCGCCGGGATCGTCATCATCCTCGTGGGGCAGCTCTTCTTCGTCGCGAACGGCCTCTTCACGGTCCTCCGGGGTTCGCTCTTCAGTGCGGCGGGGCTTTCGTTCGATGAGGCCATCCGGAAGGCGGCCCAATCGACGACCTTCGCAAGCCGCCGGGTCCCGATCGCCGACGTGCCCTTCGAACGCCACGTTCCGCGGCCGCGACGTGAGGGAGTGGAGAAACTGTGGGTGGGTGCGATCATTGTGCTTCTCGTTCTCGTATTGGCCGCCGTCACGCCGGCGACCTTCTCCGTCGCGAACGGGGACAATTCCGACGGCGTCTACCCGGCCGGCACCGAGTTCGTGCAGCTTTCCGGGCACCAGTACTACTGGGCGGCGAGCGAAACCGGGTCCGTGCGTGGCACCTTTGACAACGTCCTCGTCGTCAACGCTGGGCAATGGGTGAGCATCAATCTCACAGCCGCGGGCGCGACCCAATCCCTGTACATCCCGTTCCGCTCCCTGCCGCCGGTCGATGTTCAGGTCGTACCGGGAAGCACATCCTACTCGCTCTTCCAGGCTCCCTCGGTTCCCGGGGTCTACGGAGTCCCGGACGGAGAGTATGACGGTCCTTGGTTCGGCCAGGACGTGAGCGCCCTGGTGGTGCTGCCGACGAACGGCACCAGCAGTTCCCTCGCCGCGTTCGAAGCCTCGGGTTCCGAGGGGGACATCTACAGTCCCCCGGTCCTCTCAGCCGCCGCCGCGTCGTTGGTCGCCAACGGGGAGGGAGTGTTCAATCAGTCCGTTCCGGGACCGACCCTGAGCGCGGTTCCCGGAACGGTCTCGTTCTCCTGGACGGTTCCGCTATCGACCATCGGGATCGACAATTACCTCGTCAATGTGACGTCGCTCGACCCGAACGCCCAACAGCAGTATGTGGTCGCCCACAACTACACCCTGCCGTACCCGTTCCAGGTGGACCGGATCGACCCGGCGGTCGGGCTCCAACCGATCCTGTCCGCCGACCTGCGGATCGGGTCGACCGTCACGGAGACGGCCACGCTCGCCACGGGGGTCTATCTGTACGGGGTCGTTTCGCCGATCCCGTACTCGTACAATCCCGACGGCGAGTCTGGCGGAGGAACTGGGATCAACAACGGGTGGGTGATGGGGCTTTGGGGGGTCCTGTGGGTGAGCCCATGAGGGGGTCCGCAGCCTCCGCGGGGACCGCCCGTCGGCCCTCGGTGAGCCCGTTCGTCGCGTTCGCGCTCGTGGCCGCGCTCGCGATCATCGGCGCCGTGTGGGAGGATTCATACTGGACGACGAACCCGGCCCTCCTGGCGGCGTCACTGCCCACCACGCTCGGGATCGTCGCGGCCGCGGTGGTGTTCTTTATTCTCGCGTGGTACGCGCCCCCGAACGAGTGACCACCGGCCTCACCCCGCCGACGACCTCGGGGGCGTACGGACCCGGCGCTTTTGGGCGGGGGACCGTCGGAGAGTCCGTGAAGGGGGACCCATTCGCTGTGGTCCCGGTCGTGGTCCGGTGGCTTCGTCTTCCTTCTCCGCACCCGGGGGAGTTCTGTGGACGGAGCGGGGTCTCGCCGTACGAACCGATCGTTTCGTCTTCCGGCGAGTCGAGGCGAGGAGCGGACCGCCGCCGGAACCGATCGGAGGGGCTCCCCTCGTCTCGGCAGCTTGCGGAAGAGCAGCTAGAGCACTTTCCCCGCGCGAACGACCGGTGTCCCGTCGACCGAGACCTCGGCACCGGCGAGCGAAAACCACGAGAAGAAATTCGATCGATTGCTGCCCCGGATGAAGCGGTTTCCTCCGATCTGCAGGGAAACGCTGCCACCTTCGACGGTCTCGAGGTTGGGGACGTCCCGGACGGCCGGGTTCAACCCGAACTTGAGAAGACTTGTGCGGTCCTTGCCCGGCGTGGCGTTCCTGTACTGCCGGACGAACTCCTTCTCTCCCTGCTCGAACGAATACGAGGTGAGCTTACCGTCGGCGAATTCGAGCGCTCCCCCCATGTGCCAGTTCCACCAGATATTGGTCCGTCGGTTCGCGCAGAAGCGGCCCTCCGCGGTCTTGGAGTCGAGGGCCACATCCAGCGTTCCGGCGGGCACCGGCTGCAGCATTCCGGAAGGGGAATCCCCCGGGTGATACCGGTGGGGTCGACCGTCCGTCAGCCGTGGAGGGACATCCGCCAGCGCGACTTCTACGTCGGTTCCGTTCGTATGGGTGATTCGCACTTTCTTCCCTCGGGAAAGCGCCCGGGCGAGTCGAGTCCCGGTCTTGACCAACTGTTCGGGATCGACCAGGGAGGCCTGCAACACGCGGTCGTCCCATCGCGCGCGGTCGAGGTCCCATTGCCGGGCCCGTCCCTCCGTAACAAATCCCGTGGTCATCCGCACGCCTCGGAGTCCCGCCTTACGCGCAACCCCGTACCACGGCCAGTTCCAGGCAAACGCTTCGTTGCCGGGCTCATCGGGCAACTTCTCGATGCGGTCGGTGTCGCCCGGACCCCAGAAGTTCACGTACACGTCGGCCGACTTCAACGCCCCCCACTCGGTTGCCATCGACCTGCCAAGCAGCTTGCTTTGCTTGCGGTCGATCGCGCGCCACCACGCGTCCTCGTCGTTGTAGAAAAAGAGGACATTGCCGCCCACACGGCGGACCTCATCGACCATGGCTCTGGCCAGGGGCATCGTATGGT
>Ga0335078_10009441_pt1 | contig 14464 bp, 14 predicted proteins | sample Lox_Sample_32_FD_206711 | JGI IMG/M metagenome (GOLD analysis project Ga0335078, IMG submission 206711) | Soil microbial communities from Loxahatchee National Wildlife Refuge, Florida, United States - Lox_Sample_3.2 | ecosystem: Environmental > Terrestrial > Soil > Wetlands | place: USA...
GCCGCATCAGGATGCCCGCCAGCATCGCGAATAGCCCCATGTGCAGCGCTTTGATGACGCAGAACAGCAGAAATGCGAGCCAGGCCAGCGCTGTGCTCAGGCCTCCATAAAACGCCAGCACGCCCTGGATCCAGTAGCACACGCCAAACCAATAGACCAAACCCGCGATGTGCCCCAGCAAAAAACGGCGCCACGGGCTAGGCTCGCGCGCTACGGCTACTAGCAGGGGCGCCAGGGCCACCGGCGCGCACCACACCAGGTTGAAACGCGGAAAGGCCAGGATCAGCAGGACCGCCGTGGCCAGCGCGCCGAGGTATTTCAATTTGCGGACCGCCGCGCCTCTTCGCTGATCCGCTCGGCCATGTACGAACTGCGCACCAGCGGGCCGCTGAAGACCATTTGGAAGCCGATGGACAGGCCGTAATCGCGGTACCGGTCGAATTGCCCCGGCTCGATGTAAGCGGCCACGGGCAGGTTGCGTCGCGTGGGCCGCAGATATTGCCCGATGGTGGCCACGGCCGTTCCGGCGGCGCGTAGATCGCGCAGTACGCCGCGCACCTCTTCTTCGGTCTCGCCCAGCCCAACCATCAGGCCGGATTTGGTCAGCACATCGGGCCGGTGGCGGCGCGCGAAATCCAGCACGTCGAGCGACTGCCGGTAATCGGCCTGGGGGCGCACGCGGCGGTAGAGTCGCGGCGCCGTCTCAATGTTGTGATTAAACACATGCGGGCCGGCGTCCAGGACGCGGGCCACCGCCTGCATGTCGCCGCAAAAATCCGGCGTCAACACTTCCACGCGGGCATCCGGCAGCGCGCCCCGCACCTGGCATACGGTCTCCGCGAAATGTGCGGAGCCGCCGTCGCCGAGATCGTCGCGATTTACGCTGGTGATCACCACGTAGCGCAGCTTCATCGCGGCGGCCATACGCGCCACCTGGGCGGGCTCGGCCGGATCGAGGCGCATATCCTGCTTCGCCGGTGAGCCTTTGGGCACCGCACAGAATCCGCAGCCACGCGTGCACAGATTGCCCAGGATCATGAAGGTGGCCGCGCCGCGCGCGAAGCATTCGTGAATATTCGGGCAGCGCGCCGATTCACAGACGGTATGCAGATTGAGACGGCGCAAATCGGATTTCAGGCGGTGCAACGCCTCGTAATGCGTGGCGCTGCAGCGGGCCCATTCGGGCAAGCGCGGCGCAGCCCCGCCTCCGATGCGGACCAGATCGGCGCTCACTTTTCTATCTTCTGACGAAACGGCGAATAGCCCAGACGCTCAAGATCCGCTTTGGCCTGTCCGAGTTTGCCCAGGTCCTCGTAAGGTCCTACCAGCACGCGCGTCCTGTTTTGCGGACCGGGCGACAGCAACGTACTGAATCCTTCCTTTTTGAGCGACTTGGCCACCGTTTCGGCCACCTCCTGCTTCCCCGAGTAGGCTTGCAGATAAGATTCTCCCGGGGCGGGCTGGGCGGGTGGCGCCGCGGCGGGCGGGGCAGCCTCCGTCTTCGTCTCTATCGGCTGCGCCGGCTGCGTAGTCGGTTGCGGCTCGCTGGCGGCGGCGCTGGCGTTGCCGGCATCCCCCTTGGGCGGCTCCGTGGCAGTTACGGGCGGGTTCTGCTGCTCGGGGGCGGCTCCGGAGGCTGGCGGGCGCCCGGCGGACGGCGCCGCCGCGGTGTTTTGATCGTGAGTCGCGGCCGTTTGGGGGGTGGGCGTGGAGTTGCGGCCCACGATGTAGCCCATCACGAAAAACACCGCGAACAGGATCACCACCAGGAAAAACCCGCTGAGCAGCTGCCGGTTGCCCAGGATCAGTTCGAATTCGCCAGTTTCGCTGTTCTTCATGAGTTAGCCGGTTTGGATGGCGCGCCCAGCTTGGCCAGCGCGCCATCCAAAGAAGACAGTATATCGATCGGCAGAGGGAAAACAATGGTGGTGTTTTTCTCCGTGCCGATTTCCACCAGCGTTTGCAGATAGCGCAACTGGATCGCCACGGGCTGCTCCTGGATCACCTTGGCGGCCATCGACAGTTTCTCGGCGGCGCTGTATTCGCCTTCGGCGTGGATGATCTTGGCGCGCCGCTCGCGCTCGGCCTCGGCCTGCCGGCCGATGGCGCGGATCATCTGCTCGGGCAGGTCCACCTGCTTCACTTCGACCACGGTCACCTTCACGCCCCAGGGCGAAGTGTGCTGGTCGAGGATGGATTGCAGCCGCAAGTTGAGCTTATCGCGCTGGCTCAGCAGTTCGTCCAGTTCCACTTCGCCCAGCACGCTGCGCAGTGTGGTTTGGGCCAGTTGCGAGGTGGCGTTGAGGAAGTTGGAGACCTCCACGATCGCCAGGCGCGGCTCGAGCACCCGAAAGTAGATTACCGCGTTCACTTTCACCGTCACGTTGTCGCGCGTGATCACATCCTGCGGCGGGACTTCCAGAGTTTCGATGCGCAGTGACACGCGCACCATGCGGTCGATGGGCGCGAAAACCAGAATGATGCCCGGTCCTTTAGGTTGATCCAGCAGGCGGCCCAGCCGGAAGATCACGCCGCGCTCGTACTCGCGCAGGATCTTGATGGAGGATAGCAGGTACAGCACCACGATGATGATGATGATCGTGGTGAAGCTGGTGAAGTCGATCATGTTGAAGCTCCGTTCTGTGGGGGGATAGGTTCCACCGTGAGTTTGAGTTGATGGATGGCAACCACGCGCACGCGGCCGCCGGCGGCTACCGGGGCCGGGGCCACGGCATTCCAGTATTCGCCGCGCACAAAGATCTTGCCTTCGGGCTCCAGCGGCGTGACGGCCGTGCCCGTTTCGCCGATCATGCCTTCGTTGCCCGTCATCACCTTATTGCGGCGCGCGCGCAGCACCAGCGAGAGCAACACCATGGTGATGAGCGAGAAGGGCAAGGCTAGCGCGATGGCGGTGGAGAGATGAATGCGCATTTCGGGCACGGGACTGTCGATCAGCATCACGGCTCCCAGCACCATGGCCAGCGCCCCGCCCGCGCCCAGAATGCCGTGCGTGGCGAACTTGGCTTCCAGAATAAAGAGCGCGAAGGCCAAAAGCAGCAGCGCCGCGCCCAACCAGTTGATAGGCAGCACCGAGAGCGCGGCCAGCCCCATCAGGGCCATGATCGCTCCCAGAATACCGGGCACGATCAGACCCGGCGAGGTGAACTCCACGTAGATCCCCAGCGCGCCCAGCACCAGCAGCACCAGCGCCAGGTTGGGATCGCTGATGGCCGACAGGATCTTCTCGCGCAAGTTCCTTTCGTAAACTTCGATCATGGCGCCGCGCGTGTGCAGCACTACCCGGGTTCCATCCAGACGCGCGATTTCTCGCCCGTCCAGTTTGTCCAGCAGATCGCGCTCGTCGTTCGCCACCAGTTCGATCAGGTGGTTGTCCAGCGCTTCTTTGTCGGTGAACGACTGGCTCTCGCGGACGGCCTTCTCGGCCAGCGCGCTGTTCCGCCCGCGCTTTGCCACGATGCTGCGCAGAGAAGCCGCCGCGTCGTTCTCGATCTTCTGCTTCATGATGGCATCCATCTCGCCGCCGATCGCCACGGGATGCGCCGCGCCGGTGTTGGTGCCCGGCGCCATGGCCGCCACATCGCCGGCCTCCAGAATGAAGAAACCCGCGGATGCCGCGCGCGCGCCGCTGGGCTCCACGTATGTCACTACCGGCATGGGCGCGGCGATGATTTTCTCGATCGATTCGCGCATCGCGTCCATCAGGCCGCCGGGCGTATTCAAGCGCACCAGCAGTAACCCCGCGTCCTCTTGTTTGGCCTGTTGGATGGCGCGCGACAGGATCTCGACGGTTACCGGGTGGATCATGCCGTCCACATCCACCGCCAACACCCGCGGCGGCGCCGCGCGCAAGCTCGCTGCCGTCAGCGCCAGCAGAAGCAGACTTGCCAATCGTGATCGCACGCTAACATTAATATACCTCCATTAGCGCACGATTGTCTGAAATGTCACGACCGCCGAAAATGTGATGGAATTGATAAAAACTTTTTACGGTACCGGGCGGTAAAGTCTGGTAAAATTGAAGTACCAAGCTTGAGATTAAGGGAGAAGAAATACCTTGTATGGCGACTAAAAGAAAGACTAGTTCCGAGCCTGTAGTGTCTTCCGGTGCCGCTCCGGCGCGCGCCAAAAGTACGGTAACACGTAAGCACAGGAACTCCGCCGTGACAGAGAGATCCGACAGTCTAACAGCCCCCGCGTCCGCGGCAACTACCGCGGCCTCCGGCCCGACGCTCGATGAGATCGCCCAATTGGCATATTCCTATTGGGAGGCTCGCGGCTATCAAGGCGGCTCTTCCGAAGAAGACTGGCTGCGCGCGGAAGAAGAGTTGCGCGCCGCCTTGTCCATTGCAAATTGAACCAGAAGTCAGTCTGTTCGTTGTTTGTTCACGCTGTCAGTCAAGCTACTTATATCTGCGCAGAACGGCTAGCAGGCGGCCCTGTATCTCCACGTCCGCGGCTGGAACTATGATCGGCTGCAGGGCGGCGTTGGCGGGCTGTAGCCGAACCTTGCCCCCCGGTTCGTGATAAAAGCGTTTCAGCGTTGTCTCCGCGCCTTCCACCAGCGCTACCACGATCTCGCCGTCGCGCACTTCGCTGACGCGCTCGACTAGCACCATGTCTCCATCGCAGATGTGGTCGCCGATCATCGACTCACCGCGCACTTCCAGCGCGAAGGTGCCAGCGTGTCCCACGAAATCGGCGAAACTCAGGGTGGCGCGCTGCTCCACCGCCTCCACCGGCAGTCCGGCGGCGATCCGCCCCAATAGCGGAATCTCCAGCGCGGCGGCATCCCGATTGCGTCGATACTCGTGCACGTACTTGGGGCCCAACTCCAGGGAGCGGCTCTGGTTGAAGCCTCGCTTCAGATAGTTCTTGGCGGTGAGCGCGGAGATGTGCTTGTGCACGGTGGCGAGCGATGCCAGGTTCAGGCCTTGCGCCAGTTCTTCGTAACTGGGGCTGTAGCCGTTTTCGTCGACGAATTTCGCAATCAGATCGAGCACTTGCTTTTGGCGGCGGGTTAAAGCCATCGGAGCACTCCTCTCAGTCCTATTGTGGGCGAACAAAAAGGGAAAAGCAAGAGGCTCCAGGTTTTTGGCTCACAGTAGGGTCGAACGTAATGTATACTTCATAGAGCCCAGGAGTCCAAAATGGAAATCCTGGCCAGGAGGGTTGCGATGAAACTAGCCAGTCTGTATTTGTGCGTTGCAGCTTTCGCCGCCGCGCCGGTTTTCAGCCAGCAGTCGCCGGCGCCGGCTGTGTTCGACCGGTTTGGTCTCGCCAGATTTCCCGGCGGAATCAGCCAGAGCGTCGATGCTGAAGTGGCGTCCGCCGCCACGGCCATCAAGTGGTCGAGCGACTTTGTATATACACCGGACACCGCACTCAGTCTCCACTCAGCCGTATATGACCCGGCGACTAAAGTCATGACCGTCTTCGGCGGGATCGACTGGGGCGCTGAAACAACCACCACCAACGCGGCGCTGTTGTACACCCCGGGCACTCCCGCCGGCACTTGGACAACCTTGATCGCCAACGGGGCGGCGGGCGCTCCCTCCGCGCGAGCTGGCCACTCCGCCGTGTACGACAGCAGCAACAATCGCATGATCGTGTTTGGGGGCCTTTGCTCCCTCTCGCAGTCGTGCACGACGCTTTTCAACGACGTGTGGGTATTGAGCAACGCCAATGGTCAGGGCGGCGCCCCCGCATGGACGCAGCTCAGTCCATCGGGCACGCCTCCAGACCCGCGCTGGAGCCAAACGGCGGTCTACGACGCCAAGCATAACCGCATGATCGTCTACGGCGGTACCAGCGCCAGCACCGTGTACACCGATGTCTTTGTCCTGAGCCACGCCAACGGTTTGGGAGGCACTCCGGTATGGAAACAACTCGCGCCGGGCGGAACGCCGCCGTTGGGCGCCTGGCTGGCGTCAGCTGTCTACGATCCAGGCAGCAACACTATGACCGTATTTGGCGGTGAGAATAGCTCGGGAACGGCCGACACCAATGGCGTATGGACGCTCTCCAATGCCAACGGGTTGGGCGGAACTCCGCAATGGACTAACATCGTCGCCGATAGCGCTGCCGGTTCGCCGGCGCAGCGTTCCGGACACTCCGCGGTCTACGATGCCGCGCATGACCGCATGATTATCTTCGGTGGACTTGCCTTTTCGGGGCCGCGCAGCGAGAGCGGCTTCAATGACGTCTGGGTACTGACCTATGCCAACGGAGTGGGCGGCACGCCGGCCTGGACTCAGTTGAAGCCAACCGGCCTGGCGCCTGGCACGCGCTGCGAGCACACAGCTGTCTACGATGCGGCGAGTAATCAAATGATGATATTCGCCGGGATTAACCAGGATCCTGTGTATTACGTGGTGTGGGTGCTGTCCAGCGCCAACGGGCTGTGAACGGCCCATCGGCTGCCCCACGCGGCGGCACTACCTCTGCAATGCCGTTCGCGTCTCCCGCAGCGTGCTCGCCAGCGATTCGCGCGGCAGAGTCGTGATGATCGGCTGGATCAGCCACCCCAGTCCAGTCGGTATAACGCGCGTCAGCGAAATGGCTTCACACTCCACGTACACGCCGCCGTCGCGTTCCTGGAATCTCCAGTACGAGTACAACCGCCACAAGAAGCCGCTATCCTGGCCGGGTGCCAAGACCCGCTCGTCCCGCTGGCCCGCATTCCGCACTTCCGCGATGCGCGTGCTATAAGCGCGGCTGTGGCAGCGGCCCCCGTCCATCGGGAAATAGCGTACGTCATAATCCGTGTCCAGGATCACCGTGATGACTTTCTTCTTCATCAGCCGCAGGTACACCTGGAAATCGTTGCCGCGGCGTCTCACCAGGCGCGAAACCAGTACTTCGGGCTTGTAGTAGTCTTGATGGTGGTCGTAATCCTGGATGAGCGCGAGAGTCTTGCCCAGCGTATCGCCCGGAATGAATACCGCGCCGATCCAATCGTGGATCAAGCCGCCGGGCACCCCCACGAAGTCGCCGCTGCTGCGATTCTCGATCGCCAGTTGCCCCTGGCGGACCGCAGCCGCGCGGGCCGGTAGTTCATCCACCCACAGGAAGATGCCGCCGGGCGCCACGCGCTGCTCCAGGCGCGCTTCGGTTTCGCGAATATACTGATCGAACGCCTGCACCGTTTCCGGCTTCAGCTCCACGGCCCGCGCGCCGCAAACCCAGAGGCCGCAAAGGGGCAACGCCCAGGCCGGTCTCATTATCCGTCTCCCTGGCTGCGCACGTAGACGGTGCGGGTGGGGAAAGGCATATCGATTTTCTCCTGCCGCAGGCGCTTCAGAATGCGTTTTCGCAGTTCGTGGCGCACGCGAAACTGATCGCGAAACTCTGCCACGCTATACCCCAGCGTGAAGCCCAGCGCCCAATCGCCGAAGCCCGGATCGAAACTCACGCTAGGCCCGGGGTCGGCCAGCATGCCACGGATTTCCCCCGCGGCGGTCTGCGCTTCTTCGAGCAGCACGCGTTCCACCCACTCCGGGTCGCAGTCGTACGCCACCCCGATCTGAATCGATACGTCCACGCGCTTCTCCGGCAAATAGAAATTCGTGACGATGGCCTGCCCCAGCTTGCTGTTCGGGATGATGATCATGTTGTTCGCCAGCGCCCTGATGGTGGTGCTGCGCCAGCCGATATCGGTGACGTAACCTTCCTCACCCGTGTTGAGGCGGATGTAATCGCCCAGCCGGACCTGGCCGGCAACCGCCATATAGAAGCCTGCGAACAGGTTCGAGAGAGTATCCTGCAAGGCCAGCGCTACGGCCAGGCCGCCCACGCCCAGGGCCGTCAGAATCGGGGTGATCGAGATGCCCCACAGGTTCAGTAGCACCATCACGCCCAGGATCACCACCGCGAGTTGTGCCAGCGTTTGCGTCAGCGTCGTGACGGGCAGCGCCCCGGCGATGCTGCTGCCATGAAACCTGATGATTCCGCCGGCCAGGCGCGAACTGACGATGGTGAGCGACAGGATCCACAGCGCCAGCAGGACGCGTCCCACCCACAGCGTTGCGCGCGGGGGCAGGTCCGACGATTGCATGGCCAGGTGCGTGCCGAGTATCAGCACCCAGATCATGAACGGACCCTTCACCGCGCTGATGACGATCTGCGCCGTGGGCCCTTTGCTGCGCGCCGCCCACGGACGCAGCAGGCGTACCAGCAGACGCTTGGCCGCGTAGCCCACCGCCAGGGTGAATGCCAGGACGCAAAGGGGAACGATCAACTGCCTCCAGTGGTGCGTTAGAAAAGGTTCGATCGCGACCATTCCGCTCATCTCAGCTTCCATCATAACCGCGTGCGCGCTTTCGTCTGCACGCCGCAACGTCCAAACGCGTCAATCGTTTGTGCGGACGTTTCCTCTTTTGCTGGCTTTCACGCTGGCCACCAGCGTATGGGCCTCCGAGGCTTCTAACCTCTACCGCGAAGCGCGCCAGGCCGAGAAGGCCGGCCAAGTGGCGCGCGCCTATCTGCTTTACTCGGAAGCGGCGGCGCTGGAGCCGGAGAACCACCTGTATTGGGCGCGTACCGTTGCCCTGCAGGCGGGTGCGGCATTGCAATCCACCGCGATGCCGCCGCCGGCGCCCGCGGAGGCGGCCGCTTTGCCCGCCGATTCGACCAAAGCCGAAGCCGCGCCGGAACCGGATGAGCCGTCGCTCCCCGCAGCCACCGCGCAAGACCTGGCCGAGGCGCGCAAGCCTCTGCCCCCCACCAGTCTGAACGCCGCGCCCGGGCTTAAAGATTTCAACTTGCGCGCCAACGCTAAGACTCTGTTCCAAGATGTGGCGCACGCCTACGGGCTGGATTGTGTCTTCGATGGAGATTATCAGGCCACGCAAATGATCCGCTTTGAAATGGACCAGGCCAATTACCGCGAAGCCTTGCACGCACTGGAAGCGGCCACCGGCTCGTTCATCGTGCCGGTCTCCGAACGCCTCTTCATGGTGGTGAAAGATACCCCCCAAAAGCGAAAAGAAGAGGAGCCCTACGCGGCGGTTGCCGTCCCCATCCCGGAGCCCACTACGGTGCAGGATCTCACCGCCATGGTCACCGCCGTACAGCAGGCTTGCGGCATCCAGAAGGTCGCCTGGGATAGCCACGCCGGCATCGTAGTGCTGCGGGACTCTGCCTCCAAGGTCATAGCCGCGCAGCACCTGCTCCAAGACTTGCTTTATCCGCGCGCGCAGATCATGTTGGACATGGACTTCCTGGAGGTGAACCAGAGCAACGACTTGAATTACGGTCTGCCGCTGACCAATGCGTTTCCGCTGGCTTCCTTCAGCACCTTCATGAACAACGTGCCGCAGCTCGCTTCGAACATCGCCGGCATGCTGCAGGTCGGCGGCGGGGCCGGTCTGCTTGGCATTGGCATCGCGAACTTGCAGTTGGTAGCTTCGCTGACGCGTTCCGATAGCCGGGTTCTGCTGCACGCCAGCGCGCGCTCCGTGGATGGCCAGGCCGCCACCATCCACGTCGGTCAGAAATACCCCATCCTGACCGCCGGCTATTTCGGCCCGGCCAGTTTCAGCGGACCGGGAGCCTACACGCCACCCCCTTCGTTCACCTTCGAGGACCTCGGCCTTTCCCTCAAGGCCACGCCCCACGTGCACGGCGTAGAGGAGGTGACGCTCACCGTGGAAGCTGAATTCAAGGTGCTCGCGGGCGCGGCTTCCAACGGCATTCCGATCATCTCCAACCGGTCGTTGAAGTCGGACGTGACGCTCAAGATGGGGGAGTGGGCGGTGGTTGCGGGATTGATCGACGATGAAGACGCCCGCACCATTGCGGGCATCCCGGGGTTGGCCCGCATTCTCGTGATCGGACCGTTGACCAGCAACGTCACTCACAACAGCAGCACCGACCGGGTGCTGATCCTGCTCCGGCCCACGCTGCTGACTCCGCCGCCGGATAATTCGTTGACCCACGTTTACCGCATGGGCGCGGAGGCGCGGCCGTTAACGCCGCTGTAGGAGGGCGGGATTCAGCCCCGCTCTCCGCGAGCGAGCTCCGGGCGCCGGTTGTCAGTGAGCGTGCTCCGTGTTACCTTCAAATTCAGACGAAAACGTCTTGAAAGCGAGGGCACGGCGTATGTACCGCAACGCAGTCTTTTTTTGCTTTCTCGTACTCACTCTTGCCGGATTGAGCGGTTGCTCCGGCGGCCCATCGGCCAGCGAAACCAAGAAGGCCGCCAGAGCGCCAGACAAAATCCAGGGAAAAGTGCAAGAAGTTATGTGGGAATCGACCGCGACAGACGTCGCTCTGAACGCGGGCGGGCCTTCCGTGTACCTTTTGGATGGCCTGAGTCGCTACCGCCTGTTCTTCAGAACGGCCACTCAGATCGACCCCAGCCAGGAGTACATTGCCGAGGGCGTCTATGCGCAAAAGGCCATTGACGAGCTTGGCGATCCCGACCAGGGCAAGAACGGCTATCCTCTCCCGGCAAGCTGCGATCGTGTCGTCAGGATGGCCTGGCCCGGGCAGGCCATGGACGTGACGGATTCGTACTCCACCGTTTTGTGCACCAGGGTGAAACGCTATCCCGCCAGGCCCGTGTTCCTGGTGACCCGTCTATTGCCTGTTACACCCAAGGAGAGCGGCGCCGCGCAACCCAAGAAAGGCGCCGCCGCGGAGGAGAACGTCCAGGTAGTCTCTGTCGCGGCGGATAAACAACGTGCTCTCCTGATCGATGGTCCGGCCGTTCAACTCGCGCCCCTCTGGGCGCCCGCGGGGGGAACCGTTCGCTGCAAACTCGTCATCGACAGGGAAGGGAAAATTTCGGAGCTCGAAACCGGCACTCAGCTCTGTGAGGGTGCGGCGTGGTCTCAGTTTCGTTATAAGCCCACACTCCGCGGCGGCCACCCCGTCAAAGTAGCAACGGAGGTGGAGGTGCGCTTCGAGCCGCGAAAGTAACGCCTCGATGTGCTGGTCCTGATCCTCGCGGCCCCGGGATCTCTCCCCCGGGAACCGGGGGTTCCTCGTCTGGTCACGGGCTGGCTTTTGCCGCCGTGACGATTCACAATCTAATCATGCGGTGGACCGCAACCCTGACGTGGCTGTCACTGCCCCTATTCCTGCTGCCGGCGCCCGCCCAGACCTTGGGGCCGTGCAATGTATTCCCTTCCGACAACATCTGGAACGCGGCGGTCGATAACCTGCCGCTGGCGGCGAACTCCGCGGCATACGTGAACACCATCGGCGCCGCCCTGCCGCTGCACCCGGATTTCGGCGCGGGTCTGTGGGACGGCGCGCCTATCGGCATCCCATTTGTATTAGTCTCGAATCAGCCCCCGGTGAGCGTCACGTTCCAGTACGCCGGCGAGAGCGACCCCGGTCCGTATCCGATTCCGCCCAACGCGCCCATTGAGGGCGGGTCCGCATCATCTGGCGATCGCCATGTGCTCGTCGTGGATCAGGACAACTGCGTGCTCTACGAGCTCTACGCCGCCTATCCGCAGCCAGGAGGCGGTTGGACCGCGGGATCGGGAGCCATCTTCGATCTGCGGGCGGATGGTCTGCGGCCGGCCGGCTGGACCTCCGCCGATGCCGCCGGGCTCCCTATTCTTCCCGGTCTGGTCCGTTACGACGAAGTGGCGGCTGGCGCCATCCGGCACGCCATACGTTTTACCGCACCGCAGACCCGGCAGGCTTATGTGTGGCCGGCGCGCCATTACGCCTCCAGCCTGACTGGCGCCGAGTACCCGCCCATGGGCCAGCGCTTCCGCTTGCGCGCGGATTACGATATCTCCGGCTTCTCGGCGGCCAACCAGGTTATCCTGGCCGCGCTGAAGAAATACGGGATGATGCTCGCCGACAACGGGAGTTCCTGGTACATGAGCGGAGCGCCCGACGACCGTTGGAATAATGACGACCTGCACGCCCTCACGCAGTTGACCGGTGCCGATTTCGAGGCCGTGGACGTTTCGGGCCTGATGGCAAATCCGGATTCCGGGCAGGTGCTGGGCGCCGCCCCAAGCATCGGCGCCGGCGGTGTGGTCAGCGCCAGCGCGTTTGGCGCATTCCCTTCTGCAGCGCCGGGATCGTGGATCGAGATCTACGGGTCGAACCTGGCCGTTGACTCGCGATCCTGGACAGCTTCCGATTTCTCCGGCGTCAATGCCCCCACCTCGCTTGACGGCGCCTCGGTCAACATCGGCGGGCAGGCTGCCTTCATCGAATACATCAGCCCGGGGCAGGTGAACGCGCTGATGCCGTCCAACGTCGCCACCGGCACTCAGCCGATCACCATGACGGTCGCTGGCGCCACCAGCACGGCGTACAGCATCACCGTCAACCCGGTTCAACCCGGGCTGGACGCGCCGCCATCGTTCAACCTCGGCGGAATCCAATACGCGGTGGCCCTGTTCGCCGACGGCGCCTTCGTTCTCCCCGAGGGCGCGATTGCCGGCCTCAATTCGCGGCCCGCCCAACCAGACGATGAGATCGTTCTATATGGCATAGGCTTTGGGCCGGTCACGCCAGATATACCGGCGGGCCAGCTTGTGCAGCAGGCGAACACGCTGACGTCGGTTTTTAGCATGTCCATGGGCGGTGTGCCCGTCACCAGCGTGCCCTATTCAGGTTTAGCGCCGGGTTTCACCGGCTTGTATCAGTTCAATATCGTGGTGCCGGCCAACACCGGCAGCGGTGCCGTGCCGTTGACCTTCGTGGTCGACGGCGTGGCCGGAACGCAGACGCTGTATCTCGCCGTCGGAACTCTCAAGAATTGACAACGTCAACCTGCGAATGTGGGCAGCCGCTCAGGCTGCGAACCCGCTCTTGTGCGGGTCCCGCCGGACGAAACCCGGCTGGGCTTGAAGGAGCCCATCAAAGCCTCCCAGTTCAAAACTGCATCGAACCTGGCGTGGAATGCGGTTTCGCCGCGTTCGCGCCACAAGTCCGGCAAGCCGGCGGTTTTACGGTATAGTAGTGAATGTCACTACATTGTGGAGACCAGCATGGACAAAGCAGTCTCGGCCGCGGACGCCAATCGCCGGTTCTCGGAACTACTGCGAACGGTTAAAAAGGGCCGAAGCGTCGTCGTGACGAGTCATGGCAGGCCCGTGGCCAAAATCACGCCCGTCGTGGAGGACGGTCGGGCCGCGGAGGCGGCGCGCTCCGCCCTTTTCGCCCGGCTCCGAGGCGAACGAGTGGTGAAGGCCGGCCGCTGGACCCGTGACGAGCTGTACGACGACGCCCCATGAGGATCGCGTTGGACACCAACGTCCTGGCCTACGCCGAGGGCGCCCACGGAGCGGTCATGCGAGGCAAGGCGCTGGAGCTGATTCAGCGATTGCCGCCCGAGACTATAGTGCTGCCAGTTCAGACGTTGGGCGAACTGTTCAACGTGCTTGTTCGAAAGGCCAGGCGGCGTCCGAGTCGAGCGCGGGCAGCCGTGCTCAGTTGGCGCGACGCGTACGCGGTGGTCGAAACGTCGCCATCCGTAATAGCCAATGCAATGGATCTGGCGTCTGATCATGGCCTCACGATCTGGGACTCGGTTGTGCTGGCCGCGTCGGCGGAGGCCGAGTGTCGCTTGCTCCTCTCGGAAGATCTCCAGGAGGGCTTTACCTGGCGGGGAGTCACCGTGACCAACCCGTTCGCGGCCACGCTTCACCCCATGCTGTCGGCATTGCTGACCCCGTTCGCGGAGTAACCGCCCGCGTCTGGCACTCGATAATCGAAGCATGATGTCCGTTCACTGGAGAAGGAAGACTTTGCGGCCGTGCATGCGTTCGCAGCGGATGTGGCGGACACTGCCTCGATCAGAACCTCTCACCAGAATTGACCCGAAGGCTTGCCGACATCCTCCCTGGTTTGGAAAGTGTCTATGATCACGGCCTGACCGGCTCGTCCGATCCGTTCATTTTCGACTGGGCGCGGCGATGGGACTTTGCCGCTCTGGTCAGCACGGACCGTGACTTGGTTCGTTTGGCCAAACGTCTCGGCCCCCCACCGAAGATCATCCGAATCGAACCATGCGATTTTCCATCCCGGGGCCTTCGTGGAATCGTGTGGGTGAGAAATGCGGATTTCGAGCCCGGAACACCCCTCCCGATGCCCCCTGCCAAGGGTGCAGACCGCAATTGAGACCCCGCAAGAATGGCATGATGCTTGAGTGCTCCTTATCGATCGACACTGGCTGGTGGAACTTCGATGCAGGTGAGGAACTTTTAGCCTAAAAGTCATTCGCGAGAAATGCTCCGAGGCGCTTCACATCCTCGATCGTTTTCACATCGTAGCGAAAATGAACAAAGCACTGGACGAAATCCGAGCGGGAGAATCGCGCCGCATAGCGAGCGAGGGCGGCGTGCCCGTGCTGAAGAAGTCGCGCTGGCTGCTGCTCAAACGCGAAGAGAATCTGAAGACGGAACAGCGCTTCCGGTTGCGCGATCTGCTCCGTTACAACCTGAAGACCGTACGTGCTTACCTTCTT
>Ga0335078_10009442_pt1 | contig 14462 bp, 12 predicted proteins | sample Lox_Sample_32_FD_206711 | JGI IMG/M metagenome (GOLD analysis project Ga0335078, IMG submission 206711) | Soil microbial communities from Loxahatchee National Wildlife Refuge, Florida, United States - Lox_Sample_3.2 | ecosystem: Environmental > Terrestrial > Soil > Wetlands | place: USA...
GTCTCCAGCACTGGCGTTGCCGGGTTCACGCTCGGTGGCGGCATCGGCTGGACGATGCGCAAGTTCGGACTTGCTTGCGACAACCTCGCGGCAGCCGACGTCGTCACCGCGGATGGACGGCTCGTTCATACGAGCGAGTCCGAGAACCCCGACCTGCTCTGGGGGCTGCGCGGCGGCGGAGGCAACTTCGGCATCGTCACGCAGTTCGAATTCGACCTGCATCCCCTCGGCCCGATGGTTTACGCCGGACCGATCTTCTATCCCGCCTCCGCTGCGCGCGATCTCCTGCGCACATTCCGCGGCTGGGCACCCGAGGCTCCCGACGACGTCACCGCGCTCGTGAACCTCACCAGCGCCCCGCCCCTGCCGGTGATTCCGGAGGAATGGCACGGCGAGAAGGTCGCAGCCTTCGTTGCCGTCTCGACCGGGCCGGTCGAGGAGGGCGCCGGGCTGGTCAGCACGATTCGGCAGGTCGCGGAGCCGATCGCCGACCTCCTCGGTCCGATGCCCTACCACATGATCCAGACGCTGCTCGACCCGCTGTGGCCGAAGGGAATCCATGCCTACTTCAAGGCCACAAACCTGGCCCGGCTCGACGATGATCTGGTAGACCGGCTGTGCGCGATCCATCTGGCGGCACCCGGCCCGCAGTGCGAGCTCCACGTGCACCAAATGGGCGGCGCCGTCGCGCGGGTCGACGAGAGCGCCACCGCGTTCGCGGAGCGCTCGATGCCGTTCGTGCTCAACGCGGTCACCGGGTGGCACGACGCGCAGGCGGGCCCGGCGCACCGCGAGTGGGCACGCTCGGCGATCGCCGGGGCATCGGACGCGTCAACGGGGCGCGCGTACGTCAACTTCCTCGGGGACCCTGAGGAAGCCCGGACGTCATACGGGGAGGACACGTACACCCGGCTCGTCTCGCTCAAGAACCACTACGACCCGACCAACGTGTTCCATCTAAACCAGAACATTCCGCCGGCCGTCTCGTGAGCGGGGACGTGGTCGCGGCCACGAGCAACTAGTTACCCGGCGGCCGCGGAAGCGGCTGGCAGGGAGGCGGCACCTGGCCGCCTCCCTGCACCCGTCGCCCAGATCCCGGTCTCGACGGCAGAGGACGAACCGGCGACCGAACGCGAGCGCGGTTACGCCGCGGGCCCGCCGTGCATCGGCGCCGCGTGGGCCGGCCCGCAGCACTTCTTGTACTTCTCGCCAGAGCCGCACCAGCACGGATCGTTCCGCCCCGGAGGCCAATCGATCGCGCCGCCCAGCCGCAGGCGGTCGGCTGCGTAACCGGCGCGCGCCTCCTCCGGGTCTTCCCCTCGATCCTCGCACCACTTGACGAATTCGTCGACGACGATCGGCGCGACGGCTTGGACCTGAACGCCGTGGGCGCGCAGCCACTTGATGTGGCCGTCCATGCGCCGGCAATAGGCGGCGTGAGGCACGTCCGCCCAATCCTCGGCAAGGCTGTCCCACCGCGCGACTGCCGTCTCGTACTCGCCGGCCGGGAACCATGCCATCGCAACCGCAACCCCGCCACCGCCGCGGGGCTCCTTCCCCGCGTCGAGGCTTCCATCGTCGAGTGACATCCAGATACGAATACCGCAACGGGCGGTCGGCATGATCTGGGAACGCGTTCGACTACGACCCGCGCCGGCTCGAGTCGCCCGCGGGGTGGCCGGCGGCGTCTGCGGTCCATGGCGGACGGCCGCCCTGCCGGCGCCGGACGGTCACTGCGCGTGGGTGTGCTGGCGCGCGCCTTAGACTGCGTGACGCGCGCGGCGCCGATGTCCTTGAGTCTCCGTTTGTCAAGTGATTAGATAGACAAAGTCCCTACCTCGCGTACTACGTCGCGGTCGCGATCGCGATCGGGGCGCTCGCGCACCTGGCGGGCGGCTCGGCGTGGGCGCTTGGCGCGGCCGGCGGCGCGCCCGCGCTGCTGCTCGGGCTCGCGACGCTCGGTGACGCCGGTCCGGCGTGGCTCAAGCGCTGTCGCGGCCCGCTGTATCTGCTGCGCAGCGGCCGCGCCTCGTTCCGCAAGCCGGTGCGCGCCGGCGTCGCCTTCGGGCAGTACTGCTCGACGTGCGGCGGGCCGTACGCGTTCTCGCTCGCGGTGTTCGCGGGGGCGGGCCGGCACGCGTGGCTCGGGGCCGCGATCGTCGGCGTCTACGCGGTGCTGATGGCGCTTCCGTTCCTGGTGCCGGCGCTGCTCGCGCCGGAGCGCTCGCGGTCGCTCAGCGGTCATCTCGCAACCGTCAGGCCGGTGCTGGATCGCTCCGCCGGGCTGTCGCTCGTCGCGCTCGGGGCGCTCGTCGTGCCGGTGTGCCTGGTGGCGGGGGTGAGCGGCGCATGGTGATCGATCCGACCACGCTCGTCCCGGTCGCGGCCTGCGGCTTGCTCTACGCGCTGCTCATACAGCGTCGCCGGCGGACCCTCGGCCGGGTCGACCGGCCGCGCGCATGTGCGTACGCACTCGGGCTGCTGGCGATCGTGATCGGGCTCGACTCGAGGCTCGATGCGCTCGCCGACAACGGCTCAATGGCCGCGCATATGGTCCAGCACGAGCTGCTCGGGAACATCGCCGGTCCTGTTGCTGCTCGGCCTCGACGCGGCGCTTGCGCGGCCGGTGACCCAGCGGGAGTTCGCGCCGGCGCTGCGGCGGCCGACACGGCGCCGGGCGCTGCGCGCGGCGAACAGCCCGGTGCTGGCGGTGGCGCTGTACGTCGGCGTCATGTGGCTGTGGTACGTGCCATCGGTGTACACCCTCGTGAGCGAGTCGCCCGTGCTGCACCCGCGGGAGCGACGATGCGGATCTCCACCAAGGCGGACTACGCGGTGCGCGCCGCGATCGAGCTGGCGGCCGCGCCGGATGACAAGCCGGTGCCGGCCGAGCGGATCGCGACCTCCCAGGGGATCCCGCTCAACTTCCTCGAGCACATCCTCTCTGAGCTCCGGATCGCCGGCCTGGTGCAGAGCCAGCGCGGCACCGACGGCGGCTACCGCCTGGCCAGAGCGCCCCGCCAGATCACGATCGCCGACATCATCCGAGCCGTCGAAGGCCCGCTCGCCACCGTTCGCGGCGGCAAGCCCGAGGAGGCCGAGTACCCCGGCGTCGCCAGCCAGTTGCCTCGCGTGTGGATCGCGGTCCGCAAGAACCTCCGCAGCGTCGTCGAGCAGGTGACCGTCGCCGATGTGGCGAGCGCCAACCTACCCGAGTCGATCAACCGGCTCGCCGACGATCCCGAGGCGTGGGTGACTCGATAGGACGAGCAGCGATTCCGTCCCGTGCATCCGCTCGGCAAGCCGTTCGAGCTTCGCGGCGTACTCATCATCCAGCGTGATGTTCACAGGCGCTCCATCAGAGATGCCTCAGGCCACACAAGGTGTGTGCTACCCACTCCGCGCGAGGTGGCCGCGGCGGGCTGCTTCGGTCGGCGATTTCGCCGCCGGGCGGCTCGGACGTGCCGGCGAGCCTTCTTACGAGCGTCCTCGTGCGCCGCCCCCGCCGTCATCGCGGCGCGCTCGCGCTCCCGCGAATCGGGCAGCGCCCGGAGCTCCGCGACCTGCCGATCGCGATCGTAGGGCTGTTCGTCATGCCAGGCCGCCCACACCTGGTTCGACGTCGTCCGCATCAGCATGTGCAGGATGAGGCGACGCACGGCCAGACCCGGGCGGGCGCAGACCTACTCCTCAGCGTCTTCCGGCTCGGCCTCCAATGCGTCGCCATCCCCGCCTGGCAAGGGTCTGCCCCCGCCCTCACCTCGTTCCCGGCGTCTGGCGCAACCTTCGTTACCCCGTCTTCGCCGAGGCGGAGGCGTAGTCGGACAGGTATCGCAGGCCCTGGATGGCGCGGCTTCCGTACCACGAGGTCATCTCGCCGTCGATCAGCGACACCTCCGCGCCGGGGAGGGCGGCGGCGACCTCGGGCAGGTGCTGCTCCTTGAAGTGGTAGGGCTCGCTCGCGAGGAGCACGCGGTCGACCTTGCCGGCGTGCCGCGAGAGCTCGACCTCGGGATAGCGGTCCGCCGGCGCGACCGGATGGGTGCGCCAGTTGACGAGCCTCAGGGTCCGCGCGATGTACGTGTCCGGCGCGACCGCCATCCACGGGTCGCGCCAGATCAGATAGAGGACCTCCTGTGGCGGCCACGGTCGTGCGCGCAGCTCGTCGAGCACGAGCTCGAACTCCTCGCACAGCCGCTCCGCTCGCGCCTCGCGCCCGAACAGGTCCCCGAGCCGGCGGTACAGGTCAAGGTTGTCGAGCGGGCCGAGAGGATGGGTGACGATGACGTGCGGAACGAACTCGGCCAGCGCGTCGGCGTCCTCTCGGCGGTTCTCGTCGACGTTGACGATCACGTGCGTCGGCGCCAGCTCGCGGACGCGCTCGAGCTTGATGTCCTTCGTCCCGCCGACCTTTGGGATCTGCTTGACCGTCTCCCACGGGTGGATGCAGAAACCGGTTCGTCCCACCAGCTGCTCGGTCAGGCCGAGATCACAAATGAGCTCGGTGATGCTCGGGACGAGGCAGACGATCCGCGCGTCCATCGGCGGCGGGGCTACATGTTGCGCCGGTACTCGCCGCCGACGTCGTACAGCGCCGCCGAGATCTGACCCAGGGAGGCGACCTTGACGGCCTCCATCAGCGCCTCGAACACGTTCCCTCGCGCGCGCGCGACATCCTGGAGACGTTCGAGCGCGGCGGGGCGCCGGTCGGCCGTGAGCGCTCCAAACGCGCGCACGTTGTCGATCTGCGCCTGCCTTTCGGCCTCGGTCGAGCGCATCAGCTCGAGCTCGTCGATCTGCTCGCCGCGACCGTCCTCGGGGAGGAACGTGTTGACGCCGATCAGCGGCAGTTCGCCGGTGTGCTTGAGCCGCTCGTAGTGGATGCTCTCCTCCTGGATCCGGCCGCGCTGGTACATCGTGTCCATCGCCCCGAGCACGCCGCCGCGGTCTGAGATCCGCTCGAACTCGTCGTACACCGCCTCCTCCACGAGATCGGTGAGCTCGTTCACGATGAACGAGCCCTGCCACGGGTTCTCGCAGAAGTTCAGGCCAAGCTCGCGGTTGATGATCAGCTGGATCGCCAGCGCCCGGCGCACGGACTCCTCGGTCGGCGTCGTTATCGCCTCGTCATAGGCGTTGGTGTGGAGGCTGTTGCAGTTGTCAAAGATCGCGTACAGCGCCTGCAGCGTGGTGCGGATGTCGTTGAAGCTGATCTCCTGCGCGTGCAGCGACCGGCCCGAGGTCTGGATGTGGTATTTGAGCATCTGACTGCGCGGTGAGGCGCCGTAGCGCTCGCGCATCGCGCGGGCCCAGATCCGCCGCGCCACCCGTCCGATCACCGCGTACTCGGGATCCATCCCGTTGGAGAAGAAGAAGCTCAGGTTCGGCGCGAACGCGTCGATCTCCATCCCCCGCGCGAGGTAGTACTCGACGATCGTGAAGCCGTTGGAGAGCGTGAACGCCAGCTGCGAGATCGGGTTCGCGCCGGCCTCGGCGATGTGGTACCCGCTGATCGAGACGCTGTAGAAGTTGCGGACCTCCTGCTCGACGAAGAACTCCTGGACGTCGCCCATCATCTTCAGCGCGAATTCGGTCGAGAAGATGCACGTGTTCTGCGCCTGGTCCTCCTTGAGGATGTCGGCCTGCACGGTCCCCCTGACCGAACGCAGCGTCTCGGCCTTGATCCGCTCGTACGTGTCCCGATCGACCACCATGTCACCCGAGGCCCCGAGCAGCCCGAGACCTAGACCGTCGTTCCCGTCAGGCAGCGCGCCCGAATATAGATCCCGCCCGCCGCGGCCGCCGTGCCCGGCGAAGTGCGCGTCGAGCTTGCGCTGGGCGGATTCCCAGCCGCCGGTCGCGCGCAGGTGCTTCTCGACCTGCTGGTCGATCGCGGCGTTCATGAAGAAGGCCAGGATGATCGGCGCCGGACCGTTGATCGTCATCGACACCGACGTCGACGGGTCGCAGAGATCGAAACCGGAATACAGCTTCTTGGCGTCGTCGACGGTGGCGATCGAGACGCCCGAGTTGCCGACCTTCCCGTAGATGTCCGGACGCTCCGCCGGGTCCTCGCCGTACAGCGTGACCGAGTCGAACGCCGTCGACAGCCGCGCGGCCGGCTGGCCCTGACTCAGGTAGTGAAAGCGGCGGTTCGTGCGCTCCGGCGTGCCCTCCCCGGCGAACATCCGCGTCGGGTCCTCCCCCGCGCGGCGGTACGGGAACACCCCGCCCGTGTAGGGATACGAGCCCGGAAGGTTCTCCTTCATGAGGAAGCGCAGCCGGTCGCCCCAGCCGTCGAACCGCGGCGGGGCGATCTTCGGGATCAGCTGCTGGCTGAGCGAGCGCCGGTAGTTCTCGCCGGTGATCTCGTGGTCGCGGACCGTGTAGCTGTACTGCTCGGAGGTGATGCCGGCGATCTGCCGCTCCCAGCCGCGCAGCAGCCCGAGCGCCTCAACGCCGAGGTCCCCGAGCGCGGCGTTGTAACGCGCCCGCAGGCGCGTGGGCGCGCCCGCCTCTTTGTCCTCGACACTCGGGTAGGGCTCGAGCTCGGGCGGCAGCTCCTTGTCCCCGAGCGCCCGCAGCGCCTCGTAACAGTGCTGGGCGACGGCGGCCAGCTTGGTCTTGCGCTCCACCTCGTCGCCGATCTGGCGTCCCTGCTCGGCGATCTCGGCCAGATACCGCGCCCGGCTCCCCGGGATCAGCACGTTCCCCAGCGGCTCGCGCGACTCGAGCTCGAGCCGGACATGCCATCGCTCGGCATCCGCCCGCGACAGCGCCCCGATCCGCTTGCACAGGTTGACGAACATCCACGACAGACCGGGATCGTTGAACTGGCTGGCGATCGTCGGGTAAACCGGTATGTCGCCGTCGGCGAGCTCGAACGCGACCCGGTTGCGACGCCACTGCTTGCGCACGTCGCGCAACGCGTCGAGCGCGCCGCGCTTGTCGAACTTGTTGATCACGACGATCTCGGCCAGATCGAGCATGTCGATCTTCTCCAGCTGGCTGGCCGCCCCGAACTCGCTCGTCATCACGTACACGGGCAGGTCGACGAGGCCGACGACCTCCGAGTCGCTCTGCCCGATGCCGGCCGTCTCCACGATCACCAGATCGAACCCCGAGGAACACAGGAACGACAGCGCGTCGGACAGCATCGCGTTCGTCGCCAGGTGCTGTCGCCGCGTCGCCATTGAGCGCATGAAGATCCGCTCGTGGCGCAGGCTGTTCATCCGGATCCGATCGCCGAGCAGCGCCCCGCCCGTCCGTCGCCGCGTCGGGTCGACCGCCAGCACCGCGATCCGAAGCTCCGGCAGATGCCGCATGAACCGGCTGAGGAGCTCGTCGGTCACCGTGCTCTTGCCCGCACCGCCGGTACCGGTGATCCCCACCACCGGAACGCCCGCGCCGGCCGCATCCCACTCACGGCGCAGCCGCTCGACCTCGGTGGCCTCCAGCACGCCGTCCTCCAGCGCCGACAGCATCCGCGCGATCACCAGATCGTCGCGCTCGGGGCCGGCGACCACCGGCGAAGCCAGCGCCTCCGTACGCGCCTCGACGGCGCGAGCGACGAGGTCGTCGATCATCCCGGTCAGCCCGAGCGCCATCCCGTCGTTGGGGTGATAGATCCGTTCGACCCCGTAGGCCTGAAGTTCGTCGATCTCGGCCGGGGTGATCGTGCCCCCGCCGCCACCGAACACGCGGATGTGCTCGGCGCCCCGCTCGCGCAGCATGTCGACCACGTATTTGAAGTACTCGACGTGACCACCCTGGTAGGAGCTGATTGCGATCCCGTCGACGTCCTCCTGGATCGCCGCGCGGACGACGTCCGCGACGCTGCGGTTGTGGCCGAGATGAACGACCTCGGCGCCGCGGTCCTGGATCAGCCGCCGCATCACGTTGATCGCCGCGTCGTGGCCGTCGAACAGCGAGGCGACGGTCACGAACCGCAGAGGCGTGGCGAGGGCTCGGTCGGTCCCGACCTCGGCGGGCAGCTGGGACTCGGTGATCATCACCGCGTCCTGCGGCTGGAACGTTCCGGTTCGCTGCGCGGGCTCAGCACGACCGTCATCTGCTGCTTGAGCCCGGCGTGCAGATGGCGGACCTCGGCGCGCGCGAGCGGCGAGACCAACCACGTGTAGACGATCCCGATGACCGCCGCACAGAACTGCTCGGCGACGGCCGTGACGTCGACGTCCGGGCGCACGCTCCCGGCCTTGATGCCGGCCCTGATCCACTCCTCGACGTCACGCCGGCGGCGCTCGTGGGCGCCGGTGATCACAGCGCGCAGCGCCGGGTCGGGTCCGACCGACTCGAACCACAGGATGTAGAAGGCGCGGATCCGCTCCGAAGAGTCGAGCAGGAACCGGCAATGCGCGTCGACCGCCGCGTGGATCGTGTCCACGCCCGAGGTTCCCGCCACCGACCGCTGCAGCTCCTCGAGCCACTCCTCAGCGATCCGCCTGATCAAGAACGACCACAGCCCCGCCTTGGAGCCGAACCGGTTGGACGCGAGGCCGCGGCTGTAGCCCGCGCGCAGCCCGACATCCTTCAGCGTTGTGGCGGCCGCCCCGCGCTCGCAGATGAGCGCAACGGCGGCGTCGGCCATGCGCGTGTCCGACAGCGCCGTGCGCTCCGGCTGGGTCATGCGGATCAACGTGGGTGCCGCGGCGGCCATCGCCACGAAAGATACTTGCTTGCGACAAGCAAGTCAAGCCGAGGTCAGCGCACACGAGCCCGCGAGCGCGCGCCCGCCGGCTTCGCGTCTGCGGTTGCCGCGGCGCATTCCTCGCAGATCCCGACGATCGCGAAGTGGGTGAACCGCGGGGTGTATCCGAACTGGCGCTCGATCTGTTTGCGGATCGGGTCGAGGCGATCGGGGGTGACCGGGGTGACCTTGGCGCAGCGTTCGCAGTAGAGGTACTCGACCTCGTGACTGCTGGCCAGGACGTACAGGCCCGGGGAGTGCCCGAGGTGCAGGTGGCGAATCAGGCCGCGGTGCTCGAGCAGTTCGAGGTTCCGGTACACCGAGGACTCGTCGAGCGACAGCGTGCGGGCGAGGTGTGCGGCGGACACCGGATCGTCGGCGGCGAACAGCGCCTCGAGCACGAGCCGCCTTGCGGTTGACAGTCGAAGCCCCGACTCGCGGAGCGACCGGATCGCGTCCTGCACGTCGTCGAACACCTGCGGTGTGCTGTCCGCCGGGGCCGTCATCGAGTGCTCAATTCTGAACCACCGTGCGGCCGCCGTCGGAGCACGGGGCGCGGGCGAGGAGCCGCTACCCGGCCGGTTCGGTGTCGCCGAGATGCGCGGTCCAGCGATCCTCGATCCGGCCGTACCGCCAGACCGACAGCGCGATCGCCCACGTCGCGACGAGCATCCCCACGATCACGAACCCAAGCACGTTGATGTTGATGTTCTCGAACCACTTCCAGAACGAGCCGGTCAGGTTCAGCTCGGAAGCGACCAGCCCGCCGAGCTCGATCGTGCCGATCACCACCGCCACCGCGACCGACAGGCCGGTGATCGTGAGGTTGTAGAAGACCTTTCGCACCGGCTTTGAGAACGCCCAGCCATAGGCGAAGTTCATGAACGAGCCGTCGATCGAGTCCATCAGCGACATCCCGGCGGCGAACAGGACCGGCAGGCACAAGATCGCGTACCAGGGCAGCCCGGCGCCGGCCGCGCCGCCCGCGAGGATGAGCAGCGCGACCTCGGTGGCGGTGTCGAAGCCGAGCCCGAACAGCATGCCGAGCGGATACATCTGGGCGGGCTTGGTGACCGCCCTCGTCAGCCTGCCGAGGAAGCGGTTCATCAGGCCCCGCTTTTGCAGCTGCTCCTCGAGCTGCTCCTCGTCGTAGCGCCCGGCGCGCATCTCGCGGAACACCTTGATGATTCCCACCAGGATCGCCACGTTGATCGCGGCGATCGCGTACAGAAACGTCCCGGACACCAGCGTGCCGACGGAGTTCGTCACCTGGTGCAGGTTGGAGTTGTCGTTCTTGACCGGCCCGTCGAGCGCCCTGACGCCGACCGAGATCAGGAGCGCGAGCGCGAACACGATCGACGAGTGGCCCAGCGAGAACCAGAACCCGACGCTCAGCGGCCGCTTGCCCTCGCTCATCAGCTTCCGCGTGGTGTTGTCGATCGCCGCGATGTGATCGGCGTCGAACGCGTGCCTGAGGCCGAGCGTATAAGCGGTCACCCCGATCCCGACCGTGAACGCCCCGGTACGCCCGAGGTGGTAGTGCCTCGGCGCGACGAGCGCGACCAACGTCAAGAACCCGAGGACGTGCAGACCGGCGACGGCGAGCACCATCATGATCAGCGTCCGCTTCTGTCCCGGCGACAGAGAGCCCCAAAACGCGCGCACCCGCGACCGCCCGGCCGTCTGCATCGTCTCCTCCTTCACATGGGTCGAAGAACAACTGCTGAGCCGTAATACGCCCGTCGCGCCGATCTGGATCAATCGCCGGTCCCACTCGTCATCGACACCCGACACCACGACAGCGCCCCCACCGGCGAGGCACCGCAGCGGACCCTACCCGCAGCATCCTTGCTGATGCAAGCCGCTGGTAATTAGGAGCACATTCGGTGCCGCCGGTCCTTCGATCGGCGTTGAGGTATCTACCGGTCCGGGAGCGCGTCGAGCGATCGATGCGATCTCGCTCGGTCGCGTAGACCGTCGAGGAGCGGCGGGGACTCCCAAGCCGGCGCCTCGCTCTCCTCCCAGCGCGCGAGGCCGGGACGCTGCAGGCGGGCCCGGCCAAGCACGAACAGCACGGTTGCGATGAGCGCCGCGACGGCCGCGATCGCGGAGCAGACCCACATCGCGGTCCCGATTCCCGCCCGCGGTTCGGTCGAGACCGTCATCGCGAGGTGGAGCAGCAGTGGCCCCGCTATGAACGCGGCGACACCCCGCAGCAACTCCACGAGCGCGAACACGCGCTGGATCTGGGCCGAGCGCAGCGAGAACCCGGCGACGAACAGAGCGGGCGAGACCGAGGAGCCCACGCCGAGACCGACGAGCGCCGAACCCGCCAGGACGATCGCATCCCCGCCCCGACCACGTCGGTGAGCACGGCCGCTCCCTGGCGAACCGGCATGAGCGGATGTTTACTGCGGTACTGAACCACGACCAGCGCGACGATCATCCCGACGCCCGCGAGCAACGGCAACAGCACCAACAGGTCGACCAGGCTGTGCGTCAGCAGCTCAGAGGCGCCGAAGAAGGCCGCCGCCTAGCCGACGCCGGCGGGCACGATCGCAACCCGACCCCACGGTGCGCTGCGATCCGCCGGCGGCTGGTCCTCGAAGGTCAATACCGCGAACAGCAGCGCGAGCCCCGCCCACGCCGGCGACGATCCAGAACAGCGGCCGCCACTGCCCGGCGCTCGCCCGTAACCCGCCGATGACCGGCCCGAGCGCCACCGCGCCAAACACGCACAGGTTCATCGTCGCCCCGGTCCAGGGCATCTTCGAGGGCGGCCGGCCGATCACGAGCGGTGGGACCGCGGCAATCAGCATCAGGCTGGTAGTCAGGCCCTGCAGGATGTGTCCAGCGATGAACAGACCGGGCGTCACGGCGAGCGCCGCCAACACCGAGCCGATTACCGACAGCGAGGCGTACAGCAACAGCATGCGGCGGCCGCGGAGGTGAACGGCGGCCTGGACCGCCAGCACGGTCCCGAAGGCGTACGCCCGTTGGCGAGTCCGGTTGTCAGCTGAAGGGCCTGCTCGCTCAACGGCAGGCTCTTGGACAGGACCGGCAACAGCGGCGTCAACGCCGAGCTCAACGCGAGATACGGAATCAGCGCGAATACGACGAGTGCCACCGCGGCCGGGTAGCTGTCGGCCAAAGGTCCACGAAACCGCATCGAAGGGTTCGGTTGCCCATGCCGGTCGTGCGCAATCGCGTCGATGGTTCATCGCCCGAGCCGGTGGGTATCGCCAGGTCACGGCCAATGAGAAGCAGCGCGCCGCCGCGCGCAGGAACGTCAAGAAGGCTCAAGGCGCGTCGAGGAGCCAGCGGACCATCAGCCACCTCTCGAGCGCGACCCGATCCGCCCTTGGTCGCGAAGGAGCGAAGGCCGCGGCACGGAAGCGTGGCGCTACCGGGGGAACGGGCACGGGTGCCGGCGCGATGACCGTGACCGAGCTCCGGCGCGAGGCCGCGAGGCTTGACATCAGCGGCCGCTCGAAGATGGGCAAGGCACAGCTGATCCGCGCGGTCGCGCAGAAGCGGCGCGCGTCGAAGTGGACAAGCGCGGTCACCTCACCAATTCACCAACGTTTGTCAGGCCAATTCACCAACGATTGTCAGGCCAGCCGCGTTGGAAATGAACCCCTGGGGTGATATCCGCCGTCGTACCCGACCATCACCCAGCGCCGCGCCGCGCTGCTGCCTTGCGGGTCGCCGCGGACCACTCCTCGACTCCGCCGTGGAACTCGGACTCGATCAACTCGGCAAACCGGCCGTCAGGCTCGCCGCCCTCGCCGCAGAGATGCCCTAAGTAGAGGTCGTGGTTCTTGAACCCGAGCAGCGCAAACGTGTAGTCGACCGACACTGCGCGCAAGCGGGAGTACGCCTGGTTTCCTTCGACCTCGGAGTAGTCAAGGTCGTTGAGGATCTTCCGGCACTCGTTGGTCTTCTTCACATAGCCCTCGTACAGCTTGTAATGGTCCTCCATCGTCTGGCGCGAGATCCCGTCGAGATCCTTGTCGAACGCGGGGAACTTCCTCGCCTCGATCTCATTCCAGGGCATTGTCGTCCTTTCGTCGATGGCTCGCAGTACGTGCTGTGAACACCCCTACCTATGGCCGGCTCGAGAAAACGCGAGTACCGCTCAGGCCGGTCCGCTCGGCGCACCCCCGCGGCCAGGCCCTCATGCCGGCGCCACCGGTACCTCAGCGTGCTCGAGTGACAGCATCGAACGACGAAGCAGGCGTGACACGTGCATCTGCGAGTAGCCGATCCGGTGGCTGATCTCGCGTTGCGTGAGGCCGTGCACGAGGCGCAGCCCGAGGACTTGCCGCTCGAGGTTGCCGAGCTCGCGCCAACTCGTCGCGATCGCCTGTCGCTCGTCGGCAAGCTCGAACCCAACCTCCTCGCTCCCCAACGTGTCGGTGACCGAATAGCCGTCCTCGTCATCGTGCGCGACGGGGGCGTCGAGCGAGGCCGGATGGTAGTTCTCACCGGCATCGATCGCCTCGACCGCCTGCTCGACCGTGCAATCGAGCGCGTCGGCGAGCTCGTCCACCGTCGGAGAACGACCGAGCTCAGCCGACAGCCGCTCGGCGTGGCCGCTCACGGCCAGCGCTCGCTCCTGCAGATCGCGCGGGACGTGAATCGTCCATCCCTTGTCGCGGAAGTAACGCTTGAGCTCGCCGAGGATCGTGGGCGCGGCAAAGGTCGTGAACTTCTTGCCGTGCTCGGGATCGAACCGCTCGATGGCGTTCAGCAGGCCGATGGATGCGACCTGCACCAGATCGTCGATCGGCTCGCTGCTGCGAATGTACCGCAGCGCGAGCTTCCGTGCGAACGGCATGAAGCGGTCAACCAACTCGTCGCGAGCAGCAGTACCCCCCTCGCGCAGGTGAATTTCGAAAAGCTCTTCGTCGGTCAAGCGCGCGAAGCCGCGCGTCGCCGTGGCTGTGGCGGGCATCGGACCTCCATCTCGTGGATTACAGGAGCGAGGTCCGTGCGAGGGCCGCCAGGCGTCCCGGGCGTCGTCCGACGCAATTGATGCCGATCCGGCACGGTGTTCCGACCGGTCTGGCCTCTCGAATTGAAGTCTGTCCCTCGTGATCAACCCTAAACCCGGACGTCCGAATGCGTACGTCGGCCCGGCCCGGCCCGGCACGTGTGCTGGTGCTCGATTACCCCCGCATATCGATGGCGGTGTTAACGCCCACGACGTCCCGGCGCAAGTAACCGGACAGCGAGTTGCTCAAGAAACGTCGCGTGTGGCCCAACGTCTCTCGGCCAGGCTTGACAGCGTCGGCACGTCCCTTGTGACGCCGCCACAACGAACAGCACCACTCCGCGTTTGTGCGACCGCCTCTACGTCGAGAGCAGGCGCTGGAAGAAGGATCGATAGCGCTGCAGCGCGATGCGCAGATCCTCGGTCGAGATGTCCTCGCCACGGCCCCACTGGGCCTCCAGCCGTTCCCGCTCCTGTGCGAAGCCTTCAGCGAGCTGCTGCATGAGGTTGGCAACCAATCCGTCCGCGTCCTCCACCGCCCCGCGAGGCTCGTCGACGAATCGGGTCTGCACCTCCTCCCAGCGTCGTTGGAACGTAATGCTCAGCTCTTCGGTGAGGAGCGGGGCACCGTTGGTCGTCGCGGAACTCGCCGGGCCTGCCGGCGACGCCGGATCGGTCGCACGCCCGGGTGCGCTGCCCACCGCTTGGGACCCGGTGTTGCGCGCAGTCGTATCGGCGCCCAGCGACGCGCCGGATGCG
>Ga0335078_10009443_pt1 | contig 14461 bp, 7 predicted proteins | sample Lox_Sample_32_FD_206711 | JGI IMG/M metagenome (GOLD analysis project Ga0335078, IMG submission 206711) | Soil microbial communities from Loxahatchee National Wildlife Refuge, Florida, United States - Lox_Sample_3.2 | ecosystem: Environmental > Terrestrial > Soil > Wetlands | place: USA: Florida...
GTCTTCGCAGGTGATGAGCAGGCCGCCCTTGCTGACGAATTCTTTGAGATGCTCGAGGCCGTCGTAGCCCAGCCCTGGCCGCACATCGGCGGTGCTGTCGCCGCCGTCGGGCAGGTTGGGAGTGATCTCGGACTTTTCCCATGGCATCGCGTTGTTCCACTCGGGATAGCCGTCGATGATCTCGAGTGAGTTGGCGTGGCCCACCGGCGCGAAGATAATGACGTCGTACTTCGCGCGCAAGTCGGCCTCTTTCGAGACCGTCTGCGTGTTGATGTAGTCGTAGGGAATGCCCGCGGTGTCGAAGGCGTAGCGCCACCAGCCCTCGGTCTGCGTAGCCAGCCATGTATGCATGAAGGCGATGCGCGGCGCTGAGACGGCGTGCGTCGCAACCGAAGGCGCGGCGGCGAGGCGCGTGCCTTCCAGCGCAAGATCGTGCAGCACGCCCGCGGCGTTGTCGCCTGCGTTCGAGATCAGTAGCGAACCGGCTCCGAAGTGCTTGCCCTCGGCGTCGAAGGGCTTTTCGGCCACTTCGATCTTGGCGTCCTTGAGCTTGTAGAGAACGGACAAAAGCGTGACCTGTCCCGTGTTGGGCACAGCGATCACCGAGCCGGCGCCGTCGACCTTGCCCGCCAGCGTCATGGGATCGTCGATCGGCGACATGCTCGCCTTCAGGATCGACGGATCGACGATGCGATCGACTTTCAGGTTGAAGAGATTCGAGAACGACCAGCCGGTGTCGTCATAGGGATGCTTCTGCGGATCGTCGGGCGCCCAGTACTGGCGATCGAGCAGCGCATCGGCGATGCGCGAGTAGGGCTGATCCATGCGCACCACGATGCTTCCGGCGGGAAAGGTCTGCGGCTTGGGTTTTTCTCCGCGCTTCTCTGCGGGCAGCTCGCAGGTGGCCGCCGCGGTGAGCTGCTGCACCTCGACGTGCTGTCGCTTAAGCACTTTGAGCAGCTCGATTTCGCGATTGGTCTCGGCAGGATCGGCGGCAATCACATAGGCGGCCGGCCCGGCTGTCGTCGGCTTCTCCACCGACCGTTTGCTCTTCAGGTAATAGTCCTCGAGAAAGTGATGCGTGTGCTGCGAAAAGTAAGAGATCGTCGACAGCAGCGCGCTCTCCTCGTAGTTGTTGTTGTCGCGCTGCGACCAGGTGACCACGGGCAGCGGCGGATTTTGCCGGTACCAGGTGCGCGAGTATTCTTCCGGCGTGAGGATGCGCTTCTCCGTATCCGCGCCGCCATTGCCAAAGGTCTCATACAGCCGGCTGATGCCATTGTGCATCGCGGCCAAAAACATCAGGTAGCCCGGGCTCCACGTGTCGAAGTCGCCGTGCGTGAAGACGCCCGGCATGCCAAAGCTCTGCATCTGGGCCACGTTATTCCAGCCCAGCTCGGCCCACTCATCGGCCAGGGTGGGGTCGACCCACGCGTTATAGGGCCCGTCGCCCACAGTGTTGTCGTAGAGAAACGGCACCGACTCGTGCAGGTCATGCAGCACCTGCGCATGCCACCCAACGTAGGTATCGAGCACGTTGCGCGACAGGTCGAGCGTCATGCCCATGGCGTCGCGGTTGTTGTCGTGCGCCACGTAGTGGCCCCAGTAGAGCAGCCGCGGATATTTCTCATTGGGATGCGCGCGGTGCCAGCGATAGAGATCGACCATGCGGTCGCGGCCGTCGACTTCGACCACCGGCGTGATGAGCACGATCATGTGCGAGCGGATGTACTTGATGTAGGGCGCATCGTCCACAGCGAGCCGGTAGGCCATCTCCATCAGCGCGGTCGGTGCGCCGGTCTCCGGCGAGTGGATGGTGCCGGTGATGTAGTAGACCGGCCACGAGGAGTCGATCAGCGGACGCGCCTTGGCGTCGTCCATGCCGATGGTGCGCGGATCGGCCAGCTGCGCCAGCCGCGCATCGTTCTCCTTGGCTTTGGCCAGCAGATCGGCATCCGCCACGGCCACGGCGATCATCTCGCGGCCCTCTTCGGTGTGGCCGATGGTGAAGACCTTCACGCGCGGCGTTGCCGCCTCCAGCATGCGGAAGTACTTGTACACGTCCTCGGCATAGGGCAGCATGTCGGGCGCGCCGCTCACGTCGCCCAGAGCTTTCCATGGCGTGGGCACCGTCTTCGACGCGGGCAGATAGTCCACCAGCGGCGAAATAAACGACGGGTCCGTCGTGTATTTCCTGATGTTGTCGGTGTATTGCTGATCGATGGACTGCTTGGGATCGCGCGCGTAATTGGAGTTCAGATCCACTGTCTGCGCTCGCGCGCCCGCGCAAATCGCGAGGGTTGAAACCACGGCCAGGGCAACTTTCGCAAAACGCAGGTCTCCTTCACACAACAACCGGCTCATCCCCATGCGCGCAAGCATTTCACAAAAGGGCCGCGCGGGAAAAGCGGGATCGGAATCCGATGAGCGATTTGCCCTGCCAACGGGCCGGCGGTCAGGCACGATGGGCGGATCACCGGCAACCCGAAGCGCATCGCTACTTTGCGTAGTAACCCGCCTTGGCTCGCACGATGAGTCCCGGGGCCTGAGTCTCGATGACGACCCTGCGAAACGTATTGTCGTGCCGCTTGTTGGTCGAGTAGAAGCCGATCGAGTAAAGCGAACGCAACTCGGCGCCGATCTGGGCGAAATCCTGCGCCAAATCCGTGTGCAGCGCATCGAAGTCCGCGCCGCCGGTCTGCTCGGCCATGTGGTGCAGCGCGGCAATGCCGTGACGGTTGTCGGCGCTCAGCTTGCCGTGCCGGATGGTCGAATAGCGGATCGCATAGAGCAGAACATCCTCGTCCTGCGCGGCAGAGATCGCGTCGATCTCGTCGTGCGCACTCGAGTTCTCCTCGCCATCCGTGAACAGGATCAGCGCCTTGCGCCGGGCTGCGCCGCCCGCAAGCTTCTCCGTCACGCCCGCGTAGACAGCGTCGTAGATCGCGCTGCCGCCGCTCCGCGTATCGTCCGGCTCGATCTCCGGAACAGCCGAGTAGTTCTTGTTATACCGCTCGATCCCGTCGACGACCTCGGCAGCGCCTGTGGTGAAATCGGAGGCGATGCGAAGGTGATCGCCAAAGCACAGCGCAAAGACCCGGTCCTGCGGCTCGAGCACACTGGAAAGAAACATTCGCACATCGCGAAAATGCTGATGGATGAACTTGTCCTGGCTCGACGACGCATCGACGATCAGGCCCAGCATAAGCGGGATATTCGCCTCGCGTGAAAAGAAGCGGATCTTCTGCGGCGCGCCGTCTTCGTAGACGGCGAAGTCGTCCTGCGAAAGGCCGGAAACGAGATTGCCCTGGGCATCGCGCACCGTGAAGGTGAGCGTAACCAGATGCGTCTCCACATGCAGGTCCGGCGCCTGCGCGGCCAGCGGCAGGGCGGTGGCGAACAGGACGGGGATGAGCAGAGGGCGGAGTGTCATTTTGCTCTTCTAGAGGGTAATCCGCATTCCAGCTCCAATCGAAACGCACAAAATCTGAAGGAATGTTGAAAATCTTAGATTTGGCCAACTGGGGAAAACGCACCATCCTGCCTTGCCGTGCCGCTTGCCTATAATCAGTTGGCGCCAAAAATTCGCGTATCCAGGCGGCTCATTCCGCCGTTCCCGGAGGTCTTCATCTTGTTGCAACCGAAACGCGCGGCAGTTCTGTGCTTTCTCGTCCTTGCCGGCTCAACCTCCTTTGCGGCAACCAACTCCGGCATCCCTCCCAAGCTCGCCGAGCAGCTCGACGAAATCTTTAACAAGCATGAGTTCGGCGGCCGGCCTCCGGAGCTCGCGTGGCAGAACGGTGGCGACTCTTACACCGTCCTCGAGTCCGCACCTGGCGGCAAGGGCGCGGAGATCGCCGCGTACGATGCTGCCTCTGGCAAGCGCAGCGTACTCGTCACCACCGCCGACCTCACACCCGACGGCACCAAGGAGCCGCTCGCCGTGGCAAGCTATGCCTGGTCGGCCGACAGCAGGAAGCTGCTCATTTTCACCAATGCCAAGCGAGTCTGGCGCGAGTACACCCGCGGCGATTACTGGGTTCTCGACACCGCGGCAAAATCGCCGGAGACACGCCTCTTCAAGCTTGGCGGCGATGCGCCTGAGTCCACGCTTATGTTCGCCACCTTCTCGCCGGACTCGACGCACGTCGCCTGGGTGCGCGCCAACAATCTCTACGCTGAAGACCTCGCCGCGAAGAAAATCGTCCAGCTCACCACCGACGGCTCGCCTGACATCATCAACGGTACCTCCGACTGGGTGAACGAAGAGGAGCTTTTCCTTCGCGACTGCTTCCGCTGGAGCCCCGACAGCCAATCCATTGCCTATTGGCAATTCGATCAGTCCGGCGTGGGAACCTACACGCTCATCAACGACACCGAGGCCGAGTACCCTGTCGTCGAGCAGTACAAGTATCCGCAGCCCGGCACCACCAACTCCGCGGTGCGCGTCGGCATTGTGCCCGCGGCGGGAGGGCCGACGCGATGGATCCAACTCGCCGGCGATCCGCGCAACCACTACGTCGCGCAGATGGATTGGCCCGGCAATTCCCACGGTGTGGTCCTCGAGTATCTCGATCGACTGCAGAAGAAGAACCAATTCCTCTGGGCCGACGCCAAGACCGGCGATACTCGCGTCGTCACCGAAGACACCGACAAAGACTGGGTCGATGTTCCGCCGCTGACGTGGGTTGCCGCGAATCAGGGTCCGGCTTCATCCAGTTCAAGTGACTTCATCTTCCTGAGCGAGCGCGATGGCTGGCGCCACGCCTATCTTCTCGACCTCGCCTCCGGCCGGCCGCGCCTCATCACGAACTTCGCCGGTGACGTGATCGAGAAGGCCGGCGTGGATGCACAGGGCGGCTGGTATTACTTTCTCGCTTCGCCCGACGACCCCATCCGCCAGTACCTCTATCGCTCGCGCCTCGACGGCCAGGGCGCTCCGGAACGCGTCACCCCCGCCGATCAGCCCGGACATCACGACTACGACATTTCGCCCAACGGCCGCTGGGCCGTTCACATTTCTTCGACCGCCGATCGCCCGCCGCGCCTCGAGATCGTCAGCCTGCCCGATCACAAGGTCGCGCGCACGCTCGAAAGCAATGACGAACTTGCCGCTAAAGTCCAGCCGCTGCTCGGCTCGAGAACCGAGTTCTTCCAGGTAAAAGTCGGCAATGGCGTCGCCCTCGACGGCCTTATGATCAAGCCGCCCGACTTCGATCCCTCAAAGAAGTACCCCGTTCTCGCGTATGTCTACGGCGAGCCGTGGGGCGCAACCGTGCGCGATCAGTGGGGCGGCGCGCGCCGTCTTTTTCATGGCGCCATTGCCGAGCAGGGCTATCTCATCGTGAGCTTCGACAACGAGGGCACGCCGTCGCCCAAAGGCCGCGCCTGGCGCAGGAGTGTCGCCGGAGCTATCGGCGTGCTCTCATCGGCCGAGCAGGCGCAGGCCACCCAGCAGCTTGCCCGCGAGCGCAGCTACATTGACGCTTCGCGCATGGCCATCTGGGGCTGGAGCGGCGGCGGCTCCAACACCCTCAACATGATGTTCCGCTATCCCGGCGTCTACTCCACCGGCATCGCTGTCGCGCCCGTCGCCGACGAGAGCCGCTACGACTCCATCTACCAGGAGCGTTACATGGGCCTGCCCGACCAGAACAAGCAGGGCTACCACGACGGCTCGCCCATCAACTTCGCTCAGGGCCTCGCCGGCAACCTGCTCGTCGTCCACGGCTCCGGCGACGACAACGTTCACTTCCAGGGCACCGAGCTGCTGGTCGACAAGCTCATCGAGCTGGGCAAGCCGTTCACCTTTATGGACTACCCGAATCGCACCCACGGCCTCTTCGAAGGCAAAGGAACGACGCTCCACGTCTACAGCCTCATCGCCCGCTATCTCGAGGAGCACGTTCCACCCGGCGGTCAATCGCGCTAGTTCGTTAGCCGCGGCTGATGTATCAAGATTTGGGTGCCCCCGGTCTCGATTTTGAGACCGGGGAAATCATCTTACTCGCTAACCTGGAGTCCCCATGGGCCGCGAAGCCACCTGTCAATGCCATTGGGCTGGCAAATCCGCCGAGGTCAAGGTGCTGCTTGAGGCCAGCGAACTCATCTTCCGCGGCGAGATCCGCAGGCACGTTGCTTTCTCCGAATTGAAAGACGTGAAGGCGCAGTCCGGCCGGCTCAGCTTCACTGTCGGCGGCGACGCTGTCGAGCTCTTTCTGGGAGCGGATCAGGCCGATAAGTGGGCGAAGAAGCTCATTTCGCCGCCTCCGTCGCTGGCGCGCAAGCTTGGCATTACAAATGAATCCGCGGTCTGGGTCCTTGGTGATGCCGCCGACGAATCGCTTCGCGCCGCGCTTGCCGAAGCCGCGCGCATCTCCGACAAGAGCCCTGACCTCATTCTGGCCTGCGTGAAGACCTCGAAAGATCTCGAATCGGCCCTGATCAAGACTCATTCGCGGCTCGCCGAGGGCGTCCCCATTTGGCTGGTTTACCTGAAGGGTCCCGGCCACCCGCTCAACGAATCCTTGATCCGCTCCGCGCTGCTTCCCAGAGGCTTGGTCGACACCAAGGTCGCCGCGGTCTCCGCGACCCTCACCGCCATCCGCTTCAATCTGCGACACGCGATGTGAGGCCGCTCACTTTGAGCGCCGCATCTTGCCCGCCTCCCCTTTCGGGTGTATAGTTTGGCCGTCCTTCAAGCCGATGGTTTACGCGGGCCAGCCTCCTGAAAGCCAGGAGGCTTGATCGCGTCGGCACCGTTCTTCTTCGGGCTTTCGGCAGGTTGTTTCTGCCAGGTGGGCTCCTTCCTCCCGTACACCGATCGCGACTTGCGGATAGACGCAAATTCGCACCGCCGGGAAAAGGAGATCACGATGCCTGGTTCATTGCACTTTGCCCTGCCTACCAAGCGTCCACTTACTACAAATCTCTCGAATGAATTTCTAACCGATACTACAAAGCACCGGCTGCACCTGCTCCGGACCGCGCTTCTTGCCGCCCTTCTACTGGCTCTCTTCTTCGTCGCCGCCGGCCAAGCCTGGGCTGCAGCACCGGTCAAAGCCAGGCCTATGGCTGCCGCCAAAACCACCACGACTCAGCTTCAGGTCGCCTCCGCCACCGTCAATCAGCATTCCATCACCGTACTTTCCGCCGGAGTCACCGATCCCGCCACGGTAACGCAGGGACTGGTAAACTTCTATGACGGCAAGACGCTGCTCGGCAGCGGTCAGATCGTCAACACCGGCAGCAAATACACGCACGGCAAAGCCTATCTGAGGGTGCAGCTCGGCCCCGGAAGTCACGTTCTCAAAGCCGTCTTTTCCGGAACCGCAACGGACGCCCCAAGCGCCTCGACGACCGCAGGCGCGACCGTTGGCGGAAGCACCGTAACTTCGATCTCCTCGAGCGGGAGCGCCGGGAATTACACGCTGGTGGGCCAGGTGCTCACGTATGGTCCCTCGCCGGCCACCGGTACGGTTTCGTTTCTCGACCAGAGCAACAGCAATTCGGTCGTCGGCACGGCTCCGCTTGGCGCCGGGACCATAAGCGCCAACTACCTTGCCGCTCAGTCCTACGGCATCTATGACCCGGCCGACAACAGCCGGCCTCAGCAGGTGGTAGTAGCCGACTTCAACGGCGACGGCATCCTAGACTTCGCCGAGGTTGACTACAGCGCCGCCATCTCCATTCACCTGGGCAAGGGCGACGGCACCTTTCAAGCTGCCGCGCCATTCTGCACTTCGAGCGGCGTGGCGTGCGCAGCAGGCTCCGAACCGTCCTCTATCGTCGTAGGCGATTTCAATAGCGATGGTATTCCCGACCTGGCGATCAACGACGGATCCGACGTGCTTGTCTTTCTCGGCGGCGGCGACGGTACCTTCATGCGGGGAGTGACCTATGCCACGGCTTCCGGCAACTACACCATCGCGGTCGGCGACTTCAACCGCGACGGCACGCCGGACTTCGCCGTGGCCGTCGATGGCGGCGTCTCCATCGTCCTCGGTAACGGCGACGGCACCTTCCAGCCGAACAATGACATCCCGCTCAACGACTCCAGCACCGAGATCACCGTCGGCGACTTCAACAAGGACGGCATCCAGGACCTCGCCCTCACCGGCTGGAACGGTTCGACCGTTATGGTCCTTCCGGGCAATGGTGACGGCTCGTTCAAGGCTGAAAAGGATACGCTGATTGTTTCGGATCAGAATCCGGCCAATGGAACGATCCTGGCCGCCGATTTCAAAGGCGTGGGCTATCTGTGCGACCTGGCCTTCGCGGGAAACGACGCCACCTTTGAGCCGTGGCTGGGAAAGGGAGACGGCACTTTCATCAATCCTCAGTCGTCGAATACATATCCCGCCGATAAGGGGTTCTCTCCCTACGCCGGGCCATTGACCGTTGCAGACCTCAACGGCGACGGCATTCCGGATGTCGCTCTCCTCTGGTACACAGCTGACAATGTCGTCGGACGCGTAGCGGTTTTCTACGGGAAAGGCGACGGCACGTTCAACGCCACGCCGACGCAGCTTTCGGCCGGCAAACAACCCAACTGGGTCGCCACTGGAGATTTCGACGGCAACGGCAGTCCGGATCTCGTGGTCGCCAACGAAAACGACAGCACCCTCAGCGTCATTCTCAACCGGCCGACCACGACCGTTACCGGCTCCCTTACCAATGTGGCGATTGCCGGAACCGGCACCCACAACATCTATGCCAGCTACCCTGGCAACGGAGTGTTCCTGGCGAGTTCCTCGGCTACTATTTCGTTGACAGCCGGCAGCACGGTTACGCCGCCCACCCTCACCTCTCTCACACCCAGCACGGCCGTTGCCGGCGGCCCGGGATTCACGCTCGACGTCAAAGGAACGAACCTCGCCTCCGGATCTGTCGTCAAGTGGAATGGCAGTCCTCGTACCACTGCTTTGGTCGGCACGACGAAGACGGAGTTACACGCCGTCATCGCCGCGGCCGACATCGCCACGGCAGGCACCTACACGGTCACCGTCGTCATTGGCACAACGGCCTCCACCAACTCGCTCAAATTCACCGTGACCGCGCCGGCCCCGGTCCCGGTCATTACCTCCATCTCGCCCAACGACATGCCCGCCGAGGGCTCAGCATTCACCCTGACGGTCAACGGAACTGGGTTCATCAAGGGCTCGTCCGGCTCGGTCATCCTTTGGAACACCACTGCGCTCCCGACCACCTTCATCAGCACAACCAGCCTGACCGCCTCGGTGCCGGCCGCCAAGATCGCCAACGCCGGCAGCGCATCCATCACCGTGAAGAACGGCTCCGGCCCCGCTTCCAACGCCATCACGTTTACGATCACCGCGGAAGCCTACGCGCCCATCGCCATGGGCTTCTTCGACAAGAACGGCAATCCCGGCGCGACCTCCGGCAACATCACCTGCGCCTGGAAAGCCTCCTCGCACGATTATTGGTGCACGCTAACCAAGAGCGGATTCTACTTCTCGAAGTACGTCGCCAATGCCACCCTCGCCGATGTCAGCAACCCGGCCATCATCACCGTCAACTCCATCAACGGCTCGCCTACCGACCCCAACGTTGGAAACCTCGTGGTCAAAATCTACAACCTGAGCGGAACTGCCGTTCAGGAGCCGTTCTATCTATGCGTCTACAAACCCTAACTTCGGCATTTAAGGCAGGCCATAACTTGCTGCGCTAAAGTGCGGACCAGGCGCCGGAGTTGATCGATTCCGGCGCCTTCTCCGCTGCTCGAATCCCACTCTGGCCCACCGGCTAACTCGCTAACCTGCTGACTAGCTAACTCGCTAAATTGCCGACTCGCTGACTTGCGGACCCGCTAAGCAGTTGCCCCGGCCGTAGCCGCTTCCAGCCTCGCGCTTGCCTCGACAATCTTGGCCTGCGCGGTCGCCAGGTTCTTGGCGGCGCGTGCCTGCAGCCTCCCACGGCTTTCGATCAATTTGCCGTCGATGATGGCCGTCTCGGTGCGCGGTCCCGCCTTGCGGTCGCACATCACGCGGATGCCCAGTTCGGCCTTGGTCACAAAGTGCAGCGCCGAACCCATGTAGCCCGCCACAAGGTGATCGATCCGTTCGGCATTCGTGATCGTGCCGTTGAAGTTCGCCGGCAGAATCGCGATCTCGTCGGGCAAATCCGGCGACTCGGCCTGGATTCGCTCCTGCCACTCCTGGATCATCTGCGTGGCCGCCCGCAGTTGAAACTTCACCGTAAACACGTCCGTCTTCGCCTGCTGCTCCTTTTCCTTCAGCAGCAGGTCCAGCATGCGCTGCGCCGCATCGGCTTGCCGGTTCGAGGCGTCCACCTGCTCTTTGCTGGCGTCGGCTTGCCGCTTGGCGTGGGTCGCATAGTAAATCGTCACACCCGCCAGCACTGAAGCCATCAGCACATTCACAATCGCGGCATAGGCCGTGATTTGCCCTATCGATAGCCCAAACACTGTTTCCTGCATGTTCCGGGGTTCACCTGCGGCCAGTATAGGCGAAGCTCGCACGCACCGCTCCCGGACGGTAGTCTGTCATTTGGAAGGGTACGGGCTTCAGCCCGCACATTTTTGGACCCGATTCACACTGGGCTTTAGCCCCTGAGGGAAAGTGGACCCAAGCCCCTTCGGCCGGCTGCCGGCGGACTGCTCTAAAATCACGGAATCTGTTCTGCACCCGAGCTCCGCGAGGTCCGCCCATGCGTTCATTTTTGCTGCTTGCAGGTGCGTCGCTTGTTAGCTTCGCCGCGATCGCCCAACCTCCGCTCCACAGCGACGCCGCCCCGTTCGTCAGCGTCTCGGCTCCTGTCTTCATCCTCGACCACGTTCGCGTGATTGACGGCACCGGCGCTCCCGCTCGCGACGACCAGGCGATCGTCGTCGCGCAGGGCCGCATCCAGTTCGCCGGCCCGGCCGCATCGGCGCCCGTCCCGGCCGGCGCGCAGCGCATGGACCTCCATGGATACACCGTCATTCCCGGCCTGGTCGGCATGCACAATCACCTCTACTACACCGACTCTTACGCGATTCAGTTGGCGGCCGGCTCCATTGGCGAGCCCGGCATCTTCGTGGCGGAGATCCCCTACACCGCGCCGCGGCTCTATCTTGCCGCCGGCGTCACCACGATGCGCACCACCGGCAGCCTCGAGCCCTACACCGATCTCAAAGTCAAAAACCGCATTGACGCCGGCAAGATGCCCGGCCCCGAGATCGACGCGACCGCGCCCTATCTCGAAGGCGCGCCTACGCCCTTCGCGCAGATGCACGAGCTCACCGGACCCGACGACGCCGTGCGCATGGTGGACTATTGGGCGGCCGAAGGCATGACCTCGTACAAGGCCTACATGAACATCACGCGGGACGAGCTCGGCGCCGCCATCCGCGCCGCCCACGCACACCACCTCAAGCTCACCGGCCATTTATGCTCCGTCACCTGGCCCGAGGCCATCGCGCTCGGCATCGACGACTTCGAGCACGGCCCTGTCTTCACCGACAGCGAGTTTGTCGCCGACAAACAGCCCGACACTTGCCCCTCGCGCCTCAGCGCCAGTTGGGTGAAGCAGGACATCGCCGGCGCGCAGGTACAGTCGCTCATCGGCGACCTTGTCTCCCATCATGTCGCCGTCACATCCACGCTGCCCGTCTTCGAGTCCAGCGTTCCCGGCCGACCCAGTCTGAAACAGCGCACCCTCGACGCCATGTCCGCCGAGTCCGCGCAGAGCTACCTCACTGCGCGCGCTCGCGTCCCCCTCGACTCGCCCGTCGGCGCGCTCCTGCGCAAGGAGATGGATTTCGAGCTCGCTTTCGCGAAAGCCGGCGGCCTGCTGCTCGCCGGTCCCGATCCCACCGGCAATGGCGGCGTTCTGCCCGGCTTCGGCGATCAGCGCGAGATCGAACTGCTCGTCGAAGCCGGCTTCACTCCCGAGCAGGCCATCCAGATCGGCACGCAGAATGGCGCTGTCTATCTCGGCCGCCAGGACCGCATCGGCACAATCGAGACAGGCAAGCAGGCCGACATGGTTCTCATCAAAGGCGACCCGTCAAAAAAGATCGACGACATCGAGAACGTCGAAACCGTTTTCAAAGCCGGCGTCGGCTACGACGCGAAGAAACTGATCGAAAGCGTTCGCGGCCAGGTGGGGATCCGGTAGATCAATCCAATTGCGAAATTGTCGGATGTAAATTATAGTTAACAGGTGATCGAGGTTCGTCAGACTGAAGCCTTTAGCAATTGGATTCGTAAGCTTCGCGATGACAGGGCCCGGCAGCGAATCCAGATTCGGATTCGAAGACTTTCTCTTGGCAACTTCGGCGACGTGAGATCAGTCGGGATCGGTGTCAGCGAGCTTCGCATCGATTACGGACCAGGATACAGAGTCTATTTCCATCAACGCGCCGCTGAGCTTGTTCTGTTGCTCGCTGGTGGCGATAAGACCACGCAAGACTCTGACATTGTGCGCGCCAAGAGGATCCTCAAGGAGGTAGAGAATGCCGATTAAGACACGCGCCTGGGACCCGTCGGAATATCTTGATAGTCCCAAGTCGATCAGCGCATATCTCGAAGCCGCTTTCGAAGACGGTGACCCCGCCTTGATCGCCGCCGCTCTCGGCGACATCGCCCGCGCCATCGGCATGACCGAACTCGCCGCCAAAGCGGGAGTCACCCGCGAGGCCCTTTACAAGGCCCTTTCGCCCACGGGCGATCCTCGCTTGTCCACCTTCCTTGGCGTGATGAAAGCTCTTGGCATCAAGCTCACGCCGAAAGCGGCCTGAATCGAGACAGCTTTGCGCGCCCGGCGCATCCGCCCGCCTTGACACAATGCGCCGCCGATCCTAGGATGAACCGGTTGGAAACGATACCATCCACGTCGTTCTCCACCCTCGAGCCCACCGCAGTTCGATACTGAATGCGCGAATCTGAGCACCGATTCCGTGGATCGCCGGAGGTCCCATGCAGCATTTCGCGAAGAGGATCCTTTTTCCCGCAATTCTTCTGTCGCTGGCGATGCCTCTCGGCGCACAAGTCATGACCGCGCCCGACATCGCGCAACAGCCGACGCTCTATGTCGTTCCCTACGCTCACCTCGACACGCAATGGCGATGGGAGTTTCCGCAGGTCATCAGCGAATACCTGCTCAAGACGATGCGCGTGAACTTCGACTACATCGACAAGTACCCGCACTACGTCTTCAACTGGACCGGCGCCAATCGCTATCGGCTCATGAAGGAGTATTTCCCCGACGATTACGCGCGGCTGAAGCAGTATGTGGCCAAAGGCAACTGGTATCCAGCCGGCTCGTCGATGGAAGAGGGCGACGTAAATCTGCCCAGCGCCGAATCGATCATCCGCCAGGTGCTCTATGGCAACACCTACTTCCGCAACGAGTTCGGCAAGGCCAGCGCCGAATACATGCTGCCCGACTGCTTCGGATTTCCGGCCTCGCTGCCGACGATCCTGGCGCACGCGGGCGTGAAAGGCTTCTCCACGCAGAAACTCAGCGCTGCGTGGCAACCGGCGCCCAAGGTCGGCGGACCCGACTCGCCGGAGAAGACTCCCGCGGGCATTCCGTTCAACGTCGGCGTGTGGGAAGGCCCTGACGGCGAGACGATCCTCGCCGCGCTCAATCCGGGCGGCTACGGCAGCAACATTCGATACGACCTGAGCAAGGCTCCGCCACCACCAAGGCCGCCGCAGCAGGGCCGCCGCTATTTTGAGCCGCGAGTCGATTGGCCGAAGCGTATCGATGTTGACGGCAAGGCCACCGGCGTTTTTGCGGATTATCACTACATCGGGACAGGCGACATCGGCGGCGCGGTCGACGAGGAATCGGTCAAATTGCTCGAGGCCATGGCCACGGAGAGCGATGCCGTGATTCCGCCGCTGGATTTCGGCTTCGGTCAGCCACTCACGGCGACCGACAACGACGGTACTCCGGTGCGCGCGGGCGACGGGCCGGTGCGCGTCATCTCCTCGGCCGCCGACCAGATGTTTCTCGACATCAAGCCTGACATGCAGTCGAAGATGCCGCGCTACCAGGGCGATCTCGAGCTGATCAATCACTCGGCCGGTTCGCTCACGTCGGAGGCGTATCACAAGCGCTGGAATCGCAAGAACGAGCTGCTGGCCGATGCTGCCGAGAAAGCTTCCGTCGCCGCTGCCTGGATGGGCGGCCGGCCCTATCCACAGCAGCGGCTCAACGATGCGTGGACGCTGGTGATGGGCGGCCAGTTTCACGATACCGGCGCGGGCACCGCCACTCCGCGCTCCTATGAGTTTGCGTGGAACGACGATGTGATCGCGCTGAACCAATTCGCCGACGTGCTGACCAGCGCGACGGAGTCGATCGCGTCCGGACTGGACACGGACGTGAGCGGAGTTCCGGCTGTCGTCTACAACCCGCTCAACATCGAGCGCGACGACGTTGTCGAAGCCTCCACCGCGTTTCCCGGAGGAACGCCAAAAGCGGTGCG
>Ga0335078_10009444_pt1 | contig 14460 bp, 9 predicted proteins | sample Lox_Sample_32_FD_206711 | JGI IMG/M metagenome (GOLD analysis project Ga0335078, IMG submission 206711) | Soil microbial communities from Loxahatchee National Wildlife Refuge, Florida, United States - Lox_Sample_3.2 | ecosystem: Environmental > Terrestrial > Soil > Wetlands | place: USA: Florida...
GGCCGGATAGGGGACGGTCTCATCGGCGCCCTGCTCGCGCGCGAGCGCGAGCTTCGCTTCGGTCGAGGCGGCGGCGATGACGCGGGCGCCCATGATCTTGCCCAGCTGCACCGCGGCGAGGCCGACGCCGCCCGCGGCGCCGAGCACGAGCAGGGTCTCGCCGGGCTTAAGCCGCGCTCGATCCTTGAGCGCGTGATGCGAAGTGCCGTAAGTCAGAAGCAGCGCCGCCGCCTCATCGAACGGCATCGCATCGGGGATCTTCCAGCAGTTCGCCGCCGGGCCGATGACCTTCTGCGCCATGCCGCCGCGTACCGGACTCATGAGCACGCGATCGCCGAGGCGCAAGCCCTCGACGCCGGCGCCGAGCGCATCGACGATGCCGGAGATCTCGCCGCCGGGCGCGAACGGTCGCGGCAGCTTGACTTGATACAGGTCCTGGATGAGCAGCAGATCCGGGAAGTTGACTCCGCAAGCCCGCACCGCGACCCGAACCTCGCCGGCACCGGCCACGGGCTCGGGAATCTCGCCCAGCTCGAGCGTCTCGGGACCTCCGGGCCGGCGGCTGAGGAGCGCCCTCATGCCGAGCCCTCGGGCGCGGTGGCCCGCCCGGCTTCGGCCCGCCGTTCGCGCTCCTGGAGCTCGCGCCACTGAATCTTGCCGCTGCCCGATTTGGGCAGCGCATCGGTAAATTCGACGATCCTCGGGACCTTGAACGCGGCCATGTTCTCGCGGCACCAGTCGATGATCTCCCGGGCAGCGACGCGTCCTCTCCATTCCGGCCGCAGGACGACCAATGCCTTGACGGTCTCGCCGCGATGCGCATCGCTCGCGCCGATGACACAGGCCTCGGCCACGGCCGGATGTTGATACATCAGCGATTCGACTTCGGTCGGCCAGACCTTGAAGCCGGAGGCGTTGATCATGCGTTTGAGGCGGTCGACCAGGAAGAAGTAGCCGTCTTCGTCGACTCGGCCGAGATCGCCGGTGCGCAGGAAGCGTTTGCCGTCGATCTCGAGGAAGGCCTGGGCGCTGTCCTGCGGCCTGTTCCAGTAGCCTGAGAACACCTGCGGGCCGTGAGTCACGATCTCCCCGACCTCGCCGGCGGCGAGCTCGTCGCCGGACACCGGATCGACCACGCGCGAATCGACGTCATAGATCGGTATGCCCAAACATTGCGGTTTCGGACGATCGGCGGGGTTGATGTGCGTGGCCGCCATGGTCTCCGTGAGTCCATAGCCCTCGCAGAAGGTGATTCCCCGCTGCAGCAGCCGCTGCGCCACGGCGGCCGGCATCGCCGCGCCGCCGCCGCTCAAGCGGCGGATCGAGGACAGATCGTAGCGTTCGATGTTGGGATTCATGAAGAAATCCTGGAACATCGTGGGCACCCCGGTCCAGCTCATGATCCGATAGCGCTCGACGCATTGCGCCGCGGCGACGCGATCCCAGCGCGGCAGCAGCACCACCGTGTTGCCGTTGTAGAGCGGGCCGTTCATGCTCCCTTGCATGCCGGTCACGTGAAAGAAGGGCGCGACTCCGAGCAGGGTCATCTCAGGCTGCACCGTGAACCAGCGCATCGAGGCGACGAGCGTGTGCATGGTGGAGCGGTGCGTGTGCATGCAGCCCCTGGGCTCACCGGTGGTGCCGGAGGTGTAGGGCATCACGGCGAGATCATCGGAACCTGCGCTCAAGGGTCCCGGACGCAGCTCGCTCGCGAGCGCATCGGCCCAAAGGGTGACACCGGGCCGCGAAAGCCCGATGCACCGCGCCGCGATGAACTCCGGCACTGCCAGCTCGGTGGGCTCTCGCAGATAATCCGAGTAGGCCGCGACGATCACCTGCTCGAGCGCCCCGGAATCGAGCAGCGGCTCGATGCGCGGATACAGCTCCTGCGAGACGATCGCCGTGGTAGCTCCCGCGTCCTGAGCGCAGCGCAGGAATTCCTGCGTGAGGTACATGGGATTCAGCGGCACGACCACCGCATTGGCGCGCAGGATGCCGTAATAGGCGATCACGAATTGCGGGCTGTTCTGCAGGTAGAGCAGCACGCGATCGCCCGGGCGCACACCGCAGCGCTGCTCGAGATGGCCGGCGATCCGCTGCGCCTCGTCGTGCATCTCGGCAAAGCCGATCGGCGTGTCGTAGTAAACGAGACCGGGTTTGGAGGGATAGCGCCGCGCGGAGACCTCGAGGTTGTAGAAGAGGTTGGTGGCCGGCGCGTCCAGGTGATGCCGCGAGTGATCAGGCCAGAATTGGAAGTGCCGATCCGACATGGCGCCCTCAGGTCGGCCGGTATCGGGACAGCTCGAGCTTGCCGATCTGCTCGCGGTGCACTTCGTCCGGACCGTCGGCGAGCCGCAGCGCGCGAGCGCCCGCATAGGCGCGGGCGAGCGGGAAGTCCTGGCTGACGCCGGCGCCGCCGTGCACCTGAATGGCCCAATCGAGCACGCGGCAGGCCATCTTCGGCGCCGCGACCTTGATCATCGCGATTTCCTTCCTGGCGGCGCGGTTGCCGACCGTGTCCATCATGTAGGCCGCATTGAGCACCAGCCACCGGGCCTGATCGATCTCGATGCGCGATTCGGCGATCCGCTCGAGCGTGACGCCTCGCTCGGCGAGGCGCCGGCCGAATGCGGTGCGCTCGAGCGCACGGCGGCACAGCATCTCGAGCGCGCGCTCCGCGAGCCCGATGAGGCGCATGCAGTGATGGATGCGCCCGGGTCCCAGCCGGCCCTGCGCGATCTCGAAGCCGCGTCCCTCCCCGAGCAACAGATTCGCCGCCGGCACGCGCACGTCGGTGAACTCGATCTCGGCGTGGCCGTGCGGCGCGTCGTCGTAGCCGAACACCGAGAGTTGGCGCCTGAGGCTGATCCCCGGCGTCCTCATCGGCACGAGGATCATCGATTGCTGGCGGTGGAGGCTGGCGCCGGGATCCGTCTTGCCCATGAAGATCAGGATCTCGCAGCGCGGATCGCCGGCGCCGCTGGTCCACCACTTGCGGCCGTTGATCAGGTAGTGATCGCCATCGCGAGCGATCCGGGCCTCGATGTTGGTCGCATCGCTCGAGGCGACCGCCGGCTCGGTCATCGCGAAGGCGGAGCGGATCCGGCCCTCGAGCAGCGGCTCGAGCCAGCGCCGGCGCTGCTCCGGCGATCCGTAGCGGGCCAGCACCTCCATGTTGCCCGTGTCGGGCGCCGAGCAGTTGCAGGCTTCGGGGCCGAGCGGCGAGCGTCCCATGATCTCGCAGAGGGGTGCGTATTCGAGGTTCGTGAGACCGGCGCCGTACTCGGAGTCCGGCAGGAAGAGGTTCCACAATTTGGCGGCGCGCGCCTCGCGCTTGAGCTCCTCGATCACCTCGCTCGCGAGCCAGGGATTGCCGCTGCTGCGGTTCCGCGCCATTTCCGCTTCAAAGCGGCTCTCGGCGGGATACACGAGCCTCTCCATGAAGTCCGACAGCCGTTGCTGCAGCTCGCGCACCTTGTCGCTGTGCGAAAAATTCATGCCATCACTCGTCAGGTCACTTCGAACAAGCCCGCCGCCCCCTGGCCGCCGCCGATGCACATGGTCACGACCACGAGCCGCGCGCCGCGCCGCTTGCCTTCGATGAGCGCGTGCCCCGTGAGGCGCGCGCCGCTGACGCCATAGGGATGTCCGACCGCAATCGCGCCGCCGTTGACGTTCAAACGCTCATCCGGGATGCCGAGGCGATCGCGGCAATAGAGCACCTGACAGGCGAACGCTTCGTTCAGCTCCCAGAGATCGATATCGTCCACTGTGTAGCCGGTACGCTCGAGCAGCCGTGGCACCGCGTAAACCGGACCAATGCCCATTTCGTCGGGCTCGCAACCGGCGACCGCAAACCCGCGAAAGAGGCCGAGGGGGTTGAGGCCGCGCCGCTCGGCGAGTCTGCGCTCCATCAGGACGCAGGCGCTGCTGCCGTCGGAGAATTGGCTGGCGTTGCCCGCCGTGATGACCCCACCCGGCAGTGCCGGCCGGATCTTGGCCACGGCTTCGAGCGTCGTGTCGGGCCGGATGCCCTCATCGGCATCGATGGTCGTCTCCCGCGTGAGGATCGCGCCCGTCGCCTTGTCGACCACGCCCATGGTGGTCGTCATCGGCACGATCTCCTCCTTGAATTTGCCGGCGGCCTGCGCCGCGGCGGCGCGCACTTGGCTGCGCACGCCGTACTCGTCCTGCGCCTGCTTCGAAATGGCATAGCGTTTGGCCACGTTCTCGGCGGTTTGCAGCATCGACCAGTAGAGCGTCGGTTTGTGCTCGAGCAGCCAGGGATCGGCCCGCATGTGGGTATTGGCTTCGTTTTGGACGCAGGAGATGCTCTCCAGGCCGCCGGCCACCAGGACCTGCGCGCCTTCGGTGATGATGCGTTGTGCCGCGATCGCGATCGACTGCAATCCGGAGCTGCAGAAGCGGTTGATGCTCAAACCCGCGGTCGTCACCGGCAGTCCCGCGCGCAGGGCGATCGCGCGCGCGATGTTGCCGCCGGTGGTGCCTTCGCCGAACGTCGAGCCCATGATCACGTCCTCGACTTCGGCGGGATCGATGCCGGCACGCATGACGGCATGCCGTACCGAATGGGCGCCGAGCGTGGCGCCGTAGGTCATGTTGAAGGCGCCTTTCCAGCTCTTGCCGAGCCCGGTGCGCGCGGTGGCGACGATCACGGCTTCGATCACGTGGGGGATCCCGTCGATTCACTGAAGGTCCGGCCTTCCCGGGCAAGTCGGGCGAGCAGCGGCGCCGGCGTCCAGAACGCCGCCTGCGCGCCGCCGGCGGCGGCGATGCGCGCCAGGCCGCGCGCAACCGTGATCAATCCGAGGCTGTCGGCGTAGAACATCGGGCCGCCCCGGTAAGCCGGGAAGCCGTAGCCGTTGAGGTAGACCAGGTCGATGTCGGAGCTGCGCTGGGCGATGCCTTCGTCGACGATTCGCGCTCCCTCGTTGATCAGCGCATAGATGCAGCGCTCGACGATTTCCGCATCCGAGACCGTGCGCGGTACCACCCCCCTGGCTTGCCGGAATCGCTCGATGATCGCGGTCACCTCCGGGTCGGGTACGCCCACGCGGGCACCGGTCTCGTAGCGGTAGAACCCGGCGCCGGTCTTCTGCCCGAATCGACCGGCCTCGCAAAGAATGTCCGCGACGTTGGCGAGGTCCTCCTCGGGGAACTCGGCCGCGCGCCGCTTGCGAATCGCCCAGCCGATATCGAGCCCGGCCAGATCGGCCATGCGAAACGGGCCCATCGCCATGCCGAAATTCTGCAGCGCCGCATCGATCTGCTGCGGCAGCGCTCCGGCCACCAACAGGTCGTGCGCCGCGAGCCCATAGCGGGCCACCATCCGGTTGCCGATGAAGCCGTCGCAAACGCCCGAGACGACCGCGAGCTTGCCGATCGTCTTCGCCAGCGCCATGGCGGAGGCGAGGGTGTCGTTCGCGGCTTCCGCTCCGCGCACGACCTCGAGTAGTCGCATGATGTTTGCGGGGCTGAAGAAGTGCAGGCCGATGACGTCCCGTGGACGTTTGGTGAACCCGGCGATCACATCGAGATCGAGAGTCGAGGTGTTGGATGCGAGGATCGCGCCCGGCTTGACGATCTCATCGAGCCTCTCGAACACCTTTCTCTTGACCTCGAGATCCTCGAACACCGCCTCGATCACGAGGTCCGCATCGCGCAGTGCCTCGTACCGCAAGGTGGGCGTGATCAGCGCCAGACGCTGCTCGAGGGCCGCCTCGGTCAGCGATCCCTTGCGCAGCGCACTCTGATAGTTGCGGCGGATGGTGGCGAGGCCGCGGTCGAGTGCCTCCTGGGTTGTCTCCAGGAGCGTGACCGGTAATCCGGCATTGATGAAGCTCATCGTGATGCCGCCACCCATGGTGCCGGCACCGACGACGCCGACCCGGCTGATCGGGCGCGTCGCGGCCGAGTCGGGCAGCCCCTTGATGTGGGCAGCGGCGCGCTCGGCCTGAAAGACGTGCCGCAGCGCCGCCGACTCCGGCGTTGCCATGAGACCCAGGAACAATTCGCGCTCGCGCTTCAGGCCGGCGTCGAACGGCTGTTGCACGGCTGCCGCGACGGCCTCGACACAGGCGAGCGGGGCCGGGTAGGGACCCGCGACGGCTTTGACCGTGTTGCGTGCGAATTGCAAATACGCCTCGGCATTCGGCATCCGGATCGCCAGGTCGCGCACCCGCTTGATGCCGCGCTGCTCGGCGATGACGGCGTGGGCGAACTCGAGCGCGAAGGTCGTGAGATCGCCCTCCGCGACGGCATCGAACAGCGATGTGCCGCGCAGCTTCTCGAGGCCGACCGTCGTGCCGGTGACAATCATGTTCAACGCCGCCTCGACGCCGATCAGGCGCGGCAGGCGCTGGGTACCGCCGGCGCCGGGAAGCAAGCCCAGCTTGACTTCCGGCAGTGCGAGCCGGGCACTCGCCCCGGCGATGCGGTAGTGGCAGCAGAGCGCGAGCTCGAGACCCCCGCCCATGCAGATGCCCTCGATCGCCGCGATCACCGGCTTGGTGCACTCCTCGACGGCGCGCAGTACGCCGTGCAGGTTCGGAGCGGCGAGGGCCTTCGGCGTGCCGAACTCGCGGATATCGGCGCCACCGGAGAAGCCCTTGCCCGAGCCGATGAGAACCACGGCCTTGACGGCCGGATCGTCCTCGGCGCGCGCCAAGGCCTGCACGATCGATCGGCGCAGCTCGTGGCCGAGGCTATTGACCGGAGGATTGTCCAGGCGCAGGACGGCCGTTGCGTCGTGGATTTCGAAGTGCAGGTTACTCATACGCCGTCGCGCATCCCCGAGGAGCTGCTGCTCGCATGAGTCTAGTCTGCCTGCGCGCGCCGCTCTTCACTAGAACTTCACGCGCAGGGTGGCGCCGAAGGTGCGCGGGTCGCCCACGAACGAATCGATCTGGTTGTTGAAGCCCGGAACGGCGAGGCCCTGGAACGGCGCATCGAAAGCGACCTGAAAGTAGCCCTTGTCGGTGAGGTTCTGGCCCCAGACCTCGAAGCTCCAGTTCCCGTCGGAGGGGCCGATACCGATGCGCGCGTCGAGGATCCCATAGCTTCCCTGAAGCTTGATCGGATCCAGATCGGAGCCCGTGTTGTAAGAGGAGCTGTACTTCTCATCGGCACTGATCCGCAACGCCAGTGACGACGAGAGTGGCACCTGATAAGCCCCGGAGAGCACTCCCGACCACAGCGGCGAAAACGACAGCCGGTCGTTCAGGCGGTTGGTGGCAAATAGATAAAGCGCATTGCCGAATTTGGTGATCAGCGTGTCGGCGTAGACCACGCCACCCGTGAGGCTGAGTCCCGACAGGGGCGTCAGCCAGTCGAGGCGCATTTCCGCGCCCTTGGAGTCCACGTCCGGGAGCGAGCTGACGACGAACACAATGCCGGTGAAGGTATTGAGCTGGAAATCATGGTACTTCTGATCAAACACATCGGCATTGAGGCGCAGAGTTCGCCGGGCGAGCTCGCTCTTGACACCGATTTCGAAGGAGTTGACCGTCTCCCGCGGAAACTCGGTATCGAGGATCGGTGCCAGCGGGTTGGCGGCAGCCGGGTTGGTCACCCGCGCCAGATTGAAGCCGCCCGCCTTGGTGCCGTTGCCCCAGGAGACATACCCCATCACCTCATCCGTGAAGCGATAGTCGAGCTTGATCGTGGCGTTGAGATCGTTCTCGCCGAGGGACTGACCGTGCGTGATGCCGTTGAAGAACGGATTGAAGGGCGTGGCGCAGCCGTAGCCGAGCAACAGGGTCTGCACGTAGGGGAGCGCGAGCGACGGGGGCGGCGCAGTAAGCAGCTGTCCGCAGGCGGCGCCGCCGTCGGGGTTGAGGTAGCTGGCCGTGTCGGACTTGGATTCGTGGGTATAACGCAGCCCCGCCGTGAGATCCAGGCGCTCCGTGAGCGCATAAGTCTCGTTGGTGAAGAAGGCGTAGCTTTTCTCGGTCTGCTGGTAGGAGTCCGCCTGTCCGGAAACGCCGGGAATGAAGGTGCGTCCGGGCAGGTTTCCGGTCAGCTCCGCCAGCAGGAGGAAATTCGGCGGGCTGACACCCGCGGCGGCACTCGCCGTGGAGCCCAGATAGAGATCGAAAGCGTCGTCCGCCAGAATCGTCGAAGTCAGGTTCAGGAGCTCTTTGTCGGCGAAGCCACCGATCAGCCAGTGCAGCCGATCGGTCTTGCCCGCGAGCCGCAACTCCTCGCTCATCTGCTTGAAGTCCGTCACGTTGCCGTTGGCGGGCTCTTGCACGAGCGCCGCTTCGGAGTAATCCGGATCGTTGCCCGCGGCGATGCTGTTGTCGCGCCAGGCGCTGATCGAGGTCAGTTGGGCGCCACCGAGATTCCAGTCGAGCTGAGCGGAAAATCCGCGATCCCAGATCTGCTGCGAGATCGGATAGTTTGCGAACGACTGGCGGTTGAAGGGGTTGGTGGGCGTGTCCGGGAAGGCCACCTGTCCGGACGTGCCGCCGAGCAGGGGGTTGGTCGCGAGCGCGGTGATGATCCCGGCAAACGGGCCGGGATACACGGGAGTGGCCTGACAGCACGCCTCATTGCGGCGCGAGAAGTCACCGATGAGCAGCAGACTGACGTCGCTGCTGGGGGTGAACAGATACTCGCCGCGCACCAGATAGAGGTTGCGGTCATTGACCGCGTCCTGGCGGTTGCCCGTTCCGGTCTCGACGTTGAGGAAGCCGTCGCGCTTCTTGTATTCGGCGAACAGGCGGAAAGCGGAGGAATCGCCCGCCGGGCCGGTGATCGCCCCCGAGAGCTCCTTGTCACCGAAGTTGCCGCCGCTGATCTCGCCGCTCACTCCGAAGGTCTTCGAGGGGCGCTTGGTCTCGATGACGATGACGCCGGCGTCGTTGTTCTTGCCGAACAGCTCCCCCTGCGGACCTTCGAGGACCTCGATGCTTTGGATGTCGCCGAGATCGCCGAAACCGACGCCGTTGCGCGGCCGGTAGACTCCATCGATCACGACTCCGACGGAGGACTCCAGGCCCACGTTGTCACCGACCGTACCGATGCCGCGGATGCGCGCGGTGGTCGAGTTCTCCGAGGTGGTCGAAGTCACCGTGAGGCCCGGGGTGAGCTCGGTCATGTTCTTGATGTTGGTCACGCCGGCGTCCTGCAGCTGCTGCCCGGAGAGTGCGATCACGGCGATCGGCACGTCCTGCAGGTTCTGCTCGCGCTTCTGCGCAGTGACGATCACCTCCTGGAGCTCGGGGGCGCCTGCGACCGGTGCCGGCGCGTCGGCCGCGTGGCTGACGTGGCCACCCGGCCCGAATGCGAATGCCAGCGCGAGCGCCGGCAGCATCCCCTTGAAAGCAATCGGTTTTGAGTTATTTGGTGCCGCGACGTCCCGAGTGACGACCATGGTGGATATCCCCCTCTTGCGCGCTGCGCCCGCAAGCCCCCGCGCAGCGCCGCTGCCAGCGCACCGCCGTGACGGTCGGAGTCCTCGCCGGGCAAATTGCCGGGCGAAAGCTTACGGAAAAGTCCCCATCCCGGAGGCACTTCAGGCGCCAAACTGTTAACCCCAGACGCCAAAAGAGAACCGTGGGGAAACCACCACAGCTGGCCCGGCTTCGCGGACTCAGCTGCCGAGGTGCCGAAAATGGCGGCCGAAAATGGCGGCGGAACGCCTGCTTAGCCGAGCGCATCGACACTTCCCCGGCTTTGGGGCTAAGCTCCATGCTGCATTGGGTGCTTCCGATCCCGGGGGATTGTTGCGGTATGGGCACACTCGGCGCGACGCATCAGAACTCGATATTGGTGACCTGGGTGAGGGCCTTCGGGCGCGCACTGGACGCGGCCGGGTGCGACGGTTCCGGGCTGCTCGCGCAGGCGGGATTTGACCTGAGTCACCTCGGTGGCCCCGATGCCCGCTGTCCCCTCACCAAGACCGGAAAGCTCTGGCAGGTCGCCCTCGAGGCGACCGGGGACGAGGCCTTCGGCGTGAAGCTGGCCAGTTACTTCACCCACACCGCCTTTCACGCTCTGGGCTATGGCTTGAGCGCCAGCTCGACTCTCAAAGAGGCCTTCGAGCGCGTGCAGCAGTACGCGCCCGTGGTGAGCGATGCGGTCGGGTACCGCTTCTACCGCTGCGGGGCGGAGTACCACTTCTACATCGAGCCGAGGACCGAGGTGCCGATCGAGGCGATCGACGCCCTGGTCGGGATGCACCTGCGCATGTGCCGCTCCCTCATCGGCCGCGATTTCTCACCCCTGTCGGTCGAGTTGCGCCGACCGCGGCCCGTCGTGATCGACGAGTTCGAGCGGTTGTGGCGCGCGCCGCTGTGCTTCAATGCGGAGCACAACCGCCTGCGATTCGATCCCATGAGCATCGAGCGCGTGCTCGACAGCGGCAACCCGGAGCTGGCGCGCCTGAGTGATGCCGTCTCGGCGCGCTATCTGGCGCGCATCGAGCGGCACAACATGGAGGCACGAGTGCGCATGGTGCTCACGCAGGGCCTGCCGCAGGGTGAGCCCACTCAGGAGGCAGTCGCCGAGATTCTCAACGTCAGCGCGCGCACGCTGCAGCGCAAGCTGAGCGACAGTGGCACCACCTTCAGCAGGATTCTCGATGACCTCCGACGCGCGCAGGCGCTCGCGCACTTCAGCACGACGCAAATGACCGTCAGCGAGGTGACGCACCTGCTCGGATTCTCCTGCAGCAGCAGTTTTACGCGCGCGTTCAAGCGCTGGACCGGGCTATCGCCGTCCGAGTGGCGCGCGAGCGGCGGTTCGGGCTCGCGCACGCCGCATGCGCCGTTGCGGCCGGCACTCGGAACGGTCGACCGACACGCTCAATCCCCGAATCCCGCGTACCTCCTGTCGCGAAATGGCATCCGCTAGCCGCCCGGATTGCTCAACTCCCCGCTCCAAAGACGATGACGCCGCGGCCCGGGCGGCCCTCCTGCAGATCGGCAAGCGCTTGCGGTGCCTCGGCGATCGAATAGGTGCGCGTGACGAGCTCGTCGAGCTTCAATCGGCCGCTGCGATAGAGAGCAATGAGCCGCGGAAAATCCAGCTGCGGTCGCGCCGAACCATAGTAGCTGCCGGTGAGCGTTTTCCCGCTGACCGCGACCTGTTGCGCATTCAACACGATCTTGTCGGCGGGTGCGGCAATGCCGACGGTCACGGCCGTGCCGCCGCGGCGCAAGACTCCGAAGGCCTGCTCGGAAATCCGGCCGAGTCCGACGCAGTCGAAGGCGTAATCGGCGCCGCCGCCCGTGAGCTTGTACAAGGCTTTGCCGACCTGCTCCTCTCCGGTCACGTTGAAGGTGTGCGTGGCCCCGAAGCGCTCGGCCAATTCGAGCTTGGGCGCGCTGGTATCGACCGCGACGATCATCGCGGCGCCTGCAATCGCGCAGCCTTGGATCGCATTGAGACCGACCCCGCCGCAACCGAACACGACCGCGACCGAGCCCGCTTCGACGCGAGCGGTGTTGACCGCGGCGCCGAAACCGGTCATGACGCCGCAGGCGATCAACGCCGCCCGCTCGAGCGGCATCTGCCGATCGATCTTCACGAGGTTGTCGGCATGCAAGGTCGCATACTCGGCCATGACGCCGCAGCCGCAAAATACGTTGAGCGGCGAGCCGGCGGCGTCGAAGGTACGCACGCCGCCATCCGGCAAGGTATGGAGCGCCTGCAGGGACTGCACGCACAGATGCGGGCGGCCGCTCTGACAGTAGTGGCAGCGGCCGCAAATGCTCACGAATGAGCTGACGACGTGATCGCCGATCGCGTACCGGCTCACGCCCTCGCCGACGGCGATCACGATTCCGGCTCCCTCGTGTCCCAGTACCAGCGGCAGGGGATACGCGATCGTGCCGTTGGTCGCCGACAAATCGCTGTGGCAGACGCCGCATGCGGCCAGCCGGATCATGACCTCGCCGGGGCGCGGCGGCTGCACCTCGATCTGCTCGACCGATACCGGCGAGCCGAGTTGCCGCGCGACCACGGCCCGCGAGAGTTGGCTCACGGCGCCGCGCCGCCCGCGCCCGGCGCGCTCGCGCAGGCGACTTCGGCCGCGGCGCCCGTCACCAGGGTCGTTTTAGCGTGTAACAGATGCATGCGCTACACTTTGGTTAGTGGAAACGAGCCTGCGCCGACAGTATGACAGCTTCGGTGGATTCGCGCGGATGCCGGTATCGGTGAGGTGAGCGTGCGCTCGTGACGGCACCCACGGCGTTCCGCGCCGACATTCCGTTCGTCAACGATCTCGGCGTGGAGTTTCTCGCCGCCGATGCCGGTTGCGCGACGATCGCGCTGCAGCTGAACGCGCGGCACCTCAACAGCTGGAACGTCGCTCATGGTGGCGTCATCATGACCTTGCTCGACGTCGCGATGGCCGTCGCCGGCCGCTCGCTCGATCCGGGAGCCGGAGGCGGCGTGACGGTCGAGATGAAGACGAGTTTCGCGCAGCCCGCGTCCGCGGGCAGCCGCCTCACCGCGAGCGGTCACGCGTTTCATCGCTCTTCGATGCTGGCCTTTTGCGAGGGCGAGGTGCGCGACGAGAACGGACGACTCATCGCGAAGTCCATGGGCACTTTCAAGTATATCCGCCAGCGCCCGACCGACCAGCCGGCCGATGGCCGGTGATGCCCGGGTCCGCTCATCCGATCGAGGCGCCACCGTCCACGGCGATGTATTGACCGGTCACGTGGCGCGAAGCGTCCGAGGCCAGATAGACCGCCGCGCCCTGCAGATCGGTGTCGTTGCCGATGCGCCCGAGGGGGGTTTGCGCAATGACCGATGCTCCGATCTTATCGAGCAAGCCGCGCGCCATCTTCGAGGGAAAGAACCCCGGGCAAATCGCATTGACGCGAATGCCGTAGGGTCCCCACTCGCTCGCGAGCGCGCGAACCATGTGCAGGGCCGCGGCTTTCGAGGCGTAGTAGGGCAGCGCCTTCATCCTCGCCCCGACCCGCAGCGCCGCGACCGAGGCGATGACGATGATGTTGCCGCCGCGGTTGGGGATGAAGCAACGATTCGCCACGGCCTGACTCAACACGAACACGCTGGTCGCATTGAGCGTCATGACCTTGTTCCAGGCCTCGAGCGGGAGCTGCTCGGCCGGCGCGCCCCAAGATGCGCCGGCGTTGTTGACCAGGACATGGATCGCGCCGAAACGTGCGAGCACCGCGTCCACGAGCGCCGGCACCTGCGCGGCGTCGGAGAGGTCGTTGACCACCGTGAGCACCTCGATGCCGTGCTTCTCGAGATGCGATCTCGCTTCCGCGAGCTCGGCGGGGTGGCGCGCGCTGATCGCGACTTTTGCGCCCATCTCGCCGAGTCCGGTCGCGATCTGCAGCCCCAGGCCGCGCGAACCGCCGGTGATCAGAGCCACTCTTCCGCCGAGCTCGAACATTTCGCGGACGCTCATTCGACGCACACTCTGAGGTTTTGCGGCCCCGGGACCCTGCGATCGCGGCTGAGTCTATAAGCGGCGGCGGTCTCGAGCAACGACGATGGTGTAGAGTCGTGCGCGGAGGGCAGCCCCATGTCCAATACCTATCGGCGCATCGTGCTCGCATCGCGGCCAACCGGTTGGGTGGTGCCGGAGAATTTTCGGCTCGAGGCCCTGCCGATTCCGGCTCCCGGTCCGGATGAGGTCCTGGTGCGCAACCACTATCTCTCTCTGGATCCTTACATGCGTGGCCGCATGAACGAGACCAAGTCGTACGCGCCGCCGCAGGAGATCGGCGCCACCATGATCGGCGCGACAGTCGGCGAGGTGGTCGCATCGCATCACCCGGCCTTCGCCGTCGGCAGCCACGTACGCGGCATGCTCGGCTGGTCGGAATTCGGCGTCGTCAACGGCAAAGCGCTCGAGCGCATCGATACGCGCAGGATTCCCATGTCCGCCTATCTCGGCGTCGTCGGCATGCCGGGCATGACGGCCTGGTACGGGTATCGCCGGGTCCTGGAGCCGAAAGCCGGCGAGACCCTGGTCGTCAGCGCCGCGAGCGGCGCGGTCGGCAGTGTCGTCGGCCAACTGGCCAAGCTCGACGGGCTTCGCGTCGTGGGGATCGCCGGGGGCCCGGAGAAATGCCGCTACGTGACCGATGAGCTGGGATTCGACGCCTGCATCGATCATCGCAGCGCGAAGGACGCCGAGGAGCTCGCGCAGGCCGTGCGTGCCGCCGCCCCGAAGGGGGTCGATGCGCATTTCGAAAATGTCGGCGGCGACGTCTTGAATGCGGTCATGAGCCTGTTGAATCCGTTCGCGCGTGTCGCCATCTGCGGTCTCATCGCTGACTACAACAACGAGGCGGGCGCCGTGCCGCGCAGCGCCATACGCAACCCCGGAGTCTTTCTCGTCGCGCGCATCAAGATGCAGGGCTTCATCGTCTCGGACCATCTCGAGCTCTGGCCGCAGGGTCTCGCCGATCTTGGCGCCCTGCTCGTTGCAGGAAAGCTCAAATTTCG
>Ga0335078_10009445_pt1 | contig 14460 bp, 5 predicted proteins | sample Lox_Sample_32_FD_206711 | JGI IMG/M metagenome (GOLD analysis project Ga0335078, IMG submission 206711) | Soil microbial communities from Loxahatchee National Wildlife Refuge, Florida, United States - Lox_Sample_3.2 | ecosystem: Environmental > Terrestrial > Soil > Wetlands | place: USA: Florida...
AACATGAATACGAATCGGTCGCGCAGATGAAGGGAAGCATGAGCCAGAAATCCGTCGCTGACCCTGCTGCCTTCGAGCGCGCAAACTACGTAAAAGCCCTTAACAGGTTTAAGCTGCTGGCGTAGATATCTAAGAAGGTCGCTCCATGCCGAAAATCGTGGCGGATATGGGGCTCAGACTGTGATGGGCTAGCGGTTCTCTAACTCTCTATTAATCGGGTAAAAACATTTCATACTGGATGTTTGCATAGGGAATTATTAACTTCCTCTTGTCATTTGTGACAGCGATTTTTTTAGGAGAGTGCAGGACGGAGATATGAAAATTCGCCTTACTTTGCGAAACAGGATATTCTTGAGCATAGGCAGTCTTGCATTCGCGGCATTGCTTGTCGTTTGGATAATTATCCGTCCGCTCTATGAAAAAAGTGTGGTATCGGAGCGGATTACCATCCTCCAGCAGCTCCAGAGTTATGAAGTCCAAAACGTTGATGGCCAGATGCGGGCCTGGATCAGTGCGACAAAATCAATCTCTGCGCAGCTGGTGGATGATCCTAAGGGCGGCGAAGCCCTTCTCGTTAACGCAATCACTCTATTTCCAAACATTGTCCAGATCAGGGTTTATTCGCCAAGCATATCCGAGCAATTAAACGGGCAGAATATAACTTATCCGCCACCGTCTTTTCAAGTTGCCGACAGTATGTTTGTAGCATCGAGCGACCCAACGGTGAAGCTCGCCTGGCTCACGGGTCTTTCGGGCGAGCCCTCGGAGGCTTTTGCGACTCGAACGACGTTCCGGGTCGCAGGTAGATTATTCTTCGTCAATATTATCTGGGATGCGGGCGTTCTTCAAAGGTACTTGACGAAGTTGCCGTTTGGATCGACTTATTTCCTCGGTATCTTTGCGGGAAACTACGTCGTTTATGGAAACCGATCCGACATCCCCGTAATCGACACCTCATTTGTTTACCGGCGTACCAACAATTTGCGGCTCGTTCGGCTTGCGAATGAGGACTGGCAGACCGCAACAAGTACCTTTCAAAATGCAAGAATGAATGTAGTCGCCGCGGTCCCTGAAAAAGCCATCGTCGCTCCGGTGAGGCAGCTTCTGATTTACTCTTCCACGCTCATCATCGCAATCATGGTTGTTCTTCTCATCCTTGGATGGTTCCTGTCGAACCAAATAACCAAACCGGTCGAAATGCTTGTGAAAGATGTCGAATGGATGGGGGATCTCGATTTTACACATGAAGTCCGAATTCCGACAATACAGGAATTTCGAAGAATGGGGGAGACGATAGAATCAATGAGAAGCTCTCTCGAAAGGTATCAACGCCTGAACGTGGAGAAGATCATTTTGGAGGAGTGGAAGAACAAGCTGTTGATGAACCACAGCGGCGATCTCATAGGAATCTCCGATGGCGACGGAAAGTTTGTCTTTCGCAACACAAAATTCAATGAGTTATGTCAGGTTCTCTCGCTCGATTGTGCAGGAACCGTGAAAGATGACGTGATCCACCATGCAAGGATTAAGCCGCTTAAGGAAACCGTCCGTACCGAAGAGGCAGACTCTTTTACTACTCGTTTTGTTCAATCCGAGCTGAAGATAGAGTTTGAAGCCGAAGCCGACCAATACTACCGGGTCAACGATCTTACGATCCTGCGCGGGGATGAGAATTTAGGGTCTTTGATAATTTTCCATGATCTCACGAATGATCGCCTCATCGATCAGATGAAAACGGATATGATGAATGTAATAGTCCACGAATTGCGAAACCGCGTGACGAGCATTTCCATACTGTCATCGATCTTGTCGAGGGAGACCACCATGGACGAAGGCAGGCGCCGCGAGTCTCTCGACCTTATCATGAAAAGCATGCAGAGCCTCAATGATCTGATCAATAGGTTCCTCGATATCTCTCGTCTCGAGTCCCGCCGGGTCGACTATCCAATGAAATTGTCTGACGTGGCAGATATCGTTCGGGATGAAGTCGGCAGACACAAGCTTCAGTTCCAGGACAAGTCGTTGAGCTTCGAGCTCAATGTGTCCGACGAAATTCCAATGTCTGTGGTCGTACCCGAATTAATCCACGACGCCGTCTCAAATTTGCTCTCGAATGCCGTAAAGTACGGAGACCCCGGTCGGACTATAGAAGTTGATTTGTCGCGGATGGATAACTCGATTCTATTGAGCATTACGGATCATGGTTACGGCATTCCTCCTGAGGCGCAGGAAAAGTTATTTTCGAAGTTCTACAGAGTAATGACCAACGAGAAAGTGAGAAGCCAGGTTGGAACCGGGCTTGGTCTGGCATACGTTAAAGAGATTGCGAGTTACCACAACGGTTCTGTTTCTTTTGAATCCAATCCGGAGATTGGATGCAGATTTACATTGTCGATTCCCATAGTGGATGAACCTACCGAATAATTGATAATGCGACCCCCCAAGTATCTATGTGTCCTATGGGCAATGCTGGTCTTGTTATCGACACCCCAGCCACAGGAAAAGCCCATCCAGTTCAGAGCCTTTGAGCTGTCCAGGACTGCGTTCGTTTTGACGGGCGATTCGACAACATGGCCGATCGTCGTGTCGCTGGCGGATCGGGATGTCGTTTCGAATTCTTTTACCCTGCGCGTCGAAGCTCAGAAGAAGTTAAAAGAATTTGGGGTTGAACATGAAGGGGTGATGCGCGCGAGGGAGCAGATGTCACTGCTAATAGAGAACGGCGCGCGGGTCTTTGCAAGTGCCGAACTTGATTCCGTCACGAGCTCCCTGTCGATGTATGAGGAGGCGATTCGAGAAGGTTCTATAGAAGATGCCCATCGACTGGCGAGCCAGTTCATGTTCGGCATCGATCAGATGGGAGAAATGGTCGATAGGAACCGGAATGAAACCATCGATGCGCGACTGGCAGAAAGGACAGGAATAGTCGACAAACGCAGTGGATATTTAGGCGCCTGGCAGACGGCATTCCTAGGGGACATGTTCGTCGCGTACGACGGCGTTAGAACGGGAGAGAAAAGCCTGGCTCTTCTAAGTTTTGTAGATGGCGTCAACGTCAGCGTGGATCCAAATACAACCGTGATAATTCGTGAATCCAGGCGCAACAGGCTAAGTCAAAGAGTGAAGCGAAATATCGCGCTCGTCGATGGCAGTCTCCTGACCATGTTTTCCGAAAAAGCGAAAGAGACGAATGATTTTTCTTTCGAGGCAGGGACATCGGAATCGGTGGTTAAGTCTACGAAGTTCTGGGCAAGTGCAAAGGGGGATCTGAATGCGAAGGTCTCCAATTATGAGGGTACCATCGATCTATCTGCCAGTAACGTCCGGGTGACTCTCCAAAGCAACCAGGGAACGATCATAAGAAAAGGAGAGCCTCCGCTTCAGCCTGTCACTCTTCTGCCTCCGCCTCAGCTCAAGTGGCACCTGAAAGATTCTGTAATTTATGTCGACCATCTCAGCCTCAAATGGAAGGATATCGCCGGCGTAGTCCATTACGAAGTTGAAGCAAGCCCGGACAAGGAATTCGGGGATGAGACCAAGCGGTTCACAACCACTTCGACAGATTTTGAGCTCCTGGGCATACCTTTGGCATCGACGTACGTTCGATTACACTGCATCGACAAATATGGCTTAAGAGGCATCGATTCGCCCGTTTACACCATCATCAGAACTGAAAATACGCCTCGCCCGCCTATCCTGATCGAAGGATGGAATACCGACCTGCGATACACAGTTCTTGATGAAACGACCATTCGCGGAAGAACCCGGACCGATGTAGCGCTTACAATAAATGGAAAATCGATCGAACTGGATCCCTCGGGTGTGTTTTCTTACACCGTTCGCCCGCACAAGCCGGAGACTCTCTTGGACATTGTGGCACGGGACAAATCGGGTAATGTTAGCAGGAGAATTCTCTCCGTGATACCGATGGATTCGTCGAAAGTGTTCAAGGTTGATTGGAATTGTCCGATTATTGGAGGAGAGGTTTGTGCCACGGGCCCGACTATAGAAGCTAGAGGGACCGCATATCCCGGTGTCCGAGTAATCGCTGAAATGGATGATCAGACAGTCACTGCGCTGACAAGTTCGCGAGGAATTTGGGCAATGTCTCTCAAGCCTGCAAAGGGCAAGTTGCTGAGATTAACCTTTGAATCCATCGACGATGCGCGCCCCATCGGCTCGAAAATCTGGAAGGTGAATTGAAATGAAAGCATTTCGTAGAATCAGATCGCTCAAGATGAATCTGTTTGCAGAGTCATGTTTCATCATCTCGTTCGTTTTGATATTCACCGGGATCGGATTTGCTCAGGATGTCTTCATGTTTGTCGCCGGGAAGGGGGCACCGGTGGCCCTAAGGGGCGACGTAAGACACAGTTACGATTTCATTATCAAATCTCCACCACGAGCGACGGCATCGGAGCTCGAGATTTATGACGCGTCTCTGGGCGGAGTGGCCGATGTGGTTTACAAAAACAGCGCGATGCGAACGACATATCAATTATATACCTACAAAGACGGCCGCGCCGACCGACTCTTGAAGACCCTCACGGTAACAACGGACCGCAAGTATTTAAACAGCTGGGTTGGATTCGATTCATTGAACCCTTCCGACAGTCCTGAGGGGTGGCTTCTTAGAGTCACCGCCGGCAGAGGCAGGGAATCAAATTCATTTAAGCTTCGCGCCGGCGAAGACTCGTCGAATTCCTCCGATGGCAAATGGGAAATATACTCGGTCGATCTACCGGTGTGTTTGTATGATGTTCCGATAGAAGATGAAGTACAGTTTCGTCCGGCATCAGACAAAATAAATGACATGCCTTCTCTCTCAGCCGCCGGTACCGAAGGAGCAGTGGTTCGCGCGAAGGACGACTTTGGCAACGCTTTTCGTCTCTCCCGGAGAGCTGTCACCTTCGATAGCGCTGCTGGAAATCTTGTCAATCGATGGGGAATTGCGATCGCCGGTTCCCACATCCGAATAAATAACATAGTCATCACCGGTAAGAATCCAATTCTCTGGCAATGGAAGCCGTTGATTGTCAGGAAGCCAAGTCCAACGAGAATATCGGCGAAACAAGTTTCGGCGAATGATTGTCTCTCTGCACGGCTTGTGCTCTCCGGGGAAAACAGACGCGAGTTCGTGAACTCGGAGCCGGTGTGGATCGTCGGTAAATCGACGGTGGAGGGAGACTCTGCTGTAGTCGCGTTCGAACATCCTGGAACATATCGGGGGAAGGTTTTCGTGCCCACGACCGGAATGTACTTCCCGAAATATTGGACCGGCGACTTCACTCTTCGCATAATTGCTAAGCCCAATCCGAAAATATCGATGCCGAAGAGAATTCTCTCGCCCGGTGAAACCGTAACGCTGGTGGCTGAAGAGTCTAATAAGGATATCACCACGGTTTACGAATGGTATGTCAACAATGCATATCGCGGCAACAAGCCCTCTCTGGTTTTCTCGCAGCTTCTGCCGGGAAAGTATACGGTCAGGCTTGTCGAGAAAAACGGTTCCTTGAATGATGGGTGTGGTGAGGCGCTCGCGACTGAAGAGCTGCGAGTCAACTCGCGGCCGTACGTCGAGATAAGCGCACCGAAAGTAGTGGGCCGTTCCGTACCTGTGGAATTTTCTGCTGCGAATGCCCGCGATGCCGATGGAGACGTCCTGTCTTACTCCTGGAGCGGAACCGGCATCACCGGTCCACACAACAACCCCAGCGTCTCGCTCATGGATGAAAATGCCGGCACGTATAGAATTTCGCTGACTGTATCCGATCAAACGGGGACTACCAATTCCGATTATACTGCAACATTCACCTATCGTGTCGACGCGGATCCGATCCCGGTGTTTTCGCTCCCGGCAATGGCAGCACCCGGTGACCAGATTTCACTTTCCGCCTTGGGCTCAAGAGACCCTGACGATAACAATCTCAAGTTTCGTTGGGAGGTCAGTAACGGCATGAGCTTTTCCGGACCGACTGCGAGATTTGCCTTCGCAGAGCCCGGGGATTATGTCGTCAAGCTGACAGTCGACGACGGAGAGGGAGTTGTAAATTCCATCCAATCAACGGATCATAAGATTCACATAAACGCTCCTGTAATCCCGATAATTACGGCGGCCGACAGCTCGAATACATCTCGACAGACCTTCTCTGCGAGCAAGACCAAGAGTACGGACAGCTCCGGCTTAAGTTATGCGTGGGACTTCGGAGACGGCTCGACAGCCGCGGGAGAGAACGTGACTCATGTTTTCCAGACCGGCGGGAAGTTTAAGATCATACTTACAGTCAATGATGGAATGAAACAATCGAATAGCATTCAGCAAGCGACTCATGTCCTGGTAATTAATAAGAATCCGATCGCCGATTTCTTACTTCCTTCGAATTGGGAGCCGGTAAAACCACTCCGCGTGTCAGGTGGAAGAAGTTATGATCCGGACGGATTTGTGACCGGTTATTCCTGGATCGTGAACGGAAGCATCGTGGGACACGACAGTGTTGCCACCCTTGTTTTCCCTGAGCCCGGTGACTACGCCGTGGCCCTAAAGGTGAAAGACAACTCCGGATTTGAAGATGCAATTGGATTGAAGACCGCGCGAATCCACGTCAACTTTCCCCCTGTCATCAAGTGGAAAATGACTCCGAAAGTCGCTGAACCCGGCGAGATGGTCACATTCGATTCGAAAGGTACCATCGATCCCGACGGCAAGGTCAAATCCGTCGTATGGAATTTCTCGGACGGCACTTCTGCCGAAGGCGCAGTTGTCAAAAGGACATTCAAAAAACCCGGGATCATCGTCGTAAAAGTAACAGTGAATGACGGTGAAGGTTTTGAGAACTCCGTGCAGTCGGAACAACTTTCGTTGCTGGTCAATAGTCCGCCCATCATAGTGACCAAAGACTATATTCGGACAAACTCACAGATCGTTACCTTAGACGCTTCGAAAAGTTATGACATAGACGGGCAGGCGTTGAAGTTCGACTGGCTCCTTCCGGATGGTACCCACCGGCACGAGTCGACTTTTAGCTGGGAAGCTCCTGGTGGAGGAATACATTTCATCACCCTGAGTGTCGATGATGGGCAGGGGAAGAAGAACAGCATCGCGCGCGAAACTATCCGTGTGAACGTGAACCGGCCTCCAGTTGCCGTGGTCGACTCCATCATATATTCATGCAGCGGTCGAACGGTACTCTTCAATGGATCACGGTCATACGATCCGGATAAGGATCCCCTTATTGCCACTTGGGATTTTGGAGACGGCACCACATCTGCAGAAATTAATCCGGTACACGTATACGCGAAACCCGGCTTTTATGAAGCGTGGCTTATTCTCAGCGACGGGTTTGCCGACAAACACTCCGTTGCAACCGTGCCGGTCATTGTCGAAGGTTCCCCTCATGCGGTTCAGGGCTTTTCGGATACCACCGTATGCCTGAACACTCCGATAGAATTTGACGGAACGCGAAGCAGCGACCCAAATGGCCCGATCGGGTCGTTCTCATGGAATTTCGGTGATGGTACAACTGCATTCGGAAGAAAAGTGTCACATTCCTACTCAAAGACGGGGACGTACCAAGCAGAGCTGACGGTCATCGGGAACGGCAGCGGCAGATGCAGCCGCGTTAGTGAGGCGACTTCGACGGTTCGAATCGTGGAGGGACCCGTCGCGATGTTTTCGATTCCTCAAGCCGTCAGCGTCGGAGAACGTATAACTACCGACACTTCCGGCTCGAAGCCGAACGGAAAAGTCCTGTCGACAAGCTGGACCATCCAATCAAAAGACACGTCGTTCACGATCGATGATACGCGCGCTGATTTCATACCGCGGAGTCCGGGGAACTACGATGTAACGCTCACCATCGTACTCGAAACCGCCGCAAGCTGCGGGACGGCGAGTCTCACTAAAACCGTTGTTGTAAATGCACCGCCGGTTCTTAAGTGGAACGTTCCTGATGCCGTTGCACAAGGAGACCTCCTCACGATGGACGCCACCGCATCGTACGATCCTGATGGCGTCATAATCGGCTACAATTGGAAGCTCGACGGCAGGACTATTGCGAGAACTCCTGTGGCGTCGATTCTCATGTCAGCTGCTGGAAATCATAAACTGTCCCTCCAAATCACCGACAACTCGGGGACTTCGTCCAGCTCGGTATACAAAGAGATGACAGTCTTCGTCAATTCGAAGCCTAATCCAGATTTCAATGTTCCGGACAGGCTATACGAAGGGGAGATTGTGAATCTTGTTCCTGCAAAACTTAAAGATGCAGATGGAGACAATCTATCATTTGTATGGAAACTGGACAGCATCGAAGAGAATCCATCCGGTTTGGATCTCAGTTCTCCCGGCAAACATGTCATCACGTTGATAGCGAACGACGGCAGAAAGATGAGCAATTCGATCGATTCTGTTTCCAAGGAAATCTACGTGGCACCGAAGCCGGATTTGAAGTCGGTGGTATTCCCGAAAAACTGGATCGCCGGAAATGAAGTGGAGATTTCGGATATTACATCTTTTTCGCTGGTTGGCTTTGTGACCGATTCCGACTTTGTCTTTTGGACGAAGATCGCTTCGGTGGGGAAGCAGAAGATCGTTCTCGGATGGAGCCCACAGGGGACGGTTCTCGAAAAGGAAGAATACGATATCCAGGTCTGGCCGGCTCTTGAATTCAAGAACGTGCCTCTCCCTGCAAACGTCGAATGGAATCCTTCGAACCCGACCATGGTACTGAATGCACCTGATGTGAACAGGCCCGACAACCGCAACGTCCGCTATGAATGGATGAGGGGAAATGTCACTGTCGGCTATGGGAAAATCGTTTCCGTTTCACTCACGAAAGGAGAGAATGTATTCTCCGTGACGGCGATAGATCTTGATATGGTTGGAGCACGTCCGGCGACCGTCAATGTTGTTGTAGTCTGTCATTAGCTCTGATTGCGCAGATTAGGCTAGGTCCGTGAGCATGTCTAAAATGGTTATGTAGCCTAATCGGGGACAATCACCAAAGGACTTTAGTTCTCCCGGTGAGATCAAAGAACACACCGGCATTGACTGGGGTCCCTTTTCTTTTTACTCATAAAGGATCCCTCCTTTCAGTTTGAGTTGGTTGCGGTCCATGAAATTGCATCGAGCTTCGGGGCCTTCCGCGTAAATGATTCAGTTCTATCTGCTAAATCCGATAATACTATTAGAGCCAAGATGTCTCAATGGAATCATATCTAGAAACAGAGACCATTTTGCAGTATTGGAGTCATCTGACTCAGCCCTTTTGAAAACCGATAAACACTTGAAAATGATATGACGACTAAAACTAAAACCGACAGAAAGTTCTGATATGGAGAAGGCTTCGAGGCGCTCAGACGATAAGGCTTGGGTCCCGAGCATCCTTGTTCTTTATGATGACGAGGAAGTGCTCGCATCGATGAAAAGTCTGTTCCGCAAATTTCCGTGCAATTTCCGATTCTTCAATTCGATGGATATTGCCCTGAAGGAACTCCGGGCAGGCGATGTTGACGTAATAATTTCAGAATTGCGTATGCGCGAAAACAATGGCGTTCAGTTCATGAAAGAAGCCGCAGCCATCGCGCCTTATGCAAAGCGTATCCTGGTAAGCGAGGTCGAAGATAAATCGGTTCTGGTGCTCGCTCTCTCTAACGGGTTGATAAACCACTACCTGCACATACCCTGGGAAGAATTTGAATTCATTCAGCTGATCTCAAAGTGTGTGGAGGCAAAGATTTCTTCTTCTCTGCCGAGCGACAGAGATGTGCTGTATGAGTTCGAAGAGATCCCGTCCCCGCCGCGGTTCCAGGAGAGGCTCAATCGAATATTAAGCGACCTGGATGCACCAGTGTCCAAGATCATCGAGGAGATAGAATTGAATCCCGCGCTCGTTGCAAGATTGCTTCGCATCGCGAATTCGGTCTACCTCGGGATTCGGAAGAGGGTGACGAGCATCAGAGAAGCGGTCCTCTTTGTCGGGACTGAATACATAGCTTCGATCGTCACGGCGCTTGAAGCTTTTCATGCCTATTCCTCGAAGGTTCCACCGAGGTACGCCGGTTTGCTGGAGGAGCTGAGTGTGGCGGCAGTTCAAAGAGCAATGTACACCAGGGAGATTTCCGCCAAGCTGAATGGTCTTGACGACAAATATGTCGCGCACGTTGCGTCGCTTCTGCAGGACATCGGAATCTTTGCCAGAGTATGCCTCAGGCCTGCTGCATACGATGAGTTCTTGAGAACGATGGATGAGCTGAAGATAGGTCCTCGTGAGGCTGAGCTCAAGGTTTTCGGCAATGTGGCGCACGAGAGAATCAGCGCGGCAATTCTTGACAACTGGAATTTTCCTCAGGAAATTGTCGAGACGGTCAGAATGCATCACTCGGAAAAATGCAGCAATGACTATGTCAGGATCGTTCAAATCGCGATGCTGATTGGAAGACGTGCCGACGGATACCCGTTTGACGAGGCACTTCTGGAGATCGTCCCTGTGTGGGAAGCAAGGCTGGGCTTGTTGGAGCAGGATCGAATTCAAGAAATTAAAGCACGAAGTTAAGAATGATCTGGAAGATCGTTGAATCTGAATCGTCAATCACAATGGTAGGTGATGCAGCCGGACTACTCGGCTTACAAGAAGAACGAAGGCCGTCGGTTGCCGGAAATAAAAGCAAATGTATTTCGCGATTCGATTTATCAGCGATTATGCCTTTCACAAAACAACATTGCCACTGCGCCAAAGGCGCATCAGCCTCTGGCTGAGGATTACATTGATTCACCTGATCCGTGAGAATTTGCACCGGTTCCGATTTCAGTTCGTGAAATCCGAGGCATTTCATCTTTCGTTTTGTCAAGCATACAATCGCCTTGGTAGCTTGTTGAAAATTTATTACAGTTTTTCTACATTTTGTGAAATGAAAGTTGTGTCCCTTTCATAACCGGATATTAAGCGCAAGCGCAGGTTTCTGTCGGGTCAAGAATGGCATCTGCGACGTCTCGATCATTTTGTGGAATGAGATAGACGGGGATCGCTTATTTTGAAAGAAGGGAATAATATTTCAGACGTTAGTTGAAGCTGGCTATAGGATCGGCATTATAGTCTAGGCAAAATCCCATTTATGTCGAAAAACATAATATGAAGAAACGAATCACGGAACCTCGAGATCAGTTCGGGATGTTCTTCGAGTTAAATCCCCAGCCGGTGTGGGTTTATAATTCGGTGTCGCTTGCATTCCTGCAAGTCAATGAAGCCGCCATCAGGAAATATGGCTACTCGCGAGATGAATTTCTCAGCATGACCATCAGGAACATATACCTTGAAGAAGACTTGCGGAAGCTGGTGAGCGGTAGGACCGGGCCGAGAGTAAAAGCAAACTCTCCGGTAGAGTGCAGGCATCGACTCAAAGGCGGCAAGATCATCGATGTGGAAGTAAGCACCCTGAAGGTCAAGGCTCATCGGCGGAATATGGTAATCGCCGTCGTCCATGATATCACCGAGCAAAAGCGCGCCGAAAGGGCACTCAAGGAAAAAGAGCAATTATTGTCGTCGATGGGACGGATGGCAAAAGTAGGCGGATGGGAATTTGATGCCACAACGGGGAAGGGTTCATGGACGGAAGAGGTAGCGAGGATTCATGACCTCGATCCGAAAGCAAAGACTAACGTCGAGATTGGTCTGCAGTTCTACGAGCCCAAGTCACGAGAGAGAATCGATAATGCCATCAAGAAGGCAATTGAAGAAGGCCAACCGTATGACCTTGAGCTGGAACTGATCACTGCCAAAGGCAAGCATAAGCTGGTCAGAACGATCGGAGTTCCAATCAAAGAAGGCGGGCACGTAGTAAAGGTAAGAGGGTCGTTCCAGGATATCACCGAGCTGAGAACGGCAGAAAAAGCATTGAGCAATTACCAGCTGCTGGCAGAGCATGCCCAGGATATAATTCTCTTCTTGAATCTGGACGATGGCAGGATCCTTGAAGCGAATCATGCTGCAGAAAAAGCATATGGTTATAGTCGCAGCGAGCTTCTCTCCCTTTCAATCAAAAATCTGCGATTGCCCGGCGAGGGAGCTTTTGTCGGCAATCAGATGAGATCGGCGAACAGGACACCGATCTTGTTTGAAACCGTACATGTCCGCAAAGACGGCAGCACATTTCCGGTCGAAGTAAATTCACAAGGGATTGACCACGATGGTACGCGTATTTTGATCAGCGTAATCCGCGATATTACTAAACGTTTGGAAGTCGAGAGAGAGATCCAGAGGCAAGAGCAGGTCCTGCGGCTCTTCGTGGAAAACAGCCCTGCGGCGATTGCGATGTTTGATCGTGAGATGAGGTACATTGTCGCCAGCCGGCGCTACCTTTCAGCTTACCGTCTGGGGGACCGCGACATTATCGGTCGTTCTCATTATGATATCTTTCCGGAAATGCCTCAACGCTGGAAAGAAATTCACGAGAGGTGTCTGCAGGGCAACATAGAAAAATGTGACGAAGATCCGTTCCCGCGATCCGACGGAACGATCGACTGGGTCAGATGGGAAATACGTCCATGGTACGAAGATGTGGGTCGAATCGGCGGGATCATCCTGTTTTCAGAAGTTATCACCGAGCAGAAACTCAAATCGGAGGCATTGGAGCTTAGCAGTGCGAGGATGCGAGGGCTCATAGATTCGGCGATGGACGGAATAATCAGTCTCAATGAAAAACAGGAAATCATATTATTCAATCCTGCTGCCGAGAGGATGTTCGGCATCGACGCGCGGGAGATGCTCGGCAAATCCATTGATGGACTGATACCTGAAAGATTTCGGAAGCAGCACCCGGGATTCATCGAAGCATTCGGCAAATCCGGCGAGACAAATGCTTCGAGGGAGATGACGGGGATCCAGATTCTCAGCGGCCTGAGGGCGAACGGAGAAGAGTTTCCTATTGAAGCTTCGGTCTCTCAGATTGAGGTCGGCGGGCAAAAAGTCTATACTGTAATACACCGCGACATTACAGAGAGACTGAAGTCACGCCTGCAGCTAGAGGAAAGCGAAGAGCGATTCCGAAAACTCTACGAGACAGCACCGGTCGGGATTTCAAACATTTCTCCCGAAGGGAAGTTTATCCGCTGCAATCCGGCACTCGAGCGGATCACGGGCTACACCGAGCAAGATCTACAAAGCATGACGGTTTATGATATTACACTCCCGGATGACCGCGAAGCGACCAGACAGCTCGGGGAGGCTCTGGCCGAAGGAATGACAACGACCGGCTCGCTGGAGAAAAGGTATCTCAGAAAAGACGGAGAGATCGTTTGGATATATCTTGTTTCAACCGGAGTTTACGACAGCGATGGGAAACTTCTGTATACGGTGTCGATCACTCAGGATGTAACGGAACGCAAAATGGCTGATGACAGAGTTAAACGTCTTAATCGGGTGTATGCTGTTCTTTCCGACATTAATCAGGCACTCGTGCGCATCAGGGATACCGATGAACTATTCAAGGAGGCATGCCGGGTAGCGGTCGACGTGGGTGGTTTTCGACTTGCCTGGATAGGAGTGGTTGACGAAAAGAACGGAAGCGTCAAACCTGTCGCATTTTCCGGCGATCGGGAGGGTTTCTCCAAGCTCTCTGAGATAGCTCCGCCCACTGACATGCCGCAGCGCGGCCCGGTCGGTACTGCCGTCCTGGAGAAACATCACGTCGTCAAAAACGATGTGGAGCATGATGGCTTGTCGTTGCCCTGGAGCGCCGAGGCAATAAAACGAAATCTCAGATCCATCGCGGTTTTTCCTTTAATGAGCGGCGATCAGGTCTACGGTGTGATTTGTTTCTATTCTTCAGAGGTCGGTTTTTTCGATGAGCAGGAAGTCTCTCTCTTGAAGGAGCTGTCTTCCGATATCATGTACTCAATCGAAAACATCAAACGCGAAGAGGAACGCAAACGGCTGCAAATAGATCGCGACCGCATGTTCAATTATTCGGTCGACATGCTGGCTATCATTGGTTTCGATTCGTACCTGAAGCAGATAAATCCGGCATGGTCAAGGATTCTTGGCTGGACGAACGAGGAACTAATGCAGAGATCGTTTTTCGATTTCGTTAACCCCGACGACCGTGAATCAACAAGAAAGTTCGCGGCGGGCCTGGCGGAGGGGAAAACGGCATATGCATTCGAGAATCGGTGCGCGTGTAAGGATGGATCGGACAAGTGGCTGTCATGGAATTGTGTCCCCCTTGTGGAAGAGAAAATGATCTTTGCCGTGATCCGCGATATCACCGATCAAAAACGTGACAGCGAACAGCTTCTGATAAGAAATTCCGCGATCGAATCGTCCATAAGCGCTATTGGGCTCGCCGATATGCAAGGAAAAATCTTCTATGTCAACGGTGCGTTCCTTAAGCTCTGGGGTTACGACAGCTCCCGTGACGTGCTTGGAAAAAACATATCGAGGTTTTCGATTTCTGACGAGAGGTTGC
>Ga0335078_10009446_pt1 | contig 14460 bp, 12 predicted proteins | sample Lox_Sample_32_FD_206711 | JGI IMG/M metagenome (GOLD analysis project Ga0335078, IMG submission 206711) | Soil microbial communities from Loxahatchee National Wildlife Refuge, Florida, United States - Lox_Sample_3.2 | ecosystem: Environmental > Terrestrial > Soil > Wetlands | place: USA...
CAGTTTGTATCTAGAAGGTCTAATCCGTAGCTGTCGGTGTCGCCAACGTCATAGGTGAGTGAAATGACGGGAGTAGCGGTGGCTACCGGCGTATGCGTTCCTGTTACAAACGTCGGATCTATATAAATCTGCAGCAGATTGGCCGGGTTGCCATTTTCTCCGCTGTACTCAATCACCGCTTCGTGAATATGCCCATCCGCCAGAGTGATGGGAAGTTGATTGTTAATGCCGGAGGTGCCCCCCACCAGGCATCCGCCCGAGGTGGGAGATTTGTGAGTCGGCGAATTGGCGCCAACTCCACAGCTTTGTACCGCAATGTGGTTCGCGGGAGGGCCGACCTGGTAAGGCAGATTGCCCGGGTTGCTCGGAGTGTTCGTGTCGTTGCTCGGGTCGCTGAATTCAGAATTGTCAAAAGTATCGAATTCAGAGGCCAGACTATTGTCAATTCCCCCGTATCCGATGTTCCCACCGTCGTTCCCGACCACGTTTGGTCCTGAACCACTCTCAACACAGCCTTCCTCGTCATCAGTGCAGCCCTCCGCATTCTGGAGGACAAATGCGATGCCGTCGGCCGTGGGGGGGGCATAGCCGGACGGCGGCGTCCCGGGTTTGATCCGAAAAGCAAAGTACGAGGTGAACCCGTTGGTTACCTTCTGCGGAATCGAAAACCATACACTCGACTTCTGAGACTGGGTCGCCGGAGTCAGTTGAATCGCCGTGTGCGAGCTGCTGTCGCTATATGGGCAGCGAGTGTCGCTGGCGCCGCAACTCTCGGTTGTGAGCGCGGGCGATGCTCCGGACGCGCCAGTACCGTTGTTGAAGCAGAGCAATGGATTGTTGACGTCCTCGCTGTATGCCGGATCGAGGCAACTGTAGCTGTAGTTGCCGGACGCGTTGTCGAACGTGTAATAGGTGACTTGCTGCGCGGCGGATGAATGTGAAAAGAGCAATACGAAGGCAGCAATCAACAAGGCAAGCAGAACAAACTGCGACCGGCGTGGATTCATAGCCCCACTTTCCTTTCGGACCAGGAAATCAGACGACAAAAACAGATCGGGCCTTACGGCGTTGAAAGCAACAGCCAGGCGAGTATGATCACGGTTCTCCGCCCGGATCTTTCGATCCAGACTTCTCGGTTCAGAGAGTTCAACGATCGTGCAGAAGACTGGTGACCTGGGGGCTCCACTCGACGTTTCAACGCAAACCAACGGTCCTGCAAAAGCCGCTCTGCGCAGCTGATTTAATGGCGAGGACTGTAAATGATCGGTTCCGGGCAGTCAAGCAGTTTGGGGGCTGACAGACGCCGGATCGTTAACCGCATACAATTGCAATCGCATGTGATGCCACTCGTAATGGAAGAGTCTTCTGCAATTCTAGGCGGGCTCGAACTTCTGAAGAAGTCCGCGATTAGGCAAAATTGTTTCAACATTTACAACCATTTTGCACTCTGCGGGCGTCATGGTTGATAACTCACTCTCACTTTTGTTTCCTGGGCTTCGTTCCTTGAGATCTTTTGCTTGCGATTTGCGGCGGTGTTAGCTCGGGGTATTGCCAATTTCGGGTCGCGAATTTGTGCTGCGGGGTATCGGAAGCACTGAAATGCGTGGATTGAGCTGGTGTCGGGTTGTTATCGTGTCGGCTGTTTTCTTTTCCGGCATTTGGGCCTTTGGACAAATGCTGAAAACGCGACCACAAGATTCCAGTGGCGCAGCAGCCTCGGTCCCGCGTGCAACCTCTGCTGCTCTCAGGACTTCGATCGTGATGCCCATGAACGTGGCGACGGGAATGCCCATCAAAGTGGCGCTGGATTCTGAAGTGCGGATCCGCAGCGTGGGCCAGGCAATCCACGGAAAAACGGTTGACCCAATCTACTCATTCGACATGCTGCTGATTCCCGCGGGCACGACGGTGAACGGGAAAGTTTCCGCCATCGATGGAGTGCCGGAAAAGACGCGCGTGCTGGACGCGACCGACGGGAATTTCTCTTCCACGCGGCTGGTGCATATGGGGCGACGATGTCAATTTACAGCCACTTTCTGGCGCGGGGGCGGGAAGTGGTGTATCCCAAAGACATGGCGATGCTGATCGAGATCGGCACTCGCGACCACAAATCAGCGGGCTCGGCGGCGCGGATCCAGTAGAGCCGCAGTTTGGCTTTTTCTCTTGTTTCTTCTTTCTTCGTCTCTCGCATCGCAGTGTCGCTTGATGCACGGTTTCGAAATCCCCGACTGTACAATCGTGCGTGGTTACGCCCGTGAAGACCCTGAACGAAGTGTATTCCTCGCTTTCCACCCGGCGCCGATATGAGGTGTGGTTTGTTCGCGTGGGTCTGGCAGAGGGCGATGGCGCATGGTGGTTCCGATATCTGCTGACGAACCCCGGACGCGGCGGTTGCGCCGGCAACCCGCGGGGAATGCCGGTGCAGGTGTGGGCCACGTGGTTTCCACGCGACGGCAAGCCGCAGAGCTTCATCCAGGGATTTGCAATGAGAGAGCTCGAGCTGAGCGCGGGCGGGGAAAATCCCTTCCGGATGAAGATTGGCAACAACGAGATCGGCCAGAACTGGTGCCGCGGCGCGCTGCAGGTTGACGGGCACAAGATCGAGTGGGACATGCAGTACCGTTCGACTTTTTGTGTGACGCTGAGCAACAAGGGCTGGATCGGGTTTTCACGCTCGCCGCATTCTGACGCGGTTTTCTCGGGGCACATTTCGTTCGATGGGCGCGAGTTCCGGGCAGAGCCGCTCGGGTTCGGAGTGCAGGGACACAATTGCGGATACCGGCATCGCGGTTTCTGGAGCTGGGCGCATGCGTATTTGGCGCGTCCGCAAGGCCCGGCGAGCACGCTGGAGGCATTATTCTATGATATGCCGCTGGGACTGGTTTTTCGCAAAGCGGTGCTGTGGCATGAAGGAAAGAAACACGTATTTCGCAAAGTGCGCCAGGTGGAGCGGGATGCCGGCCAGTTGCGCTGGAGTTTTTCTGCGGAGCACGATGGCCTGCGGCTGGACGCGGCATTCGATGGCAGCGGCGCGGGACGGCATCGTTTGCCCTATGTCAAGACCGACTGCTCGGGCAGCTTTGACGTGATCAATAACAGCCTGGCAAAGGCAAGTGTGCGACTGGAGCGAGGCGGCGCGGTTGAGGAATTGAATACCACGAGCGGCGCGGTCCTGGAAATGGCGGGGAAGCTTGCGGGCGGTTAAGGCAACTTTGCCGAATGGGTCAGGGCGAGGCGCTCGGCCACGATGAAGTAGGCGGCAGGATTGAAGGCCATCCCGATGTGGGTGCCGGGAACTTCGAAATCACTGCCGGGATTCTTGCTCATGCAGAAGCGCCAATCCACGATGCCGTCGTGGCGGGTGTAGATGGCGGTCTGCAGCATGGAATCGGGCACGTCGCGGCGCAACGAGTCCACGAAATTGCAGGTGCAGCGGCCGGTGTAGCAATGGGGCAGGACGCCATCGCCGTGCTCCTGCAGAATGCGCAGGCGGACAGCCTCGGCAGCGTGGATGACGGCGCGGTTGGCGACAGTGCCGCGAATGGGCGAAGCCAGCGTGGTGACCGAGGCGATGTCCCTGGGCCGCGCGCCGGCCACCGAACGCGCAATCACGCCGCCCAGGCTGTGACCGATCAAGTGAATTTTGCGGCCGGTCTCGTCCAGCGCTTTCCTGATGGTGTCATTCACGTGGCGCTGAATGAGCAGATTGGGGCAGTCGGCGTTGATTCCGATGCCGGAAAAATATGGCTGATAGCCGATCCGTCCCAGCCAACCGTGAAGCTCAGTCAAATAAAGATCGGTGCCGAGAAAACCGGGAATGATGACCACGCCGGAACCATCGCCGCGAGGAACGCCGAAACCGTAATAGACCGGTGTAGCGTGCAGCAGCAAAACCTCGGCCCCGAACAGTGCTTCCGTCCAAAGAGAAGTTTCGGCTTCCGAATGAGCTTTGGGGGATTGCTTGCGAGAGCGAAGTTTAGAAGACCCGTTGTTATTGGCCTGTGTGCGCAAATGTGGTCCAGGTTCGCCCCCGTGTCCGCACACCACGAGGGGTGCGCGTCGCGGCGCAGACGTTCTCCGCGGGTGATTATAACGCGGGGTGGAAGAGGTCTCCATAGTACCTTTGAGTCATAAAGAGCAGGCGAGGTTGGTTCCACGCGATGCCCTTGCCGACATGAATTAGGGGCGCACGTTACCATTCGCCACAGCGCAACTCATCTTTTGGCCCGGCGGCGCGGGCGTTTGTCCTGTTTCAGTTGTGCCTCCAGTTCGGCCACACGCTCGCGCAGCAGTGCGAGCTCGCTCTCTGGTTTGGGCGATGACGGCGGCGCTGGCGCAGTTCCGCCGATAAATTTTTTCATCAACTCAACCGGCGAGAGGATGGCGGACTGCACCTCGCCCAAGCGGTTCTGCACCGCATCCTGCACCTTCTGGTACGCGTCAAAGGCGGATTTCAAGTACCACATGATGAATTCCTGGCGCACCTCATCCGAGGCGACGATGAGCTGGCGCAGAAGTTCAAGGGGAAGGCCGGTGGGCTTGCCTTTGGCGTCTTCGGTGATGATTTGAGTGAGAACAACACGGGTAAGGTCGCGGCCGGTTTTGGCATCCACGACTTTCACCTCCCGGCCATTGCGGACAAAAGCGGCGATCTCGTCGAGGTTTACGTAGCGGCTGTCGGTGGTGTCGTACAGGCGGCGATTGCCGTATTTCTTGATGAGGATGGCGGAGGAGGTCATAGGCCGGAAAGGCAGGCGCTTATGTTGCTCTGCACAAAATAATAATAAACTCTTGACACAAGGCCCGTCCAGTCCTATATTTAGCTTGATGCTGCAATGCAGCAATAAATGGAGGTTTGATATGCCAGCAGCCACAAAGACCGAGACCTCCCGGGGTCATGCCAGGGAGTCGTCTTTTGTTTCCATTCTATCGGGTTGGGCGCAACAGGGAGTGCAGAGTTTCTTTGCCACGCAGCGGATCCTGCTGGATCTGGCGATGCGGCAGAACGCCAACGTCATGCATGCCCTGCGGCAACAGCTGACCGACCCGCATTACTCGCCCACCGCCATTCTGAGCGAAGTGGCCGGGGAGGGAATGACCAACTTCATCGAAGGACAAAAGGTGCTATTGGATCTGGGCCGGCAACAGAATGAAATCCTGATGACCGGCGTGAAAGAACGCATCGGGGACTCGCCGGCGGCGCATGCCCTGACCGATCTGCTGCAACGCAGCGTGAGCACCTTCATCCACATGCAGGAAGAATTCCTGAAGATTGCCGGCAAGCAGACGCATAGCTGGGTGGAGGCGGCGAAAGCCGGGAAACCGTATGAGTACGAGCATATGGTGGAGCTGGCGCGCGACGGGATGGAGAACTTCGTGAAGGCGCAGAAGCAATTCCTCGACGTGATCGCCGACGAAACCGCCAAGGCCACCGGGAGCAAGCGCACGAACGGTGCGGTGAAGAAAATCAAGAAGACGGAGTTGTCGGAACTGGCGCGCAAGGCGACCGAGTCATTCATAGAGGCGCAGAAGCAGCTGGTGGATGTGGCCGGCCGGCAGATGAATGCAGGGGTGCAGACGGCGGGAAAGACGCTGGAACTGCTGCGGCCGTTTCCATTTCTGCCGCTGACTGAACTGACGCGGGAAGGGGTGAAGAGCTACGTGGACGCGCAAAAGGCGTTGATGGATGCGGTGGTAAAGCCGGCCGCCGAGCACAAGCCGGCGAATGCACCGGTCCGGCGCGGGAGGGGACGCGTCCGAAAGGCCGCCGCCGCAGTCGCCTAAGCGGGGACCGGGAGGGACACGGCTCCAGCCGTGCCACCGGAGCGGTACATCAATGGCCTCGCCCGCCGAGGTAACCGCCTCGGCGGGCAGAAGCCTGGTCATTGCGCCTTCTTGCGGCACGGCTGAGGCCGTGTCCTTCCTAAGAAGAGGGTGGAGACATGTTGCTTGTCTTCTTCATAGACTCGCCAGGGACTGGCCGCCTCAGGCTGGTCCGTTGAGACGGACAGCCCCCGACATCACGCAGGTGAGGTCGTCATATGAAAATTCCCCTTACTCCCATTCGTTTTCTGCGCTACGCGCGCGTGCAATTCCCTAAGAAAGTCGGAGTGGTCTGCGGCAGTCGGCGATTTACCTATGCGCAGGTGGCTGAGCGCGCGGCACGGCTGGCGGGAGCACTGGTCACGGCGGGCGCGAAGCCGGGCGACCGAGTCGCGTTTCTGAGCACGAACTGCCATCGTCTGCTCGAGGCCTACTATGGAGTGCTGGAGGCGGGTTGTGTGCTGCTGCCGTTGAACATCCGGCTGGCACCGCAGGAACTGGCGTTCGTGCTGAATGACGCGCAGGCCAGATTTCTGTTTGTCGAACCCATGTTCGCGCCCCTGGCGGGACCGTTGCGCGCGGGCGTTCCATCCATCGAAATGTGTTTCCTGCTGGAAGGCCGGGCGGAAGCGGATTGGCTGCAGCCGCAGAATTATGACGATCTGCTCTCCGCTTCGGCGCCCTTCGAGTGTGACTTCACCCAGGTTGATGAGGATTCGCTGGCTGAACTCTTTTATACCAGCGGCACCAGCGACCGTCCCAAGGCGGTGATGCTTACACATCGCAATGTCTATTTGCATGCGCTCTCAGTGATCGCAGCGGGACAGACGGCGACGACGAAGTTCGGGCAGACGTCGTGCGATTCCGTATTGCTGCACACGATTCCGCTGTTTCACGCCAACGGCTGGGGCGGAGCGCACACGATCACGCTGGTCGGGGGCACCCACGTCATGATTCATCACTTCAATGCGGTGGAAGTGTTCCGGCTGATTGAGCAAGAGCGAGTGACGGGATGCGCGATGGTGCCCACCATGATCGCGGCCCTGGTGCACTCGCCGGAGCGGCCCAAGTACAACCTGGGGAGTTTGAAGGCGATCATGGCCGGGGGCGCGGCGTCATCTCCGACGCTGGTGAGAGAGGTCGAGCAGAAGCTCGGGTGCGCCTGCATCTCGGGGTATGGGCTGACGGAGACCTGTCCGATTCTGGCGATTTCGCCAATGAAACTCGGCATAGGGTGGGAAGGAGAGCAGCGGTATGCCGGGCAGGCCCGGGCCGGGTTCGCCATTCCCGGCGTCGAGTTGCGGGTGGTGGGGCCCGACGGCAGCGAAGTTCCGCATGACGCCACGACCATGGGCGAAGTTGTCGCCCGGGGCGATGGGGTGATGGACGGATACTGGAGGCAGCCCGAGGCGACACGACTGGCCATGGAAGGCGGTTGGTTTCACACCGGCGATATCGCGACCGTGGATGAGCACAACTACGTTCAGATTGTAGATCGCAAGAAAGACATTATCGTGAGCGGAGGCGAGAACATATCGTCGCTGGAAGTGGAGAAAACGCTGCTGGCACACCCGGCGGTGTATGAGGCGGCGGTTATTCCGGTGCCTGACCAAAAGTGGGGCGAAGCGCCCAAAGCGCTCGTCGTATTGAAGCCAGAAGCGCATGCGACGCCGGCTGAACTTATCCAGTTCTGCCGTTTGCGCCTGGCGCATTACAAGTGTCCGCACTCGGTCGAGCTGGTTGAAAGCTTGCCGAAGTCAGGCACAGGCAAGCTGCTGAAACGGGAGCTGCGGCAAAAGTATTGGACTGAACAGAAGAGTACTGTTTCTTAATAACCCGAGGCTAACCGGCACAGAGGTGCATCATGGGAACTGTGATTGAAATACCTGCCAAGAAGATCTCCGGAGGCAGCTTTCTTGTGGAAGAGCGCAGACCGGACGAGGTGTTCACTCCAGAGGATTTCAGCGAGCAGCATTTGCTGATCGCGCAGACGGCGGAAGAGTTCGCCAACCAGGAAATTGTCCCCAATATCGAGAAGATGGAGCACAAGGAATTTGCCGTCAACCGGGAGCTGCTGAAGAAAGCCGGGGAACTGGGGCTCAGCGGGGTTGACGTTCCGGAGCAGTATGGCGGTACGCAACTCGACAAAGTTACGTCGGCGATCATTGCCGACCGGATTGCAAAGTACGGCGGCTTCAGCACCACGTGGGGCGCGCACACTTGTATCGGCACGCTGCCCATTTTGTATTTCGGCACCGAGGAACAGAAGAAGAAATATCTGCCGGGACTGGCGAACGGCACGACGGTCGGGGCTTATGCGCTTTCTGAGTCTTCCTCCGGGTCAGATGCGCTGAATTGCCGCACCCGGGCGACGCTCTCACCCGACGGCAAACACTACCTGCTGAATGGGGAAAAGATGTGGATCACCAACGCGGGATTTGCGGACCTGTTCATCGTGTTCGCCAAAGTGGGAGGAGAGAAGTTCACCGCTTTCATCGTGGAACGCAGCTTTCCGGGGTTCGCGGTGGGCGCGGAAGAGCACAAAATGGGCATTCGCGGGTCCTCCACCTGTCCGCTGATTCTCAACGACTGCCGGGTGCCGGTGGAAAATGTTCTGGGCGAAATCGGCAAAGGACATCAGATTGCGTTCAACGTTCTGAACGTTGGCCGGTTCAAGCTGGGCGCCGGATGCATTGGTGGGGCGCGCAACTCTTTCGAGAGCGCGATTTCGTACGCGAAGCAGCGCAAAGCGTTCGGGAAGGTGATCGCCGATTTTGGGCTGGTGCGGGAGAAGCTCGCCAACATCGCCGCCGGCATCTTTACCGGCGAGGCCATGGCTTATCGCACCGTGGGCATGATGGACGCGGCGCTGGCGCAGCTTGGCGAGAACCACAGTGATATGGCGCAAGTGCGGAAGGTGATGGACGAATATGCCGTGGAGTGCTCGATCCTGAAAGTGTGGGGATCGGAGTTCATTGACTACGTGGTGGACGAAACCGTGCAGATTTACGGCGGCTACGGATTCGTGGAGGAATACCCGGCCGAACGCAGCTATCGTGATGCGCGCATCAACCGGATTTTCGAGGGCACGAATGAAATCAACCGCCTGGTCATTACGGCATTCCTGCTCAAGCGGGCCATGTCGGGGCAGCTGCCGCTGATGGGCGCAATCAAGAAGCTGATGGATGAAGTGCTTTCGGGCACGCGCGATGAGGGCATTGAGGGCCTGCTGGCCGAAGAACGAAAACTGGTGGCGGCCGCCAAGAAGATCGGATTGTTGGCGGCCGGAGTCGCTACGCAGAAATACATGCAAGCGATCCAGGACCAGCAGCAGATCATGGGAGCGATCGCGAACATGACCATCGAAACCTACGCCATGGAGTCCGGGGTGCTGCGGGTGGAGAAGATGGTGGCGAGGAATGGAGAAGCCGCGTCGGCCCATGCGATCGCGATGACTCAAGTGTATCTCGCGGGCGCGATGGAAAAGATCGAGAGCGCGGCCAAAGCGGTGCTCGCCGCGGCGGCGGAAGGCGACATGCTTCGTTCGCAGATGGCCATTCTGCGAAGACTGGCAAAATACGATCCGTTCAACACGATTGCGCTGCGGGAGAAGATTGCACAGAGAGTGATTGAAGCCGGCAAATATCAGCCGGCGTAGATATTGCGAGAGAGAACTTGTGATTGAGACAGCTCGCGCAGCGTTGAGCATCCGACGCGCCCGTAACGTGGCGCAGCCGCGGCGGGGCGCGCGAAGTTAGTCCGAATAGACGTGATGAAAAGGAGGGACTATGTTTCGACGATTTATTGCGGGAAGCGCCATTGGCGCCATTCTGATTGCTGTAGCGGCCCTGCTGGTGTTGCCTTTTGCTCCGGCCGCAATGAGGACAGGTCTGCTGACCAGGATATGGTGTTTTGTCCCGGCGATCTGGGGAATCTGGACGATGCTTACTCCTCAGGCCTGGCTGCCTGAGCGGTTGCCGGTTTGGGGAGCGATCCTGGGGCTTCTGGGTGGAATTACGAACATGTTTGTTCTGAACGTTCCAGCCCGTGTTTTTCAGACTCCGATATCGGTCATCGGACGCATCGTCGCAGTTGTGGTGGCTGTGGCAGCGTATTACTTCCTGTGGATGCTGGTGCGGGCCACTTACCGCATCGTCGTGGCATCAGACAAGGAGACAACTGCGAGTTCACCGAGCCACACAGAGATGAGAAAGGCTGCGTAACGCCCGCTCTAGTGCGGAGTACCAACATTTCAAATCCTGAGGGCACAGCCAAGGGCTGTGCCCTTTTCTTTTGACTCTCCCTTTCCAACATCTGTAGCGAATGGACGCCAGCTGCCAGGCATGGCGCGCGATTTTTCTCCATCCTTTTTTGCCGCTGCTTTCTTGCCGCTGCGTCGATTTCCCGCCACGCCGTTTTGCCTGTGACCGCAATCACAGTCAGCGGTGACGCACCTTACGGATTTAGCAGGTTACCGGTGGTCTAGTAGTCACTGTATATCCAATCAGGCCCCGCGGAACGAGGTGCTTATGACGGTCCAGAAGTGGTTAGAGTCGGAAGTGAAATACGGCCGACGAATCCTGGATTCCGGACTGGATGGAGTTCGCTCTGGAAGAGAAGCGTTTCTAAGTGGAAGACCTCTGACTCCAACGGTCAGCGAGTCACTTCGAAGGGCCGCGAGGCCCGCCGCGCTGGGTGTCTGTCTGGGGGCATTGGCGAGTTACGGCGGAAATCATGGCAGGTCCGCCGGCCGCGTATTCACGCTGAGTTTGCTGGGTGGCGTGATTGGGTTGGGCGCCGGCGTCATCTGGCAAAACCGGCGGCTGACGGCGAGCGCTTTGTCAGTTGCCTGGCGGAACATGGGCAGCGTGCGCGATGAGCACTGGCTGGAAAGACATCCGATTGATTACGCGTAGCCGCAGAATTTCAGGCCAGGGAAGTGAATGAGCATGTTTCGCAAGAAAACGGGCCCCTTTCATAAATTTCAAGGGGAGTAACGATGGCCAGCGAAGCGATACAGGAACGCATCCACATCCCGATCACGACCGAAACCCTCAATCCCGAACGAATTGCTTACCTCGAAAAATTAGTCAGTCAAGCGCGAGCAGCCGCCGCGGTTTTCACCCAGTTCAGTCAGGAAGACGTTGATCGGATCGTCAAGCCGATGGTCCTGGCCGGACTGGAGCGGGCACAGGAACTCGCCCGCCTGGCGGTGGAAGAAACGCGGCTGGGTGTGATGGAAGACAAGGTCATCAAGAACATGGTGGCCACGGAGTTTGCCTACGACTATGTGAAGGATAAGCGCACGGTCGGCGTGATTCGCGAGTTTCCTGAGCGCAACCTGGTGGAAGTGGCCGAACCGATCGGAGTGATCTTTTCGATCACGCCGATTACGAACCCCACTTCAACCGTGCTCTTTAAGTGCATCATGGCCATCAAGACGCGGAATGCGGTGATTTTCAGTCCGCATCCCAAGGCGGTGCGCTGCTGCGCTGAAGCTGTGCGGATCATGTATGAAGCCGCCCGGAAGCACGGCGCACCGGAAGGTGTTTTCAGTTGTCTCGATGCGCATACGCTGCAGGACAACGCCTATCTGATGCGGCACAAAGAGGTGGCGCTGATTGACGCCACCGGCGGGCCAGGAGCAGTGCGGGCCGCTTACAGCTCGGGCAAGCCGGCACTGGGCGTAGGGCCGGGCAACACGCCTGTCTATCTGGAAAAGACCGCCGACCTGAACACGGCGATTGTGGACATCATTATTTCCAAGACCTTCGACAACGGGACGATTTGCGCCTCCGAACAAACCGTAGTGATTGATGACGAGATCTATGACGCCGCGCTGAAGAAATTCGCCGATCTGGGAGCGCACATCTGCAACGAGAAGGAAACGGAACTGCTCTCGCGTTCGGTCATTGATGCGAACACTGGATTCATGCAGCCGATGGCGGTGGGTCAGAAGGCCACAGATATCGCGGGTTTCGTTGGCCTGGCGGTCAAACCAAATACGAAGCTGCTGATCGCGCCCATTCACGGCGTGGGGCCGGAACATCCGCTTTCAGTGGAGAAATTGTTTCCGGTGCTGGCGGTTTTTCGGGCAAAGTCCGCGGCCGAAGCACTGAAGGTCTGCCTGGACGTGAATCATGCCGGCGGGCTGGGACATACGGCGGTGATTTTCTCGCGCGATGACGAGATCATCCGCAAGTTCGGAGAAGTGATCAATGCGGGCAGAATCATCGTCAACTCGCCGGGCTCAGTCGGGGCGCTGGGCGCCGTTTATAACGACCTGGTGCCGACCTTTTCCTTCGGGTGCGGGACGGGCGGAGGCAACAGCACCACCGACAACGTCAATATCTATCACTATTTGAACATCAAGCGCGTGGCCCGCCGAACCCAGGCGCACATGTGGTTCCGGGTCCCCAACCAGATTTATTTCAACATGAACGCGGTCGCGAATGTGCGCCAGTTCCCATCGCGCTGCACGATCATCGTGACTAACCAGGCGCTAGAGCGCATTGGTCATGTGGACATTGTGCGCCGCTATATCGCACCGGAAACCCACGTCCACGTATTGGTCATTCCCGATGCAGAGCCGGAAGTGAAAGTAGTGACGCAGGGTGTCGAGACACTCAACTTCTACAAAGCGGACCAGATCATTGCGCTGGGCGGCGGATCGGTGATTGATGCCGCCAAGATCATGAAACTCAAGTACGCTTCGCCGGAAGCGGACCTGGAAGAGCTGGCCGCGCCGTTTCTGGACTTACGCAAGCGGGTGGTGGAGTATCCCGCGGAAAAAGTGAACCAACCGCGGCTGATTGCGATTTCCACGACCAGCGGAACAGGCAGCGAGGTCACACCGTTTGCGGTGTTGACCGACAAAGAGCGCGGACGCAAAGTTACGCTGGCCGATTACTCGCTGAGTCCGGACGTGGCCATTGTTGATCCGCAGTTTGTGATGTCTATGCCGAAGGGGTTGACGGCAGATACCGGCATCGACTGTCTGACCCACGCACTGGAAGCGGGCGTCTCGAATTATGCGTCGCCTTACACCGATTCCAACGCCATGCAGGCAATTCGCCTGGTGTTCAAGTACTTGCCGGTCGCATTCGAGCACCCGGAGAACGAAGAAGCCCGCTGCATGATGCACAACGCCGCCTGCATTGCGGCGCTGGCGTTTTCCAATGCTTCTGTCGGCGTGAATCACGCGCTGGCCCATGCCTTCGGAGCGCGCTTTGGGGTGGCGCATGGCCGCGCGAACGCGCTCATGCTGCCGCACGTGATTGCGTATAACGCCGCCGTGCCGACGAAGTTCATGCCTTCTCCATATCAGCGGGGATATGTTGCGCACAAGAAATACGCCACGGTCGCCGACCTGCTCGGTTTGGGCGGCCAGACGACTGAGGAAAAAGTAAAGAAACTGATCGCGGCGGTGGAAGGGCTGCTCGATCAATTGGGATTTCCCCGTTCGATCGCCGAGTTGGGGATATCGAAAGCGGAGTTTGAACGAGCCGTGCCCGAGTTGGTCAAGAATGCCTTTGATGATCCCTCATGGCGCTCGAACCCGCGGATGCCGCTGATGAGCGAACTGGTCGAGCTGTTGTGGAAGGCATACGAAGGACGAGGTTCTGCCAGGGCAGCAGCGTCGAAGCAAACTGCGTAGCGGATGGTGATGCGTATGGCAACAGTGGCCGTATTACTGAAGATAGACGAAAAGCTCCTGGATTCAGCTTTGAAAGAAGCCCTGAAGAAGCTGGAGAGCGCGGAGGGCGAGGTAGTCCTGGATTTTTCAGCCGTGCGCCGGATTGATCCCGCGGCGCTGCAGGCAATGGAAGCGTGCGCCCGCAAGGCGGAAGAGAAGGCCGCCCGGATTGTGCTGCGCGGGGTCAATGTGGATGTTTACAAGGTTCTAAAGCTGGTGAAGCTGGCTTCGCGGTTTTCGTTCGTTACCTGAAGCGCGGCAGACAGCAGAGGAGATTGGCGATGCCGGACCATGAGCAAAGCGACCGCCTTTCGTGGGGAGACACAGTCTTTCTGCACTTGGAACGAGAAGGCATGCCGCTCAACGTGGCGAGTGTGAGTGTGCTGGAGGGTGAGATCGCACTCGAGGATTGCCTGCGGTTCATCAACTCGAAGCTGCCACTCATTCCGCGCTACCTCAAGCGTGTGGTGTCCGCGCCCTTGGGAATTGGTCTTCCCAGCTGGCAATACGACCCTGGTTTCGATCTCCGCCGTCATGTGCGCGAGGTCACGCTCAAACACGGCACGGACACAGAACTGAAGGCGTTCGCAGGAAAGCTTTTCAGTGCTGTGATGGACCGGCAACATCCCCTGTGGGACATAACCCTTGTACACGGCCTGAAAGGCGCTCGTACCGGGCTGCTGTTGCGCCTGCACCACTGCCTGGCCGATGGCATTGCCGGTGTAGGAATTATGAATGCGCTCCTGGATGCAACTCCGGAAATGCCCAGTCTGCCCAACAAGAAGTTTCGGGTCGAGGTTCCACCGCCTTCGGACTCGTTGACCTCTCTGGCAGGCAATGTCCTCGATTCCTATTCCGATTTCACCAAACGAATTCTTTCCGCTCTGGCTGACCTGCTGAGCATGGCGGAACGGGCCGCAGCGAGCGGCGGCAAAGTTCCG
>Ga0335078_10009447_pt1 | contig 14459 bp, 10 predicted proteins | sample Lox_Sample_32_FD_206711 | JGI IMG/M metagenome (GOLD analysis project Ga0335078, IMG submission 206711) | Soil microbial communities from Loxahatchee National Wildlife Refuge, Florida, United States - Lox_Sample_3.2 | ecosystem: Environmental > Terrestrial > Soil > Wetlands | place: USA...
GCGGGCCATCGCCTGGTTTATCATCAACGCCTGCGCCCCATCGGCGGTGGTGAAGAACCGCCCGCCCACTAGCGGAATGCCCAAGGCGCGAAAGTAATTGGGGCTGGCCAGATGATACCGTGCGTGGAAGTCCTCGCCGGTGGGCGGTTTCTTGCCTTCAATGGTGAAGCCGCCAATATTCTCGTCGTAGCCGGTCCAGGGCACATCCGACCCCACCCCCGCCGCCTGAATGTCGGCTGCGGAATTCAGGCTCACCAGCAGCCGGTCGTAGAAGCGCATCGCATCCGGTGGCTTGTACGTCGCATCCGGCAGCGAGATCTGCGCGGTCAGCACGTGTTCGGGGCGGAAGCCGGGATCGGCGTGCAGCAGGTTCACGAAACTGCGCAGCAACAGGCCGGCGCCGATCAGCAGCACACTGGCCAGGCCGATTTCTCCCACCACCAGTACATTGCGCAGCCGAAGTGAGCGGCCGCCGCTGGTGGCGCCACGCCCTCCATCGCGCAGCCTGTCGTGCAGGTCCGCGCGGGCTGCTTGCAATGCCGGGGCCAGTCCGAAAAGGATTCCGGCGCCCAGGGTGATCAAGAACGTGAAGACGAAAACCTCCGCATTCGTGTGAATCGAATCCGCGCGGGGGAATCCCGCGGGCAGCAACGCAACCAGGACCCGTACAGCGCCCGCCGCCATTGCAAGCGCCAGGGCACCGCCCAACAACGCGATCAACAGGCTCTCGGCCAGCATCTGAGCGATCAGCCGCCGCCGTCCGGCGCCCAGGGCAGCGCGCACCGCGATCTCCCTCCGGCGGGCGGTGGCGCGGGCCAGCAACAGATTCGCGGCATTGGCGCAGGCGATCAGCAGCACCAGCGCCACCGCGCCCAACAACACCAGCAGCAGCCGTTGGCTGGGGCCGACGATTTCCCGGTAAAGCGGAATCACCAGCACATGCCAGCCGCGGGCAAAATCCGGGACGATCGCGTTCATCTCGGCTTGAGCCTGTCCTGGCGCCACACCCGGCTTCAATCGCCCGATGACCTCCATGAAATGCGATCCGCGCTGATTCGGATTCCCGCGGAAGGCAAACGGCCACCAGAGATCTACCGTCTGGCCGTACGCCACACCGTGATACTGGTTGCCGGGGTGCTCCGTGCCAGGCGGCATCACGCCCACGACGGTGAAGGGTTGAGAATCCAGCGTGATCTTGCGCCCGATGATGTTCGGATCCGCGGCGAACCGGTCGCGCCACAACCGGTCGCTCAGAATCACGGACAGCTCATTGCCGGGAATCTCGTCCTTGCGATTGAACTCGCGGCCCATAGCAGGATGCAATCCGAGCACGTGGAAGAATCCGGCGGTGACCCGGAAGCCCGTGAATTGCTCCGGCCGGCCGCTGCCGGAAAGCTGCAGATCGCCGCGCGTGAAAGCGGCCATAGACTCGAAAGACCGGCTGCGCGCGCGGAAATCACGAAAGTCGAACGGGTTCAGGGGAAACTTGGCATAGTCGGCGCTGTGGAAGAAGATCCGCACGATGCGGTTCGCTTCCGGATAGGGCAACGGCCGCAGCAGCACGCCATCGATGACGCTGAAGATGGCGCTGTTGGCGCCGATCGCCAGCGCCAGCGTCAGCACGATCACCACGGTGAACCCCGGACTCTTTTTCAACATGCGCAGCGCGTAGCGCAGGTCGCGCCACAGGTTTTCGATGAAATTCGTGCGTCGCATATCGCGGCAATCCTCCTGAATTTGCGCCACGCCGCCCAGCCGGCGCAGCGCCGCACGGCGGGCCTCGGCCGGCGGCAGGCCGCGCGTGCGATTCTCCTCCGCCTGTTGTTCCAGGTGGAAGCGCAATTCGCGCTCCAGCTCGTCTTCCACGCGCGGGCGGCGCCGCAGCGTTCGCCACCGCATGCGGATGACGTCCCAAGAGCGCATTTAATCCTCGGCCATGCGGACCACCTGCCCGACGGCCCGCGAGAGGCGCTCCCACTGCGCCATCTCTTTTTCAAGCTGTTTGCGCCCGGCCCGCGTGAGTTCGTAGAATTTGGCTTCGCGCCCGGTCTCCGTCTTGTGCCATGAAGAGCGGATCCAGCCCTGCTGTTCCAGCCTGTGCAGCGCCGGATAAAGCGCGCCCTGCGTCACCTGCAGCACGTCCTCGCTCACCTGCTCGATGCGCTTGGCGATGGCCCAGCCGTGCTTTGGCTCGAGCGCCAGGGTGCGCAGAATCAGGAGGTCCAGCGTGCCCTGGATCAGATCCGAAGGTTTGCTCATGGATACCTAAATCAATTACAACAGATACCTAAGTTATTTGCAATAGGGGCACTGCCATCGACCGCTTGCTAACGCGCGCGGCTCTGAGCCCTGCTTCCGAGCTACGACCGTTAGGGAGTGGTTGTCAAGAATTAGCCGGGACAGCACGCTAATCATGGCGGAGGACGGTGGCGGGATCGGTGCCCGCGGCGCGCCGGGCGGGACCGGCTTGGGACAGTAGCGCGATCGAGGCGAGCGCTAGTGCGGCGAGCAGCAGCGTGGCCGGATCACCCGGCTGGACGGCGAACAGGTGGGAAGTCAGCAGGCGGGTGAGGACCGTGGCAGCCGCGACTCCCGCGCCGAGGCCCGCGAGCAGCCAGAGGGCGCTCTGGTGAAGCACCAGGCCGATCACGTCGCGCGGCCGCGCGCCCAGCGCCATGCGGATGCCGATTTCCTGCGTCCGCTGGCGGACCGCGTAGGACGCCATGCCGAAGATCCCCACCGCCGCCAGCGTGGCCGCCGCCAGCGCAAACGCGCCGATGAGCAGCAGCAGGAAGCGCCGGTCAGCCAGGTCCGCGGCAACCCACTGGCGCATGGTTTTGATATCCGTGACCGGCAAATCCGGGTCGACCCGCCAGATCTGCCGGCGCACAGCGGGGATGAGCGACACCGGATTTGCCGCCGTGCGCACGATGATCGACATTCCGTCGGGAGGCCACTGGAGGTACGGGCGAAACAATTCGGGCCGCGGCGCCACGTCGCGGCCGATCTGGCGGACGTCGCCCACCACCCCCACGATCTCCACCCGTTGATGAGCGATCCGAAGTTGGTGTCCTCCCTTGACGGGCACCGTGTAGGCGCACTCGACAATGATGGCTTTGCCCAGCGGTGTGTCGTGCGGCCAGTATTTGGCGGCCATGGCGTGGTTCACTATGCCGGCGGCGGAAGCGCGTTCGGAATCCGCGGCGGTGAACTCCCGGCCGTATAGCAGAGGGATGCCCATAACGCGAAAGTAGGCGGAGCTGATCCTGTGGAAGAGGGCGGTCCCCTGCTCGTGGGCGCGGTCTTCGATCTCAAACCCATTCAACGACCACGAGCGCGTGAGCGGCAGATCGTCAATGGCGGCCGCACTATCCACGCCTGGAATGGAATCCAGTTGAGGAAGCACTCGCGCGAAGAAATCCCTCCCCCATACCGGCCCAGGATACTTGGACTCGGGCAGCTCGACGGACATGGTAAGAAGATGGCCTGTCCGAAAACCCGGGTCGACCGCCAGCAAGCGCCACATGCTGTTGACCATGAGCCCCGCGCCGGCCAGCAGGACGAACGAGAGCCCGACCTCAACCGCCATGAGGGCGCCGCGCACGCGGCCCAGGCCAGCGTTGCGCGCGAGCCAGCGCGCGGGATTGCTGGTGCGAAACGCGGGCAGGATGGCGGATAATACACCAGCCGCGAGCGCCACCGCCGCTGTGAACAGCAGCACCGTATGGTCCAATTGCATCCGCGAGAGTTCCTGGCGCGTGTACGACCAGCTTCGCTCCGGTGCGATGGCCTGAAGAACCGGCAGCCCGAGTTTCGCGAATACGACACCTACGGCTGCGCCGCATCCTGCCAGCAGCAGGCTTTCCGTCAGCAACTGCCGGATCAACCGGCCCCGCCCGGCGCCAACCGAGATGCGGATCGCGAACTCCCGCCGCCGCGCGGCGCCCTGCGAGAGCATCAGGTTGGCGACATTCGCGCACGCGATCATCAGAACAAATCCGACTGCTCCCAACAGCAGCAGCGCCGTGGTGGCGAAATGCATGCCAGCGCCGAACGGCTGGACCACGATACCTTGGCCCCGCTCGGCGGGATAGATGGCGGCCAGCCGGGCGGCGACGGCGTTCATTTCAGCGCGCGCCTGCTCGATAGTGGCGCCGGGGCTTAGCCGCCCGATCACATGCAGATACCAGGCCGTCCGGTCAACCTGCGGATCGAGCGGCACGAATACTTGCGGGTCGCCGCTGTAGCGCAGCGGGGGGAAGTGGAAACCGGCAGGCAGCACACCAACGACCGTGTAGGCTTTGCCATCCAGAACGATGCCGCGGCCAACGATTGCGGGGTCGCCGCCGAAGCGTCCCGTCCACAAAGCATGGCCGAGCAGCGCAACCTGTCCCTGTTCGCCCGCCTCGAAGGCACGGCCAGCCATGGTGTGCACGCCGAGCAGTTGAAACAGTTCAGGGGTGGTGCAAAGGGCGTCCACCCGTTCCGGCTCCGGCGGACCCGTCAGGCTGAAATCGCACTGGTTATAGGCGGCCATCGTCTGAAACACCCGGCTTTGCCGCTGCCAATCGCGGAAGTCCGGATAGGACGAGTTCATGGCCCTCCGGGAGTGCGGCTCCGCGGTTGCGAGATCGCACAACCGCGCCGGATCGGCGTAAGCGAGCGGCCTCAGCGCGACGGCTTCGAGAAGGCTGAACATCAGCGTATTGCCGCCGATACCCAGCCCCAGCGTCAGCACGACCACGGCGGCGAAAAGCGGCGCGCGGCGCGTGGCGCGCACGGTGAAGCGCACGTCCCGCGCGAGTCCTTCGAGCCATCGCCAGGCCCACACGGCGCGGCTGTCCTCACCTGCCAGCGTGACGTTGCCGAACTGCCGGCGGGCTGCCTGGCGCGCTTCGGCAGGCGGCATACCGCAAGCCTCGTAGTCATCGGCCTGCATGTCGCGATGCGACTGCATCTCCTCTGCGAGGTCGCGGTCGAAACGGTGGCGATCAACAAGCCTGCGCAATTGCCGCCAGAGTTCACTCATACCGGAGCGCTTCCATGGGGTCGATTCGCGTGGCCCGGCGCGCCGGGATGTAGGCAGCGGCGGATGCGGCAGCCAGCACCGTCACGGCGACTACCGCATAGGTGAGGGGATCGAGAAAAGTGACACGGAACAACATTCCGGAAAGCAACCGGGTGGCCGCCAGCGAAGCGGCCATACCCAGGGCCAGGCCGGCTAGGGTGAGCGATGTGCCGCGAGCGAGTACCAGCCTGAGCACGTCCCCGCGCACTGCTCCCAACGCCATGCGGACTCCCAATTCGTGCCGCCGTTGCGCAACCGAGTAAGCGATCACGCCATAGAGGCCAATGGATGCCAGCGCCAGCGCCAGACCGGCGAAGCAGGCCACCAGGATCATCGAAAGCTGGCGCGGAGCCACCGAGTCGGTGACGATCTTCTCCATGCTGCGGACGTCGGCCACCGGAACGTTGGGATCCATGCCGCGAACAATCGCGCGAATGGCGGGCACGAGGGCCAGCGGGTCCGCAGACGTCCGCACAACCAGGCTCATGGTACCCCATCCGAGCTCCGGGAAGTAAGCCTCGGGCCACTTCTTTCCGTCCAGGCCGAAATGCTTCACGTTGCCGGCCACGCCCACCACCGTAGTCCAATCTCTATTGATACTGGGATTTAACTTGAATCGCTTACCCACGGCGTCCTCGCCCGGCCAGCCGGCGGAAGCCATCGTTTCATTGATCACCGCAAGGCGGGTTCCCTTCGAATCGTCGTGCAGATCGAGCGTGCGCCCCTTCAAGAGCGGAATGCCCATCGTCTCGAAGTATCCGGGCGCAACGTTCCGGGTGCCGACGAATGCGCCGGAACCCTTCCAGGGGCTCCCCTCCACCGCGTACTCAATGCTTGGGCCGATTCCGTAGATCGGCAGGTAGTTCGCGGCGGCTGCGGATCGGACTCCGGGCAGTGCTTTGACTCGTTGCAGCAATTCCTCATAGAAAGCCACGCGCGCACTCGACTTTTCGAATGGCAGCGGCACCTTCAAGGTCAGAAGCCGCTCCGGCCGGAACCCGGGATTAACCGAGAGAAGCTGTACAAAGCTGCGAATCAGCAGACCAGCGCCGGTCAGCAGCACCACCGCCAGTGCCGCTTCCGCTATCACAAGCGCGCCGCCGAGGCGGCCTCGTCCGAACGTGACACTGCGGCTCGACTCCTTCAGCGATTCCACTAGATCGACCTTGGCCGCCCGGAAAGCCGGCGCCAGCCCGAATAATAGGCCGGTGCCCAGAGACACAGCCAATGTAAATCCCAGCACCGCGAGATCGACATCCGGTCGCACTCCTGTCTGCATGCGCTGCGGCATCCAGCCGTACAGCAGGTTGACCGCCCAATAGGCCAGCAACAGGCCCGCTGCTCCCGCCAGCAGCGCCAGCACCAAGCTCTCGGTCAGCAACTGGCGGACGATGCGCCAGCGTCCCGCTCCCAGCGCCGCACGGACCGAAATCTCCCGGCCCCGTTGCATCGCGCGCGCCAGCAGCAGATTCGCCACGTTCGCGCATGCCACCAGCAGCAACAGACCGACGGCGGCGGAGAGCAGCAAGAGTTCCGGCCGAATGCCATGCACCACCTTATCGCTGAGCGTCTCCGTGGTGACCTCGTAGCCAGCCAGTTCAGGATCGCGTCGATAAATACTCGCGCCAATAGCCCGCATTTCGGCCCGTGCTTGATCGACCGTGACACCTGGTTTCATGCGGCCAATCGTAAAAAGCCAGAACCCTCTGTAAGAGTGGAGGTCGTCCGGACCGAGGCCCAGCGGGGTCCAGACGTCCCATGGCTCCTGGTCCAGCCGGATATCGCAGGCGACGACTCCCACCACCGTGTAGGGTTTCGAGTCGATCACGATCGGCCGGCCCAGGATGTCGCTTCGCCCGCCGAAATGATCGCGCCACAGATTTTCGTTGAGCAAGGCAACTGCGTTCCCCTTTGGCTGATCTTCCTGTGGTGTGAAAAGACGCCCCAGGACGGGACGGATTCCCAGCGTAGTCAGCAGGCTGGCCGTCGCGTGCACTCCGTTCAACCGCATCGCATCACCGGCCCCGGTCAGAGTCATCGGCTGCGACTCAAATGCGCCGATATCCTGCACCAGGTGCGACCGGTCGCGCCAGTCCAGGTAACTGCCCGGCGAGACCCATCCGCCTTCAATGCCTTTCGGTCTATTGATTTCGGCGATGGAGACCAACTGGTGGGCATCCCGGAATGGCAGCGGTCGCAGGAGCATGGCATTCACCACCGTGAAAATGGCGGTGTTGGCGCCGCTTCCCAACGCCAGAACCACCACCGCGATGGCCGTAAAGCCGGGGTTCTTGCGCATGATCCGCGCGGCGTACGCCAGGTCTTGCGCCAACTGTTCCAGCCAGCGCCAGCCCCACGCCTCGCGGCTGGCTTCTTTCAGCAGGGCGGCGTTGCCAAACTGCCGCCGGGCCGAAGCGCCGGCCTCCGGCTCCGGCATTCCATTTTCGCGATTGTCCTGGATCTGAAGCTCCAGGTGAGATTCGATCTCCTCTTCCAACTCGCGATCCAGACGGTCGCGGTGGAGGAGGACCGCCAGCCTGCGGAAAAACTGGCCGAACAAAGCCATTTCGCTCCTTGGACTACGCGGGCTCGATCACCCGCTCAATCGCCTGCGACACCCGCCGGTATTCGGAAATCTCGGCGGTGAGTTGGTTGCGTCCGTCCTTCGTAAGCTGGTAAATCCGGTTGCGCCGCTTGGGTCCCGCCTGCACCCATTCAGCCGTCACCCAGCCTTTCAGCAGGATGCGCTGCAGCGCCGGGTACAACGATCCTTCTTCCACCTGCAGAACGTCCTCGGAGGCCTGCTGGATCGACTTGGCGATCGCGTAGCCATGCAGCGGGCCGAAGCGCTTGAGGGTCTTCAGGATCAGCATTTCGAGCGTGCCGGGTTGCATCATAGACTGTCTATGCATAGAGTACCTTTCATATTTCGGACTGTCAAGTAGGAAATGAGATTTCGCCCGCCCTGGCTAGCTATGATGAGAACTGAATGTCTGTCATCCTGGACGGAAACCGCGTGCGCGATGAGATTCTGCGCGGCCTGCGCCCGCGTGTGGAGGCGCTGACCTCCGGATGGCGTGCGCCGGGGCTGGCAGTCGTGCTGGTGGGCGACCATCCGGCCTCCCAGATCTACGTGCGCAACAAAGTGAAGGCCTGCGCGGAGCTGGGCATCGCCAGCCGCTCGCTGACGCCGCCCGAGTCGATCGGCACCGAAGAATTGCTGGCACTGATCGAGGATTTGAACCGGCAGCCGGAAATCGATGGCATCCTGGTGCAACTGCCGCTGCCCAAGCAAGTGGACACCCGCCGCGTGCTGCTGGCCGTCGCGCCCGAGAAGGACGTGGATGGCTTTCATCCCGTGAACATTGGCAACCTGGTCGCCGGCCGCGACGGACCGCGGCCCTGCACGCCGGCCGGCATCATGGAATTGCTGAAGCAATACGGAATTTCCGTAGCCGGCAAGCGCGCGGTGGTGGTGGGGCGCAGCGATATCGTGGGCAAGCCGATGGCGCTGCTGCTGTTGCACGCCCACGCCACCGTGACGATTTGCCATTCGCGCACCGCGGATCTGCCGGGCGTCTGCCGTGAAGGCGAGATCCTGGTGGCGGCCATGGGGCGGGCGGCGATGCTCACGGCGGAATACATCCGGCCCGGCGCGGTGGTCATCGACGTAGGCATGAACCGCATTACAGACCGTGCCGAAGCCGCGCGCATTTTCCGGAACTCGCCCGAGCGCCTGGCCACGCTGGAACGCAAAGGCAGCGTACTGGTGGGGGATGTCGATCCGGTGGACGTCGCGGAGAAGGCTGCCGCCTACACGCCGGTGCCGGGTGGCGTCGGGCCGCTCACCATCGCGATGCTGATGGCGAACACGGTGGCGGCAGCCGAGAAATACGCGCACCAGCGTGCACAGCCGGTATGTTGAGGGTCGGGCTCACGGGCGGACTAGCCTGCGGCAAAAGCTTCGTCGGCGAGGCCCTGGCGGATCTGGGCTGCCACCTGTTGCAGGCCGATCAACTGGGTCACGAAGCGCTCGAACCGGGCGGCGAGGCGTATGGCGCGGTGGTGCGGGAATTCGGCGCCGGCGTCCTGGGGGAGGGGGGCGAAATCGACCGCCGGGCCTTGGCCACCCAGGTCTTCGGCAATCCTCGCCGCCTCGAGTTGCTCAACAGCCTGGTGCACCCGGCGGTGGTGCGGCGGGAAGAGGAGTGGCTGGCGCACGTGGCCGCGGAGGACCCGCACGGGATCGCGGTGGTGGAAGCGGCTATCCTGATCGAGACGGGCAGCTACAAACGGTTCGACAAACTGATCGTGGTTACCTGCGACCGGCAGCAGCAGATCGAGCGGGCCATGAAGCGGGACGGCGCGGCGCGCGAGGAGGTGGAGGCCCGCTTGAGCCGCCAGATGGCGCTTTCCGAGAAACGCCAGTTCGCCGATTTCGTGATCGATACATCCGGCGCGAAAGAGAACACCCTCCGGCAGACGCGCGCCGTATACCAATCTTTGCGGAAAATAGAAACATGAGACTGCGACCGTTCATCTGGGCCGCCATTTTGGTGGGCGGCTTCTGGTATTTAACCTCGGTGGCCCACTGGAGTCCGGGCTGGATTGTACAGCATATCCAGCGGGAGGGGCGGCTCTGGACTGCGCCGAGTCCGGTCGAAACGGCCGGCTTTACGGCCGAGGAAAACAACAATATTAACATCTACAAAGCGGCCGGCCCGGCCACGGCAAACATCACCAGCGTCGTTTACCGCGAAGATTTCTTCTTTCAGGTGTACCCGCAGGAAGGCAGCGGGTCCGGATTCCTGGTGAAGCCGGACGGCCTCATTCTGACCAATAATCACGTGGTCGCCGGGAGCCAGCAGCTCACCGTCACCTTGACCGGAAACAAAAAGCAGTACAAAGCCCAGGTCTTGGGCACCGATCCGGGCGACGACCTGGCGCTGGTGAAAATTCAAACGGATCATCCGCTGCCGTATTTGAAGCTGGGTGATTCCGATACCTTGCAGGTGGGGCAGAAGGTGCTGGCCATCGGCAACCCGTTCGGATTCGGCGGCACGTTGACCACCGGAGTCGTCAGTTCGCTGGGGCGCACCGTGCAGCCGCAGGAGGGCCATCGCCTGGAAGGCATGATCCAGACTGACGCGGCCATCAATCCCGGCAATAGCGGCGGGCCGCTGCTCGATTCGCACGGCAACGTAATCGGCATCAACACCGCGATATACGGGCAGCAGGGCAGCATCGGGATCGGATTCGCGATGCCCATCAACCGCGCTAAAGCGATGCTCGACGAATTCCAGGCCAAGGGACGCGTCAGCCAGCCTTACCTGGGCATCCGGACTATCTTCATCTCGGGAGATGTAGCAGACGACTTGGGGCTGCCAACCGAAGGCGGCTTGCTGATTCAGCGCGTAGTGCCTGGTTCACCCGCGGCAGAAGCCGGTTTGCGCGGCCCCACCCGTACCGCCATCGTGGGTATCTACCAGATCGGCATTGGGGGTGATTTCATCATCGCTGTCGACGGCCAGCCCGTGGATGGCAATGATTCGTTGCAGCGGGTGCTTAACCGGAAGCGCCCAGGAGATGCCCTGACGCTCACGCTCTACCGCGACGGACAGACACGCCGCTTCCGGGTACAGGTAGGAGAGGCGCCGCGCACTTTATAGCGGCTATCCGTGGGCTCCGGACGGCTAATTCGTGTTACCCGTGCCGACCGCCTTGGGAGCAGTCTTGCTTTTGCTTCCGGGCGGCCTTCCACGTCTTTTGGCGGTGATCTCCGTCATCCACGTCGGCGGACGGCCCCGCCTCCGTCCCCGTCCCCTGGCTAGCCGTTCGAGGCTCAGAATTGCTTCTTCGATTTGCTCTCGTTCCTGGCGTAATTCCGTCAGAATCTTGGCGACGTCCATTCTGCTTTCTCCAGCTCTCGGTGGTTTTCCAGCAGGACTGCTGGGAGTCGGGCGGAACGAACCCACACACCGTCTGACATTATTTGTAGCCTAATATGCGAAGAATATCAAGTAGCAAAATGCTGAATTTTGGAATTAAAGAGCCGCAAACTCGGTTTTAGAACCTATGGAACTAACGGGCCGGCGTGGCCGCCCGGCGCTCCCAATAGAAATAGAAAGGCACGCCCAAAAGGACAAAAGCGAGCCCCAGCAGGGACTCCCGCGGCGAGTCGAACAAAGTCGAAAGTACCAGAGTAATAGCCGCCAAAACAAACAGTACCGGAAGTACAGGATAGGCTAGTGTCTTGTAAGGTCTCACAAGATCGGGTCTCTTGTACCGCAGTACTATCACGGCAGCCGTGGTCATTCCATAGAGTATCCAACTGGCGAATATGACATAAGTAAACAGTTGCTCGTAGCGTCCGGAAAGTACCAAGAAAGCGGCCCACGCGCTAAGCGCCAGTATGGAGACTCCCGGCGTGTGATAGGCGGCATTCACTCTAGCGACCGGCGCAAAGAAGCGGCCGTCGCGCGCCATGGCGTAAGGCACCCGCGCGCCGGAGAGGATGGAGCCGTTGAGTGCGGCAAAGATACTGATCATAGCGGCCACGGACACCGCCCCGGCGCCCCATCCGCCGCTCACCCGCCGCATCATGTCGGCAGCCACGCGCTCGCTGGCGCCCACCTGGGCGGCCGAAAGCACATGAAAATACGCGGCATTCGCGGCTATGTAGATGCCGATTACGGCGAGCGTTCCGCCGACCAATGCCAGCGGCAGGCTGCGCTGCGGCCGGCGTATCTCGGAAGCTACCATGCTCACATTGTTCCAGCCGTCATACGCCCACAGCGCCGCCACCAGCGCCGCGATAAACCCGGTCACAGTGAGTGGATGCGCGGCAGCAGGAGCAAACTGGTGATTACGCCCGTAGCTGAGCCCTGCTATTACGATGAAGGTTAGTAACAGGACCTTAACAATAGTTACCGTGATCTGTACTTCACCACCCACTTTGACGCCAAAGTAGTTGATCCCGGCCAGAAACAGAATCAGCGCCATGGCAAGTAGCTGTCCGTACCGCAGTTCGAGCGGAGCCCCATGCGCGCCGATGGGCAGAGGCACGGTGTAGAAAACTCCATCAAGCCCAGGCAAAAACGTCGTTAAGTAATAGAAAAATCCAGTGGCCAGGGTGGCAATCGATCCGCTTTTGGCGACCCACATCTGCGTCCAGCCATAGAGGAAGCCCCACAGCGGCCCGTACGCCTCGCGCAGGTAAACGTATTCTCCGCCGGCTTCGGGCATGGCGGCGGCCAGTTCCGCATAGCTCAGCGCGCCGCTCAGTGACAGCAGCCCGCCAACCACCCACACCACGAAGACCATGCCGGGCGAACCCACTCGCAGAACCATGTCGCGCGGCACCAGAAAGATTCCGCTTCCGATCACGGTCCCTACTACGATGGCGATGGCGCCCCACAGCCCCAGGTCCTGCCGTAGTTCCACGACTTTCATGAGCTGGCCTCACCCGTCTGGAAAAGCGACACGGCGTATCCGCCGGCAAAAGTGGCCGCAGTGCCGATGAGTACCCACCACGTCCAGGCGATGGGCGTCGCGTAGCGGACATACAGGATCGCCGCCAGGCCCACCAGCACCCCGGCGATCGCTCCCCGCTCGCGTACGCGGCGGGTCAACACGCCCAGCAGAAATACGCCCAGCAGCAAGCCCAGCGTTACCGAAGCAATCGACAAGCCGGACACGAGAACCGACCCCCAATGGCGCGCCAGCATTCCGATGGCGACCAGCACGACGCCCCACACCACCGTCATCGAGCGGGCCAGCCTGAGCGATGGGCCGGCCGTACCCGCGCTCAGCGGCCGCAGAAAGTCGATCACCGTGGTGGAGGCCAGGGAATTGAGCGCCGCACTCAGATTGGCCATTGCTGCGGCCAGGATAGCAGCCGTCACCAGCCCTGCCACGCCCACTGGCAGGTGACGCCACACGAACTCCGGATAGATGCGATCCAGCGATTGCGGCGCCGGAATGCGCGCGTCGCGGTAGTACACGAACAGCATGACGCCAATCACCAGGAACAGGCTGAACTGCACGAAAATGACCAGCCAACTGGAGAGCAGCGCCAGCCGGCTCTGCGCCAGGTTGCGGGCGCTCAAGAGCCGCTGCACGATCAACTGGTCAGTGCCGTGGCTGGCCATGGTAAGGAAGCAGCCGCCCGCCACGCCGGCCCAAAACGTATAGGTCCGCGAAAAGAACTGCATGCTGGGCGAGAACCCGAAGTCGAAAATGCGCAGCTTGCCGGCGTGTCCGGCCATGGCCACCACGTGGCTCCAGCCGCCCGGAATGCCGGCCAGGATCACGAACAGGCTCACCACCGCGCCCGCCACGTACAGGCACATTTGTACGACGTCGGTCCAGATGACGGCGGTCATGCCGCCCTCGAATGTGTAGAACAGCGTCAAGCAAACGATCAGAATGATGGATGCGACTTCGCCCGTTCCCAGTACGATCGAGATCACCAGCGAAACGGCAAACACGCGCACGCCTTCGGCCAGGGCGCGGGTGACCAGGAAGATCGACGCAGTCAAGCGCCGGACCCGCTCGCCGAAACGGCGCCGCATCAGCTCGTAGGCCGTGAACATCTCGCCGCGAAAGTAGTGCGGCAGCAGGATCAGGGAAATGACTATGCGGGCTAAGAGATATCCGAAGACGATTTGCAGAAAACCCAGGTTTCCGGCAAACGAGAGAGCCGGTGTTCCGACTACGGTCAGCGTGCTGGTTTCCGCGGAAACGATCGACAGGCTGATGGCCCACCAAGGCGCATGGCGGCCGCCCAGAAAATAGTCGCTCAGGCTAGCCTGACCCTTGCGGAAGCGTGCGCCGAACCAGGTGATGGCGATCAGGTAGGCGAGGATGATCGCCAGATCCGTGTAGCGCATGGAATGGCGCATTCTATCACAGCCCGCCGAGGGCGCTGCGCGCGCCGGCCCGCGCGCCTCACATGTGCGGGCGGGTGCGGCGATCCGGCCGTGTGCTATCACCAAAGCTGGTGCTGTACGTGGTGCAGGTGTACAGGGAAGCCGAAGAAAACGGGAAATGTGTCCGTCGCTCGAACCTTCGTGACATTATCCCCGTTCTTCAGGCCCTCAACGACGATCTGCCCGGTTATGCTGACCGTGATATCCGCTGTACTAAAATTGCCTGTGTCCTGTTCGCTTATGTCGCCAATGTCCCAGGCCTTGAGGTTCGTTCTCAATTGACGGTGCGGCGGTGGCGCGATGGTATCGACAAAGGTGTACAGCAGTTGTTTCCGGTCCTCCAGATCGCCTTCCATCCAATTCCCCATCTGTCCGATCACCAAGGCTACGGTCGGCTGATACTGGCCGCCGCCTGCGCCCGTTGGCACGAGGTTCTGCATTTTGGCCGTCATGCTGTTGAT
>Ga0335078_10009448_pt1 | contig 14459 bp, 12 predicted proteins | sample Lox_Sample_32_FD_206711 | JGI IMG/M metagenome (GOLD analysis project Ga0335078, IMG submission 206711) | Soil microbial communities from Loxahatchee National Wildlife Refuge, Florida, United States - Lox_Sample_3.2 | ecosystem: Environmental > Terrestrial > Soil > Wetlands | place: USA...
GAAACGATCAGGTAACTCGCCAGCGCCGCCCAAGCCGCCCTTGAACTGCATTCGTGTCTTTGCCCGGAGGCGGCTATCTCAGCGAAAGGGATGAGCAGGAGAACCAAGTAGTGAATCCAGGAAAGCGGCGACAGGATGATCGACGCTGCCACCCATAAAGCGTAGGTGGGCCGATCCAAGTCCGGCCGTAGCCGACGCCGATAAGTCGGCCAGACGGTAAGCGCCAGAATGACGATCTCGGCGGACACTATAGAGACAAAATGGAGCATCCGAAGAGGAGCGCCGGGTGCGGGTCCACCGGCGTAGAAGAAGAAGCGATCCAGAAAACCGTGCAGCGAAACGTTCGCCGGATCTTGCCAGAACGCAGTCGCGGCGAAGCGCATGCCGCTCACGTAGCCAATGCACACGGGCAATCCCAGCATCGCAACGGTCACCGCGCCAATCAGAGCCAGTCCGCAGCCCATATAAATGAGCACGCGCCATTGCCGCCGAATGACAAAATAGCCCGCCATCAGGATCGGGAACGCCCTGTAGGCCACCGCCAGGCTGAGCAACAGGCCGGCGGCGGCTTCTCGCCGCCTTTGCAGCGCGCGCATCACCAGGACCAGCGCCAGCAGAATCACCGTCTGGCGCTGGCTGAACAGAAAGTCCTCGGTAACCGGCGCATAGAGTACCGCGAAGGCGGCGATTACCAGCGCCATCCGGAGATCGAGGCCGCTAAATCGTGGCGCGAGGAGCAGAAAGAGCGCGGCGGCGAACGCGGCGAAGTTTACCGCGATCCAAATCGTGTGGGCGCTTGGCACCGCGGCAAACGAAAACGGGAGGAAGAGGAGCAGCGCGAATGGAGTGTCGGTGCTGTGGCGCAGCGGTCCGAGATGGAATCCCAGACGCTGCCCGATCGCCGTGAGATCGACCGTATATGGATTTAAACCATGGCGGTACGCTATCGCCGCCGAATAAAAGACGTCGAAATCGTTGTGGTAAGCGCGTCCCCAGAGTGTCAGGAATCCGACCGCGCGGAATATCGCCAGGACGCAGAGCGTCACAAGTATCGCCGGCCGCGTAACTATATCGGCCAGCCGCTGACCCGAGATCGCGCGCGCACGCAAATCGCTTGCCCTCAGGCCGAAGCCTCTAACCGCGCGAGATGGAGCGCACGAGGCTGCTCTGCGACGGACTCGCGATGGACTGCGCGGCGGAGAATTGCCGCCAGCAATACGATGATCACGATCGGTGCGAGCGGAATTCTCGCCATCAAAGCCGTGGGCAGCGAGATCCGAGGCAGGAGCCAGGAGATCACGAGCACTGCCTTCTCATAGGGCAGGAAGCCCTTTTCGAATCCCTCCATCGCGAGCCATGCGACGGGCAGCGCGAGCAGCACCAGGTCGTATTGCAGCAGGTAGGGCGAAACCATCAGGCAGCCCGCGGAGAGGCTCGCGGCCTTGACCGCAAACGGGCGCTCGCCTTTCCAGACCCAAATCACTGCGGACGCCGCGATTAGCGCGTAGATGACCTGGGCCGCGTAACCCGCGCTCAGGCTGCCACCCCACATCATGACCGCGCCGAAAATGCTCTGCAGGGTGTTGAAATGGATTCCGCCCCGGTCGAGAACGAGCTTTTGCGTAATCGCGAAGTTGCTGAAGAATGCGCGCCACGTCGCCGGTCCAAACGCGGCCAGCGAAACCGCCGAGAACAAGGCGCCGCTTACCCCGGTCGCTATCAGCGCACGCCAGTGGCGAGACGCAAGCAATGCCAGCGGTATCAGAACGGCCAGGTGCGGCTTGTAAGCCATCAGGCCGAACAGGAACCCGGCAAGGATCGGCCTTCGTTCGAGGCACACCAGGCCGCCGCCAATAAGTGCGGTCGTCAGAAATCCATTTTGTCCGCACATGAAGTTGATGATTACGCCCGGGAAGGTGATCGCAAGCCAGCAACCGAGCGGGTTCGGCGCGATCCGGCGGAGAACCGCAAAATATCCGCCGAGCGTGACGGTCTCGAAGGCCACCCACGATGCCACGAACGGCAACAGCGATAGCGGCAGAACCATCAGGAGGAACGTCGGCGGATAGGAGAACACCAGCACGCCGAAATCCCTGCCTCCCATGACCTTGGCCATCTGGATGTGCTGAAGATGAACGTCATAGACGGCCGCAGGATGGCCCCCAAGCGCCGCGAGGGACGCGGCGTAAAAATCGACGAAGTCGCCTCCGACGCACAACCCGCTTTCGAATATCAGGTTGTGAGAATGTATCAGCTGCCCTACCGCCGCGATCAGATAGACCAGCAACAGACATCCTGAATAGAACGCAATGCGCTCAGAAGTCAGCCAGGAAGGATCGCGGAGCCAACCGACGGATCGCGAAGCGCGGCACGAAGATGAAACCGGCTCTGCCGAGGCGGAGGGTTGAGCGACCGGGCCGAGGTTGGTGGGACTATCCATCACGGATCAAGCATGGATGATAAAATCGCAAATCACAGGTTGGACGGGCATAAAGCCAACTCGCACTAGCGCGAGAAGCACAGAGCATACCATTGTTTTGAATAGCGGAAAACGCGATATCTCAACGGAAATCGGCGAAGGCCGCAATCTGCGGGGTCCTGGTCGATGTGGGCAGCCTGCAACACGCGGCGAGCGGAGATCGGGCGGCTGTCAACGCTCTTTCAACGGTTTTTTCGGCGCCGGCTCGCGGGTTGACGGGAAGACGGGCGTCTTCCTGGGCTATGGGCGGCTCGTTCATGCGCTCGACGTACCGGCGATCGGCGCATCGTGTGCTATACCCGGCAAAGCGGCGGCGGGGTTAATCGTTCATCCGCGCCGGCCTCATGTTTTCAGGCCACGAGGAGGTCCTCTTATGCACGTCGGAATGGCGGTGATTTTTCAGGGCGCCGGCGAGGGGCGCACCGATCGCAATGTCTATCGCAACGAGCTGCGCCTGGGCGACCTGGCCGAGCCGCTCGGCTTCGAGTCGCTATGGGGCGTCGAGCATCATTTTACCGACTACACGATGTGCCCCGATGTGCTCCAGATGCTCACCTACTTTGCCGGGCGCACCCGGCACATCCAGCTCGGCTCGATGGTGGTCGTGCTGCCGTGGCACAACCCGGTTCGCGTGGCTGAGCAGGTCATCATGCTCGACCACATGTCCGACGGCCGCATGATTCTCGGGTTAGGCCGCGGGCTGGGCCGGGTCGAGTTCGAAGGCTTCGGCGTCAACCAGGAGGACGCACGCGAAATCTTCGTCGAGGCCGCGCAGACCATTCTCGAAGGTCTCGAGCGCGGCTACTGCGAGTTCAACGGCAAGTTCGTGCATCAGATTAGGCGCAACTTGCGTCCGCGCCCGTTCAAATCGTTCCGCGGCCGAACGTACGCAGCCGCGGTGTCGCCCGAATCCTGCGAGATCATGGCGCGGCTCGGGATCGGTATTTTGATCATCCCGCAAAAACCGTGGGAGACCGTGATCGCCGAGCTCGGCAACTATCGCGCGGTATTTCGCGAGGTCAACGGCACCGACGCGCCGCCGCCGATCGTGGGCGGATGGACCTATTGCGACGAAAACGCGGATCGCGCCGAGGATCTGGCGCGAAAGTACATTGGGGGCTACTGGCATACGGTCGCGAAGCACTACGAGATCATTGGCGACCATCTGACCAAAATGCGCGGCTACGAGTCGTACAAAGCGATGCAGGAGATGGCGAGTTCGCCCGGCGGGATGGACAAGATGGTCGAATTTTTCCTCGGCTTGCAGGTCTGGGGCACGCCCGAGCAGTGTTACGACAGGATCGTCAATATCCAGGAGCGCACCGGCGCCGAAGCCTTCAACGGAGTCTTCAGCTACGCGGGGATGCCTTACGATCTCGCGGAAGCGAACCTGCGGCTGTTCGCGGCCGAGGTGATGCCGGAGCTGAAGAAGCTGGTGCCGCACGAAGACCAGCTGATCGCGCGCGCGGGTGTCGGCGCGCACGCCGACAGCGGCGCGTTTCGATTACCGGCCTGACGTCGAGGTTCAGGCGGAGGGGAGAAAACAAGGATCGCCCGAGTCCGCTCAGGCGAGCGCGACCTCGACCGCGGTGTCGAAGCTCGCCTGGCCGCCCGAGAAACCGAAAGTGTCAACGGCGTCATCCGGCAGCACGGCGGCCCCGTCGGTCAGCGTGTTGAGCCCGATCCATCCATCGCGCATCCACACGGTCCCTTGCGATACGTCGCCGGTCACGTGCGCGCGCGCCCGCATCTCGCCGCGGCCGTTGTAAATCCGGATCGCGTCGCCGTGCTTTACGCCGCGTCCGGCGGCGTCTTCGCGCGAGATCCACAGTGACGGCTCGGGGTCGGCGGCGGCCAGCGTAGGCAATGCGCGGCCGTGGTCATAGAAACCGTGGAACTGAGTAATTGCGCGTCCCTGGCAGAATCTCAGCGGATACTGCTGCGCGCTCTCAGCTTCGTGGATCGGCATCGGCGGCAGCCCGAGATCCTCCGCGCGGGCGGAGTACAATTCGATTTTTCACGACGGCGTCGGAATGCGAAGATCCGGATGCGCAACGTGCGAAATGTTGAGTGCGCGAATGCCGCCCTCGGCGCGAAGCGCTGCGACCGTGGCGTGGCCGGTTGCGGGATGGTCCAGGATCGAGTCGAGCGGACCCTCGTCGTTCGCCCACGGGTAGAAGTCCGCGAGATCGAGCCGGCGCGCGAGTTCGCGCAGCAACCATCCTACGGGCCGCGTCTCACCGGCGGCCTCCAGAACCTTCGGCATCAGGTATAGATGCGTGTTGGTGCTCTTGCATCCCAGCTCTTCCAGCCATGCGGTGGCCGGCAGGACGACGTCGGCGAAGCGGCGCGCGGTGTCGTTCATGAACAGGTCGTAGCTCACGACCAGGTCGGTGCGCGCCAGTCCCTCGGCCAGCCGGCCTGCGTCGGCGTAGGACGAGAGCATGTCGGTGCCGAAGAGCAGGAACACGCGGACCTCGCCGCTCAGCAGAGCTTCCGTCAGCAGCGGCATCTGGTTGGGGATGTAGCGTCCGGGCGCACGCCGGTCGAGCGCGACCATGTCGTTGTTCAGTCCCTGGCCGTGCACGATGGCGCCGTGGCGCGGGCCGAAGCCGCCGCCGGGCACACCGAGGTTGCCGGTGAGCGCGGGAAGACATCCGATCGCGCGCGCGCCCTGCCATCCGTTGCTGCCTTTATGCATCGAGCTGCCGCCGAGCACGAGCATTGCGGGTTTCGTCGCTGCATAGCGCCGCGCGAAGGCGACGATCCGCTCGGCCGCGATACCGGTGACCCCGGCCGCCCACGCGGGCGAATATTTTTCGACGTGCACCGCTAGCGCGTCGAACCCCACCGTATTGCGCGCGACGAACTCGGCGTCATGCAGCCGCTCGCCGACGATCACGTGCATCAGGGCAAGCGCGAGAGCGGCGTCGGTACCCGGACGGATTATCAGGGTCTCGTCCGATTGCGCCGCAGCTTCGGTTTGCCGCACGTCGATCGTGATGACGTGGGCGCCGCGCCGCCGCGCGGCCACCAGATGCCGCGCGGTGTTCGGCTGGCTTGCGAGGTTCGCGCCCCACAGCACGATCAGCGCCGCGTGCTCGCCCATGTCCTCCTTGGTGTTGGTCTCGAGAATGCCGGTAAGGCCCAGGCCGAAGGCGCCGAGACCCCAACAGATCATCGTCGGGTTCCACCACTGGCAGCCGTAGAGATTCGAGAAGCGGCGCACCAGATGAGAGCCCACGCGCGTGCCGTAATTGTTGGCGAAGAGTCCGTGCCCCGCCCAGGTGCCGACCGCCTCGCGCCCGGCCGCGCGCATCCGCCCGGCGGTGAGGTCCAGCGCCTCGTCCTACGAAGCGCGGTGCATCGGGCCGCCGCGCCGCTCGCGCACGAGCGGCGTGAGCAGGCGACGCGAATTGCTGATGATCTCGCGCGAGGCCTGGCCGCGAATGCAAAGAAAGCCGCGGCTGTCCGGGTTGTCCGGATCGCCGCGCACGCCGACGAGTCGTCCGTCGTCAACCTCGACCAGCATCCCGCACAAGGTGGGAAAGCAGTTCATCGGACACATCGTGCGGATGGTGCTGCTGCTCACGGCGCGATAATAGCTCGCGCGCCGTCCAATCTCATAGCGGGGCGATCCACGATCCGGATAAAATCACCGCCGCCGTGGACGAAACAAAGACGCTCAACGCCGTAATAATCGGCGGCTCGATGGCCGGCCTATGCGCGGGCCTGGTGCTGCGCGCGGCCGGATGCGCGGTCGAGATTTTCGAAAAATCGCCGCGCGAAATGGAGGAGCGCGGCGCGGGCCTGGTGGTCCAGGATGAGGTGCTCGACTTCGTCACGAAGTATTGCGGCGCGATTCCCGACGAGCTTGGCGTGCGCTCGCGGGCGCGGCAGCTTATCGCGCTCGACGGCGGCGTCATCTGGAGCGAGGCGAGCCCGCAGTTGATGACGTCGTGGGATTCGCTCTATCGCAATCTCAAGCGCGCCTTTCCCGAAGCGCACTATCATCATGCGGCGCGGCTCGCGTCGATCCGGCAGGATTCGGAGGATCCGGGCCGCGCATACGCTGGCCTCGAAGACGGCCGCGAGCTTGCCTGCGATCTTCTCGTTTGCGCCGACGGCGCAAACTCGACCGCCCGCCGGCTGCTGCTGCCCGACGTAGCCGCGCGCTACGCCGGCTATGTTGCGTGGCGCGGGATGGTGCCCGAGCGCGAGGTGGCCGATTGGGCGAACGATCTGCTGGCCGAGAGGTTCACGTTTTTTCATGCGCGGCATACCCAGATGCTGTGTTATTTCGTTCCGGGACCCGCGGGCGAAACCGCTGCGGGCGAGCGCCGGGTCAACTGGGTCTGGTATTGGAACGTGCCCGAGGGCGATGAGCTTCGCGCAACGCTTACCGATCGAAGCGGGCTCATCCATGACTATTCCGTGCCGCAGGGAGCGGTCGAGCCGGCGCTGAGGCGCCGCCAGGGTGAGATCGCGAGCCGCGTTCTGCCGGAAATTTTTCAGCGCCTGTTCGCCGCTACCGCGCAGCCCTTCATCCAGCCGATTTACGATCTGGCGGCGCCGCGGATGGCCTTCGGGCGCGTCTGTCTGCTTGGCGACGCCGCCTTCGTTCCGCGGCCGCACCCGGCGGCCAGCACCTACAAGGGGGTCGCCAACGCCGTGGCGCTTGGCCAAAGCCTCGGCGCTCACCGACGCGACGTCGCCGCGGCTCTCCGCCTATGGGAGCCGTCGCAAATCGAACTGGGCGAGAATCTGGCGCGGATCGGCCAGGAGCAAGGAAATCGCTCCCAGTTCAGCGCTTCCGAGGGGCCGATCGTGATACAATCTCTTGCGCGAGCAATGCGAGCGCGGACGCCGCTATGAGCGCCGCTACTGCAAGGAAGCTTTGATGGAATTCGTAGATCTTTCCAATAGCCGATCGTTTGCCAATGGATTTCCGCACGATTTTTTCACCTGGCTTCGCCGCAACGAGCCCGTGTGGTGGCATGAACCGACCAGCTACACGCCTAACAACATCGGATTCTGGGTTGTCAGTCGCTATGACGACGTGGTCGCCGTCTTCAAGGATGCGGAGACCTACTCTTCAGAATTGGGCGGTACGCAGATTTACGACGGCAAAGGTATGGGTTACCAGCTCAACCAGACCGACGATCCCAAGCATCGCCGGCTGCGCGCACTGGTGAACAAGGGCTTCACCCCGCGGATGATCGGACGCATGGAGGACGAGCTGCGCCGGCGCACGCGGGAGATCCTCGACGCCGTGCCGCTAGGTGAGACCTTCAACTTCGTCCCCGCGGTCGCGCGCGAGCTGCCGCTCCAGGCGATCTGTATGGTGCTTGGCGTGCCGCAGGAAGATCGCACGAAGATAGTCGAGATTGTCGATCTCGCGATCGGCGCGGGCGACGGTACCGTCATGTCGCCGCAATACCTCAAGCAGCTGAGCGCGTATGCCGACAAGATAGTTGAGAGCAAACGCTCCAATCCGGGCGACGACATCTTGTCCGTCATCGTTCACGCGCGGCTGGACGACGGATCGCCTCAGCTCAACAACCAGGAGCTGCGCGCCTTCTTCAATCTGCTTTTTCCGGCCGGAGCCGAGACCACCCGCGGTTCGATCGCAGGCGGGCTGCTCGCGCTGATAGAGAAGCCCGAACAGCTCGAGCGGCTGCGCAACGATCCGCAGGTCATGAGGCCCGCGGTCGAAGAGATGGTGCGATGGACCTCGCCGTCGGTGTACAAGCGTCGCACCACGACCCGCGACACCGAGCTGCACGGGCGCCGGATCGCCAAGGGCCAGAAGGTGACGGTCTGGGAGATGTCGGCCAACCGCGACGAGGACGCGTTTGAAGATCCGTTTCGCTTCGACGTCGCACGCGACCCGAACAATCACGTCGGGTTCGGTCTTGGGACGCATTTCTGTCTCGGCGCGAATCTCGCGCGGCTCGAGATCCGCGTCATGTTCGAAGAGCTGCTGGCGCGGTACGAGCGGTTCGAGGTGGCTGGATCGGTGGCCTGGACCAATAACAACCGGCTCGTGAGCCTGACGGATCTGCCGCTGCGCGTGTTTCCGAAGAAATAAGGACCGTATCGCCCGTGTATCCGAAACGGGCTGGCGCAAAAAATGGATAGTCTCGAGCAGTTCGAGAGCGCCCTCCGGCCGATCGTCGCCGAGGCCGAACGCGACGCTATCGCGCAATGCTGGATAGTGAGGCTCGCGGCCAATCGGCCGCCGTGGACGCCGAGCGGAATCGAGTTGTCCGCCGGCGATCGCGTGAGTGTGTTTTCCGCGGGGCGCGCCAGTATCGCCGCGGCGCCCGAAATCTGGGTCGGCTCCCATTGTGCGCTCTGGATGCGAGTCGGGATCGCGGGAGAGATCTTCCGCACTCCCGGCCGCTCGTACACTTTCACCGCTCAGAGCGGCGGCGAACTCTACCTGTGCAATCTCTTCCCCGGCGATTGGGCTGATCGCCACGGGGCGCTCGCGACTGATCTGCGCGCTTACGATCGCATCGCGGGAACGATCGCGGTCCTGGTCGTGCGGTGGAAAGCCGGGCCGCAAGCCGGGCTGGAGCGGCTCGCGGCTGGCGCCTCTGCCGGTGCGGCTATCATGCGCGCGGAGGCTGAGCGGCTGAAGCATCCGGCTCTGACGCCCGCGGGATGGCACTATATGTGGTCGATCGGCGACTCCGGCGTCTTCGATTCCGGGCGCGGCGCGCGGGGCGAGCCGATCATCCGATGCCGTGTCAACGACGATGCGACGATTCTGCAGCGCCCCGTGCATCTGAAGTTCAACGACTCCGTTAGGCTTCGGTGGTCGTGGAAAATTGACGCGCTCCCGGCTTCCGAGCGCGAAGACGCGGTGCCCACGCACGATTACTTGAGCATCGCGGTCGAATTCGACAATGGACAGGACCTCACCTATATGTGGAGCGCCGCGATGACGCCGGAGAGCAGTTTCCGCTGTCCGATTCCGCGCTGGAGCAAGCGCGAGACTCACATGGTCGTGCGTTCGGGCAAGGAGCGGCTCGGCGAAAGGGTCAGCGAGGAGCGCGGCGTATGGGACGACTACCGCCGCGCGATCGGAACCCAGCCCGCAAATATCGTCGCCGTCTGGCTGATTGCCGTCAGCGTCTTCACGCATACCGATTCGTACTGCGAATTCTCGGATATCGAACTCGCGGCTGACAATCAGACGATCCCGCTTATCGCGCCGCCCGGCTGAGCGGCCGCGAGCACGATCATTCCTCTTCGCCTTGACTTTTCTTTTTTCGGCGTAAACTATGGCGCAGGTTTCGCCGCCGGAGGACTCGAAAGCTCCGGCGGCGCTGTATCAGTACAACCCCGATCAGCGCATCACGGAGGAAAGTCATGTCATTTTTGGCTGATCGCGCGTTCCAAGATCGCTTCGTGTCGGCGCTCAACGCGCATCCGACCTTCAGCGAACAGGCGCAGGTTTTCGACGGGTCGGTCCTGCTCGAGGTCGGGACCGATCTGCTCTGGCTCAAGATCTACAAGGGCAAGGTAATCGATCATCAGCCGGCCGTTCCACCCTTCGGCTACACCTTCAAATTCTCGGGCAGCGAAGCCTCGTGGAAGCTGCTCACCGGCGGGCAAAGGCTCTGGTCGGATCTCACCTATCCGGGCAAGCGGTACTTCGAGGACGACCCGTCGCTCGCGACCGCGGGCTCGCCGCACGTCGAAATTCGCACCGAGGGAAATCTGCTGGAGGCGTTCCGCCTCACCGAGGCGATGTTCCAGATGGCCTACGTGCTGCGCGATTGCGTGCGCGGAAGTTCGCGCTGAGAGGATCACGACTATGGCAGGCACCGAAGATATTCGCGGGCACTACGTCAAGGTCAACGGCACCAGGATCTTCTACGATGAAATCGGCGATGGCTATCCGATAGTCTGCGTTCATACCGCGGGAGCGTGCTCGCTCGAGTATTCATACCTGTTGCCCCTTCTGGCCGAGCGGGGGTTTCACGCCTATGCGCCGGATCTGCCGGGCCATTCGCGTTCCTATCCGGTCAACTGGAAGCCCCATCGCACGATCCACGAGCACGCCGAGTTCGTGCACGCCTTTGCGAATACGCTGGGGCTGAAGAAGCCGGTGATCATGGGATGCTCGATCGGCGGCGATATCACGCTCGACTACGCGGCGCATCACTGGCGCGAGATGGCGGCCGGGATACCGATGGAGGGAATGTCGCGTTCGCCCACTTTTCCGAGTCCCGCGGGCGTGGCGCTTCCGGCGTGGGGACCCGGATGGCAGGATCAGCTCGAGCGGGCCGCCACGGAATCGCTCAATAGAAACTGCGCGGAGGAAAAAATCGTCGAGCTGCGCTGGCAGCATCGTGGGCCGCAGGTCAGCGCCGTCGGGGACCTCGTGGCCTGGGCGACGCATGACGTGCGCAAGCTGCTCGGCGCGGTCGAGTGCCCGATGCTGCTGATATGCGGCGAAGACGATTTCTGGGTGCCCAGGCCGCTGGTCGAAGAAACCGCCAAGCTGCTTAAGCATTCCGAAGTGGCGTATCTCAAGGGTATCGGCCATTATCCGATGTTCGAGGACCCGTCGCTGACCGCTAAACTGGCGACCGATTTCTGCCGCAAGCATTCGATCCTGAAGTAAGTTGCCGGGCGCTGAACGCTTGCCCGATCTTCGCTCGGCTCCGCCGCTGACGGTTGCTCCGGCGCACGCGCGGCATCGCGCGCGCACCGCTGTCTTCCGATATTCCTTGACATGCGGGGGCATTAGCGCTGCTCTCTACCCTGCCGGCCGCGGTTAATGTTCCGCACATCGTAACCTTCAGCGAAGGAGGATCCTCAAATGAACGTCGACGATTTGGAAAGGCGGGTTCGGCTGATTGAAGACGTGGAAGCGATCAAGAAGCTCAAGCATCAGTACTGCCACTACTGCGACGACAGCTATGACGCTGACGGGATCGCCGCGCTCTACACCCCCGATGCCGTCTGGGAAGGCAACGGTATCGGCAAATTCGAGGGACGCGAGGCCATCCGCAAATTCTTCCAGGGCGCGTCGAAGTCTTTCCGGTTCGCGATCCACAACGTCATGAATCCGATCATCAATGTGCAGGGCGACCGCGCAACTGCCGAGTGGAAGCTGCTTCAGCCCTGCACGGTGGACGGAAAGGCGGTGTGGCTCGCGGGCGTTTATAACGACGACTACGTCAAGGCGGACGGCAAGTGGCTGTTCAAGCATCTCAGGGTGAAGATCCTGTTTCTCACGCCGTACGAGGATGGTTGGGTCAGAAAGCAGTTCGTGGATGGCTTCAAGGGCTGAGCGCGACGCTAGTAAAGATCGGGCGCGACGCAAGCGAGCGGGGAAATTAACCGATGGACATAGGAATCTATGCGACGACGCACGGTATCGGTTATCGCGACGAGACCGACTTCTATCTCAGGTCGGCGCCGATGGAAGAGATGCGGCCGGTCCAGGCGGCGCGGCTTGCGGAAGCCGCCGGATTCCATTCTATGTGGTTTCCCGATCACGTCTGCATGCCGACCGGATCGAGCAGCGCACACGTGGCCAACGCTTCCGGCAAGCGGGCTTATGAAGCGCGCCACGACATGCTCGATGCGGCGGTGACGATGGGCGCGGTCGCCGTCAGCACCACCACGCTCAAGCTGGGTACGAGCGTCCTGATTGCTCCCTATCGAAATCCGCTGAGCGACGCGCGGCAATTCGCCACCGTCGATCTGCTTTCCAGGGGGCGGCTGATGCTCGGCGTCGGCGCCGGCTGGATGAAGGAGGAATTCGCGGTGCTCGGCCTGCCGTACGCCGAGCGCGGCGCGATGGCCAACGAGTGTATCGAGATCTTCAAACGTTCATGGACCGCGGATGTGGTGGATTTTCGCGGCCGTTTCTACAATTTCGAGCAGGTCTCGATGGATCCGAAGCCGGTTCAGAAACCGCGTCCGCCGATCATCTTCGGCGGCGTGGTCCCGGCCGGCGCGCGCCGCGCGATCCGCCACTGCGACGGCTTTTATCCTATCTTTCTCGATCCGCAGGCGGAGCCGAACCGCTACGCGCCGCTGCAGGACGAAATACGGCGCGAGGCGGACAGGCTCGGGCGCGACGTTTCGAAGTTCTTCATGATGGCGGTGGTCTCGGGGCGGCTGACCTCTCCCTCCGAGCAGGGGAAGGGAAGCAAGCCGCGCCCGATTTGCACAGGATCTGCCGCCGACGTGCTCGCGGACCTTCAACGCTTCGCCGACGCCGGTTACTCGCTGGCGGTATTCATCCTCGATTGCTTCGGAAAGGCCGAGGAACTCGAGGCGCAGATCCAGCGCTTCGGCGAAGAGGTGATCAAGCCCGCCCGCAGCATCCGCGCGCGCGGCGGATGGGCGAGCACGCCCGTTCCGTCCTGATCTGGCTCGCTGGTTCGACCCACGCCGAGCGTGCCGTTCAGCGCGGGCGCGGGGCTGGCTTCCGCGGTGCGGCGGCTCTCTGTGCGGAGCCGGCTGCGGGGGTCAGCGCCACCGAGGCTTCCGCGGTAAGCAGCAGAAAGGTGAAGGTCTCCTGCAGGTAGAGGCTGACCGCCGAGTTGGTATGGCTCGAATAGCCAATCGAAACGTCCTGGCCTATATGCAGATCGAAATCGCCGCCGCGAGTACTAAGTACGAAAGCTCCCGCGATCGCCGGAGCGAAGATGATTTCCTCGTTGACCAAGCGCTGGATGTGCTGAATCACCGGATAGCCGTGATCGCTGGCCTCGCTGAGCGCGGTATAGGCGTCGGCACCCATGACCACCGAGTAGGGGCCGTTGACTCCGACCAGGCGCAGCTGGCTTAGCGCCTGGGCGATCGCGTCGGGATACTCGATCACGTTTTCTGGCAGGGTCCCGACGGGATTGCTGGTGCCCTTGCGAATCCCTTCGATTTCGCCCGCCGCGTAGCCCTCGAAGATCGCGCGGTCCTCGGCAAAAGCGATCAGTTTGGCCGCGTCCTTGAGCGGCTGCCAATCCGAATCGTTCGCGCCGCGCTCCACGTCGTCGATCGCCTGGCGATCGAGCACAAACGGCACGCGCAACTCGACGAGGCGCTTGGCCTCGCGCTGACGCGCGATGATTCCTTCTCCCGGCGGTTCGACATTGCGCAGATGCCCCGTGCCGACCGCGGCCAGGCTGACGCCGCCCGGCTCCTTGACGTCCACCACCCGGCGGCCGGCGAGATAGCGCTTGAGCGTCCGCGCGGCTTCCTGCTCGATTTGCGCCCACGCGCTGTCGGTGATCGGAGCGAGTTCGCGATGCAGGTTATTCATGGTTGTTCATCCCGTTTATTTGTCTTGGGGCGCTCCCTTGAGGGAGCCTATGCCGAGCGAACCATTGCTCGCCTTCGGGGCCAATGGTGACGCGTTCGACGGTGGCGCGGTGTCTGCGGTGTTGACCGGCGCGACCGCCGCCGCATCAGGCGGCGCCTCGGGCATCACCGTTTCGAGGAAGGTGAGCGACGGAACGAAGAACAGGCCGCCGGTAACCGCGCGGCTGAAGTCCAGTATCCGGTCGTAATTGCCCGGCGGTCGCCCGACGAACATGTTCTGCAGCATCTGCTCGGTGATGCGGGGCGTGCGCGCGTAACCGATGAAGTAGGTGCCGAATTCGGCCTGGCCGGGGCGGCCGAACGTCATGTTTTCGCGGAGGATCTTCATCTCCTTGCCGTCCTCCACGATCGTGTTCAGCGCATTGTGCGCGGAAGTCGGTTTGACCGTGTCGTCAAGCTCGACGTCGGCGAGCTTGGTGCGGCCGATGATTCGCTCCTGGGCCTCGGTCGGCAGCGCGTTCCATCCGGCCAGATCGTGCAGATACTTCTGCACGATCACGTAGCTTCCGCCGGCAAATGCGGGGTCCTCCGCGCCGACCAAAGCGGCGTCGATCGCCTCCTGGTTCGTCGGGTTCTCCGTCCCGTCGACGAAGCCGAGCACGTCGCGGGTGTCGAAATAGCGAAAGCC
>Ga0335078_10009449_pt1 | contig 14459 bp, 12 predicted proteins | sample Lox_Sample_32_FD_206711 | JGI IMG/M metagenome (GOLD analysis project Ga0335078, IMG submission 206711) | Soil microbial communities from Loxahatchee National Wildlife Refuge, Florida, United States - Lox_Sample_3.2 | ecosystem: Environmental > Terrestrial > Soil > Wetlands | place: USA...
GTGCACCTGATCGACGAGGGACAGTTCGGCGCGCCGATCATCCTCACGCCTTTCAATTACCGCTACGGGCTGATCGGCGGCGTGGAGTTCACCGCCAATTATTCGGTGCAGGATTTCTCCGCCTACGGCAACGTCTCCTTCCAGGCCGCGCACGGCAAGCAGTGGGAATCCTCGCAGTTCAGCTTCGACCCCGACGACTTTGCGTATGTGTCGCAGAACTACATCCATCTCGATCACGAGGGACGTGTAGCCGCCTCGGGCGGGGTGTCGTACTTGTGGCTCGGCACGCGCTTCAGCGGCGACTTCATCTTCGGCACCGGGCTGCGCGCTGATCTGGCTCTGCCCGACGGCTCCGTCATCCCGAACGGCGATCACACGCCGAGCTATACACAGGTCAACCTCGGGCTCAGCCACGACTTCCAGTTGACCGGCTCCGGGCCGCTGACGGCACGTTTTGACGTGATCAACCTCTTCGACAAGGTCTACCAGATTCGCGACGGCAGCGGCGTCGGTGTGTTCGCGTCCCAGTACGGGCCGCGGCGCGGGGTGTTCGGCGGGCTCTCGTGGCGGTTCTGAGCAGTCCGCACTCGATCAGCGGTGCGCTGCCTCAGGGGTCGGCGCGCTCGAACCCGCACCGGCCGAGGAGCTCGCGGAAACGCGGCTGGCCGCGGAGCGGGTCCCACTTCGGATCCACCGGGAGGAACATCAGCCCCACGTCGCGCAGCTGGTAGCCGCGCTCCAGGCACTCGAGCGCACGGTCGTGCTCGCCGAGGCCCAGCCAGGCGAGCGCCATGCCGTAGGGCGGCACGAATCGCTCGCGCGCAATCGATTCGAGCCCGGCGAGAACCTCGCCCGCCTCCTGGTCTCGCCCGAGCTTCGCCAGCAGGTAGCCGCGGGTGCCGATCGCCTTGCTGTTGCCGCCTCCGAGCCGGCCGGCGGTGGTGATCGCATCGAGTGCGAGCTCGAGCTCCCCGGCCTGCTCATAGGCGTGCGCCAGGTGGTAGTGGCCGATCCAGAAGTCCGGGGCGATCACGGTCGCCTGGCGGCCGAACGCGACCGCCGCGGCCGGATTGCGGCCGTGGATCTCGATCATGGCGGCGAGCGAGTAGTGCATAGCGTAGATATCCAGCTCGCGCGCCCGGCGCATGGCGGCACGCGCCTCTTCGTGCCGGCCGCGATGCGTGAGCACCACGCCGAGCATTCGGTGCCCGAATGCGTAGCTGGGATCGAGTGCGATCGCGCGGCGGTAGTGCGCCTCGGCGGCCGGCCAGTCCCAGTCGATGAACAACTGCACGTTGCCGAGCGAGGCCTGTACTTCGGCGAGTTGCTCGTTCGCGTCCGCCGCACGCCGCGCCGCAGCGTGGGCGCGCTCGGCGGCCTGTGACGGTGGCGCATCGCCATTGATCGGGGCGGAGGCATGCGCGTCCGTGAGCCCGGACCAGGCGAGCGCATAGCGCGGATCGCGCTCGGTGGCGCGCGTGTAGTACTCGAGCGCGCGGCGTGTGGTCGGCGGGGTGAGCTGGTTCCAGTAGTAGCGGCCGCGCAGGTACAGGTCATAGGCCTCAGCGTCACGGGTCTGGCGGTGCGACAGCCGGTCGAGCCGGCCGGGCGTGATCTGCAGGGCTACCTTCTCGGCGATGGCGTTGCACAGCTCGCGCTGGAACTCGAGCAGTCCTGCGCCCTCGCTGTCGAATGACAGCGACCAGACCTGGCTCTGGTCGCGCACCCGGATCAGCTTGCAGGTGATGCGCAGGCGCGGCCCTTCCGCGCGCACCGCTCCTTCGACCAGGTAGCCGACGTCGAGCTCGCGCCCGATCTGATCGAGCGCCTTGGTGGTGCGCTTGTAGGCCATCACCGAGGTGCGTCCGATCACCGTCAGATGCTCCGGGTCGATCTGTCCGAGCGCGACGATCGCCTCCTCGGTAAGGCCGTCGGCGAAATATTCGCGCGCCGGATCGGTGCCAATGTTGTCGAACGGCAGCACCGCCAGGCGCACGCGCGGGCCGGTCTCCTGCGCGCGCACCGGCTGCACCAGCTCCACCTCCGGCAGGAAGCGATAGCCGCGTGCGGGCAGCGTCTGGATGAAGGCGGGGGTGTCGGTGGAGTCCTGCAGCGCCTGGCGCACCTTGCGCACTGCGGTGTTGACACCCATTTCCACGTCGACGAAGGCACGCTCGCCCCACAGCCGCCTGACGATGTCATCGCGTGATACCAGCTCGTGCCGCCGTTCCACGAGCAGGATAAGAAGATCCATCGGCCGGCGCTCCAGGCGCACCGGTTCGCCGGCGCGGCGCAGCTCGCACGCCGCGACATCCAGCTCGAATTCCCTGAAACGAAACGTCGTCAGAAAAACTCCAGACGGGCTTCAGCCGCGCTCCATGGGGCCTGCGCGCTGCCGCTCATATGATTTTTCCGGAACAGGGTCGCGCAGCGTGCGCACCCAATTATCACCATAAGGGAGAATTGCGATGAACTCAAAAATCCTTAAGCCCATCAGCGCACTGACCAGTGTGTGCGGCGCGGTGCTGCTGCTGGCCTGGCAGCCGGTTTCCGCTGATACCTGGCATGGCGCACTGACGGGAACCTGGCTCGTGACCGTGCAGCAGTACGACTGCGCGTCCGACGCGAGCATCGGCCTCCCGTTCCAGTCGTTCCTGACATTCGGCGCCGACGGTACGCTCATCGAGACCACGGCCAACGCCGCCTTTGCGCCCGGCCAGCGGGGACCGGGTCACGGCTTCTGGGAGCGCAGCGGTCACGACAGCTACCGGGCGGTTTCGGAGGCCTTCATTCTGTTCACCACCCCCGCGCACGGACCAGTTCCGGAGTTCGACGCCGGTGTGCAGCGCATCGATCAGAACGTCGAGTACGACGGCGGCGCAACCTTCACCGCCGATGCCGCCGTGAGCTTCAGGGACCCGTCGGGCACGGTACTGCGCTCGGGCTGTGCGCGCGCCAGCGGCACGCGCCTGCACGACTGAAGTCCATGAAGCGCGGCGGCTCGATCGAAGCGGACGCCGCCCGGGCGGTGGGCCGCGCGGCTACGGTGCCGCGCGGCCCGCGGCCCATGCTGACGCTCGAGCGCAGCTACCGCGCGCGTCTCGCGTGCGTGTGGGCGCTGTGGACTACGCCGGCCGGCCTGGAGTCCTGGTGGGGGCCGGAGGGTTTCAGCGTCCGCATCGAGCACCTTGATCTGCGACCGGGGGGTGAGTGGCGCTATTCCCTCACCGCCGCCTCGCCGGCGATGGCCGCGCTGCTGCGCCAGGCGCGCATGCCGCTCACGACCCGCGTGTGCGCCAACTACACCGAGGTGTCGCGGCACCGGCGCATTCGCTATACCAATCTCATCGACTTCATCCCCGGCGTGCCGCCCTATGAGCTTGCCGTGCTGATCGAGCTGCACGCGACCGGGGACGAGGTGCTCGTGGTACTGAGCTTCGACGCCATGCACGATGAGTCCTGGACGCAGCGCGCCCGAGCCGGCTGGGAGAGCCAGCTCGGGCGGCTCGCGCTGCGCCTCGTCTGAGGCGACTTTCCGGCGCAGTTATGGTTGATAATAGAGGACCTTGAAGCTCACCTCCGACTCGCTCGTATCCCAGCTCGCGCAACGCCTGCTGCCCGTTTATCTCATCTCGGGCGATGAGCCGCTGCTCGCGGGCGAGGCCGCGGACGCGGTGCGCGCCGCCGCCCGCGCCGCCGGCTTCACCGAGCGCGAAGTGCATTTCCCCGAGCGTGCCGGCGACTGGGATGAGATCCGCGGCTCGGCCGCCAACCGCTCACTGTTTGGCGGGCGGCGTCTCATCGAGATCCGCATGAGTCCGCGGCCCGGAACCGCCGGCAACGCGGCGCTGCTCGCGCTCGTGAAGGCGAGGGACCCGGAGACACTGTTCCTGATACTCACTTCGCGCCTCGAGCGCGAGGCGCAGACTGCCGAGTGGGTGCGCGCGGTCGAGGAGCAGGGCGCCTGGTTGCCGATCTGGCCGGTGGACGCCGGGCGACTCATCGGCTGGCTGCGCACGCGCGCGCGACAGCTCGGCATCGAGGCGGACGAGGCGGCGCTCGAGCTGCTCGCCGAGCGCACCGAAGGCAATCTCCTCGCCGCGCACCAGGAGCTCGGCAAGCTCGCGCTGCTTGCGGGAGGCAAGCCGGTGACGCCCGAGACAGTGCTCATGAGCGTCGCCGACAGTGCGCGCTTCGATGTGTTCCAGCTCTCCGAAGCCGTGCTCGCCGGAACCGCGGGTCGCGCGCTGCGGGTGCTCGCGGGACTGCGCGCCGAGGGCACCGAGCCGACGCTCGTGTTGTGGGCGCTGACCAAGGCGCTGCACGATGCCTGGAACGCGCTCGCCGCGCCGGGGGGCGGCGCCGCGCGCGGCTGGGGCAGGCAGGGAGCCGCGCTCGAGCAGGCGCGGCGGCGTGCGCCGCGCATGGCCTTCACCGAGCTCACCGCACGTGCGGCGCGCGCCGACCGGGTGATCAAGGGCCGAATCATCGGCGATGCCTGGGACGAGCTCACGCTTCTCACGGCGGCGATCTGCGCCTGATGCAACCCATCGGACTCTTTGGCGGCACCTTCGACCCGATCCACTGCGGGCATCTGCGCACGGCCTTCGAGCTGCTGCAGGAGCTGAAGCTCGCCGAGATCCGTTTCCTGCCGAGCGGCCATCCGCCGCACCGCGAGCAGCTGTACGCGAGCGCCGAGCTGCGGCTCGAGATGGTGCGGGCGGCGTGCGCTGCGCAGCCGGGCTTCGTGGTCGACGATCGCGAGGTGCGCCGCTCGGGTCCCTCGTATTCCTTCGACACACTCACCGAGCTGCGCCGTGAGAACCCTGAGCGCTCGCTGTGCCTGCTGCTCGGCATGGATGCTTTCCTCGGACTCCCGACCTGGCATCGCTGGCGTGAGCTTCTCGACCTCGCGCACATCGTCGTCGCCTACCGCCCCGGCTGGCAGGCCCCGACTCGCGGCCCGCTCGGCGAGCTCATGGTCGATCACGGCACGGGCTCGATTCGCGAGCTGCACCAGCGGCCCGCCGGTTGCCTGCACGTGCGCGCCGTCACCCAGCTCGAGATCTCATCCACCGAGCTGCGCGCGCTGATCGTCGCCGGCCGCGATCCGCGCTATCTCGTTCCCGATGCGGTACGGCAGATCATCAGCGATACGAAGTGCTATGCTGCACGGCAAGGTCCCTGAAGACCCCGAGCCGCCGCCAGGAGAAGTCACAGAAGCACATGACCACCCGTACACGCCTGCGCCCCGCTGGGGAGCGCGAATCGCACCTGCAGAATGCCGTGACGACCGCGCTCGAGGACATGAAAGCCGTGAATGTCAGGGTGCTGGATGTACGAGGCCTCACCGATATTGCCGATACGATGGTCATCGCATCGGGCAACTCCGACCGCCACGTGCGCTCGATCGCCGATCGCGTGGTGGAGAAGGCCAGGGAGGCCGGCTTCAGACCGCTCGGCACCGAGGGCGCCCGCGAAGGCGAGTGGGTGCTGGTGGACCTCCAGGATCTCATCGTGCATGTCATGCTGCCCCGCGTCCGCGAGGTCTACGGGCTCGAGCGGCTGTGGGAGAGCACCGCGGTCGCACCGCTCGCGGCGCCCGCCCTCGCACGCACCGCCGCCCGCCGCCGGCACGCCACGCCCTGATCGCTCCTGCATGCGTATACGCCTCATTGCCGTGGGCACGCGCGCCCCGGGGTGGGTGCGTACGGCGTGCGAAGATTACATAACGCGGTTAGGCTCCCATCTGCCGGTCACGGTGACCGAGATCGGTTCAGGTCCGCGCTCCCGCGGAGCATCGGCCGAGCGCGCGGTGGCGCGGGAAGGTGAGCGGGTGCTGGCGGCCGTGCGCCGGGAGAATTACCTCGTGGCGCTCGATGAGCGCGGCACGCAGTTCACGACCCGCGAGCTCGCCGCCTGGCTCAAGGTACGCATGCAGGAGGGTGAGGACCTGGCATTCGTGATCGGAGGTCCGGATGGGCTCGCCGCGGAAGTGCTCGCGCGCAGCCGGCTGCGCTGGTCGCTGTCGCGCCTGACGCTGCCGCATGCCCTGGTGCGGGTGCTGCTCGCCGAGCAGCTGTACCGCGCCCTGAGCCTGAACGCCGGCCACCCCTACCACCGGGACTGAAGGCTCGTGCCGCCCGCCGCCGCGCCGCTCGTGTGCCTCGCCTCGGCGTCGCCGCGGCGTCGCGCGCTGCTCGAGCAGATCGGCGTGCCTTACACGGTGAGCGTCGCCGACATCGACGAGGCCGTGCACGTGAGCGAGCCGCCGGCCGACTACGTGCTGCGCGTGGCGTGCGCCAAGGCGCGCGCCGTGCGCCTGCGCGGCACAGCTCTCCCGGTGCTGGCGGCCGACACTACCGTGGTAGTGGACGGGCTCATCTGCGCCAAGCCCCGCGACCGCGCCGACGGCATCGCGATGCTCGGCAGGCTCGCGGGCCGCACTCATCAGGTGCTCACCGCGGTGGCGCTCGCCGCTGCCTCCGGGGTCAGCTTTCGCCTGAGCGCCAGCGAGGTGCGCTTACGGGCCTTGAGCGCCGCGGAGTGCGCCGCCTACTGGGACACCGGTGAGCCGCACGACAAGGCGGGCGGCTACGCCATCCAGGGACGTGGCGCGCTCTTCATCGAGCACCTGAGCGGCAGCTACTCGGGCGTCATGGGGCTGCCGCTCTTCGAGACCGGGGAGCTGCTGACTGCGGCGGGCGTGCCGTGCCTGCCGCGGGGAGGGCCCGCGTGAGCACCGAGATCTGGGTCAACGTCGCCCCGCGTGAGACGCGCGCCGCGATCCTCGAGAACGGCGTGGTGCAGGAGGTGCACGTCGAGCGCACAGATAAGCGGGGCCTGGTGAGCAACCTCTACAAGGGGAAGGTGTCGCGGGTGCTCCCGGGGATGCAGGCGGCGTTCGTCGAGATCGGACTCGAGCGTACCGCGTTCCTGCACGCCGCCGACATCGCGCGCGCGGCGAGCGAGGACACGGCGGCGACCCCGGCTGCGATCCCGTCGGTCGCGACCGAGGACATCCGCCGCCTGGTGAATCCGGGCGATGAGATCCTGGTGCAGGTGATCAAGGATCCGATCGGCACCAAGGGGGCGCGCCTCACGACCTTCATAGCGCTCCCGTCGCGCTACCTCGTATATCTGCCGCGGGGTCTGGGCGTGGGCGTCTCCTCGCGCATCGAGGACGAGGCCGAGCGCACGCGCCTGAAGAGCCTGCTCGGCGGGCTCGCAGGCGGCGGCGCCGACGGCGGCTACATCGTGCGCACTGCCGCCCAGGGAGCGAGCGGTGATGCGCTCGGCGAGGATCTGGCCTACCTCGCGCGCCTCTGGGAGCACGTGCGCGCGCGCAGCGCGCAGACGCCCGCGGGAGCGGTGGTGCACGAGGATCTGCCGCTCTCCCTGCGCGTGCTGCGCGATGAGCTGTCGCGCGGCGTGAGCCGCGTGCTGGTCGACTCGCCCGGCGAGCACGCCGCGATGCTGGAATTCGCCGCCGCCTTCGTGCCGGGAGCGGCGCCCGCGATCGAGCTGTACCCGGGCCCGCGGCCGATCTTTGATCTCAATGGCGTCGAGGAGGAGATCACACGCGCGCTCGATCGCAAGGTGCCGCTCAAGTCGGGCGGTCACCTGGTGATCGACCAGACCGAGTCGATGACCACCATCGACATCAATACCGGCGCCTACGTCGGACACCGCAACCTCGAGGAGACCATCTTCCGCACCAACCTCGAGGCGGCGGTAACCATCGCCCGCCAGCTGCGCTTACGCAATCTCGGCGGCATCATCATCATCGACTTCATCGACATGCGCGATGAGCCGCACCGCCGCGCCGTGCTCGCGGCGCTCGAGCGCGCGCTGGCGAGCGATCGTGCACAGACGCACATCGTCAGCCTCTCGCCCCTCGGGCTCGTGGAGATGACCCGCAAGCGCACCCGCGAGAGCCTGGAACACCTGCTGTGTGCGCCATGTCCAAGTTGCGAGGGACGCGGTTTCGTACGCACGCCGGAAACGGTGTGCAACGAGATTTTTCGGGAAATTGTGCGACAGAGCCGACAGTTTGCCAGCCGCGAGCTGCTGATACTCGCTCACCAGGACGTCGTGGACAGGCTCCTCGACGAGGAGTCCACCACCCTCGCGGAGCTCGAGGCGCAGGTTGGCCGACCGATCCGCCTGCAGGTCGAGGCCCTCTACGGCGTGGATCAGTTCGACGTCGTACTCGTCTAGGGCTTGAGGATCATGCGCGCAACGCCTGCGGACCGAGCTGCCGCGACGGACGCGCCCGCCACCGGCGGGGCGGCGGCGCCGCGCGCCCGCCGTCTGGCGCTGCGCATCGCTCTCATGAGCCTCGCCGGCACGGCGGTACTCGCGGCGGTGGCGATGTTCGCGTACGCGCTCGCCGCCTCGCGCGTGCCGCAGCACCGCGCAGCGCTCGAGAGCCTGCTGCGCGAGGAGACCGGCCTCGATGTGCGCTTCGAGGACCTCATCGCACGCTGGGGCTGGTACGGTCCCGAGGTGGTGTTCCGCCGCGTGACGCTCGGTGAGCCGGGAGAGGCGCACGCGCTGCTCAGCGCCACGCGGCTGGTCGTCGGTGTCGACCTGTGGCGCATGTTGCGCAGCGGCCAGCTGCAGATCGGCCGCATCACCCTCATCGAGCCCGACATCGATCTGACGCGTGCGCCGCCGCCGCGCGCCGCACGCGGCGCCGCAGGCGCGGTACCGCCCGCGCCGGCACGGCTGCTCGCGCGCTGGCGCGGGGTGCGAATCGACGTCGAGGGCGGGACGCTGCGTGCGCCCCTGCCAGGTGCGCCGCTCACCGTCGGCATCCGCTCGATCCAGCTGCGGCGTACGGCGAGCGACTGGGGCGCGGAGGCACAGCTGCTGCTCCCGCCGACGCTCGGTGCCCTCGCCGAGGTGAGCCTGCACGGGGAGGCTGCCGCACCCGAGGACCTGAGCGGCACGCTGTCGGTTACAGGGGAGAGACTCGAGCTCGCCGGCTGGGCGGCGCTCCTCAAGACGATGCCCGGCGCGCAATTCCTGCCGCGCGCCGGCAGCGGCACCGTCACCGTGCGCATCCTGCTCGCCCACGGCGGCCTCACCCGCGCCGACGGCTCGGTGCACGCGGAGTCGCTGCGGTGGGCGGCGGCGGAGCGGACCGCGGGCGACTTCGCGCTCGAGCGCCTGCATGCCGACTGGCACCTCGCACGCAGCGCCGCCGGCTGGCACCTCGCGGCGCAGCCGATCGAGCTCGCAGGTCAGGACGGGCCGCGCACCCTGCTGACGCTGGAGACGTCCGCCGATGGGGCCTCGGTCCGGGGGCGCCTCAGCCAAGCGCCGGTGAGCGTGCTCGCAGGCCTTGCCCGCAGCCTCGACTCCGGAATGGTCCTCGCGGCGCCCGCGCTCGGGGGCACGGTGCGCGAGGCGAGCTTCGAGTGGAGCGGGACGCGGCCCCCGGGAGAGAGACTGCACGCCCGGGCCGAGATCGACGACCTGAGCCTCGCGCCCTACGCCAGCGCAGTGCGGCTCGCGGGAATCGCCGCCACCTTGAGCGCGGAGGGTCGCGGACTCACGGCCGTGCTGCACGCGGACAACGCGCGCGTGACGCTCGCCGACGATGCCGGCTTCGCGCTCGCACCCGTGAAGATCGACGCGCGGCTCGAGCTCGAGGAGAGCGCGCTCGGCTTCGCACTGCACACCCGCGATCTCGAGGTGCGCGCCGCGGATGCGCAGCTCAAGGCGAGCGCAACGCTCACGGGCGAGGGTGTGGCCGGGCGTCCGCGGCTCACGGCGCAGGCGACGCTCAGCGGCGCCCGGGTCGAAATGCTGCGCCGGCTTCTCGCCCCCGAGACGCTCGCCGCCTTCGGCGGCGCGGGCGAGCTGACGGCCGGACGCATCGAGCATGCCGAGCTCACGGCGAGCGGTTTCGCCGACGAGCCGCTCCCCTGGAGCGGGCCGCGGCGCGCATTCTCCGGGTCGCTGGTACTGCGCGATGCGCGCCTTGCGGGCTCCGCCGAGCGGCCCGAGCTGAGCGATCTCGATGCACGCCTCGACTGGGATGGCACGCGCGTGCGTATGCGACTCACGAACGGCACGAGCGGCAGCCTCAGGGTGTTGCGCGCGCGCGGCGAGTGGGATGCGCGCGATGCGAGTCTCGTGCAGCTCTCCGGGCGTCTCACGGGACGGGCCGAGGAGGCACTCGCCTGGCTCAGGGATCATCCGCAGGCCGGGAGCTTCGCGCCGGTCGCCGACGGCATCGAGCTCGTCGGCGCGGCGGCGCTCGATTTCAGCGTCCAACGCGAGGCCACCGCCGCGCACCGCGCGCACGCGCCACGCTTCACGACGCGCGTCGCGGCGGCACTCGAAGGCGCGCAGCTGCGTGCCGTGACCGGCCTGCCGGCGATCGAGGCGTTGCGCGGCACGCTCGCGTTCGTCGACGGCCGGCTGCAGCGCTCGACGGTGACGGGCCTCTGGCTCGGCGGTCCGCTCGTGCTCACGGTGAGCGAGCGCGCCGAGCAGCACGGTGCCACGGCCCTTGCCATCTCCGGCCGCGGCCTCATCGATGTACGCCGGGCGCTCATCGCCTCGGGTGCGGGCACCGCCGAGGGCCTGTTGCAGGGCGATGCCGAATGGAGCGCCGATCTCAGGCTGTTGCCGGCGGCGCCGGGGCAGCCGGCGAGCTTGCACGCGCGCGCCGATTCGGCCCTGGTCGGCATCGTCAGCCGTCTGCCGGAGCCCTTCGCCAAGCCCGCAGGCTCTGCTCTCGCGGTGCACGCCGAGCTCGTCGGGACTCAGGATGCCGGCGAGCTGCAGGTGGCGCTCGGTGATCGGCTGCACGCACGCGTGGCGCTCGAGCGTCGCGGCGAGCTGTGGCAGATCGAGCGCGGCGCGGTGAGCTTCGGCGCGGTCGCGCCCGCGATGCCGCAGGTGCCGGTGGTGCGTGTCGGGGGGAGCCTCGGGCGGCTCGACCTCGCGGCCTATGCGGGGCTGTGGCGCGCGCTGGCGCACAATCCCGCCTGGCCGGCGCTGCGCATCGAGCTGACCGCCGCGGAGCTGCTCGCCGCGGGACGCAGCTTCGCCGACGTGCACCTGACGGCCGAGTCCACCGCGGGGATCGACGTGCTGCGGCTCGAGTCGGCGGATTTCGCGGGAGTCGCGCGGCTCCCGGTGGCGGCGGATGCCGCTCATCCGGCGAGCGTGCGACTCGAGCGGCTCGACATCCCGGAGCTCTCCGCGGCACCGGCCGCGGCGCTGCTTCTCGGCACGCTCGCTCCCGACGCCCAGCTCGCGATCGATGATCTCAGGTGGCAGGGGCGCTCGCTCGGGGCGCTGAGCGCGAACGTCGCGAGCAGCGCCGACACGCTGCAGATGGGCGATGTGCGTGTGAGCGGCGCGGGCGATGAGCTGCGCGGCACATTGAGCTGTCAGGCCCGCTGCCGCGCGACCTTCAGCCTCGAGAGCCGTGAGGCAGGGGCGATGCTCGGGCGTCTCGGGCTCCCGGCCGAGCTCGCCGCCGCGCGCACCCGCGCCAGCGGCACGCTGGAGTGGCCCGCGGGTGCGCCGCCGGCCTGGGCGAGCGTCGCGGGGCTGCTGCACATGGAGCTCTACGACGGTCTCGCACGGGCCTCCCGCGCCGCCTCCTCGCAGGACAGCTTTGGGCTGCTCGCCGTGCCGGGGCTGGTCGCGGGTCTCGGCCTCGCGGAGCTGCATTTCAAGCGCCTCACCGGGGACTTCACGCTCGGCGACGGCGAGGCCTACACCTCCGACCTGCACCTGGATGGCGACACCGAGATCCTGATGCGCGGCCGCATCGGGCTCGTGGCCCATGACTACGACGCGCAGCTGTGGGTGCTGAAGGGCGAGGAGCGGCTGCCCGCCGCGGTGCGCGGCCTGCTGCCGGCGCCCCGCGTGGCGGCGCTGTGGCTGTCGCTGCGGGATTTCTTTACGGGGGCTGCCCGCGGCAGACCCGCGCTGCGCTTGCACGGCACGTGGAATGACCCCATGGTAACGGAGCCATGAGAGTCGCCGCCCTGCAGATGACCTCCGGACCCGAGGTGGCCGCCAATCTCGCGCAGGCCGAGGGCCTGCTGGAAGAGGCGGCGCGGCGCGGCGCGCGGCTCGCGGCGCTGCCGGAGAATTTCTCCTTTCTCGGCCTCAGGGACGCCGACAAGCGGGCCGTGGCGGAGGCCGACGGCGCAGGTCCCGTGCAGGACTTCCTTGCCGCCACCGCCCGCAGGCTCAGACTCTGGATCGTGGGCGGCACGACGCCGCTCAGGAGCGGCGCCGACGGCCGCGTCGCTGCGGCCTGCCTCGTGTACGATGCCGACGGGGCGCGCGTTGCCCGCTACGACAAGATCCATCTGTTCGACGTCGACATTCCGGGGCGTGCCGAGACCTACCGCGAGTCTGCCAACGTCGCTCCCGGGAGCAAAACCGTGGTGGTCGATACGCCGGTGGGGCGCCTCGGACTTTCGGTGTGCTACGACGTGCGCTTCCCGGAACTCTACCGGCAGTTGAGCGGCGCTGGCGCGCAGCTGCTCTCGGTGCCGTCGGCGTTCACCGCGCCCACCGGGCGCGCGCATTGGGAGACATTGCTGCGTGCGCGCGCCATCGAGAACCTCTGCTACGTGATTGCGCCGGCCCAGTCCGGGATCCACCCGAACGGGCGCGAGACCTATGGAGACAGCATGATCGTCGACTACTGGGGCCGGGTACTGCAGCGCGTGCCGCGCGGGCGCGGCTGCGCGGTGGCGGAGGTGGATCTCGCACGAGAGCAGAGCGTGCGCGAGAGCTTCCCGGCCCTGAGGCACCGCACCCTCGAGACCGGGGAGGGGGCGTGAGCGCCAGGGACACCGTGCCCGCGGCGCCCGCCGCCGTGGCCGCCGATCCGCTGCAGCTCGCGCGCGATCTGATCCTCAGTCCGGGCGGGCTCGACGACCGCCGCATCGACAAGGTGTTCGGCGAGGTACTGAGCCACTCGGTGGACTTCGCCGATCTCTATTTCCAGCTCGCGCACCAGGAGTCCTGGTCGCTCGAGGACGGCATCGTCAAGGACGGCAGCGCCAGCATCGAGCAGGGAGTCGGCGTGCGGGCGCTCGCCGGCGAGAAGACCGGCTTCGCCTATTCCGACGAGATCGTGCTGCCGGCTCTCGAGGAGGCCTCGCGCGCGGCGCGCGCCATTGCGGTCGTCGGCAGCGAGCGCCGCGTGAGCGCCTGGCACACCTCGCTCGGCCACAGCCTCTACCTGCCCGCGGACCCCGCGGTCGCGCTCGCCACCGCCGACAAGGTCGCGTGGCTCGAGCGCGTCGATCGCGAGGCGCGCCGGCTCGATCCGCGCATCGTGCACGTGAATGCGAGCCTGGTGGCGGTGCACGAGGTGGTGCTGATCGCCACCAGCGACGGCGAGCTCGCGGCGGACGTGCGCCCGCTGGTGCGTTTCAACATCTCGGTGCTGGTCGAGCAGAACGGGCGCCGCGAGCAGGGCTACGCGGGCGCCGGCGGGCGCTATTCGCTCGCCGACCTGGTCGCCGGCGACAGGCCGCTCGAGCTCGCCCGCGAGGCGGTGCGCCAGGCGCTCATCAATCTCGAGGCGGCGCCGGCGCCCGCCGGCACCATGACGGTGGTGCTCGGTCCGGGCTGGCCGGGAATCCTCCTGCACGAGGCGATCGGCCACGGGCTCGAAGGCGATTTCAACCGCAAGGGCACCTCCGCCTTCGCCAACCGCATCGGCGAGAAGGTCGCGGCCGCGGAATGCACCGTGGTGGATGACGGCACGCTCGCGCGCCGCCGCGGCTCGCTCAACATCGACGACGAGGGGACGCCGACGCAGTGCACCACGCTCATCGAGAACGGCGTGCTGCGCGGCTACATGCAGGATCGCCTGAATGCGCGTCTCATGGGTGTGGCGCCTACGGGGAACGGACGCCGCGAGTCCTTCGCTCACACGACGCTGCCGCGCATGACCAATACCTACATGCGAGCCGGTCCCCACGATCCGCAGGAGATCATCCGCTCGGTGCCGCGCGGCATCTATGCCGTCAACTTCGGTGGCGGACAGGTCGACATCACCTCGGGAAAATTCGTGTTCTCCGCGAGCGAGGCCTACGCAATCGAGAACGGCCGCATCACGACGCCGCTCAAGGGCGCGACGCTCATCGGCAACGGACCGGACGTGCTGACGCGCGTCACCATGGTGGGGAACGATCTCAAGCTCGACGAGGGCGTCGGCACCTGCGGCAAGGACGGACAGAGCGTTCCGGTGGGCGTTGGTCAGCCGACGCTCAAGGTCGAGGGGCTCACGGTCGGCGGCACAGCCTGAGCTGTCGTTCCCCGCGGACGTCGGCGTTCCCCGACATTCGCCATTCTCTGCACACAGCGTCAATATCTGACGTGTGCGGGCACGCGGCGATCCGTGATGCTGGCAACGCGGGCGGAGCAGGATCGCCCCCGCGTGCGCAGGTAAGCGCAGC